>Ga0315336_1001695_pt1 | contig 39584 bp, 26 predicted proteins | sample ASW5metaG_FD_204512 | JGI IMG/M metagenome (GOLD analysis project Ga0315336, IMG submission 204512) | Ammonia-oxidizing marine archaeal communities from Monterey Bay, California, United States - ASW #5 | ecosystem: Environmental > Aquatic > Marine > Intertidal zone | place: USA: California... | reverse complement strand
AGTAAAACGATCGCCGATGTATACCTGTTACGCCGAGAGTCGCGACGGCATCTCTTGGACGCGCCCGTCCCTGGGGCTGTTCGAGGCAGCCGGGACGCGCGACAACAACGTGATCCTGACGCAACAGCACGGCCGTCGTGTCGAGCTGAATTTCAGCCCCTTCGTGGATACGGGCCCGCGTGTGCCGCCGGAGGAGAGATATAAGGGAATAGGCGGCATGACGGGTATGGTATTCGCACTGGTTTCGCCGGACGGGATCAACTGGCGAAAACTCGTGGAAGAGCCGGTCATCGAGGGATACGACGCGCACAACCTCGCCTTCTGGGACATGGACCGGGGAGAATACCGATCCTACAGTCGCCACCGTCGCATTGCAGCATACCAGGCGGGCATGGACGAGCTTGGCGACGCCCCATTGAAGACTGATGACTTGACAGGACTAACCGAGGACGGCCGCGACAATGGCCGCGACATCATCACCAGTACCTCGAAGGATTTCATCCACTGGACGAAACCCGAGTTCCTGTCGTATTCGCCGGGCCGCGTGAACGAACTCTACGAAAACCATGTTCTGCCGTATTATCGCGCCCCCCATTTTCTTTTGTGCTTTCCGACGCGTTACATCGATCGAGGATGGACCGCGGCGGCCGAAGCGTTGCCGCAGCTTGAGCACCGGCGGAAACGCTCCGGTGGAGATCCCCGCGAGGGGACGGCCCTGACCGACTGTATGTTGATGAGCAGCCGCGACCGAATACATTTCTCCATCTGGCCTGAGTCCTTTATCCGGCCCGGACTGCGCCTGAAGGACAACTGGTTTTATGGGGACAATTACGTGGCCTGGGGGATGATCGAAACCGCCTCCCCGATTATCGGGGCTCCCGACGAGCTTTCACTGTTTGCCACGGAGGCATACTACCAGCCAGGACCTGTCCGCCTGCGTCGTTTTACCATACGCGTGGACGGTTTCGTGTCGGTTTGTGCCCCGTTGAGCGGGGGCGAGCTGCTGACGCGGCCGCTTGTTTTTTCGGGATCAGAGCTGGTGATGAACTACTCAACCTCGGCGGCCGGCAGTGTGCAGGTCGAGCTGCAGGATGCCCAGGGCGTGCCTCTGCCGGGATTCGCCCTGGCCGACTCGGAGGTGATGTACGGCGATTCGCTGGAGCAGCCCATGCTCTGGCGGGGGACGCCCGATTTGGGCGCACTGGCCGGCACCCCCGTTCGATTAAGGTTCGTGTTGAAGGATGCCGATCTTTTCTCACTGAGGTTTCGATAATGAGGCACAGAAACACGCGATTCCTCGACGGCCTCTGGCAATTCAGTTTCACGGAGGAGGAGGGCTCTTTGCCGGAGGAATTTCCCGGCTTCCAGCCTGTCCCGAGCTGTTTCGACGTCAGTCCCGAATACGCCGGCCGGCGAGGCATCGGCTACTACAGGACCACCATAAGGACGGAAGGCAGTTGCAGGTACCGGTTGCGTGCAGCCATCGCCCACAACGGCACCGTGTACTACGACGGTGACAAGATTGGAAGTCATCACGGCGCGCACACCTACTTTGAAATCGATCTGGCCCCTCACGGCGAGACCGAGAGTGAACTGGTCATATCGGCCGACAGCCGTCTGGACGGTTTGAACCGTCCGTTGCACATGCAACATATGGACTGGTATCACCATGGAGGAATCATTCGGCCGGTCGAACTCATCCCCTACCGTGAATCGCTGATCGAACAGCTTCTGCCAACGATGGACGATGCCGCCGAAGGAAAGGTCACGTTGCAGGTGCGCTTCACGCACACCGAACTTGCGGCATCCAAGCTTGCCTTGAAAGCCTGGATCGGCGGGCACGTTGTGGCGGAGACATCCGTACCTTCGGACGCAGGTGTATGCGAGATGCAGGTGGCGGTGCCGGATCCTCAATTGTGGTCGCCGGACCATCCAACCCTATACCCTCTGGTTGTTCAGCTCGGCGATGACATCGTTGAGATGAATCTCGGCCTGCGAACCATCACCAGCATGGGCAACGAGATCCTTCTGAACGGTGAGCCGATAGCGATCAAAGGCATAAATCGCCACAACCATCACATGCAGTTTGGTGCAGCCCTGCCGGAGGCCATTCTCTGGCAGGACGCGATGCAGATCAAGAGAATGGGCGCAAATTTCGTGCGGGGCAGTCATTACCCCCAGGATCCGAGATTTCTGGATATCTGTGATCGAGTCGGACTCATGGTCTGGTCCGAAGCAACGGGTTGGGGCTACAGCCCGGAAATGATATGCGATACGAGAATGCTCGAGGCCCAGACTCAATGCATACGTGAAATGATCAAGCAGTCTTCGGACCATCCATGCATCGTCTGTTGGGGATTCTTTAACGAATGCGCCTCCGACCGTGAGGAGTGCCGACCCGTGTTTGAAACGATGGTCCAGACCATTCGCGATCTGGACCCGACGCGCGCGGTCACCTACGCTTCCAATCGGCTCAGAAAGCCCGGGGGCAGCGGCGAGGACGACATCATGTTCGATCTCGTGGATTGGGCTGGAATAAACTGCTATCCAGGCTGGTACACAGGAGAGTTGAAGGATATTCCCGAGTTCCTGAAATACGTGGCGGATGATTTCGCCAAGCGCGGCCTGGACAACATGCCGCTGATCATTTCCGAAATTGGAGCAGGGGCCATTCCGGGCTTCACGCATCACTGGCCGGTGAAATGGTCGGAAGATTATCAAGCGGAATTGCTCGATGCGGTTCTGGGCGATCTCAAGGGTCAGGACAGCTTCGCAGGAGTATGTATCTGGCAGTATTGCGATATGCTGGCCGAGCCATCGATTCAACTCAGTCGCCCGAGGGGGTACAACAACAAGGGGATTGTGGACGAATACCGTCGGCCGAAGAGGGCCTACGACACCGTGCGAAACCATTTTCGTTCATGGAAATGATTCCGAGTTGTCCGAAGCCTCCCCGCAAAGGACAATCAATGAGGATGACGCTGCTGATGATACGAGGCGTGAATGCATGGTTCCTGCCCTGCAGTATTTTGCTGATCACGGGCGTTTCTACATGGGCGGACGAACTCGCGGATTACCGCGATCAGCTGACGCTCTTCAGCCTGAAGGCAACCGGGCCTGTGGTGGACGGTCGCCTGGATGACCGGTGCTGGAACGATGGCTACGTTCAGAAGGCGAGGGGATTCATCCGACTCATGGATGCGGGAAAGATCGAGCCGGCATCTCCGGATACCGAAGTGATGAGCTGCTATGACGACAAGAATGTCTATTTTGCCGTGAAACTCCACGAGCCGGAAATGGACAAGCTGAAGGTCTACTCGCCGATTGAGCCTTGGGCGGGAGACTGTGTTGAAGTCTTTGTCGATCCGACGGGCGAAGGCAGGAGCTATTTCCAATTCATCACCGACACGGTCGAGAATACCTATAGCGGGGTCAACGACAACGGCCGGCAGGAGGAAATCTCGTTCGAGTGGTCGGTCAAGGTTTCAAAGTCCACGAATTCCTGGACGGTGGAGATGGCGCTTCCCTTCGCTTCATTTGGCTGTGCGACACCGAAGGACAATCAAAGGTGGGATTTTAATGTGGGCCGCGAGCGCTACGTTCAAAAGGAAAACTCCTCTTGGGCGGCGCTTGGGGAATTCAGGCAAATACACCGATTCGGCGCGCTTGCCTTCTACTCTCGCCATGAGATCGTCGCGGACATGGCCTACTGGGAAAACTCGGACGCAGATCCACTGATGAGACGGAAGGAGGTCTCCGGGATCAAGATTGCCGAGCGCTTTCTCAAAGATGGGGATTCAGCCGAGAAGAGAATCCCGGATCTATGGTCCTATTTCCCCTATGAAGCCGATCGCGGGGAAAAGCAGAAAAACGGCAGCGACGACGGCGAGGGGATGCGCGGTCTCAATGAAAGCGCGAAAGCGGAACACCCTGAGTTCTACAGTGCTGCCGTGAAGATCAACCGTCTTCAGATTCAGAAAAGCTTTCTTGATGACAAGCTCCGGGCCGCACAACGCGCGACGTACTATGCGGGTCGCATCGCCGCTGCAAGTTCTCAAGACACCAATCTTACCCGGCAGATTGAAGGTCTTAAGAGCCGAAGCCATCTTATCAACACCGATCTGAATAATTTGTTTCAGTTCTACGGCCGGGCATTTGATGCCAATCGAAGTGCGGAACGGCTGTCCGGCGTGCATGCAAAGGCAAAGGCAATCGCAGATAGGATTCAAGGGCTTGATTCAGACATGGACGCCTGTATCGCCATGTCGTCCGTTGGCGTCATCGAAAAAGCCGGGCCATGGAAGAGCATGGCCCTGGAGCTGTCGCCTGAAGAGAAATATCTAAACGATGACGGCACCCCTTGCAGGTATCAGTTCACCGCTTTCAGAAGTGCTCACACCGAAAACCTGTCTCAACTCGGCCCCTTCGATCGGTATCACATCGACTGGCCTGTACCCTGGCCGAAATCAGACACACCCGGAGAATACAACTTTCCCAAGCTGCACGGATATATCGAGAAAATCCTCAGGGAAAGCTCAGGCAGAATAAAAAGCTTTTCCTGTACCGAACCCAGCTATCGCGGTGCGCTGTATCCAATGACGCAGTGGATGCTTGAAAAGGCCGAAAATGACCCGGATATCATTTTGCAGACTGAAAAAGATAAGCAAGCTCCCGTAGCGAGTGAACAATTCGTGATTGATATCAGGTCACGACTGAATCCACATCACCCGGCCGCTCTTGAATATATCAGGGGATATCTGAATAGTTTTGCCGTTGAGCTTTCCTCGGAGGTAGAGACCGATTTCTTCGTGACGGCCTGGGAGGGATCGGCAAGCCACGTGGGTTATAACCCTTCGAGCCAGGCGGCCTTTCGGGACTACCTGAAGGAGCGTTACGGATCCGTGGCATCACTGAACGGCAAATGGAAGACGGCGTATGCCTCTTTTGAGTCCATAGAGATTCCTTATGATCAATACACTTCGCCCGCCCGGGAAGTGTCCGGGCTCACCTATGAGTTCGAACGTTGGGGGCGGCTGAACTACATCCGGTTGATGGCACGGATGCGACAATTCCTCAGGGAAGGCGCGCCGAACGTACCCGTGATGCCGGATCCGTCATGGTTTCTGCAAGAGGGGAACACGTACCTCATGTACAGGGAGAATACCTGCGATATCATGAGCTCTCACGCGGGCCCGGGCCTGGAAGAGCCCATGTGGGTTTACCTGGAAACGATGAACAGGGTGTTTGGAAAAATCACGGGATATTTTGAGAACTACCACGGCATGTGGCCCCGGGCGCACCTGAACGACGAACGGTTAGCCAAACGCGACCTGGACAAGTTTTTCTTCGAATTGTTCATGCGCGACGTGCGGGTTTCGACCTGGTGGCTCACGACGGTGACAGGTTCAATCGCCTATGCGGCCGCCTATAACGCGAACTGCTTCAGGCTCGAGTATGGTCAGACCATCTACCGCTGGAGCGCGACCTCGATTCCAGTCATGTTCAGGCGGTGCAGGTCCATCGAGAAGGCCCTGCTGGAAAGCCGCCAGGAGATTCCTAAAACTGCGATCATCCAGCCTTGTGCCACGGTTTTCAATCTGGCAAGCATGAATCATGAGAGCAATGCCAGCGACGCACTGAAGTTGATGTTCGATCTGCATAATAAGCTTCTCAGCCCGGGCAACGTTGCCCACGATTATCTGCCGGAGGAAATGGTGCTTGACGGCAAGGGCTCTCTCGACGATTACACCGCCCTCTTTCTGCCCTGCGCCCCGTATATGTCGGAAGCGTTTTCTCGTCGCCTGACTCGATGGGTGGAGAAGGGCGGGACGCTGATTGCGATCGGCCCGTTTTCTCTGAAGAATGAGTTCGGCCTGGATCCGGTCGACGGGGAATCAATGTTCACAGCTCTGTTTCCGAAATACAAGAAAGTCGGCGCAGGCGATTGGGACTACAGCGTGGATGGGACGGATCAGAAACCTGAGCCTGCCGTTACCACAATGGGCTTTGGAAAAGGGCGGGTTGTTTGCCTCAACCGGATGGTCGATGTGCTCCTGCGACATCCGTCGTTAGGACCTTTGCTGACGAAGATCGTGAACGAGATGTGCGAGCAAACTGCAATGTCGCCCAACTCCGATCTGAGAATACTTGTCCGTGAGGGGAACGGTGGTGAAACATATCTTGCCCTGTGCAATGCTAACGTCGAGGAATCGATCGAGACAACCGTTCTTGTAAAAGGACACTATGTTCGACCGAAAGATATGACGGTTCCCGGCTGGTTCCCGGTTCCATCCAGGATCACCGGAGATCAGACAGAACTGATGATTCATCTGGAGCCTGGTGAGTGGACAATGGTCGCTCTCGAGAGGAGGAACAACCCATGACGAGGATGCGAAACGATGTTTATGTGTTCGTCTGCACGATCCTGACGCTGGCAACCGGTGTCGCGATGGCGCAACCGGTGCGGCCGACCGAAGGCAAGAACCTCGCCGAGGGGAAATTATGCACTTTTGATCCTCAGCCCAACTTTCCCAATTGCGCGGACGAGGGCGACCCTTTCCATCTGACCGACGGTGTCTACAACGGGTGTGCATTGTCCGACAAGGGCACGGTGGGCTGGAATGTCGGCGCCGGCTGGGACGTTGAAAGTATGCCCGTGGTTCTGGTTGACATCGACCTGGGGGATGCCCGGCCCATCGGCAAAATCACCTTTGACAGCGTCACCGGATTGCCGGGATTGAGGTTTCCCCTGGCGGTGCGGGTATTCGTGAGCGCGGACGCTGACCAGTACGATCTTCTCTGCAACATGCCGACAGAATCGATGCCGCAGGATAAGCATCTGACCCACCGTTTCGTTGCCGATGATCTCAAAGGCTGGGGCAGGTATGTCCGCCTGGCGCTTCTTCCCGACGCCTCCTTGATGTTCTTTGATGAAATCGAGATCATGGAGGGGGCGCACACCCGTGAACAGGCCCGGCATATCAATAAGGGGCCCATCCCGGCCGCGAAGGTGAAGCTCTATGCAAAGCAGATGAGAAGGGGAACCCCGGATCTCTGGTTCTATTCCGGCTATGGAAGCGACCGCGGCGAGATGCACGAGAGCGGCGGCTATTACGGTGAAGGGAAGCTGGGACACAATCCGGAAGTCAAGGCAGAGCACCCTGAGTTTTACAGAGCGTCCATGGATATCAATGCCCTCTTGATCCGCAAGAGCTTTCTTGACGAAAAACTGCGGTCTGCAAAACGCGTGAAGTATTATGAAAGCAACATTGCGGCAGTAAATTCTCAAACCAACGACGCCGGTCGGGGCGTTGAAGATCTTCAGAACCAGAGTAACGGCATTAATACTGAATTAAATGATTTGTTTCAATTCTACGGTCGGGCTGTTGACGCAAATCGAAGCGTAGAACAGTTGTCCGACATAGACGTCAGGATAAATGCTATTTCAAATAAAATCCAAGGGCTGGAAGCTGACATTGGGGATTGTATCGCCACGTCGATCTCCGAAGTCATCAAAGAAACAGGAAAATGGAAGAGCATGGCCCTTGATCTCGCTGCCGAGGAAAGATATCTCAACGATGACGGCACCAGCCGCAGGTATCATTTCACTGCTTTTCACGGCGCCCCCCCGGAAATATGGCCGCTGGGTCCATTCGAAGGCACTCACATTGACTGGCCCGTTCCCTGGCCGAAATCAGATATTCCCGGAGAATACGAATTTCCAAAACTGCACGGATATATTCAGAAAAGGCTGGAGGAAAGCGCCGGCAATATTCAGAGCGTCTCGATTACCGAACCCAGTTATCGGGGGATGCTTTATCCAATGACTCAGTGGATGCTTGAAAAGGCCGAGAAGAATCCGGATCTCATTCTGCAGACCGAAAAAGATAAGAACGCTCCTGTAGCAAGTGAACAATTCGTGATTGATACCAGGTCGCAACTCAATATCCACCATCCGGACGTTCTTGAATATATAAGGGGATATCTGAAGAGTCTTGCCGTTGAACTCACTTCCCAGATAAAGACCGACTATTTCGTGACGACATGGGAAGGATCGGATCAGCACGTTGGCTATAACCCCGGCAGCAGATCGGCCTTTCGTGCGTACTTGAAGGAACGGTACGGGTCGATCAAATCGTTGAATGGGAAATGGCAGACGGAGCATGCCTCATTCGAGGCAATCGAGATTCCTTATGAGCAATACACTTCGCCCGCCCGGGAGGTGTCCGGGCTCACCTACGAATTCGAACGTTGGGGACGGGTGAACTATGTTCGGCTCATGGCAATCATGCGGCAAACTTTGCGGGAAGGCGCACCGAACGTACCCGTGATGCCGGATCCGTCATGGTATCTGAAAGAGGGGAACGGATACCTGATGTACAAGGAAAACACCTGCGATATCATGAGTTTCCATGCAAACCCGGAGGCCGAAGATCCCATGTGGGTCTATCTGGAAACCATGAACAGGGCGTTTGGAAAGATCACCGGATACCTGGAGAATTACTACGGAATGCGATCCAGGGCAAATCTGAGCGACGAACGCCTGGCCAAGCGGGATCTTTATAAGTATTTCTTCAAATTGTTCCTGAGGGATGTGAGGGTCTCGGCCTGGTGGCTGGGATATCACACCTCTCCCACAGCCTATTTGATTTCCTATAATGGGAACGTATTCGGGCTTAACTACGATCAGACGATCTACCGCTGGAGCGCCACCTCGCTTCCCGTGATGTTCAGACGGGGCCGATCCATCGAGAAGGCCCTGCTGGAGAGCCGACAGGAGATACCGAAAACTGCGATCATTCAGCCTTGCACCACCGTGTTCAACCTCGCGAGTATGAATCCTGTCGACAATTGGAGCGAACCCTTGAGCCTGATGTTGGATCTTCATAACAAGCTGCTTGGCCCGGAGAACGTTCCTCACGATTATCTGCCTGAGGAAATGGTGCTTGATGGCAAGGGCTCCCTGGACGATTACACCGTCCTTGTTCTTCCCTTTGCCCCTTATATGTCAGACGCCTTTTCTCGTCGCCTCAAGGAATGGGTGCGGAAGGGCGGCACCCTGATCGCATTCGGCCCGTTTTCCTTGAAGAATGAGTTCGGCCTGGACCTTGCGAGCGGGGACTCGATTTATAAGACCCTGTTTCCTGCGTTCAAAATGGTTGGCCCGGGGGATTGGGACTACAGCGTGGATGGGACGGATCACAAAGCCCGGCCAGTCGAAACAAGAAGCTTCGGAAAGGGGCAGGTGGTCTGCCTGAACCGGATGCTGGACGTGCTCCTGCAAGACCTGTCATTGAAATCATTGCTTACGGAGATCGTGAAGGATGCGTGCGAACGAACGGCACAATCTCCCAACTCCGATCTGGCGATCCTGGTCCGCGAGGGGGAGCAAGGTGAGAAGTTTCTTGGTCTGTGCAACCGGAATGTCGAGGAACCCATTGAAACAACCGTCATCGTTGCCGGAGAATACGAGAATCCGATGGATGTCCTGGTTCCAGGCTGGTTTCCCGTACCGTCAGACCTCTATGGAAACAAGACAATCTTGAGGATACGCCTTGCGCCGGGCGACTGGACCCTGGTCCGATTGTGAATGCCCGTTGTCCGGTATGAAAGCATGATGGAGCAATCTGCGGGTAGGTCATGAGTATCCAGACCTATGGCGAGTACCTCAGGGTAGTGAGCGCGTGGAAACGCCGAGCGTTTACGCTGATCGAACTTCTGGTCGTGATCGCGATCATCGCGGTGCTGGCCGCACTGCTTGTCCCTGCGATGAAAAACGCGATGGTCGCGGCACGAACCATCACGTGCGCTTCCAATCTGAAACAGATCCAACTGGCTGCGGTCTTATACTTGAGAGATCACGGCGTATTTCCCCCTCACTACGACTACAGAGACAGGAACGAAGACGGCATCGCAGACGGCCCACTCTGGTATTACGACGGTCCGACGCTTGGTATTCACTACACCTCCTTTTTTGGAGGGCCCTATCTTGGAGAGAATGTACTTACAGGGCCGTCCCGGGGAGCGGGTTCCGTTTATGATTGTCCCTTGATGGAAGGAGGGATCGACAACAGATCTCACCAGAGTTACGGAATCAATATGGTCATTAGTCCCAATAGCGTAAATCGTCAGCTGGTTGGAATGGAGGAAATCGAGAAACCCACCGAATCAATTGCATTTACTGATTCCTGGAACTACGGGATAACCGCGGATCCATGGAACGGCTGGTATTGGGCAAGACCCTTATTCGGAATTCGCTATCACGCCGATGAGCGATTCAACGCGGCTTTTGTGGACGGACATGTGCAGACGTTGTACAAAGATCAAGTTGATGACTCGAATTTCGAAGTGGAGTAGACTGCGAACTCATTTAATCCGGCTCGGCAGCAATGAAAAATCCCACACGAAACCCAGAAGCACCCCTTTTTCTTATCAAACATGGAACTCAAATCATTGGCCCATATGCACCTGCGTGTTCTGCTGAGCCGGTTAAGGGTATCCGGTTAAGGGTATCCGGTTAAGGGTGGCGACGAAGTGTACGAGGAAGTGCAAGAAACGCGCAACACCCGAGACGCACACGTGCACACTTAAACGCACGCTTAACCGCCACACTTACGCGGATACCCTTAACCGAATGGCTTACCCGATCCTCTCTCCCTGCTGGTCACAGCGCATTCCCCAATAGAAAAGTTCCCCGCAGATTCCGGAAGCACCGAAAAAGGACTGAGCAATGGCAAAATCCAACAACCTACCAAACAATACCACCCACATCGGTTCTCGGCTCGAACTGTTCATCGATGAGGATCTTATCGATCGCCTCAACGGCGCGGAGCGCCGCCTTCATCATCCCGTGCCGCAGGAGGTCTCCCTCGTCTTCGACCGGGCCTGGGAGGGAAATTGGACCGGCGGGTCGGTCGTCCTGCGCGCCGATGATGGACTTTTTCGCCTTTATTACCGGGGCGGAAGGCAGGGAACCGAGCAGTTTCAGGGCTACCCGGCCGGATTGGTGGATACGCTGCCAAGGCATGTCTGCTACGCCGAGAGTCACGACGGCATCACCTGGACGCGCCCGTCCCTGGGGCTGTTCGAGGTGGCGGGGACGCGCGATAATAACGTCGTGGTGACGGCAGAGCACGGCCGTCGTGTCGAGCAGAACTTCAGCTGCTTCGTAGATACCCGGCCGGGGGTGGCGCCGGAGGAGCGATACAAGGGCATCGGCGGCATGACCGCCCAGGTCTTCGGCCTCGTTTCGCCGGACGGGATCCACTGGCGAAGAATCAGGGACGAGCCTGTGATCGAGGGATACGACGCGGTGCACTACGCCTTCTGGGACGCAGCGCGGGGGGAATATCGGTCCTACGCTCGCCACCGCCGCATTGCCGCGTACCAGGCGGGCATGGACGAGCTTGGCACCGTCGACCTGGAGACGGACGATCAAACCGGGCTGACCGTGGACGGCCTCGACAATGGGCGCGACATCATTACCAGCACCTCGAAGGATTTCATCCACTGGACCGAACCCGAGTTCCTGTCGTACTCCCCCGGCCGCGTGAACGAACTGTACGAGAACGTCGCTCAGCCGTACTATCGAGCCCCCCATCTGATCCTGGGCTTCCCGATGCGGTACATCGATCGCGGATGGACGGCGGCGACCGACGCACTTCCGCAACTCGAGCACCGGCGGGCGCGTGCTGCGCAGTTTTCCCCCCGCGAGGGGACGGCCCTGACCGACGCCATGTTGATGTGCAGCCGCGATGGAAATCATTTCTCGATGTGGCCGGAGTCCTTCATCCGTCCCGGACTGCGTCCGAAGGACAACTGGACCTACTGGGAGAATTTCGTGGTATGGGGGATGATCGAAACGGCCTCGCCGGTCATGGGCGCTCCCGACGAGATCTCGATATTCGTTCAGGAGGCGTTCCTGCGGTCGGGACCGAGCCGTCTGCGGCGTCACACCCTGCGCGTGGACGGATTCGTATCGGTCTGCGCCCCCCTGAGCGGAGGCGAGATGCTCACGCGGCCGCTTGTGTTTTCCGGGTCCGAGTTGATCATGAACTACTCGACCTCGGCCGCAGGCAGCGTGCAGGTCGAGCTGCAGGATGCCCAGGGGGTGCCCCTTCCGGGATTCGCCCTGGCCGACTCCGAAGTGATGTACGGCGATTCACTGGAACAGCCCATGCTTTGGAAGAACAATCCCGACCTTGGAAAGTGGGCCGGTACGCCCGTGCGGTTGAGATTCGTGTTGAAGGACGCCAATCTTTTTTCGCTGAGGTTTCGATAGTCAAAGTTGAAAGACATGAACGGCTTGTTTGGGAGTTCGGGTTTCAGGTTGGCCTCTGATTTTCGCAGGCTCCATCAGATTCATCGTAGGAATGAGAGATCGGACAACGATGACGGCGACGATAGCGGTAGACGATTTCGTCCCCCTCGTGGTCCGCTATCGTCAACCGATTTCGACAAAGCTCGCGACGAAGTTCACGACAAAGAAAGGGACTCTCATACTTGAATAATGTGATGGCGCACAGTGCCATCAGAGACCACACTGACACCTGAAACCAAAGACGGCTCTCACAGCATGACTAACCTGGCTCGGCCAGAAGCCCCACTGATACCGGAAACAGCATGTCCGAAATGAACCTCAAAGAAGTCATGGAACTCGGTGGCCGGAATCTGCTGGGATGGCTCAATCCGGACCGGGATTACCTGCCCACGGAGAGCTGGTGTATTACGCATGACCTGGCCCGGTTGTGGGATGCCCTGTTGCGCCTTGAGGACGCCACGGGCTTTGTCATCCCCGGCCATCTGGAAGGGGCCATGCTGCGGAACCTGCATTGGCTGACCGACAATCCGGATGGATTGCTTTTCGTGCCTCCCGGTCTGGATTGGATCGAACCCCGGTTCGAGCTTCACTCCGTCCGGGAGGGCCTGCTGGCGTTCAATGCCCTGGTTCGATACCGGAACAATCGTTGGGCCGAGAAAGCAGGCCACCGTTACCTGGAGACGATCCGCCGCTGCCTGAAACCGGACGGCGCCTGGGATCTGCTCAAGTTTGACTATGCAAAGTACTTTCCCGATATGGCCGACGGCCATGTGACCGATCCGATTCTCAGCCGCGTCAACAGGCTGACCTCTCACGGGAAATCGATCGAGGCTCTGGTCTTGTTTTATCAGACGACGAGTGATCCGTTGGCGTTGGAACTGGCGGACGAACTGGCGCGCTACCATCTGCTGCACACCACGAACTCCGATGGTACGGTGCCCGAAGAGGTCACGAACGAGGGGAACCCCGCCGACCGCCAGTCGTACCAGTACACGCTGTGCGGATTGCTCCTGTTCGGGCTGCTGACGCGACAGTCGCAGTACGTTGACACGGTCCTGAAGACATTCCAGGTCGGCATGCCCGGTCTGATCGTGAATGAATCCGGATGGGTTGCTCACGATCTGGGCAAGAAGAGATACTTTGACAAGTCGGGAAATCCGCGGGTCAACACGGAATCCACCGGGGCTACCATTCGGTTGGCATTGTGGCTGGCTCTTCATACGGGTCACACCGGGATCTACGATGATGTGGAGCGTTTACTGAGAGCTCGGATCTTCCCGGGCCAGATAACGGAAATGGATGGGCCTGAGCCCAACGCGGGACTTGAGATGCACGAGATCGAGTTCGGCGGATGGGGCGAAAATGACTATCCTCATGCGGGCAAGGGCTGTAATCCAAGCGGTACCGCCGAGATCGTGCATACCCTCAGCGCCGTGTATCAGCACATCGCCGCCCGCGAGGAGAGAGGCCTGCTCGTCAATCTGCACTTCGACCACGTGGATGATCTCGTGCAGATCACCAGCAAGAGGGAGGATGAGGCCGTGGTCACCGTATGCCCCCGGAACCACGGGAACGTCTTCATTCGCGTGCCCGGGTGGGCTCCCCGTGAGACCGTACGAATCACCGTGGACGGCCGGCCTTTGCCCCTGCGTATCATCGATTCGTTTGCCTTCGTTGACCGACAGTTCCTGCAACGAGGCAGCCAGGTCGTTCTGCATCACGCGCTGCCGGTGCGCGAAACCACAGAACCGATGCCCGCCGGCGACACCTATCGATTCGCCTGGCGCGGCGACGAAATCACGGCCATCCACCCCAACCAGTGGCCGAGGCCGTATTATCCGACTTTGACAGTCCCCTAGCCCGCGGCAGCCGGTACCTCTGCATCGGAGAATTGAAACAACTTCATCGCGTTGTCACGAAGGATACGCTGCTTGTCCGCATCGGAGATCTGGGCGCGATCGATCCGTGCCCGTTGCATGGGGGGGAAATAGAGCGGGGTGTCGGTGCCGTACAGTATTCGTTCAGAACCAATTTCCGCCACGGCCCATTCGATCAGGCCGCAGACAATGCTTTGGGCGCTGGAGGTGTCGGCGAAGATGTTTCCGTGTGTGCTCTGCTGCATCGCCCGGACCTGGTGGCCCGGGTCATCATCAATGGTGCAACCGATATGGGCCAGGATGACGCGCGCTTCCGGGAAGTCATTGGCGAACGGCACGAACTCTTCGGGCAGACTGTTCTCCTCGCCGCTGTGCGTCAGAATGATGGCGTGATGTTTCGCGGCAAATTCGAAGATCTGCCGGCCATGTTCTTTGATGGGATAGCCATGCTCTTCCGGATGGATCTTGATGCCGACACAGCACGGCGACGCAAGCATCTGTTCGGCCTGCACGTAGGTGTCGGATTTGAGCGGATCGATCACCACCCACTGGCGAAGTTCAGGATGCTTGGGAACAAGATGAGCGGCGTGTTCATTGCCGCCCAGGGTATCCGCATGGTACCGGGGCATGAGAGCTTGCAACGGCGAAACCAACGTGAGGGAAGTCTGGGCCAGGCGAGCGAGATCGATCACACGCTGCGCATCGCCGCTCATGAAGGTGCTGATCAGGTCGGGACCTTGATCGTATTGACCATAGTGTGCATGCACGTCTATCGCCTGTATGTCGCTGACCGTCACGATGTAGACTGTGGGCGGAGTTGAATGTCTTGTCAACTTCCCGCGTTCGGTTGTCCCCTGGCTCACCGGACCCCACCGGCCCTGCGCCGGTGGTGAATCGGTTTGATGACTACCACGCGCGACCGGACGAGCGATTCCACCGGCCTTGCGCCGGTGGTGAGAAAGTTTGAAAACTCCGCATCCATGCGCTGCGGAGTGCCCAAACGCCGTTTCCACCGGCACAGGGCCGGTGGGGAACGATGTGCCTGCAGGCAGAGATAGTATGCAAACCCTGCCTCCACCGGCGCAGGGCCGGTGGGGGGGCATGCCAGCAACATCTGGTTCGAAGCAGGCAATTTGAGCTTGGATTCCCGGCGGGGGTCGTGACACTGAAGACTGGAAGTCCGGACAACGGAGCCGGGCAGGAGTCATTCTGATCCGGATGGTTCGAAATCCGGCCCGCGAGCCATCATCTTGTTCCACCGCAAAAGATTGTGGGATGGGAGTGCCGGATCGGGTTGATCTTTGTCGCGATCTTCGTCGATGCGGATCCTCGTCCCGATGCCCGTCTTGATCTTTGTTGACAAGGATCGGGACGATGATCGAGACAATGATGGGGTCGACGACGATCAGGACGAAGATCGTGACAAGGATTGATTGCGGAACTCAACAGCATTCAAAATAGGGAGCGGTTAACATATGTTCAGCAGATACAAGGTTTGCATCACGGTCGTCAAAAAGACGTTCAACCAGGAACTCGCCGACGCGTACACCGAGGGGGAGCCGTGGAAGCCGGAAGGCTGCTGTCACGCGTTCGAGATCGGTCACGAATGGATCACCGACGGCCACATGCCCGCCGGATTCAGCGACGCGGCGTGGACGGACATCCAGAAGTACGTGATGGTCCTCGCCCGGGGCGGCAACATGGACGGCTGCAAGCGCGGCGTCTTCGTCACCTGCTGCACGGATGGTTTCCGGCCGGTCTTCTACAAACTCGAGCGGATCGAGTCATGAAGATCACCGACGTTCGAACCACGCTGCTGACCGGTCCGTGCACGAACGACCCGTTCCTGCTCGAGTGCCGCGAGCGCCGCAGCGCCGCCTTCATCGAAGTGTTCACCGACGGCGACCTGATCGGCATCGGGGAAACCTATGGCGGCTACTTCTGCCCCGAGCTGATCCCGCCCGCGGTGGATCTGTACAAGCCGATCCTCATCGGGCGCACGGTCGACGACATCGAGCAGATCTGGCGGGACATGTACCACTGCGAGAACTTCTGGGGCCGTGTCGGTCTCGGTCCGATCGTGATCAGCGGCATCGACGCCGCCCTCTGGGACCTGAAGGGCAAGATCCAAGGGGTGCCGGTGTACGAGCTGCTCGGCGGCCTGAAGCACGACTCGCTGCTTGGCTACGCGAGCGGCGGGCCGAGCAACTACCCGAAGGACCGTCTGGCCGCGAAGCTGGACCACTACGCGCAGCTCGGGTTCCGGGCGGTGAAACTGTCCAGCGGCGGCCTCCGGGACGGACAGGAGATCGGGCCGGAAGAACTCCCGGCGATCGTCGATTTCGAGGCGGACAAGCTGCAGTTCGTGCGGGCGCATGTTGGGCCGGACTTCGACATCCTCCTGGACGGTCACATGGGCAACCGGCCGGACAAGCTCTGGGACCTCGAGATCGCGCAGGCCGTGATGACGGCGCTCGAGCCGTTCGACCTGTTCCTGTTCGAGGAAGCGCTGCACTACACGAACCCGTGGGGGTACGCCGAACTCCGCAAGGGGACGACGATCCCGATCGCGGGTGGCGAGTGCCTCACCGGCGAGTACGAGTGGCAGGTCTACATCGAGCAAGACTGTTTCGACATCGGCCAGCCCGACGCGGCGTTCACGGGCGGTCTGACCACGTTCATGAAGGTCGCGGCCATGCTCGAAAGCCACGATATGAGGATCGCGACGCATTCATGGGCCGCAGGCGGCGGGTTCATGCAGAACATCCACGCCGGCTTCGCCGCCGCGAACACCGACATCCTCGAGATCGCGCCCGACTACGGGCCCCTGCACAGCGAGGTGATCGGCGATTCGTTCATCTTCCGCGACGGCCGGGTCCATCCGCCGCAGAAGCCGGGTCTCGGCATCGAGCTGAGCGACGACACTCGCCGGCGGTTCCCGTTCGTGCCCGGCAGCGGGGAGTTCAACAGCGTGCCGGGGAAGATTCTGACCGACTGATGGCGGACACGACGAACATCTTCATTAACAACTGCGTCGACGCGCCGCGCCTGGGAAAGATCCGCGCACTGCCGAACGTGCGCGTCGAAGTGATCGAGCGCGCCATTGACGAGGAGGTCGAGCACTGGCGGATCCTCGACGACCGCGCCGCCGATACGCACATGCTCGTCGACTGCTTTCCGCCCGAGAACCTCGACGACATGCGCAGCCTTCGCCTGCTGCAGCTCAGCTCCGTCGGCTACAACCAGATCCTCGGGCGTGGTCTCGCGGAGCGCGGCGTCCGCGTCTGCAACGGCGCGGGCGAGTTCGACGTGCCCATCGGCGAGTGGAACATCGCCATGCTGCTGAACCTGCAGCGAGACCTGCGCGGCATGTTGCGCAACCAGGCATCGCAGACCTGGGACCGGTCCGCCCGTTTCCAGTCGGAGATGGCCGGCCGCGTCGTGGGCATCTGGGGCTACGGCGGTATCGGCCGTGAGACGGCGCGGCTGTGCAAGGCGATGCACCTGGCCGTGCACGTGATGACTCGCGACGGCGTCAAGCCGCGCACGAACATCTACTGCGTGCCGGGGCACGGCGACCCGGAGGGCGTCCTGCCCGACCGCGTGTTCGTCGCCGGGCAGGAGCGCGACTTCCTGCGCGACCTGGACTTCCTGATCGTCGCCATGCCGTTGTCGCCCGCGACCGAGGGGATCGTTGGCGCGGACGAGCTGGCGGCACTGCCGCCGCACGCGTTCGTTCTCAATCCCGCCCGGGGGCCGCTGATCGAAGAGCAGGCACTCGTCGCGGCCCTGCGGGACGGTACGATCGCGGGCGCGGCCCTCGACACGCACTACGCATACCCGCTGCCGCCGGAGCATCTGTTGTGGCATTTCCCGAACGTGATCATCACGCCGCACATCTCGGGGTCGAACCTGAGCCCGCATTTCAAGACGCGCCTGTGGGACATCGTGTACGAGAACGCTCGGCGGCTCGTATCGGGCGAGCCGTTGCTCAACGAGCTGACGCCGGACCAGCTGCGCGGTCGGTAAGAACGGAAATTGCGCAGCGTAAGTAGATTGGGCTTCCAGCCCGAGCTTGAGCAAGGGTGGATCATGAAATGTGAATAGGTGGAGCACCGCTCATTCCATTCTCGTCTCATGATCTTGCATTGCTCCGGGTCGGCCTGGAAGGCCAACCTACACGATTCCCGATAAGAACGCGTTATTCCTGGTTCGAGTCTTGTCGTATTCGTACACGATCCTGGCGGAGTGATCCGCGGTCGCAGCAGGAAAAGTGTGAGATATGCGGGCTAAAGACGAGGCCACGCGAAAAGGTTCCGTTCCAGCGGTTCGGGGCGCGCCCGAAACGTGGGACCGAACTTGACTCGCCAGGTCCCATGTGTCATCCTTATCTGTATGAGAGCGCACTTTCAGACTGGTTGGAGCGGGTGGTTGCCCGCGCCTCCTCAAAGGCGATTTCCCCGCAACTAATCTCTGCACCAAGCATTTGTCTCATGCGAACGGCAACCGAACGTCAAAGGTTAGGCGGGTTAAAGTTTGAACTGTCCCGGTTTTTTTGTTCTGCCCTTGTCCAGTGTTTTTCCTGCCGGTTCCGGCAGGCACGTCGGCAGTGGCTGGTAACTGAAGTTAGAGAAGAGGAGACTGAAGATGAAGAAGCTCACAGCAATTGTGGCTGTTCTGGCGTTGACAGGTGCGGCGCAGGTCGCCTCGGCCTCGGATTTCAGCGACGCCGTGGACGCCCTGAATCCAGTCGCCTACTGGCAGTTTGAGATCGATTGGACCGACTCCACCGCCGGCGGCAACACACTGACCCCGTTTGGTGTGGCCGGGCTTACCGCGAGTTCGGGTCTGCCGGGTTTGGATGCCGGCGCAGCCGATTTCCGGCACGCCGGCGGTCAGAGTGGAGCCCGTGCGGACATCTCTGCTGGAGGGAATGCGCTGAAATTGACAGGAGCAACCGCGTATACCATCAACGCGTGGGTTTCCAACGAGAATGACCTTGGAAATTTTGGCTTCATCGCTGCCGGGCGCGACGCCGCATGGGCTGCCGGCGCCGGCGCCAACACCAGCTTCTTGACGTATCGTTGCGTTCCTTGTCCCAATACATCAGGAATGAGATCGTTCACCCAGGGTAGCACAGCCACGGTGGAAGGATTTCCCATTTATGACGGCGGATGGCATATGCTGACAGCTGTAGTATCCCTTAGCGGCACAGCCGAATTTTTCGTCGATGGCGCATCGGTTGGGTCCGGCGGGATAGGGGGTGGTGCATCCATAGCCGGGGACGGGGTGTGGTTTAATGTCGCCAACAATGCCAACGACATTACGACAGACTGGGCCAGCCAGGACCTTGACGGTCGAATCGACGATCTTGCGGTTTTCGGCACCGCGCTCTCCGCGGCCCAGATTTCAAATCTGTACATCGCCGCAACCGACCCCGGGAGTCTTCCGGATCCCGCGGAGCCCACGCAGTTCAGCGATGCCGTGAATGCGCTGAATCCGGCCGGATACTGGCGATTTGAGAATGACTGGACCGACTTCACCGCCGAAGGCAACGACCTGTCGCCGTTCGGTACGGCCACGTTTGCAACGGGTCCGGGATTGCCGGGTCTTCCCGGCGACGCGGCCGATTTCCGGCACGCCGGCGGCCAGCAGGGAGCCTTTGTGGATACCAGTGGAGGGGGCAATGCGTTGAACTTGTCAGGAGCCATTGCCTATACCATCAACGCGTGGGTTTCCAACGAGAATGACGCTGGAAATTTTGGCTTCATAGCTGCCGGGCGCGACGCCGCATGGGCTACCGGCGCCGGCGCCAACACCACCTTCTTGACATATCGTTGCGTTGGTTGTGGCAATACATCCGGAATGAGATCGTTCACCCAGGGTAGCACAGCCACGGTGGAAGGATTCCCCATTTATGACGGTGGGTGGCATATGCTGACAGCTGTGGTAACCTTGGGCAGTACAGCCGAATTCTACATCGATGGCGCATCGGTTGGGTCCGCCGGGATAGGTGGTGGGGCAGCCGTAACCGGGGACGGGGTATGGTTCAATGTCGCGAATAATGCCAACCCCAATTCATTAGACTGGGCCAGCCAGGACCTTGACGGTCGGATCGACGAACTTGCGGTCTTCGGCGCCGCGCTCTCCGCGACGCAGATTTCAAACCTGTATGTCGCCGCAACCGTCCTCTCGGTCCCGGAAACGTTGGATCTCAACGACGTCGCGGTAGACGATGTGCTGGGCACGTCCTTCAACAGTGTGTCCGGTGCGACCCACCGCCTGCAGTCCACGCCGGACCTGGTGTCGACGAACTACAGCGACACGGGCGCCATCGCCGTCGGCACCGGTGCAGAGATGACCCTGTTCGATCCCACCGGTTCGTCCACCTCGAAGAACTACCGGGTAACGCAGGATTAGAACCGTTCAATTTAAAAACGTGGAAGAAAGGATGAAACGATGAAAAAGTTCACAATAATGATGACGGCTCTGGCGATGGCAGGTGCGGCGCACGTCGCTTCGGCCTCGCAGTTCAGCGACGCCGTAGACGCCCTGAATCCGGTCGGCTACTGGCAGGGCGAGGGGAACTTCGACGACTCGACCGCCAACGCCAACCACCTGACGCCGTTCGGCGGCGCGACCGCAAACGGGGAGGGTCCGGGTCTGCCGGGTCTTCCCGGCTCAGCCATGGATTTCCGCCACGCCGGCGGCCAGCGGGGAGCCTGGGTTGCCACCGGGGCGGCAAATCCGCTGAATTTGTCGGGAGCAATCGCGTATACGATCAACGCCTGGGTGGCCAACGACGATGACACGGGCTCCTACCGGATGATCGCCACCGAGCGCGACGCCGCATGGGCTGCCAGCGCCGGCGCAAACACCAGCTTTGCGACGTATCGTTGGGGTGTCGGCGCCACTTCGGGAACGCGAACGTATACCCAGGGTAGCATCGCCACGGTGGAAGGGTTTCCGATTTACGACGGTGGATGGCATATGCTGACAGCTGTGGTCACCCTGAGCGGCACAGCCGAGTTCTTCCTCGATGGCGCATCGCTTGGGTCCGCCGGGGTAGGTGGTGGGGCAGCGATAGCCGGGGACGGGGAGTTGTTTGTTGTCGGCAATAATTCCAACGACATTATTGCAGACTGGGCTACCCAGGACTTTGACGGTCGGATCGACGAACTTGCCGTTTTCGGCACCGCGCTCTCCGCGACTCAGATTTCAAACCTGTATGTCGCCGCAACCGTCTTCTCAGGGCCGGTGATCATAAGTTCAACCAACGTCGTGGTAGGCGATGTGCTGGGGACGTCCTTTGGCAGTGAGTCCGGTGCGACCCACCGCCTGCAGTCCACGCCGGACCTGGTGTCCGTGAACTTCAGCGATACGGGCGCCATGGCCATCGGCAACGGGGCAGACATGACCCTGTACAATCCCACCGGCGCGTCCGCCTCGATGAGCTACCGGGTAACCCAGGACTAACGAAACCTCACACACTGTCGATCGTCTTACGCAGGACGTCCGCTTGCCGGCGGGCATAGTCCATGTCCATGTAGTTGGTCTTGAACTGGAACAGCTTGGGTTGCAGCTCCTCGGCCACCGGGCACAACCCCGGGCCGTAGTCGCGATAGGTTCCCTTGTAAATCTCCGAGTCGACGGGGAACCCGCCGCCGAGGAATTGTCTGTCCTGGAAGACGGGCTCGTTGTAGGTCAATCGCCAGGCGCCGTAGGCGAAGTCCCCTCCCAGTTCGTAGAACCGCTTGCGAAAGTCGTCCCAGGAAAGGCCGGCTTTGTCGGCCTCGAATACACAAGCGAACGTCCAATAGGAATTGACGCAGTCATCCGGCGTGTGTTGCGGCCTGAGCCAGGGGCAGTCGCCGACGGCTTCCAGGAAAAACTTCCCGGACGCGGCGTGCCGCTCGACCAGTTCATCGATGCGTTCGGTCTGCTCCAGGGCTACGGCCGCCTGTAGTTCGCTCATTCGGTAATTCCAGCCGAGGAAATCGTGACGAATAGAATCGGGCGGTCCTCGCTCATTCTTCGGCATGGTCCCGGTGGATCCGGCGTGCAGGGTATGGTACCCGAAGCAGGAGAACTTGCGCGCGGCCGTCGCCAGGTTTTCATCGTCGGTGATGATCACTCCACCGTCGCCGGTCGTGAGGTGCTTGGAGGCCTGCAGGCTGAAACTGGCCAGGTGGCCTGTCGTTCCGGCCAGCCGCCCCTTGTACGTGGCAAGAAAACATTGGGCATTGTCCTCGATCACCGCCAGGTCGTGCTCTTCGGCAATGCGCATGATCGGGTCCATGTCCGCACTGAGTCCGTACAGGCCCACCGGCATGATCGCCCGGGTGAGCGAAGTCACCCGGCGGCGGACCGATTCGGGATCCATGTTGAACGTCCGGGGATCAATGTCGGCGAAAACAGGTATGGCTCCCTGGTGCAACACGGCGAATGCCGTCGCTCCCGCTGTCAATGGCGGCACGATGACTTCGTCCCCGGGACTGACACCCGCAGCGGCCAGACAGCAGTGCAATGTTGCGGTGCCGTTGCACAGGCCTATGGCGTGGCCCACTCCATAGCGCTGGGCGAAGGCCCGTTCAAAGCGCTGCCCCATATTGGGGCCGGAAGAATTTCCAAAGCCATACTGGACCACTTCACGTAGGTATTCCAGTGCTTTGTCACTGACTCGTTCCGGATGTTTCGGCTGCAACACAGTGCTATTCCTGACTATTGGGATAACAAAATTCTGGGTAGTTTTCCCCAATCCATTTACGCAAGGCTGTTATAGTTTCATCGCTCGCCAGGGAGAAGACCCAATGCATCGAGATGTGGGTAAAGGGTCGGGCCAGAGGCGCCTGCACTCCCCAAGCATAAGCCTGTCACCTTCGAGGGAATCCGATACAACATCCCTTTCCTGATGGGCACCGACCCAGTGCAGTCCGGTCGGGTGCCAATCCAGATCGAAAATCTCAATGTGCTAACGAATAATCACACTTATGGTTACCGCTAAGGCGGTAATGTTGGCCCGATGGAACGAGGTGTCCGGCTTTTTGACCGACTTGAGTATGTGAAATACCGCTATAACGGTACAAAATTGTCCAAACGTGTTGACGCGCCACACGTATTCCAATATTTTACCGTCATATCAGTAAAAAATGGCCTTAGTTATGGATAGTATATCTGCACAGTGGGTTAGCGAAGCGGTGCGCTACCATCGGCGTCGCGCCGGACTGAGTCAGCGGGGGCTGGCCGATCTAGCCGGGATTGGAAAGACGTCGGTTTTCGATATCGAAAAAGGCAAACCTACCGTTCGCCTGGCCACCCTGGTGGCAGCCCTGCGCGTCCTCAACATCAGACTGATCATCGACGGGCCGCTCATGGACGAATTCGCAGCCACGCTGCCTGATACCGGGGAGCAGAGTCAGTGAGATGGGCAAAGGTCCACGTGATGGGAGAGCCCGCCGGCACACTGAAAGAGACCGAGTCGGGCCATTTTGTCTTTCTATACCTGGAATCTTATGAAGGTGCCCCGGTGTCGCTTGCCATGCCGGTTGCACAGCGGGAATTCAACTTCGACGGCTTCCCGCCGTTCTTCGAGGGATTACTGCCCGAAGGCGACATGCTTGAGGGGCTCCTGCGTCAACGGAAGATCGACCGCACGGACCTGTTCGCCCAGCTTCTGGCCGTGGGAGCCGACACGGTCGGCGCCGTGACCGTCACGGAGGAGGCTTCGTGAACCGTTGCCCCATTACCCACCAGCCGTGTGGCGAGGCGCTCTACTCCCCAGCCGGTTTGCGTGCGCTTTCCCCCAACCTCGAGGTCCTGCGCGATTTCCCTTATGACGCGGCGCGGCAGCGTCGTGAGGCCGTTATCCGCGCGGCCAAGATGTCCATCCAGGGCGTGCAACCGAAGTTGAGCGTCCGCCTCAATACCAAGGCCGCCCTGTTCGAGATCGTCGATCGTGGCGGACGCTACGTCGTAAAGCCTCAACACGTTGATTACCCGAATCTGCCGGAGAACGAGGGATTGACGATGCAACTCGCGGGCTTGTGCGGAATCGAGGTGCCACTCAGCGGCTTGATGCGCTGTGCCGATGACACCTGGTCTTACTTCGTTCGTCGTTTTGATCGCGCCGGACACAATCGCAAGGTGCCGCTCGAGGACTTCGCACAATTGGGGGGATTCAACAGGGAAACGAAGTACAACGCCAGTATGGAGCTTGTGATAAAGATACTGAATGCTTACTGCACGTTTCCTGCGATCGAGAAGATGAAACTGTTCAAACGCAGCCTCTTCAACTTTCTGGTCGGAAACGAAGATATGCACTTGAAGAATTTCTCGTTAATCACACGTGACAATAAGGTCGAGTTGGCGCCGGCCTACGACTTTCTCAGCACAACGGTCGCATACATGGCGATCGGCAAGCGAGTGGAGGACATCGAAGAAATCGCCCTTCCCTTGCACGGGAAGATGCGCAAGCTGACCCGCAGAAGCTGGGTCGAGTATTTCGGATCGGAGCGACTCTCTCTTCCGCCGAAGATTATCGACAAGTTGCTTGGAGAACTTTCAGAAACCGCGACCTCGTGGCACACCCGCATACAAGAATCATTTATGCCCCCGGACCACAAAGAACTCTACACCAATCTGATGTCCGAACGATCAGCAAGACTGTCCATACGGTCGGCTTAGGTTGGTGCAGGGCACTGATCTTCCTCAATCCTTCACCCGTCCTTGCGCCCAAAGTAGCCGTCCACCTCCGGGGGACGTTGAGCAAGGAAAAGCGAAAGGTAGAGGAAGAAAAGCGCAAAGCCCCTCCCTTCCTCTGATCTTCTCTGCCCTTTCGCCCATCCCCCGGAGGTGGATGGCTACTTTGGAGCAAGACTGGAGAAGGGGATAGGAAGGTTGGTGCAGGACAGGTGCAGGATTCCTGCTCTGCACGTCGGCGTACGGGAAGAAAGATGGAGATCTTGCTCGCGTCCGTGTCTTGACTCAGCCGAGGGGACGATCCTATCATTCTCGCGTGACACCGAGCAGGAAAAAACTGGATCCGGAGATTCAAGCGCGGCGCCGCGCGGAGATTTTGCGGGAGAGGAAACAGCGCGAGGACAGCTACCGCGAACGGGCGCTGAAAATCTATCCCCACCTCTGCGCAAGCTGCGGACGTGAGTTCGAGGGCAGGCGACTCAAGGAATTGACGGTTCACCACAAGGATCACGACCACGACAACAATCCGCCCGACGGCAGTAACTGGGAACTGCTATGCGTCTACTGCCACGACAACGAGCACGAGAAGCACAAGATGAAGGGGTACGGCGGTGGTTCAAGTGCGGAGGAAGATTCACACCCCTCCATCGCCAACCCATTCGATGCCCTCGATTCGCTGCTTCCCTCCGGTGAAGAGACGGATTCTGAACAGAAGGAAACGAAGGGCTAAAGCCGTAGCAGCTACCGCATTCTGCGCGGATGAACTTCACGGTTCGTGACCCGGAATCGACAGGTTCGGCAGGTACTTCTCATTGCAGTTCGTAGAGGGCGAAGCATCAGCTGATCCGAGCGGGTTGAATCAAGCCACCGGCTCAGCTGAAGCTTCGCCCTTGGTGGTATTTCGACATTCGAAATTCAGTATTCGACATTCGACTTTTCCGTTTCGTTGCGGTGCCAATGTCGAATATCGAATTTCCAATATCGAATTTCGAAGTGATGGACGTTTGGTTGCGGCTCCGCGGCTTCGTGCTCTTTGTTTCCTTCTGTTCAAGAATCCTCAGCCGCTCAGTTCATCTAGCCTAACCGGGGAGGCTCGTTCCGCGGAAAGATCCGCCGCGAGGCAGACCTGGTGGGTGAGCAGGGCGCTCTCCAGTGAATACTGTGGCTCCCGGTCATCGCGAATTGAATCCACGAAATCCTGGAAAACCGGCACATACGGATGATGCCCCACATCTCCGGAGTCCGCCAGTTGCACACTGAGTTCGCTCCACGCGGTTTTATCCAGCCCACCCAGTTGATCGGAGTGGAACTTGTCGTTCCAGATACTTCCGTTGGCGCCCACGAGGTGGACATTGAAGAGGTACGGTTGGATGCAATCCGTGACGCTGGCCACTTTGCCAACGCCGCCGCTTTCGAGTTTGAGGATTGTCGTGGAAGTCGTCGGATACTCGTACTTCTGGAAAATGTCTTTTCGGCTCGTCGTCGAATACGATGTAACTTCTACCGGCCTGTCATTCGTGAGCCAGAGGAGGGCGTCCATCGCATGGCAGCCCGCGGTCAGGAGGCTGCTGCCTCCCATCTCTTTTTTGATATTCCACTCGTACTGACCGTACCAGGGCCCGATGCCGTGATAGTAGTCGACCTCCGCGTAGTGAATCGGGCCGATGAGATTCCCAGCCAGCATTTCCTTGTACGTCGTCATTGCGCCGATTGCGCGGACTTCGAAGCACACCATTGCCTTCACTCCGGCCGATTTGACGGCATCCCGGATTCGCTTGCACCCTTCCCAGTCCAGCGCGATGGGCTTTTCGATGATGACGTGCTTGCCGGCCGCGCAGGCCTGTTCCACCTGCTCCACATGGAACGGATGCGGGGTGCAGATGCTGATGACGTCCACTTTTTCGTCCGCCAGCATGGCGGCGTAGTCGTTGTACAGCGTGAACGTCTTTCCATGATTCGCAATGAACTCCTCGTTCGGGACGTTGCGGCGGGAACAGATGGCGGTGACTTCACATCCATCCAGGGCTTCTAAACTCGTGATATGCGCGCCGGCGACCCAGCCGTACCCTACGATTCCGAAATTCAATCTTTTCATGGCGGATGAATCCTTTGGTTGATCGGGGCCATTTAACCGCCCATTTCGTGAATGGTCACGGATTTTAGTTGGAGTTTTCCCCTGTATTCATACAGTTCGTGCTTTCCTTCTCCACGGAGGTGACCGATTAAGTTGAATGCGCGATCCTTGATACTCTGCGTATTGGTAGCGGCCCAACCTGCGATGGCTGCGAAACGGCTCAATAATTTTGTTACGGAACTAGTCCGGATTGATGAAGCGACCCGGGGCTCCTATGCATTTTCGGTGGAGCACGAAACCTGGCTGTTTGTTCGGGTTACATCTGACGAGCCGGTTGCCGTCGTGCTGAACGGCGAACCCGAATCCCTGTCCGTTCCCGAGGCAATGCGATTCGTGGGTCCCGGCAATCATTCGATATCAATCGATTCCCCGGTCTCCCGTCTCGAAGTCCGCGCCATCCCGGAGATCATGTACTGCAGTTTTCCCTATCATCCGCTGGTCTATCGCATGGGTCCGTACGACTGGGCGTTCCTCGAAAAGCAGGTGTTGCCCCACGTGACCACCGTCGTCGGGACCCGTGGCCGGGACCAGAGCCGGTACGCGATCCCATGGCGCGCACAGGGGAAGCGCTGGATCGTGCAGGTGCAGGCGCCGGGAATCAAAACGGGGAAAGCGCCGCCCATCGCCGACATCGTGCGCGAGTTTACCGGAAGATTCGATGAAACACCGTACCTCGACGGTATTTTGATCGATGAGTACTTTCCACGGCTCAAAGATATTTTTGATCCCTCGGCGGAGGCGCTTTTACGCATCGGCGCGGATCCGGCGTATGCGGGCCGGCGGGTCGACCCGTTTGTTGCCGGGGACCAGGAGGAAATGGCGCCGTTTGTCCGGCGCGTATTCGACGCCGGCAGCCGGATCGCCTTCGAGGCTTACAACCACGAACAGCCCACCGAGGCGGAGGCGGAAGCCTACCTGGAAGAACGGCTGAGCCGAACCCTGCGCGGATACCAGAAACTGGATGCGGAGGCGAATCGGAAAGTTTTTATTGCCCTGGGAATTCTCAGCACCGCGCCGGAAACGCTGAATGTGAATCCACATGTGAACTACAAGGTTTTTCAAGACATGGAGTTCCATCACCTGGCGACGGCGCCGGACTGCAAAGATGTATTCGGGGTGTTTGGATACACCGCCGGATACGCAGAAGACGAAACTATTCACTGGCTGGGCAGGTTATACCGCCACTATTGTATCGAGGGAAACACCACACGCCTCAGCCCGGACCCCTACATACTCGGAACGGTCGATAACGCGGATTTCGACGACGGGACGAACGGATGGAGAGTCCTCCCGGCCGAATCCGGATCGATCGAAGTTCGGGAGGTCGATCGATTCGGACACATGGCCGGTCGAATGGACCGGAGCGGCAATCACTGCCTGGTGATGAAGCGGAGCGACCGCCGACCGAACGTGGTGTCCCAGACACTCCGAAATCTGACTCCGGGCCGGCTCTATTGTTTGCGCTTGTACTCCTGCAACCTGGAGCGGGCGAGTGGTTACGGGAACCCTACGTTCGGGGATTGGCACACCTTGCGGATTGACATCGAAGATGTTCGGCACGTTCCTGAGAAGTCCTTCCAACATGTCTTCCTGAGCATTCATGCCGGGGACCAGCCCAAGATGTATTACAACTTCCATTTCAAGCAGTTTCGGCCGAACAGCACCACCGCGGAGCTTACCATCAGCGACTGGAAAAGTTCCACCGACCGGCACGGAGAAGTCGACGCGCTGACCGCCTTCAATTTTGTAGAAGTCGCGCCGTACGTAGACTTCGAACGCTAGCCCCTTCGTATCATGAAGAAAACCCAGCCAAAACGCGGATCGCGAAAGCAAAAAATTCGCGTCGGCGTTGTCGGACTTCGCCGTGGGCTCTCGTTCGCCCGTGGCGCGGGGCCGGGCCTCGGGATGGAACTGGTGGCGCTGTGCGATACGTGGATTGAGCGGTTGGATGATGCCGGCCGGCAACTGGGCGTCGAAACCTATGCCGATTTCGACCGCTTTCTCGAGCACGATATGGACGCGGTTATCCTGGCGAACTATTTTCACGAACACGCTCCATTTGCCGTGAAAGCCCTGAAAGCAGGGATGCATGTCATGTCGGAAACCGCCGCCTGTTCGACCCTCGGGGAAGGCGTTGCCTTGATCGATGCGGTAGAGAAGAGCGGCAAGACCTACATGTTTGCTGAGAATTATCCCTACATGGTTTTCAACCAGGAGATGCGTAGACTCTACCAACGAGGTCACATCGGCGAGTTTCAGTACGGCGAAGGCGAATATGTTCATCCGATGTCGGCGGAAGAGATCAACAAACTCTCGCCCGGCGTGAATCACTGGCGAAACTGGATCCCGGCGACCTACTATTGTACCCACGCGCTCGCGCCCGTGATGTACATCACCGGGACCTGGCCGGTGAAAGTGAACGGATTCGTGATTCCTCGCAGTGAAGACGACTCGATGCTGTCCCGGACTGCGCGTCGAAACGATGTGGCATCGATGATTGCCTTGCGAATGGATAATGACGCAGTCGTGAAGCTTCTCCAGGTGAGCCTGCGGGGCGAAGGGATCTGGGTGCGGGTTCACGGAACCCGGGGGCTGATGGAAAATCAGCGGGGTGGCGCCGAGGGCATGCTTCGTGTCAGGCGCGAACGATTCGATAAGAAACGGGGCGAGCCCGTCGAACAGGTCTACCGTCCGGACTTTCCCGAGTGTCACGACAAGGCGGTACAGGCCGGACATGGCGGCGGCGACTTTTTCACCCCGTATCACTTCTCGGAGGCAATTCGCTCGGGGGAACAGCCTCTTCTCGATGTGTACCGGGGCGTTTCGATGTCGATCGTGGGCATTCTCGCCTACCGGTCGGCGCTGGACGACTCGAATACGGTTGAAATACCTGATTTCCGCAAAAAGTCCGTGCGCGCGAAATTTAAAAACGATCACTGGACCCCAGACCCTGCGCGGAGGAAGAAAGGGGATCCCTGGCCCAGCGTTTCCGGCGATATTCAGCCCACGAAGCAAGCGCTCGCGGAGGCAGGGAAGGTCTGGCAAACAATGGGGTATGAGCCGGAGTGAATCGTAGTACGGGTATGTGACCCGTGTAGCGGAGCCCCAAGTTAAAGCAAGTGGCACGGCGGCTCCGCCCCGTGTCGGACCAAGGACAGCGGAAGGTGTGAGCACGAAGAGAGCCGGCTCCTCTCGTGCGCTTCGTTTTCTCTTTATCTTCTGCCGACACGGGGCGGAGAGCCGCCGTGCCACGATCTTTGGGCTCCGAGATCCGCGAACTTGCGATTTCTGTTGGAATTGTTTACACATCAGAACTTGATGATGCGGGTTGCCTTTATCCTGAGTTTCATCGCCAACATCGGCCTTTCTTTGCTTTCCCTGGCGATATTGCCTTCACGGGTGGCAATTCATTTCGGTGCCGGTGGAAATCCCGACAACTGGGCTCCGAATTATGTCCAGGTGCTTTTCTTTCTATCGGTCGAAGCGCTGCTGTTTTTTGTGATATTCTATTCACCCCGCCTCGTGACAAAGTTATCCCCCCGATGGGTAAATCTTCCCAACAAAGACTACTGGCTATCCGAGGAGAATAAGGATCTGGCTGTGGCCAGAATGGCACACTACATGTACCAGTTCGGAACGGTAATGTTCGCGTTCCTGTTCCTGGTCGGGATGCTCACGATGCAGGCGAATCTCAAGGATCCCGTGCGTCTCGACCAGTCGGTTCTTCTTACGGCCCTGGCCGTGTACTTTGTCTACACCATTGCGTGGTGCGTTGCGCTCTACCGTGGATTTCGTGTTCCCGACCCCGATGTCAGAACAGACTCGCGGGCATAGATTCGGATCTGTCGCGAAACGTGCCGTCGGGATTCCGGTGTATGTCGTCTTCGGTCCACATTCGTTGATCGGGGCCCGCGGAGCGGATTTCGAGCTCATCCCGGGAGACCGGGTGGAAGTACAGGGGACTCTTCCAGCGGTCCACCAATCTTCCCTTCGCGTCGATTGCCGGATGATTGGTGGAGAGAAATTCCATCCGGTGGGGATTATTCCCGGTCAGAGCCGACACGATGTCTTCATTCGAGCCCAACGGCAGAGCTCCGTTTGATTTGACCAGAAGCTGGAAAATGTCGAGGAGACGAGAAACACTTTCGATGTCGGATTGTGGGGTTGCTCCTTCCCGGCCATATCCCTCCAGGATTCGATCTCCGTGCGGCGATTCTTCGGTGGCCGGAGCGCCGGGCGTTTCTCCCGATTCGACCCGGACTGTCTGTGGGGGGGATTCCTCGACGCCAGGTCCCGAAGAACGGTCCGTGAAAGGACGAGGCAGCAGAATCGCCGTGGCCAGGAGAACTAAGAAAAACGCAACGACAACGATCAACCTGCGGCGTGACATGGCGATCAGGTAATGATGCCCAGCGGAAGCGTGGGGCTGATTTCGTCGTAGAAGCTGTTCAAGTCGTAAAAGTTTTCGAAATTGGGCAGCACGTAGGGGAGGTTTTGCTTGCTTACGCCGAACCACTTCAGCAATTCACCGACAAATCCGTCCACCGGAGAGGACGGCAGGATGCGGCCGCCCCGCCCGACATCGTCGTTGGAGTCGAGAACCAGCGACGGGTAGGTTCCGAACACGTGTCCCGCGTCCACGGGTCCGCCGAACACGAACTGATTTCCGCCCCAGGCATGGTCGGTGCCGCGGCCGTTGGACCGCAGGGTGCGACCGAAATCGGAGGCGGAGAAAGTTACCACATCATCCTGGATCCCCAGCGCTTCCAGGGCCTCCTGAAACGCGCTGACGCCCTGGCTGAGAATCTGCAGCATACCGTCCTGCGTATCCAGCAACTCTCCGTGATGATCCCATCCTCCATACTGTACAAACAGGGTCTGGCGGCGCAGGTCCAACTGGTCTCGAATCGCGATGGTTCGCGCCGCGGCCTGGAGCGTGCTCGAGAAGCCGCTCGCAGGCCAGGAGACGCTGGCCAGCGCTGCTTCGATTCCCGCGCCCGGATTCTCGAACGTAGCCTGAAATTCATTTTGCTTCTCGATGCTGTCCGCGGTCAGATCCGCGAAGGTCTGTTCAAGAAGATTTGTGTACTGGCGCCCGATCATGCTGTCGAGTCCCTCGTTCTTTTTGGCCATCAATCCGAAATTGGGGAAGAGTCCGGGTAACCGTTGACTGAAGAGAAGGCCGCCGGAAGGTGTTATCACAAATTGCTCGGTACACTGGCCGGTCTGGAGCGCACTTCTGCCGCTCACCGAAATGTTCATGGGAACGGTTGCTACGTTCATGGATGTCTGGTTGATGTTGTGAATGCTGTGCATGACATCGGCGGCGCGGCCGGCCCATCCCGAGAGTTCATCCAACCCCTGGGGGACGGCGGTCTGCCACTGTTCGATCTGATCCACATGAGAAAAAAGTGCCTTGGGCACCTCCACCGAACCGTTCACATATTCTGTTTTTGTGGTCGGTTCGATCAAGGTTCCTACATTCGAGACCAGTGACAGCCGGCGGTTTCCTGCGAATGCGCCCGTCCCGTTGAACATGTCCGCAATCTCCGACATTCCAGGATGGAGTCCGAAGTCACTGCGATCCTCCAGCCCGGAACCGGCCTGGGCTGCGTCAAGGTTCAGGTTCAGCAGTGAGCCCTGCGGAAGGGCGAGGTTGGAACGGGTTGCTGCGTATTCGCCGTACTCCGTGTTACCCCGGGGAACCAGCATATTGAAAGAATCGTTCCCGCCCGCCTGGAAGATGCAGACCAGGCTCTTGTAGTCGGTTGCGCCGGAACCCGTCGGAACCAGGTCCGATGCGGCAAGCTGGTTTGCCATCTTCAGGTTCAGAAGAGTTGAAAGCACGGAAATCGTGCCGACAGTGGCGCAACTGGCTTCACCGAGAAACTGGCGTCGGGAGAATCTGCGGGGCTGTGAGTTTTTCATGATCTTTACCGTTGTATCGCTCCGTTGGGTGAACAGAGAGCCAGGTATGCCGCTACTGCAACCCGGCTGCCGGGTTGATCGATGGAAACGGCCTCGACCGCCAGGATCAGGTCCGTTCGGGTTTGTGCGTCCATCATGCCCCGGCAAAAGAGAAGGTTCATCCGATCGGCGAGCGCGCCGGCGTCGCCCGCGAGCAGAATTTCATCGGTGAAATCGAGTGAAAAATCCCACGGACCGGAAGAGAACCCCTCGGTAAGCAACCCCCAGATCAGGTTGGGTACCGAGATACTGGTAAAGCTGTCCGTGATTTGAAACACCGGGCTGACCAGGCCGTGTTCGATCAGGGCCGGCGCATGGTAGTCGGGCCGGTAGAAGTTGAAGACGCTGGGGGAGAGGGTCGGCTCCTGCAGGGTTGCCGCGTAGTAGTCGTCCCATTGCCACCATACCAGGTTCTCGTGACGGCCCAGATTGAAGGCGCGCGCAAGCGCCACCGTGCGCACGACCGGCTCGCGCAGCTTGCCGAACGAGGGAGACTGCATGGCATAGTGCGGATTCCTTGCTTCATCGTCCATGAGGATGGCACGGATCACCGCTCCCATGTCCCCGCGAACACCGGAGCCATTGTCGATGAATACGTCCTGCACCCGTTCCACGTATGCGCCGGACGGATTCGCGGTCACCAGGAACTGGATCAACTGGCTGCAGATGAACGGAGGCGTGTTCGGGTGGTCGAAAAGGGCGTCGAGCGCGTCTTCGATATCCAGGATTCCGTTCGCGGCGGATTCGGCGCGCGCGGAAATCGAAACCTGCGGACGCCCCGGCAAGCCCCGATCGGGAAACAGGATTTTCTCGTCAAAATCATGGTACTCCGCATGCATTTCCATGGGTGCGGTGTAGTCGAGATCAAACCAGCCGCCGAACGCCCACTCTCGCCGGGGAAACCAGAGACCGGTGAAGACCCGGGCGAATACCGTGATCTCCTCGTTCGAGTAGGTGGGAACCGGATCGATGCCGACGACGATTCGCGAACCGTCCGGGTTGAGTTCCCACAAGCCGATCGAGAGAAGCTGCATGACTTCACGGGCAAAGTTTTCATCGGGGTAGCGGGGAATTCCCGGATCGGCCTTCTGGTTCCCGATGTGACTCAGATACCTGCCCATGCATGGGTGGTAGGTCACCTCTCCAAGGATGTCGCGATAGTTCCCGAATGCGTTCCGAATGAAGATATCGTAATAATTCGCCATGCCTCGCGGGGCGTTCATCAGACTTGCGTCGCGCCTTGACACCACGAAGATCTGGCTCAGGGCAAAAGCAATGCGTTGGCGCAGTTGATCATTGCTCTGCGTCGCCGCCCGCATAAACGGGGTGGTCACATTGTCGCCGAACAGGAACAACTCGGGCTCCGGCCGATTATATTTCGGGTCTCTCTTGGGCCCCATGTAATCGTTCCAGATTTCAATCAGGTACGGTTCGAACAGGTAGGGTGTCTCCGCGATCTGTTCCGCGATCCATGCGTCGTACCCGATTTCCTGAACGTGCCTGATGTCATTGAGAGTGGGTCCAAAAGTGGCCTGCGTGAGAAATCGGGATGCCTGCACGGCGCTGGGCGCACCCGGCCCCGGAGGAGGGCCACCGCCGCCACCGCCACCTTGCTGGCTTCCGGCGTCCTGGAGCCGCTCCACCATCGCCAGGTAGTCACCATCAATCGAACCACCACCGCTTGTCGGGGAGGACTGGCGAAGGCTGTTGCGACTCGCGTTCATATCCGCGCCTTCGATTGACGATCCCAGTTTGTGTTCCGACCAATCGCCGACTCCGTCCCCGTCTGCGTCCCCGTCCTCAACACGAACCCGGTAGTCCTCGGAGCCGGTTGCGGGGAGAAACGGCAACTGTCCGGTCATGTCTACCGTGAACCGCAAGGGCGCCGGACCGGACCGGATCGTCCAGACGGATAGGTCTTCGGTGCCTTCTATCGTATATTGCTTATATGCTTTCGCGGGCCATGCCAGCGAGATGTTCGGATCGGTCCACGATGCATCGCCGAAAAGGTAGTCCGATGGATCCAGGGGGTGGGTTCCGGCGATTCCTTCCGCCCCGTTGCTCATCCCGTCCAGGTCGTCGTCGTCGGTGAGACTCAAATCGAACGTGCCCGCCCACATTTCCCAAACATCGGACATTCCATTTCCGTTCAGATCTTCTCCGGCCCCCGGAGTCGCGACGTTGTAGTACGGCGGCACATCACTCGTCTGTGTCGGGTCCGAACCCTGCGAGAGTTCGACATTGTCCAGGACACCGTCCGAGTCGGTGTCCTGCAGGTTCGGGTTTGTTCCCGCCAGGAACTCGTCACAGTCCTTCAGGCCGTCGTTGTCGAGGTCTGAGGTCAGGTTCTGGTTGAGGTTGCCAAAGTTTGCCACTTCCCAGCTATCGTCCATCCCGTCGTCGTCCGTATCGTGAAGCCCCAGAGGATGCGGGCTGACCCAAACTTTTACTCCGTGGTGTCCGCGCAGGACAATTTCCCCCGGGTCCCGGTCCCACCAGTCATACACTGCCGTGCCCTGTTGCACAGAGTTCACCACGGTTCCGGTGTCGGTGAATCCGGCAATGAGCGTGTTCTGGTCCAGATTATAGAGCTCGATATCCACGGACCAGTCGGATTGGCCGCCGGGACCTTCGGTGGCAACAAGGCGCGCCCGCAACCGGTCCGATACGTCGCGCCGGCCTTTTCCGCTGAAACCGAACTCCGAGGTCAAGTCGGTGGTAAACAGCGTCCAGTCCGAGTCGTACTTGCTGTCGATAAACATGGAGAAAGGATTGAGGCCGAAGATCCAGGTGAGGGCGGAGCCTTTGATTCGCGCCCCCAGGTGCATGCTGGGCCGTCCGAGTTCGGATGCATTTCCGACGTCCGCGGTAAACAGCTGACGGTCGGCAAACTCCGTTTCGTCGCGGATTCCGGCGCCGTGATCCCAGATGATCTGCAGATTGTTCAGTTCCCAGGTCCACACCCCGGGAGGACCGGAGTAGACCGGGGCCATTTGCCTGGTGATCGATGCGGTGGTGGGGTCGGCCCCGTATTCGGCCTCGTCGTAATCCGCGTCGCCGTCCCCGTCCGAGTCGGCGAGGTTCGGATTGGTTCCCGGATCATACATGCCGAGTAGAATTCCCGTATTGCGTTCCGCTCCGTCCTGGAAGCCGTCATTGTCCGAGTCCGGATTGAGCGGATCCGTGCCCGTATCCGAAAGGCTGGTCCAGGTTCCGGACCCGGTCTCCACATCGTCGGTTAATCCATCACCGTCGGTATCCTCGAGAAACGGATTGGTCAGTTGATTGAACTCTTCGAGATTGGTCAGCCCGTCCAGGTCCGGATCGCCCGCGCCGTCATTCACGCCGACAACGAGGCCGTACTTGGTTTCATAGTTGTCCGCCATATTGTCCGTGTCGGTGTCGGGAAATGCGGAATAGTAGTGACGTCTCGCATCCGCCTCGCTCAGTGCACGGTCGTAGACCGCCACCTCGTCGATCGTGCCGATGAACTGTACGTTGGTTCCCCATGCGTCCTCCTGCACGCCGAAATACCGGATGACTCCATCCGCCTCCTGGTAACTCGTGTCGCCCCCCGGGGACCGGTTCCAGGTCGAGAATCCATCGGCCCACTCACCTCCGTCCACGATCATGGTAGAGCGGCTGGGACCGGCCGGGACCCACTCTTGAATCAGAATGACATGATGCCATTGTCCGTCGGCCACCTGGATGCTGCCGTCGCCATTCCGACGATCGATAACTTCATCGTTGTCACCGGTGCTGAATCCGAAATCCCCAAACTCGTTAAACCATCCCCAACGAATATCGCCATTGGCCGGCTGGTCCCGGCCGAACAGGAGAGGGCTGTTCCACCAGTAGTCGCCGGAGCTTCCCCGGTGATTTGAACGGATCCAGAATTCCACCGAAGTCTCTTTCGGAGTGGCCGCCGGACGCAGATGGGTCAGTTCGGGGATCGCCGCGCCGAAATCTACATACCGGGTTGTGAATTGACCGGCGACCGGACCGGTAAACTCAAGTGCATTCCCCAGGTCCGGAGTGGCGCTCGCCTGACCGAGGTCCGATCCTGTGATCCCGGGTCCGAAGGTTCCATCAAATCCTATTGCCGACCCTTCGTTGGGAACTCCCGTGAGTACCGCGACCGCCTCGAATCGCCACCAGTGCACGGGATTGTCCGCCTGGAGGGTCGAAACCCAGTCGGCCCGCAGTTCGGGGCTTGTCAGGAATACGAAACTGAGGAGATTCAGGACCAGACAGGATCCCACTCTGCCGCCGGTACGGGAAAAACGTGTGCTTTTAATACGAATTTTGTACGACCTCACTGCGATACACTCACAAAAACGGTACCCGATCGGTGCCAGCACGTCTAATGCCGAATCATGAGCCTGTTCCCGATAAGACCTACTGTACAATTGCATTGTTTCAACCCGAAAATTGGTATTTCTTAGTTTGAACGGGACATGGGATCGGCTGGAGATTTGGAAATGCACTGTTACGTAGGCACCTACACGGATCAGGACAGCAAGGGAGTACATCTTCTGTCGTTTGATCCTGAAACCGGAGTCTTCGGGCGGCCGGTTCTCGCTGCGGAGTTGCCCAATCCGACCTTTCTTGAAATCCATCCTTCGGGAAAATCGCTGTATGCAATTTCGGAAGTTCGGGAGTCCGGGGAGCGCTTTGGCGGATTCGTGACCTCGTTTCAGATCGATCCGGAATCAGGTGCATTGGATCTGTTGAACTCCGAATCGACTGGCGATCCCGGCCCCTGTCATGTGTCGGTGGACCCCTCGGGTCGGTGGGTCTATTCGGTAAACTATTCGGGGGGCAGCATCGCGGCGTTCTCTGTCGAGCGGGACGGATCCCTGCGTTCCCGTACCGGGCTGGTCCGGCACGAAGGAAGCAGTGTAAATCCGGATCGCCAGGAAAGTCCGCACCCCCATTCCATCAATCCCGATCCTGCCGGAAAACATGTCCTGGTTGCGGATCTTGGTACCGACCGGCTATACGTCTACCGGGTCGATGCGCAGGGATGCCTCACACCGGGACCGTCCCCTTATTTCGAAACGCATCCCGGCGCCGGGCCCAGGCATTCTTGTTCTACCCGGGTCACGGAAGGTACGCGCGTCTACCTGATTAACGAACTCGGGAATACCATCGACGCGCTCTCCTACGAAGATGACACGGGTGAATTGAACCCGTTGCAGAATGTTCCTACCCTGCCGGCCGATTGGTCGGGCGAAAGCTACACCGCCGAAATCCGCGTTCACCCCAATGGCCGATTTCTCTACGGATCCAATCGCGGACACGACAGCATCGTGGTATTCCGGATCGATGCGGAGGACGGGTCGCTCACCGTCGTGGATCACGCCGGTTCCGGCGGTGCAAATCCTCGAAATTTCTGCATCGAACCCGGTGGCAATTTTCTTGTTGTGGCGAACCAGGACTCCAACAACCTTGTGGCGCTCCGGATCGACCCAGAAACCGGCCGCCTGACACCCGCCGGAACAGAAGCAACCGTGTCTCGCCCGGTGTGTGTGCGGTTTCTGTAGAAATGGGGCAGCGAAGTTCGATTGTTTTTCTTTCGAATGAATCATAGGATCGAGAACTCATAATTCTACCAGGAGGAATGTATGCCAGGCTTGTTGCCAGATGTTGACCCGCATGGATTGCTGGAATATTCAGTGGTCTACACAGACCGTTCCCTGAACCACATGTCAAAGTCCTTTCAGGGCGTGATGAACGATATATCCGCGACGTTGAAAAAGGTATACAACGCCAAAGCGGTGGTGGTCGTCCCGGGGAGCGGCACATTCGGGATGGAGGCAGTGGCTCGTCAGTTTGCCACCGGAAAAAAGTGCCTCGTAATCCGCAACGGCTGGTTCAGCTACCGGTGGACCCAGATTCTTGAAATGGGGAATATTCCGTCTTCATCGACGGTGCTGAAGGCACGCCGTATCGAAGACGGGCCACAGGCCCCGTTTGCCCCGGCTCCGGTTGAAGAAGTCGTCGCCGCGATCCGGAAGGAAAAGCCGGATGTCGTTTTTGCTCCCCACGTGGAAACTTCATCGGGCATGATTCTTCCCGATGCCTACATTCGCGAAGTCGCGGACGCAGTTCATGACACCGGTGGCCTCTTCGTTCTGGACTGCATCGCCTCCGGGGCCATCTGGGTGGATATGCAGGCGTGCGGTGTCGACGTTCTCGTCAGCGCTCCACAAAAAGGCTGGAGCGGGTCGCCCTGTTGCGGCCTGGTTATGCTGAGTCCGCGATGCCGGGAAATGATCGAATCAACCGCCGGCACCAGCTTTGCGTGTGACCTTCTCAAGTGGCTTCAGATCATGGAGGCCTATGAGAACGGCGGTCATGCCTACCATGCAACCATGCCGACGGATCCGCTGGCCCGGTTCAGGGACGTAATGATTGAGACGGAGAAAATCGGCTTCGAAAACCTTCGCGCTGCCCAGCAGGAGCTGGGCGACAAGATTCGAGCCTTGCTGGCGGGGAGCGGAATCAAGAGCGTGGCTGCTGAAGGATTCCAGGCGCCGGGCGTCGTGGTCAGCTATACCGAAGACCCCGACGTGAAGTCCGGCAA
>Ga0315336_1001694_pt1 | contig 39587 bp, 42 predicted proteins | sample ASW5metaG_FD_204512 | JGI IMG/M metagenome (GOLD analysis project Ga0315336, IMG submission 204512) | Ammonia-oxidizing marine archaeal communities from Monterey Bay, California, United States - ASW #5 | ecosystem: Environmental > Aquatic > Marine > Intertidal zone | place: USA: California... | reverse complement strand
CCGCATCCGCGGCGGCCGGGCCTCGGTCCGTACCGTGCTCTACCTCGCCGCGATGACCGCCTCGCGCTTCAACCCCACGCTGCGCGACGTCTACCAGCGCCTCCGCCTGGCCGGCAAGCCTCCCAAGCTCGCCTTCGTCGCCGTAGAACGAAAACTCCTCGTCATCCTAAACGCCATCGCTCGCGAAAGGACCGCCTGGCAAACCTAGGACTTGACAGCGGAACACGATCGCTTGTTAGGCAGCGGGCGCGCCCCGGAGGTGCTCACGAAGAAGGCTCGCCTGACGAAGGCGCTCGGAGGGGTCGACTCGCTCGCCTTGTGAGAGGTAGAGGGCGTCATCCACGTAGCGCGGGAAGACATGCACATGGTAGTGCCAGACGTCCTGGTTCCCAGCTGGCTCATTGTGTTGGCGGGTCGAGATGCCCGGGCAGCCGTAGGCCAACCTCAACGCCTGCGCGACTCGCTGCGTCGCGGAGAGCAGTGGCGTGCCGAGCGCGACAGGGAGCTCGTAGAGGTTCTCGTGGTGTGATCGGGGAATGACAATGACGTGACCCTTGTTCATAGGCCACTGGCGCGAAGAGACGAAGGCAAGGACCTCGGGCTCCCGGAGCACCACCTCCGCTTGCGAGGTATACGGCGGGTCAAGGTCACCGCCGCTGGCTACTCGGCAGAAGGGGCAGCTGTAGTCGCTCGGCGCGTGCACGGTACAGCCCCCGCTGCCTAACGGATCGGCGTTCAGCGGCGTGCGGCGACCTAGCTACCCGCCTCGGAACACCCGGGATACTCGCAATTCTACCATGGTCAGGAACGGCACGGTGTAAGCGCGTCCGCTGCAACGGCTTGTTAGACGGCACGCGCTACCGAGGCTCTCGTCGGCCGGGCCTTCCTATCGCCGACGCAGCCGAAGTGTGCCGCTCGGTGATTACTTCCGTTTCTGTGCGCGGTCTTTCGCGCGCTCGCCGGGGTGGGCGATCAGGCCGCGGCGGACGAGGGTAGCGGCGTCATCGACGCCGAAGACGTTCAACTTCGGGAACGGCTGGTCCGGGAAGGGCTTGCCCAGGAACGGACAGAGGGTCTCCCAGCCGTCCCCTGCGCAGACGTCCAGCACGAGGAGGTCGCGTGGGCGCTCCGCGAAGTGAGCCCGGACATCGCGCACGTGCCGACGGTTCGCGGCGACGTAGGCCTCGCGATCGAACTCGGCCGTCCCGTAGAGCAACTTGAACAGCACGGTCACGGCCGGGAGCTGGGCGCGATGCTCGCGCATGGCATCTCCGTTGTTCTCGATGGACGTAAGCCAGGGATCCATCGCGCGGACGGTCAGAATGAACTTGGAACCCGGGTAGTCACGATCGACCTGCCTAAAGATGGGAATCAACGGCTCGTCCGTGAGCGCCTCGAAGCTCCGGAGATCATCCGGGCTTATGACCAGCTCGCCCGCGTCGTCGAGCCAGAAGTCCGGGCAGTGCTTAGTCCGATACCCGAGCAACTCTAGTGCCCGAGTCAGGCTGGTGGTCCCTGTACGGCCGAGACCGATACCGAGCACTTTCACGGCTCCGATTGAATCCGAGGACATCTCACTGCCGCCTAATGGATATGCCGCTCAGCTGCCGGCCCGCGAGACCGTCCCTCGGCGGCACCTTGACGCGATGCCTAGGGTACACGATGCAACCGCGGCTAGCTGTGGCCGGTCCGCTGCAACCGCTTGTTAGACGGCGCATACGTGCGCGTTTCACTCGGGTTCGTGGCACACCGCAACGATTTTGTGGCCGTCGGGATCTCGCACGTATGCGGCGTAGAAATTTGGATGAGCTTCTTCCCTGATGCCCGGCTCGCCCTCCGAGTTGCTGCCCAGCGCTAGTGCCTTCTTGTAGAACTCTCGGACGGACTCCCGGCTAGACGCAACGAATGCGACGTTTGTTCCGTTGCCAACGTTCGCTGGGCGACCGTCGATCGGCTTGTTCAACCAGAACGTGTCGATTCCGAGTTCATCGCGAGCTCCGTACCCCGCTCCGGCCTCTGCGATCCACGTTCGCTCGTATCCGAGCACCCCGAGAACAGCGTCGTAGAATGCCACCGATCGCTCCACATCTTTGACCCCGAGAATCACGTGGCTGAGCATGCACGTCCCCGATTCAGCAGCGCCGCCTAACGGATACACCGTTGAGCTGCCAGCGACGCCTTGCTGCCGGCTACACAACGGCTGAACGACCCGAACTATACCTCAGACCCGTAGCCCGAACGATGAGCTGGTCTGCTCCAACAGTTTGTTAGGCAGCGACTTCTCGGTGCATCACGAGCGCATCGACCTGGCCGAACCGTGGGTGGGCGAAGACGGCCGTGTGGCGACCAGTGATCGCGAAGCCAAGCCTCTCCCAGAGGTGGACTGCCGCTTCGTTGGTTGCGACAACGAAATTGAACTGCATCGCATTGAAACCGAGATGAGCTGCGCGCTGGAGCGCAAACTCACCGAGAGCACGCCCGATGCCCCGGCCCCGACTCGCCGACGCCACGATGAACGCAGCAGTTGCGACGCTCGCATCCTCCTCAAGCGGTCGAATGACCGCAGCGCCAACGACACGGTCGCGCTCTTCGAATACGAATGGCCAACCCTTGGAGGGAAACCAGAAACCGCGAATCTCCTCATCGCCCGCGTCGGCCGGAAAGTCGTAGGATTCGCCCTCGGCGACCACGTCTCGGAAGATGGTGGCCACTTGCACGAAATCGGATTCTGCGGCGGGACGAATCGTGGCATCGCCTCCGTTCGTTGCCTAACGGATATGTCGCTCAGCTGCCGGCTCGCCGGAACGTCCCGCTGCGGCAGTGCGGCTCTTGCCCAAGCCTACCCCGTCCAGCCACGGCTTGCTGTAGCCGGTCAGCTGCAGCGGCTTGTTAGGCAGCGTGCACAACCACTGGACGCCCAGGGTCGGCGTTGTCGATGACGAACGACGCCCTGGTAGATGGGTTTTCCGCCGAAAGGTAGAGCCGTTGCCCCGGGACGTAGCGGATGGCGTAGATCCGACGGACTTCATCCTCCGGAGTAGCACGGTCGCGCTGTACGGCCCGAGGAACGGTTACCGAGAAGTCGACTTGGAGGAATACCGAAAAATCCCAATGCGAACGAAGTTCGGGCCGGTGCAGGAAGATTCCGTCGAAGAGGAGAATCGCATCGGACTCAGCGGTCTCGAACGGGACATCGAGTAGTGAGTCACTACGGTAGTCAAACGCCGCCCGCCGGAACTGGCGGCCCCCGCGCGGCCCCAGAGGCTGCAGTAGGCATTCTGAGAGTGCTACGAGGTTGAACGAATCGAGATAGTAGCCTTCTGGCGACTCCCGTCCGCGCTGGTAGCGCACTGCAGAGGGGTTGTGAAATCGATCGATCGAGCCCCGAATCACTTGGCGCCCAGCGGCCTCGATGTGACGCGCGAGTTCGTCTGCCAAGGTTGTCTTTCCGGCGGCATCGACTCCGTCGATTCCCACGCGTACAGGATGGTCACGCTCTATGGAGAGGATTCTCGAAACCAGATCCTGGATGAGCGGTAACCTGTCCATTCGCGCTGCCTAACGGAGTTGCCGCTCAGCTGCCGGCTCGCCGGAACGTCCCGCTGCGGCAGTGCGACTCGTGGCCCAAGGCTACCCTGTCCGGCCGCGGCCTGCTGTAGCCGGTCAGCTGCAACCGCTTGTTAGACGGCGGGCGCTAGAATCGAAGCGATGGACGAACCCAAGCCGCACTGGCGGGAAGAGGTAGTTCGCGAGGAGCTCTCGCGTCAGGGATTCGTGTGGAGCGGGCCTCTTCCCGAGGTGGGGTGGTTCGGGGATTCCAGCGATCTTGCCAGCGAGCTGGGCGAGTTGGTTCGCGAAGGCCGCAAGACCGCGACCGCGGGGCTGCTGTGGGCTTGGGAGGCAGAACACGGTGGGCCGCCGTTGGTGGGGCATCAGGAGGTAGTGATCGACTGGGCGGGGGTGCCTCTTGCCGTGATCGAACTCACGGAGGTCCGTGTGATTCGCTTCCGAGATGTGGATGCGGGCTTCGCTCGGGATGAGGGCGAAGGAGACGGATCTCTTGCCCATTGGCGAGAGGCACATCGAGCCTTCCTTGGGCGAGAATGCGGCCGTCTGGGTAGGCCATGTACAGATGACGTTCCCGTTGTGTGCATGCGATTCCGGCTTTTGCACGCGGCGCCGAACTCGGCCGTCTAACGGATCGGCGCTCAGCTGCGCGGCACAGGCCGCCGACGGTCGCTTAAGCACCCAGGGTTGATGCCAGAAGTTACCAAGATCGATTGGAACATGCTTTTCCACGTCAGCTGCAGCGCCTTGTTAGACGGCGGGCGGGCCCCTACCCGCGTTCGACTCGGAACTGCGCCCAGAACGAGACTCCAACGACAGCTAGAGCGGCGAAGACGGCCGTCGTGTAGAGGACGTCGGTTCCGACGAGAATAGCGTTCGCAGCGCTGGCTCCGAACACGGAGAACTGGAGACCGGCGGCGATCATGTAGGCGAAGGGTGTGAGATGGGAACCACCCCTTATCTGATACGTGATCATGAGCCAGCGCAGCCAGTACAAGGCCATGAGGCCGCTCGCGGCTCTGAAAGCGACCGGCTTGGTGATGCCCCACGCTCCGAGAAGCTCGGGCAGGAAGCAGAGCGCCACCACAACTAGACCGATTTCAACGATCACTGTGACGCGTGCGTCGCTGTGATCGTCCACGTTGCGTTGACCGGTGAAAGCCCGGAAGATCACCGAGAATCCAACCAGGGTCACGGCGATTTCCGCGAGAGTCGAACGCATGTCCTCGAGTTCGCTCACGAGTCCCGCCGTCTAACGGATATGCGGTTCAGCTGCCGGCCCGCGAGAACGTCCCGGGGCGCCAACCTGACCCGATGCCCAAGGCTACACGACACGGGCGCGGCCGGCTGAGGCCGGTCAGCTGCAACCGCTTGTTAGACGGCCGAAGGCGACCCCCAAATCAGCACCGCGCAGGTCTCACCGTGGATGACTCCGCTTGGGCAGTAGGGCAGCACCAAAGTTCGCACCGCTTGGTCGAACTCAGCGGCCCGCTCGCGAATCATGCGCTCACGAGAGAAGCCGTTCCTCGTGTGGAAGGACTCGATGTAGTCAACGAGCGGCTGGTCGAAGGGAACGCAGCGGGTCGTGGAGCGACCAACCTCTCGAAAGGCGCCACGTCGAGTCAACTCGGCCACAAGGTCATACGGACGGTAGTCTCGGTTGGTCGAGTATTTCGGAATCAGCTTTTCCAGTTCGCTCGCCCAGGGCATGTTGACGAGAGCACGACCATCGGCCAGGACTAGGAAGCCCCTGGGCTCAAGGGCCGCAGCGATTCTGGCGAGCACAGTCCCCCAATCCATCCAATGAAGGCTCTCGGCCGCGAGTACGAGGGAATAGGGGCCTCGAAACTCGAACCGCTCTGCGGGGGCGTGAATCCATCTGATCGAAGGGTGGTCTGCGCCCTTGCGTGAGCGCGCGACGGCCAACATGGCGGCTGAAGGATCAACCGCGTCGACTCGATCGACTCGCTCGGCCATGGAGATGGCCACATCGCCCGTTCCACACCCCAAGTCGAGCAACACACGCGAGCCATCGGGGAAGAGGTCCTCGAGGCCCTGGAAGAACTCGGCAGGGTACGGTGGGCGCGTGGAGTAGGCGCCGGCCACCGCCACGTCCGAGAACTGTGCACCGTACTCGGGACCGAGATGTACCGGCTTCGGATCCATGGTTCGCTCGGCCGTCTAACGGACTAGGGGTTCAGCTGCGGCCGACGTGACAGCAGGCTGATGGACCCCGCTCGTAGTGTCGTGAGGGTACACGGCTAGGCGCGCCACCGTGTAGGCCGTCAGCTGCAACCTCTTGTTAGGCAGCGCGATCGCCCTGACCTTGAAAGGTAGCGACAACCTGGATGACGAACTGGGCGGCCGCGGCAACGATGAGCCACCAGAGACCAACGGCGAGGGACGTTGCAGGCGGACAGAAGCCAAAAGCCGCTGCGAGCTGAAGGGCAGCAGCCGACCAAGCGACCGGGCCGAGCAGCCGAGGAACCCATGGGTACCGAGGCTTGATGTCGTGGCGGGCTCGCGCGTAGCGAAGCCAGCCAGCGAGGCCGCCGATGATAAACCCCGCAAGGACGTTGAGGGCACGGATCATGGGCTCGTTGACCGGTGCCAGCACCCCGGGCAAGAGTGCAAGCAGAGTTGCACTAAGACTCGAACACAGAAGGTATAAGACGGCGAAGCGCTCTGTATCGCTGAAGCTCGTGGCTTCGCGCCTGGAAAATGCCAGGAAGAGGCCGGAGAACCCGGCGAGCGACACACCAACTTCCGCGATCGTGGAATAGACGTCGAGCACTTCGCCGCGCTGCCTAACTACTAGTAGACAGCACGGGGTCGGTGGGATCGTGCTTCACAGTTGCAGGATACAGGAGCGGGGCCTGGAAGGGGAATTGGGGGAAGAGACCGGAAAAGCTTGAGGAGTGGGACTCGAGCCAACCGAGCACCGCGGAAATACGCGGCGCTGTGCGTGCTGCCTATTCGCGGCGGAGACGCAGCGCCTGCATCGGGTTTTCATATCGTGCGGTCAGGCTAGAGGCGATCGGCCGGGCTCGTGACTCCGAGGGCGCCGCGGCCGAGGACGTGGGTGTAGATCATCGTCGTGCGGAGCTCGCGGTGTCCGAGGAGTTTCTGAACGGTGCGGATGTCAGCACCCTCTTCGAGTAGGTGGGTTGCGAACGAGTGGCGGAGGCTGTGACAGGTGACGCGCTTCGGGATCTCCGCCTTTGCGGCGGCGGCCCTCACCGCCCGCTGGACGGAGGTGGGATGAAGATGGTGGCGGAAGCCACGACCGCTGGCGGGACTCTGGATCCGGGTGGCCGGGAAGATCCAATGCCACCTCCAGTCGAGCGGGGCCCCCGGATCTTTGCGAGCGAACTGCCCCGGGAGCGCGACGCTGCCCGCCCCGTTTTCGAGATCCCGGCGATGCTGACGCTGCACCTCGACCAGGTGCGCGCGAAGCGGCTCTTCGGCACGTCGGGCGAGCGGGACGATCCGGTCGCGGTTGCCCTTGCCCTCGCGCACGATCAACTGGCCGCGGTCGAAATCGGCGTCCTTCACGCGGAGCCGCAGGCCTTCGAGAAGTCTGAGGCCTCCACCGTACAACAGGGTCGCCAGCAGTCGGTGGTGGCCAGGGAGCGCCGCAATCAGCGCACGGACTTCGGAGCGCGAGAGCACGACCGGGAGGCGCTGCGGCGCGTACGCGCGCGACACATCGCCGAGCCCTTCGAGTGGCCGGCCGATGATCTCGCGATACAGAAACTGGAGGGAGCTGAGTGCCTGGTTCTGTGTCGAGGCCGCCACCCGTTGCTCGACCGCGAGATGGGTCAGGAACTCTCCGACTTCCGACTCCCCGAGATCCTTTGGGTGTCGTTTCCCGTGAAATAGGATGAAGCGCCTGATCCAACCGACGTAGGCCTGCTCAGTGCGGGGGCTGTAGCGTCGGCGCCGAGTCTCGAGGCGAATCGCGGTCGAGAAGTCGCGGCGACTGGCCGCTCGGAGGGAGTGCTGACGGCACGAAGTACCCTGGGGACCGGGCGACCCGAGCGTACGGGCCTTTTCGTTCGACGCCAAGAGTCCGCTCGTTACGAAACCGCCGCCACCCGCCGTTGAAGGGCCTTTCGAAGTTGTTGCGGCACCGTTCCGACGATCAGGAAACGCGCTGGCGTCCGCCCCGGGTTGTTCCAAGAGTGGGGCAGTGTGGCCTTGAAGTGCAGCGCATCGCCGGCTCGCAGCAGCGTCTCTTCATCGCCTACCGAGAACGCCACCTGGCCACGCTCGCAGAGCACCAGTTCTTCGCCTTCGTAGTGGATGGCGGCCCGACCACTCGAGACGCCGGGGTGTAGCGTCACCCGCCACATCTCGAGTGCCGGCTCCGCAATGTCGGCAGAGATCCGCTCGACCATCATCTTGTCCGGGAGACCGAGAGAAGTGCGTTCACTGGCTCGGACGCGCACGATCTCGCGTTCGGGTTCGCCGTCGTGCACCATCTCCGTCATGCGCCGGCCCAGCCCGCGCGCGAGCTTGATCAGCACCGCGACGCTCGGGATCATCTGGCCGGTCTCGACCTTCTGCACTGTGCTCGGCGCAAGCTCGCTGCGCTCGGCAAGCTGCTGGAGCGTGAGTCCCTTCTCTTCGCGCCAGCGCCGCACCCTCTGGCTGATCGCCGCGAGCTCGCCTTCGATCCCGGACATGGTCAGGTGACGATCCGATAGAGCACCGTCCCACGTGCGGTGACGAGGCCACTCTGCTGGCCCGCCACCTCGACATCGCACCAGAACGCGGAGTCGTCGCGCTGCACGAGCCAGCCGTAGCCGACCAGGTCTTCGTCGCTCGGCGGCGCGAGAAACTGCGCCTGGAGCGAGGGCGTCGAGGCCTTGTAGCGCCCGGGCCCGGTCTCGGCCCACGCGGCCATCGCGCCAGTCGTGTCGAGCAGCGCGAGCACGGCGCCCTCGTGTGCGCCTCCGGCGAGGTCGCCGTTGTTCGCACCTGCCGGCATCGTGATGCGCGAGTGCGCTCCCGTCATGTGTTCGACGTTCATCGCGCGCGCGTTCGTGAACGGCATCTTGCCGACGTGCGGCCCCATCGCACCGGGGTCGGCCTCGCCGGCGTCGCCGCGCGCCTTCGGCAGTGCCGACGGTTCGGCGCCAAAGCGGCCGCGCACCATCGCGGTGGCGTGCGCGATCGACTTGCCCTCCGCGGTCGCGACGTCGACCTCGACGAAGCACATGTCTTTGCCTCGGCGCAGCAGCGTCGCGTCGGCGTGCACGTCTTCTCCGATCGCGGCGGCGAGGTAGCTCACCTGGATGCCCGCGGTATGGAACGGGCCGGCGTCTTCGCCCAGCGACGCGCGCGTCACCGCCTGCGCTCCGAGGATGCCGAGCGAGGCCGCGCACCCGCCGTGCAGCGCCTTGCCGGGGTTCGAGTTGACGTCGGCGTAGGGAAGCTCCAGGCGCACCTTCCCCTCGGCGAGTTCGCCGACCTTCACGCCGAGCGACTTGCCGTAGGCCGAGTCTTCGACCCACTTCTTGACTGCTTCCATTCGTTCGGATCCTCAGTTCTTGCCGGGCACGAGACACGAGTGGATCGACTCTTCACCGTCGATCTCGCGCGCGAGGGTCTTGATCGCGAGCTCCGCGTCGCGGAGGTCGAACTGGTGGGTGTGCATCCGCTCGATGGGGTACTTGCGCGCTTCGAGCACCCGAATCGCGCTCCGATAGCCGCTCGACGTGACGCCGATCGCCCCCTGGATGCGGATCTCCTTCATGACAATCTTGTCGGAGATGAAGTCGGGGATCGGTTTGAAGCCCTTCACTCCAGCGAGCACGACGCACCCGCCCGTCCGGACATAGTCGAGCGCCTCGGTAACCGGCTGCGTGGCATAGGAAGAGACGTCGACGACCACATCCGCGCCACGGCCATCGGTGAGTTCGCGGACCCGCTGCTTCGTGTTCTCGTTCTCGACGTCGATCGTCGCGTGCGCGCCGAACTCGCGCGCGACTTCGAGCTTCTTCGCATCCGCGGCGAGCCCGGTCACGACGATCTGCGACGCGCCCACCTCACGGCACGCGAGCACACTCGCGAGGCCGCGCTGCCCCGGCCCGAGGATCAGCACCGTGTCGCCCGGTCCCGTCTTGGGCAGCTCGACGGCCCAGCGAAAGCCGGCGCCGAGCGGGTTGAACATCACCGCGACCTCGGGCGGCAGCGCCGGGTCGACCTTGTGCACGACACTGCGCGGGTCGAGCACCATGTACTCGGCATACGCACCCCAGAGCCCATGCCCCTCGCCGAGCGGCACATACGAATAGATCTGACGGCTGCTGCAGAGGTGATACTGGCCCGCCAGGCACGGCTCGCAGAAACGGCACGAGAGCATCGTCTCCACGGCCACCCGGTCGCCCACCTCGACGCGCCACCGCGCGGCGGCACGGTCGCCGATCGCTTCGATCACGCCGAGCGGCTCGTGGCCGGGGATCACCGGGGTCGGCGTGCGGAGCGCCCCCTCGAACTGCTCGTAGTCGCTGCCGCAGATCCCGCACGTCTCGACCCGGAGCAACGCGGTGTCGTCGGTGAGTTCGGGGATCGGGATGTCGCGCGGTTCAAGCTTCCGCGGCTCGGTCAGCACCATCGCCAGAGTACTTCGGGGGGACATGGGCATATTTCCGATCAGTGGTCTAAGTTTCCGATCGTACCAGATCGCCATGGCCCAGACGAACCCCGACCTCCTCACCCCGGCCGACCGGGAGCACTACGAATCGCAGGGCTACCTCGTGGTGCCCAAACTCTTCTCCACCGGCGAGCTGGCCGCCGTGCACGAGCAGTTTTTGCGAGTGGTCAACGGTGAGACGCCGCCCGCGCAGGACATGCTGGTGATGAAAGACGTGATGGTGGCCAAGGGGGCCGTCACGCCCGCCAGTGCGGCCGAGGCCATCGCCAAGGTTCAGGATTTCCACCACGACCCGGTGCTGTTCGGTCAGTACTCGACGCACCCGCGAATGCTCGACTGGGTCGAGGCGTTCGTGGGGCCGGACGTCAAGTCGATCCACAGCATGCTGATCAACAAGCCACCGAACGTCGACGGGCGACATCCGCTGCACCAGGACCTGCTCTACTTCCCGTTCCGGCCCGCTGACCGGATCGTCGCCACCTGGACCGCGCTCGAGCCGTGCACCCGCGAGAACGGTTGCCTTGTTGTCGTGCCCGGCAGCCACAAGGGCGAGCTGCGCAAGCACGAAAACCCGAAATGGGAGTGGCTGAACCTGGCCTACTTCGGCGTCGCGGACGACGAGGCGATCGCCGAGCGCGTTCATCTCGAGATGGAGCCGGGCGACACGGTCTTCTTTCACCCGATCCTGTTGCACGGCTCCGGTCGCAACCGCACCGAGGGGTTCCGGCGCGCGATCTCCACCCACTACGCCAGCGCCGAGTGCGAGTTCCTCCCCGGCGCCGCGCCCCTCGGAAAGACCCGCCCCTATCTATTGCTACGCGGCCAGGAACACGAAGGCCGCATCTAGCAGGCCCGGGGCCTGCACTGGAGATCGCTGTGCCCGAATCCCGCGTGCCTCTTCTCGATGCCGACGTCGCGCGGGCCGCAGCCGGCGAGATCGGACTGCCGGCGCAACTCGCCGAGCTCAACGTCTTTCGGTCGCTGCTCCGGGTGCCGAAGACCGCGAAGGCCATCAGCGATCTGCTGCTCTCGATGCTCTTCGGCGGCCCGCTCGACGATCGACTGCGCGAGCTCGTGATCATGCGGATCGGCTGGGCCACCGGTTCGGTGTACGAGTGGACGCAGCACTGGCCGATCGCACAGCAGCGCCACTGCACGCCGGACGAGCTGCTCGCGCTCCGCCAACCGACGATCGCCGAAAGCTTCGGCATGGCGGAAGGCGCCGTGCTGCGGGCCACCGACGAGACTCTTGCAACCGGCGCGATCTCGGCCGAGACGCTCGCCACCTGCCGCGATCAGCTCGGAGACGACGCGACCACCGAACTCGCGGTGGCGATCGGCTGTTGGCGACTCATCTCCCAGTTTGCGCGCAGCCTCGAAATTCCGCTCGAGGATGGCGTCGAGCCGTGGCCGCCCGACGGCGCACCGGGCGGGTTCTAGCCTGACTTGCTCTCTTCGGCCTTGCGCTTCTTCGTCGCCGCCCACGAGCAGATCGGGCACGCGTCGAGATCGTGGCGCAGCGCCGGGCAGTGCGAGCGCCCGAAGTAGATCATCTGCAGATGGATACGGCCCCAACTCTCGGGCGGAAAGAGCTTCTTCAGGTCGCGCTCGGTCTGCACGACATTCTTGCCGCTCGAGAGGCCCCAGCGCGCGGCGAGTCGGTGGACGTGCGTGTCGACCGGAAACGCCGGCCGCCCGAACGCCTGAGTCATCACCACGCTGGCCGTCTTGTGGCCGACGCCCGGGAGCGTTTCCAGCGCGTCGAGGTCTTCGGGCACTACCCCGTCGCAATCGCGCACCAGTTGCTCCGACAACGCGCGAATGTTCTTCGCCTTCTGGGGTGCGAGCCCGCACGAACGAATGTGCGACTGGATCGTCCGCACCGGCACCTTCGCCATCGCCTCGGGCGTCCGCGCGCACGCGAACAAGCCGGGCGTCACCTGGTTGACCCGCGCATCCGTACATTGCGCCGAGAGCAGCACCGCCACCAGAAGCGTGAACGGGCCTCTGTGCTCGAGCGGGACGGGCGGCTGCGGATGGTACCGATCGAGCTGCTTGGCGATGCGCTCGGCCTTCTCCTGACGCTTCATCGCAGACCGCGCCGTCTCGAGCGAAAGATCATGGCGTGAGCAGCACCTTGCCGAAGTTCTTGCGGTCCTGGATGTAGTGATGCGCGGCCGCGGCCTCCGCGAACGGGAACGTTCGGTCGACGACTGGCCGGAGCGACCCGCCCGAGTATTGCTCGAGCAGCGCCTCCATCCAGCTCGCGACCCGCTCGGTCTCGTCCCAGAGATGGCCGACGTTCACGCCGAACACGGCCTTGTTCGCGTCCATCAGGCGGAGCGGTGTGAAGCTGAACCACGGCATGCGCACCGCGGCACCGAGCAGCGCGAAGAGACTGCGCCGCTTGCCTGTGGCCGCAGCGGACATCCCAAACATGCCGAGCCGGCCGGTCGGCGACAGGCTGCGGTAGCTCTTGTTGAACGAGTCGCCGCCCACTGCGTCGATCGCCAACTCGACTCCGCGGCCGCCCGTGATCTCGCGAACGCGCGTCTCGAAGTTTTCGGTGCGGTAGTCGATGCACTCGTCGACGCCCAGCTCCTTCAGCGAAGCATGCTTGCCCGCCGAGGCCGTGCCAATCACCCGGGCGCCGAGCGCGCGCGCGATCTGCGTTGCTGCGATCCCCACGCCGCCGCCCGCGGAGTGCACGAGCACCGTGTCGCCCGCAGCGAGGCTCCCCATCACGATCAGGAGCTGGTGCGCGGTCAGGTAGTTCACCGGAAAGGCGGCACCCGCCTCCGCACTCATGCCCTCGGGCCGCGCGAACACCTGGCCCTCGGGCGCACACAAGACGTCGGAGTAGCCACCGAAGCGCGTCATCGAGAGCACGCCGCGCCCGATCCAATCGCTCTCGACGCCATCGCCGACCGCATCGACCTGGCCGGCCACCTCGTAGCCGGGCACCACCGGCATCTTCGGGAGATCGGGGTAGATGCCGAGCCGCCCCATGATGTCGGCGAAGTTGATGCCCGCCGCTTCCACGCGCACGCGGAGTTCGCCCGGGGCCGGAAGCGGGTCGCGCGTTTCGCGCACCTCGAGCACTTCGGGCGCACCCGCCTTCGGGATCCATACTTGGCGCATGCTCACTCCTCCGGCGAGACGGGTTCGCGCATCGTCACGAACTCTTCGGCCGTGGTCGGGTGGATGCCCACCGTGGCGTCGAATTGGGCCTTCGTCGCGCCGCAGCGGATCGCGATCGCGAGGCCCTGCATGATCTCACCGGCTTCGGGCCCCAGCATGTGGCAACCGACCACGACGTCGGTCGACGTCTGCACGACGAGCTTCATCGTCGCCTGCTCGTCGCGCCCGGTGAGCGTGTGCTTGAGCGGCCGGAACTTCGAGCGGAAGATCGTGATGTCGCCCGGGTGTCGTTCCTGGGCCTCGGCCTCGGTGAGCCCGACCGTTCCAATGTTCGGCTGACTGAAGACCGCGGTCGCGACGTTCGCATGGTCGGGAGCCGTCGGCTCTCCGCCGTAGACGGTCCGCACGAACGCCATCGCCTCGTGGATCGCCATCGGCGTCAGGTTCAACCGGTCGGTGCAGTCGCCGATCGCGTAGAGGTGCGGAACGGAGCTGCGCGAGTGCACGTCGACGACGATCTGGCCCTTCGGGCCAAGTTCGACGCCCGCGGCTTCGAGCCCCAGATCAGAGGTCAGCGGCAAGCGCCCGGTCGCGAACAGCACCTGGTCGGCTTCGAGCTTGCTGCCGTCTTCGAGCGTCGCTTCCACTCCGTTCGCGTTCCGCGCCAACGACGCGACGTTCGCCTCGAAGCGCAGGTCGATCTCTTTCTTGCGCATCTCGTCGGCGAGAGACGTACGGATGTCTTCGTCGAAGCCGCGCAGGAACTTCGCACCCCGATAGAGCTGCACGACTTGAGCGCCCATCCCGTGGAACGCCCCTGCGAGCTCGACGGCGATGTAGCCGCCACCCACTACCACGAGCCGCTTGGGAAACTCCTTCAGGTGAAACATCTCGTTCGACGAGACACCGTGCTCGATGCCCGGGATCTCGGGCAGCGTCGGCCAGGAACCGACCGCCACGAGGATTGTCTCGGCGGTGAAGCGCTTCCCCGCGACCGACACGGTGTGTGCGTCTTCGAGGTGCGCGTGTCCGACGATCAACTCCACACCCGCCTGCTCGAGCAGTCGGCCGTAGATCCCATTCAGCCGCGCGATCTCCTTGTCCTTGTTCTCGCGCAGCGTGTTCCAATCGAAGTGGCGCGGGCCGACGGTCCAGCCGAAGCCCGCCGCGTCCGCGAACTCCTCTTCGAAGTGCGACGCATAGACGAACAGCTTCTTCGGAATGCAGCCCACGTTGACGCAGGTGCCGCCGAGCTCGCGCTCTTCGGCGACAGCCACGCGCGCGCCGGTCGCCGCAGCCATCCGGCCGGCGCGCACGCCTCCGGAGCCGGCGCCAAACACGAAGAGGTCGTAGTCGTAGGTCGTCACGGGGGGACGCCATGGTACCGGTTCTGGGCCGCTCCCGGTGCGACTACCCCGTGTGCGAAACGGGCGGCCGAGAGTCGGCGGCCGAGATCAGCCTACTGGGCGGCTTCGGGTGCGAGCGCGGCGGGCGACGACGGGAGCCCGAATCGCTGGTCGTACCGGTCGTAGCGACTGAGGACGCCCGAGACGAACACACGCCCCGGCTCCCGTCCGTGCCGGAGATCGCGCCGGACACGGGTCGGACCCTTGTTGTAGGCCGCGAGCGCGAGCGCGACGGTGCCGAACTCATCGCGGAGTTCCGCGAGATAGAGGCAGCCGAGTTCGACGTTCCGCACGGGGTCGAAAAGGGTCTCGCGCCCGGCGTACGAGCGCTCATGGCGACGGGCGATGTCGGACGCGACGAACGGTCGCAACTGCATCAGCCCGAGCGCGCCGCGCGGGCCCACCGCGTGGGCATCGAACCGGCTCTCCTGCTGGATCAACGAGACGAGCAGCAGCGCGGGCAGGCCCGCCTCGCGCTCGGCTCGGGCGATCTCTGCGGCCACCGCGATGCGCTCTTCGTCGCTCAGCTCCGTCGCGACCGCGGCGAGCGTCTCTTCGAGCATGACGAATGTCGGATCCGGCACCAGCGCTGGCGGAGCTTCGGCAGGGGGCTCCGGCGGCGGCGCGGGCGCGAGCGCGAGCTCTGTCGGCCGCGTCACGTCGGACGCCGCGGGAGGAGACTCGGGGGTCTGTAAGAGGAAGGGAGTGCAGCCGAGCACGAGGGCCAGGCCCCAAAGGGGGAGCGCTCCCTTCCATGACAATCTGGGGGGTGTCACGAAGCCGCGGATCCTAGCAGGTTGTTGGAGAACCCCGGACCGAGCCCGGTGTGCGGATTCGGGCCGAGATCGAGGCGCGAAAGGGAAGCTGTAGTCCCCCTACAGCGAGCTTTCGCAACGATGAGCTCGGTTCGAAGACGCGCGCCGGGCGACGGGAGGGGTTCTTCAGCAGCCTGCCACAACTTTTGCCTACGATCCGTGTCGAATGACCCAATCCAAAGCACCCTCTCCGGCCCTCCGCGGCATCCAGCGAAAATGGCTCCGCGCCCAGGCGCACCCGCTCCGTCCGCTGGTCCAGGTGGGCGACCGCGGCCTGACCCCGTCGGTCGTGAGCGCCGTGGATGCCGCCCTCGGGGACCATGAGCTGGTCAAGGTCCGGCTCGTCGCGCCGCCCGACAAGAAGGCAACGGCCCACGAACTGGCCGCTGCCACCCACTCCCATCTCTGTGGGCTCGTGGGGCACACCGTGATCCTGTATCGGCCCGACCCCGAGGCGCCCAAGATCGAGCCGCCGGCGTAGCGCGTCCGGGGCGCCGGTTGCATCCGTGCAACACGGCACAACGCCACAAGCTCGCCCCGGCCGTTTCGGGGTCGGCATGCCTCTTGCTCTCTCCCCTGTCACGGCGCGTCCGCCGGTAAGGAGATTCGCAATGACAGGCAAGATGATCGGTCTCGAAGCAGTGCTCACCGCATTCGTCGCACTCACGGGCTACGTGATCTGGGAGCACGGCTACCTCGGTTTCTTCGAGCTGGCCCTCGCCAATACGGCCACGATGCTGCTCGCCCTCGATCTCGTGATCACGCTGTCGCTGGCGACCGTGTGGATGTGGAACGACGCGCGGGAGCGCGGCACGAGCGCCGTGCCGTTCGCGCTGGTGACGCTCACGTTCGGCGCCGCAGGGCCGCTCCTCTATCTGATCTTCCGGGAGCGGGCGGTCGCCCAGAGCGGGGCACTGGCCACCGCGTAACGTTCCCCCGCCGCCGCGAGCTGGGATACCATGCGCGCCTTCTACCGGTTTGTACCAGGAGGCATGCATGGGTCCGCTACAGGGAATGAAGATCCTCGAGATTGCTGGGATCGGGCCGGGCCCGTTCGCCGCGATGATGCTCTCCGACATGGGCGCAGAGGTCGTCCGGATCGACCGCGCACAAAGCGTGTCGGGCGAATTTCCGGACCAGCCCTCCGCTGACATCCTGAATCGCGGACGGCGTTCGATCGGCGTCGACCTGAAGAACCCGGAAGGCATCGAGACGGTGCTGCGCCTCGTCGAGCAGGCCGACGCGCTCGTCGAGGGCTTCCGCCCCGGCGTGATGGAGCGGCTCGGGCTCGGGCCCGACGTCTGCCTCGCCCGAAACCCCGCACTCGTCTACGGCCGGATGACCGGCTGGGGGCAAGAGGGGCCGATGGCGCCGGCCGCCGGGCACGACATCAACTACATCGCGCTCTCCGGCACGTTGCACGGGATCGGACGCAAGGGCGAGAAGCCGCTCCCGCCGCTCAACCTCGTCGGCGATTTCGGCGGCGGTGGCATGCTGATGGCGTTCGGGATCGTCTGTGCGCTCGTCGAGCGCGCGCAGTCGGGCAAGGGCCAGGTGGTGGATACCGCCATGGTCGACGGCGCGGCGATCCTCGCGACGATGATGCACGGGTTCAAAGCGATCGGGATGTGGAAGGAGGAGCGCGGCACCAACCTGCTCGACACCGGCGCCCACTTCTACGACACGTTCGAGACGAAGGACGGCGAGCACGTCGCGATCGGTTCGATCGAGCCGCAGTTCTACGCGCAGCTGATGAAGCTGACCGGGCTCGATGGAGAAGACCTCCCCCGTCAGATGGACCGCACGCAGTGGGAGGCCTCGAAGGAGAAGGTCACCGCGGTCTTCAAGACCAAGACGCGTGCCGAGTGGAACGAGATCATGGAAGGGACCGACGTCTGCTACTCGCCGGTCCTCTCGATGAGCGAAGCGTACGAGCACCCCCACAACGTCGCGCGCAACACGTTCGTCGAGGTCGCGGGCATTCCGCAACCGGCGCCGGCCCCGCGCTTCAGTCGCACCGAGCCCGAGATCTCCCGGCCGCCCTCACACCCCGGACAGCACACCGACGAGGTCCTCAGCGCCTGGGGCCTCTCCGCCGAAGACCTGACCCGCCTCCGCAACGCCAAGGCAATTGCTTAACGCGGGGACGGTCTTAAGAAGTTTAGAAATTCACCCCGAAGGGTGAATTTCTAAACTTCTTAAGACCGTCCCCGTTTCTAAACTGCGGCGCCGGGGGTTGCGGGGGGGAGCGCTTCCAGGTGCGTGGCGTCGGCGATCAGCCGGGCGCGCCACGGGGGCGCGGCGTCCGCGATCGTCAGGCACGTATTGGGCCACGGGTAGGTCGTCTCGTTCACTTCGCCCGGGATCTCGAGATAGGCGGAGACGAACTCGCGGCAGACGAGCCCGTGCGTCACGACCGCGAGGTTCCCGTCGGTCTCGGCCACGTGCCGCTGCACCGACTGCCACGCCTCGGCGACGCGTGCGCGAAAGGCTGCCTCGTTCTCGCCGCCCGGGGGCTCGTACCCGGGCTCGAACGGATCGAAGCCGAGGTCGGCATAGGCCGTCCCGCGGAGATCTCCGAAGTTCCGCTCGTGGAGCAGCGGCTCCCACTGGATCGCGATCCCGGTGCTGCGCTCGAGCGCCTGGGCCGTCTCCGCCGCACGCGCGAGATCGCTCGAGACGATCCGCTGCACCCCGGCGTCGGCCAATCGCTCTGCAAGCAGTCGCGCCTGTTCGCGCCCGTGATCCGAGAGCGGCGTGTCCGCCGGCTGCAGGATCCGCCGCGCGTTGTGCGCCGTCTCGCCGTGCCGAATGATCAACAGATCGCGCGTGTCACCCATCCCCGCGACGCTAACTAAACTTCCGGGGACGGTCTTTAGAAGTTTAGAAATCTCCGATTTCTAAACTTCTAAAGACCGTCCCCGTTTCTAAACTTCGATGGCGGGGTCGTCGAGGATGCCGGCGAGGGCGTGCTCGGACGCGACCGGAATCGGCGCGGAGCGGAGCTCCCGCGCACCATTCCAGCAGAGCGGGCACAGACCCGACTCGTAGCGAACGAACATCCGCTCGCTGCAGTTGCTGCAGTAGTGGATCGGCCCTTCGTGGGCGAGGGCCCAAACGACCCAGGTACTCGAAAGAGAGTGATCTCGCATCTTCATCTTGTTCCACATGTCCAGAGTTCGCAGGTTCAGGAGATTGCCACTGGAGGTAGGTGCCCCGCGCGACCGAACCGGTGACGAACGACGTGCAACTCCCGCTCTAAACCCCTGGAACGAAAAGCGCCTCAGCGCCCCGGAGATGCGAGATGGTTCGACCAGAACCGGCGCTCGTCTTCGGCCGGAGCGAGCGCGACGTGCGATCGGCGCCCGAGCACGAGTGTCGCCCGACGGCCTGCCTCGTACGGCTCCCACTCCGGCAGGTCCTCTGCCTCGGGGCGTCCGCTGCGCGCGAACGAGAGCCACGATTCCTGCATCGAGCGCGAAAGCCCGCGCGCCTCGTCCCCCGTGCCGAGCACCGGCCGCACCAGCGGATGCCGCAGCGTCCCGAACACGAACGGTATCTCGAGCGCGTGACACGCTCCGACGCGCCGCCCGCCGATCCGCGGCGTCCACTCGAACAGATATGAGAAGGTCTGCGGCTGGTGTTCCGCCTGCAGTTCGGCGAGCCGCTGCGCCGGATAGCGGAAGACGCGATCCGATTGAATCGCATTCCACAACGCGACCGGCGACCGGCTGCGACCGGCGCGCGCGGTGCGATACACCTCGATCGCGCGATCGGCCCACGCCGCGCCGTCTTCGTCCTTGTCTGGCACGAGCCGCTCCACCCTGCGCCGCAGCGCGTCCTCGTCCATTCGGTGCGTCGCCCGGTCGAGGAACGTGAACAGCTTCCACTCGTCCCGGTTCGTGCCGATCAACAACGGGATGTCGGCCACCTGCCCCGCGCGCACCTGCTCGAGCGGTTGATCCGGCAGGAAGCCGCCATCGACCACAGGCTGCCACGGCAGCGTCCCGTGGAGGATGCCGAGCTTGCGAGCCGTAGCGGCCTGCGCCGCGAGGATCTGCTCCACCGAAAGACGCTCGAGATCTCCATCGCCGACAGACGTCGGCAGGCCCACCTCTTCGAGGAAGGCCTCCGCCACCCGCGTGGCGCGTTCGGGGCTCGAGACGTTGTGCGCGGCTCCGCTCTGGAGGATCGCGCGGTGCACGTGCTCGCGCGCCTCGGGCACGCCCAGCAGCGAACCCACGCTCATCCCGCCCGCCGACTCCCCGAAGATCGTGACGTTCTCCGGGTCACCGCCGAACTCCGAGATGTGTTCTCGCACCCAGCGGAGCGCAGCCACCTGGTCGCGAATCCCGAGATTGCTGGACCCGGTCTTGTCTCCGCGCAGCAGGTCGAGATGCAGGAAGCCGAGCGCACCGAGGCGGTAGTTGATCGTCACCACCACGACGTCGCCACGATTCGCGAGTCGACGCCCCGAATAGAGCGGCACCGAACCCGATCCGAGCACAAATGCGCCGCCGTGGATCCAGACGAGCACCGGCCGGCGTGCGTCGTCGAGCCCAGGCGTCCAGACGTTCAGGTAGAGACAGTCCTCGCTCCGCTGATTGCCCGCCCCGACGAAGCGGCCCACCGGTCCGGGGAGCGCCCCCGACTGTGGTGCCGACGCGCCCGTCTCCGACGCGTCGCGCCCTCCCGCCCAGGGCTCCGGCGGCTCCGGGGGCCGGAAACGCCGCTTCCCGACCGGGGGCTGTGCATACGGGACCCCGCGAAAGAGCAAAATTCCCTTGTTCTCCGAGCCGACGAGGCGGCCCTGGCGAGTCTCGATGACCGGACGCATGGTGGGGAACCTAGCGCTCTCGAATTTCGCTATCCCTCTCTTCTCATGACCGAACGCGCGTTCAACTTTTCGGCCGGCCCGGCGGTCCTCCCGGAGCCTGTGCTGCGCGAGGCGCAGCGAGACCTGTGGGACATCGCCGACTCGGGAGTCGGAATCGCCGAGCACAGCCACCGCGGCAAGGTCTTCACGCGCGTCATCGAGGAAGCCGAGGCCGACTGCCGCGCGCTCGCCGGCGTGCCCGCGAACTACAAGGTGCTGTTCCTGCAGGGCGGCGCCTCGAGCCAGTTCTTCATGCTCCCGGCCAACCGGTTGCCGGAAGGCGGGACCGCCGACTACCTCGACACCGGCAGCTGGAGCTCGAAGGCCGCGAAAGAGGCTGCGTACTACGGCACCGCCCACGTCGCGGCTTCGACCAAGGCCGCCGGCTACGACCACATCCCGGACGCGGCCGAGACGAACTACTCGAGCGACCCCGCGTACGTCCACTTCACCTCGAACAACACGATCTTCGGCACACAGTGGAAGACGGAGCCCGAGGTACCCGCGGGAGCGTTCGTCGCGTGCGATGCGTCGAGCGACATCTTCTCGCGGCCCGTGGACGTCGAGCGCTACGGAATCCTCTACGCAGGCGCGCAAAAGAACATTGGGCCCGCCGGCGTCGTGCTGGCGCTCGTCCGCGAAGACCTCCTCGAGCCCGTGCGCGAACTGCCGACGATGCAGCGCTACGCCACTTTCGCGGAGAGCGACTCGCTCTACAACACGCCCCCGACGTTCGGCATCTACCTGATGGGGCGCGTCTTCAAGTGGCTCCTCGCCGAGGGCGGACTCGCGGCGGTCGCGAAGCGCAACGAGGACAAGGCGGGGCTGCTCTACGGAGCGATCGACGCCGGCGAGTTCTACCGCGGCGCCGCGCGCGCCGATTCGCGCTCGCTCGTGAACGTCACGTTCACCACGCCGAGCCCGGAGATCGACGCCAGGTTCCTCGAAGAAGCCGCGGCCCAGGGGCTGGCCGGACTGAAGGGCCATCGCTCGGTGGGCGGCATGCGGGCCAGCATCTACAACGCCTTTCCGCGCGCGGGCTGCGAAGCGCTCGCTCGCTTCATGACGGACTTCGCCGCCAAACACGGATGAGCGCTCCGGCGCCTCTGCTCCGCCACGTTCCGCAGGGCGCGGCACTCCACGACACCGGCGCGATCCTCGACCGCTTCTTGCGCTGGGTCGAGGAGACGGGGATCCAGCCCTACCCCGCTCAGGAGGAAGCCCTCCTCGAGCTGATGGATGGGCGGCACGTGATCCTGCAGACCCCGACCGGGTCTGGCAAGTCGCTCGTCGCACTCGGCCTGCATTTCAAGGCGCTCTGCGAGGGCAAGCGCTCGTTCTACACCGCGCCGATCAAGGCCCTCGTCAGCGAGAAGTTCTTCGCGCTGTGCGAGCTCTTCGGCGCGTCGCAGGTCGGCATGCTCACGGGGGACGCGAGCATCAACTGGGCGGCGCCGATCATCTGCTGCACCGCCGAGGTACTGTCGAACCTCGCGCTCCGCAGCGGTCAGCGTGCCGACGCTCCGTACGTGGTGATGGACGAGTTCCACTACTACGGCGACCGCGATCGCGGCGTCGCCTGGCAGGTGCCGCTGTTGCGACTGCCGCGGACCACGTTCCTGCTGATGTCCGCCACGCTCGGGAACACGGCGCAAATCGAGGAGCGGCTGCGCGAAGAAACGGGGCGTGATGTCACGCACGTCTATTCGGATGATCGCCCGGTACCGCTCGACTACGACTACCGCGAGACGCCGATCCAGCAGACGATCGAAGATCTCGTCGGCAGCGGTCGCTCTCCGGTCTACGTCGTGAACTTCACGCAGCGCGAATGCGCCGAGCTTGCACAAGCGCTCACCAGCGCCCGAGTCGCCGACCGCAGCCTGCGCGAAAAGATCGCCGAGGCCGTGGGCGGCTTCCAGTTCGACACCCCGTACGGGAAGGACGTCAAGCGCTTCGTCTCCCACGGAATCGGGATCCACCACGCGGGGCTGCTCCCGAAATACCGGCTCCTCATCGAACAGCTCGCCCAGCAAGCGTTGCTGCGGGTGATCTGCGGAACCGACACGCTCGGCGTGGGCGTAAACGTCCCGATTCGCACGGTCTTGTTGAGCAAGCTCGCCAAGTACGACGGCCAGAAGGTGCGGCTTCTCTCGGCGCGAGAGTTCAAACAGATCACCGGCCGCGCGGGACGACGCGGCTTCGATGTCGAGGGCAGCGTCGTCTGCCAGGCACCCGAGCACGTGATCCAGCGCAAGCGAAACGAGAAGCGCGAGCTCAACCGAGGAGTCAAGGGGGGCAAGGCGGGGCGCAAGCGCAAAGCCGGGAACCGGCCTCCCGAGGGCTTCGTCGGCTGGGGCCGCGAAACTCTCGAGCAGCTGATCGCGCGTCCGCCCGAGCGACTGGCCTCCCAGTTTCGCGTCGATCACGGGATGATCGTCAACGCGCTCCAACAGGACCGCGAGGAGCCGAGCGCGCGCGGCGGCTACGGATTGCTCGTCGATCTGATCGATCGGTGCCACGAGAGCCCCGCGCGCAAGCGGCGGCTGCGGCGAGAACTGGCGGAGCGGTTTCGATCGCTGCGGGTGGCAAAGATCGTGTCGCTGGCACGAGAGCCTGGGCGTTCGGGTTCAAAAGTCGTTGTCGACGTCGACCTGCAGCGAAACTTCTCTCTCTACCAGACGCTCTCGTTGTATCTCGTCGAGGCGCTCGTCGCGCTCGATCCCGAACACGAAGAGTACCCGCTCGATGTCCTGTCATTGGTCGAGGCGGTGCTGAACGATCCGGTGCCGATTTTGCGCGCGCAGGTGAAAAAGGCCCGCGGCGAGTTGATCGCGAAGCTGAAGGCGCAGCGGGTTCCGTACGAGGAGCGCATCTCCAAGCTCGACGACGTGACGTACGAGAAGCCGCTGGCCGAGTTCGTGTACGAGTCGTTCGAGTTGTTCTGCGAGAGCCATCCCTGGCTTACCGAGCAGAACGTCCGCCCCAAGTCGATCGCACGCGAGATGGTCGAGGGCTTCCACCGGTTCGACTACTACGTAAAGCGCTACGACCTGCAGCGGATCGAGGGTCGGCTCCTGCGCTACCTGAGCGAGGTGTACGGAACCCTCGTGCGCAGCGTTCCGGACACGCGCAAGACCGAGGGTGTACATGAGATCCTCGCGTATCTGCGCGACTTGATCGCCCGTGTCGACTCGAGCCTGCTCGAGGAGTGGGAGAGCTTGATGCGCCCGGCCCCGGCGGCCGCCGAGAGCACCGAGCGACCTCAACTCGACTTGTCGCTCACGCCCAAAGCGTTCCGTGCGCGCGTTCGAACCGAGCTGCACGCACTCGTGCGGGCGCTGGCGGACGGCGACTACGAAGAGGCGGCCCGCTGCGTCCACCCCTCGTCAGTCGCCGAAGGCTGGGACGCGAGTCGATTCGAAGCGGGAATGGCTCCTTTCTTGGAAGAGCACGGCCGGGTGCTCTGGACTCCGGACGCCCGCAACGCCCGCTACTCGGTGCTGAAACCGAACGGGCCGCGTGTCTACGAGGCCAGCCAAGCGCTCCTCGATCCTGAGGGAGACAACGATTGGTGTCTCGAGGGCGAGATCGACATCCACGAAGACCCGCCGCCGGGAGAGCCGCTATTCCGGATCCGGCGAATTGGCATCTGAGGCGCTGAACGGTTCCCACCCCCACGGGGGACTCAAGCGGCGGGCTCTTCCACCCGAAGTTCCTCCTATCCTCCCCGTTTCGGGTCCCAAGTGCACGAACAAGAACGCGAAGACATTCTCGTCTACTCGCCCGAGGACGAGCTCCAAGAGCTCCTCGGGCGGCTCCTGCTGAATCACTTCCGCGGCCGCGTCGCCCATGATCTCGAGGAAGCCGAGCGGATCGTCAAAGAGAACGACCCGGTGATCCATGCAGGCATCGTCCCGGCGAACCTGGCTCTCGAAACTCTCGGATCCAACCTCGCTCGCGTGCGCCAGAGCTCAAGCTCGCACCGGCTGAAGTTCGTGGTCGCCGGACCGCGGCCGTCCGAAGATGCACTCACGCGAATGCGCACCGCCGGTATCGACTACACACTCTTCGAGCCGAGTGGCGATACGGAGCTCCGCTTCGTGTTGAACCAGGCGACCCACGATACGATCGACGGCGACCGCCGCGACAATCTCCGCGTGCCGACCAGCCTGGTCGCACGGGTCCACTCCCCGGCCGGCACGAAGATGGCGCTCGTATACAGCCTCTCTCGGACGGGTGCCTATCTCGAAACACCGCGCCCTTCCCAGGAGAGCGCGCGCGTGGAGGTCGAGATTCCGATTCCGGCCGGCACGCTGACCCTGAACGCCACGGTCGTCTCGACGAACGTCACCGGAAACCTCCGGCGCGAGAATCTCCCCCGGGGCATGGGCATCCACTTCGATGGGCTCGACGAGCAGGAGAAACTCCAGCTCAAGGCCTACATCGAAGACCGCGCCGCCTGCTACCGCCCGTAGTTTAGAAACGGGGACGGTCTTTAGAAATTTAGAAATTCGAGATTTCTAAATTTCTAAAGACCGTCCCCGTTTCTAAACTTGTGGCGGGGGTCACATGGGCCCGGGAGCGTGGTTCCGAAAGGAATTGCGCGCCGACGGAGGGGTCGGCGCACCCTATCTTCCGCCGGGTGACCGACCGGCTTCCGATCTCACCCGCCTACCGCAAGATCTACGCAGCGGTTCGGCGTGTGTCCAAGGGACGGGTCGCCACCTACGGTCAGATCGCGACGGCGGCGGGGCTCCCCGGGCGCGCGCGCCAGGTGGGATACGCCCTCCATGCGCTGCCGACCGAGTCGGACGTTCCGTGGCAGCGGGTGATCAATGCCCGTGGCGAGGTCAGCGACCGATCCGTGCCGGGCGCCGAGTCCCTGCAGCGCGCCATGCTCGAAGCCGAAGGCGTTCTCTTCAACGCGCACGGGCGCGTCGACCTCACTCGGTTCCGCTGGTCTCCTGCTCGACGCGCTCGAACCACTCGATGAGCGACGGATGCCGATCGATCTTCGTTTCATCGCGCTGCGCGACGCCCTCGCGCAGATTCCTGACGAACGAGTGGACCGCCAGGTCCGCACGGCTGATGCGGTCGGCGTAGAAGAACGGTCGCCCGCCGAGAAAGTTGGCGAGGTCGTCGATCCGCTGCGCGAACTCCTCCGCATAGCGGTCGGCACCTCGCGTGGCCGAGCGACGCAAGATTCCGAAACGCGCCAACGGCCCCGGGCCCGGCCCGTCCGCGGGGACCAGGTGCTGCAGGTAGCGCTCCCAGTAGAAGAAGAACGTCTCCTCTGCCCAGGCTTCGAGCGAGCGTTGCTGCTCCGCTGCCTTGCCGTCGGCCGAAACCAGCGGCGGCTCGGGATAACGCTCGTCGAGGAAATCGAGGATGCGCCCGGAGTCCGAGACTCGCACCCCGTCGATGTCGGCCACCGGCAGCAGCCCCGTCTCCGGGTTCCAGCGGCGGTAGTCTTCGGGCGACTCCGGCTCGACGATGCGGTGCTCCAGCTTCTTGAGCATCAGCGCTCGCCTCACCTTCTCGGTGAACGGCGCGAAGGGCGGCCCGTAGACGATGACCTCGCTCACGACGCCAGCTCCATCGCCTCGGGAACCTCGCGACCCGTGAGCCACGCCCGCAGCATCTCGTTGACCGCCTCGGGTGCGTCCTGCTGAACCCAGTGCGAAACCCCCGGCAAGGTCCGGAATGTCAGATCCGACACGTACTGCTCGGTCCCTCGCGTCGTCTCGATACCGAGCGCGCGATCGTCCTCGCCCCAGATCAACAGCGTCGGCACCTCGATCTTCGGATAGCCGAGCGCTGCCTGGCGCTTGCTTCCGCCCCGCACCAACGCACGGTAGTAGTTGAGCATCGCGGTCAGGGCTCCCGGCCGCGCCGCCTCGCGCGCGTACACCTCGAGCACCTCGTCCGGGAAGCGGCTCGGATCGCGCGCCATCCCGCGGAACGCTTCACGGATCGCGCGGTAGTTTCCGGCGGCGAAGAGCCGCTCGGGAAGCCAAGGGATCTGGAAGAACAGCGCGTACCACGAACGCTTCCACTGGGCCCACGTCCGGAGCTCGCGTTCCATGCACGCGGGATGCGGCAGGTTCATGACCACGAGGCGGTCGAGCTTTTCGGGCCGACGCATCGCGAAGTACCAGGCGATCACGCCACCCCAATCGTGCCCTAGCAACAGCGTCTCGCGCGGCCCCGCCGCATCGATCAGCGCCTCCACATCGTCGAGCAGGTGCTCGAGCGCATAGTCTCTGACGCGTGCGGGCCGGTCCGTGCGACCATACCCACGTAGATCGGGCGCCCACGCCTGGTAGCCGAGTTCGGCCAGAAGCGGCTGCTGGTGACGCCAGGAGAACGCGCACTCCGGAAAGCCGTGTAGAAAAAGCGCTAGCCGATCGGAACCCTCTGCGGGCTCGCACACCGACACGTGAAAGCGCAGTCCGTTCGCCTCGACGAACCTGGACCGGATCGGGTCTCGCACGGGTCGAGGTTAACGGACGGCGCCCAGTCCGTCATTGCTGCAAGCGGCGCTCCGCGATCGCCTGCAGCCCATCGTCTTCGATGCGCAGCGGTACGTTCAACATGTTGTAGAAGTTGGCGATCGCGTTCGCGACGACCACTTCGACGATCTCCCGCTCATTGAAGTTCTTGCGCAACTCCTCGAACGTGGCGTCGCAGACGTCTCGCGTGCGCTGCATCTCGTCGACGTACGCGAGGACCGCACGTTCGCGGGCATCGAACAACGAACTCGACTCCCAGTCATCGAGCGCGGCGAATTTGTCCATTCCGAGTTTCTGCTGGACCGCGCGTGCCTTCGCGATGTCGGCGCAGAAGCCACACCCGTTCAGCAAAGACGCCCGCACATGGATCAGCAGACCGAGTTCATCGTCCAGCGTGTACCCACGCAGCTCGAGATTCACGAGCGCCCACGACAGATTCCACATTCGCGGGAGGCGGTTGTACACCACCTTCGACGGCGTGATCGCCTTTCCGAGCATACGACGCTGGGCAAAGGACATGAACTTTCCGAGGAACGAGGGCGCAGTTTCGATCGGTTCGAGTCTCGACATCAAGAGGCCTCCGGGGCGCGCAGGGAGAAGGAACGGACAGTCAGGTACAGGACGACGATCGCCGGCAGGTAGACGCCGGGCAGGTCGGCCAGCCACGAGCCGTGGGGAAGCTCGCCGACGGTCGTTTCGTAGACGTGGCCGAGTGCGTGAAGCGTGAAGAACACCGATGCGACCACCGAGAGCGGGAAGCGCAGCGCCGGACGCAGGCCGCCCCAAATGAGGGCGACGCCCGCGGCCGCAAACGCCTCGCCGACATCGCGTACGAGGTGGACGTTGAGGTCGCCGGTGACGGCGGCCACCGCCCCGAACCAATCGACGGAGGCGAAGAGCATGATCACGCCATTCAACAGCGACCCGGCGCCGATCACGACCGAGATCCAACCGGCCGTGCCAATCTCGGGTGCGGGGTTCTGGTTCATCTGCGGTCCTCCTGAGCCAAGCTGCGGGTAATCACTTCGCCGAGCCGGCGCACGCCCTCGCGGATCGTCTCCGGCTCGGTGCAGGCAAACGAGAGCAGCAGGCAGGGCGGCGCGGAGTCGCTGTGCTGGAACGCCTCGCCGCGCCCGTACCCCACTCCCGCGTCTGCCGCGGCACTCGCGAGTGCCACGGGATCGATACCCGCCGGGAGCTCGACCCACACCGAGTTGCCCCCGGCCGGTCGGCGAAAGCGTGCCGCAGCGGGAAAGCTCTCGGCCAATGCAGCGAGCAGCACCTCGAGCCGCTCGCTGTAGAGCCTTCGCATGCGGCGCACGTGGCGCTCGAGGACTCCCGATTGCATGAGTTCGGCCAGCGCCGCTTGCTCGAGCAGACTGCCCCCGAGTTGCGTGGCCGCACAAGCGAGCACGGCGCGTCGGAGCAGCGGCGGCGCGCCGACCAGGTACCCGACGCGCAGCGCCGGGAAGAGCGCCTTCGAGAACGTTCCGAGGTACACGACTCGGCCCGTCTCGTCCTCGCGCTTGAGCGCCGGCGTGACCGTGCCCGCCAGACGGAGCTCACAATCGTAGTCGTCTTCGATGACCGCCACTTGAAATTCCGCCGCGAGTCCGAGCAACTCTTGACGCCGCCCGTCGGCGAGCGCGACACCGGTGGGGGACTGCACTGCGGGCGTGGTGTAGACGAGCTTCACGCGGCGGGCGCGAAGCGTTCGTGCCAACGCGTCTGTGCGGAGACCGCCCTCATCGACCGGAACCGGCACCAGCTGCGCGCCCTGTCCGGCGAAGGCGAGCCGGGCACCGAAGTAGCCAGGCTCCTCGATCGCCACCGCATCTCCCGGATCGAGGAGCAGGCGGGCGGCGAGATCGAGCCCCTGCTGTGCGCCATGCACGACGAGCACGTCGTCCGGGCGGCAACGGATGCCGCGCTCGACGAGCGTCCGGGCGATCTCCTCGCGCAGAGGCGGCCATCCGGCGGGATCGATCCGGTTCGCGAGCGCATCGAGATGCTCCCCCGCTGCGCGGCCCAGTGCACGCCGCAGCTCGGTGCGTGGCAGCGACGAGAGATCGACCCGCCCCGCCCCGAAGTCGTACGGCAGCGGAGTCACCCGGCGCCCCAAGCCTGCCGGCGGACGAAGCGCCCGCGCGCGCGCCGAGAGGAGCCCCTCCCAAGCGAGGCCCGGCTCGGGGCGGACTTCCGCAAGCTCGCCCGACGCGAGGGAGCCTTGCCTCGCGACGAACGTTCCCTGACCGACGTGCGCCGAGACGAGGCGCGCCTCCGCGAGCGTTTCATAGGCGAGGTTGACGGTGTTCCTGGAGACCCCGACCGCTCCGGCCAGCTCACGACTCGCCGGCAGCTTCTGCCCGGCAGCCAGCCTCCCGGTCTCGACGAGCTCGCGGAGATGGTCGGCCAGCTGGCGATAGAGCGGACGCCCCACGGTGCGGTCGGGTCGAAAAGCGAGCTCCAGCATCTCCGACAGCATGGAAGGAACCAATCGGTCCTGCAAGATCCAATTGGTACCATTCAGACCAGACCAATGCGGGGGCCCAGCCCCCGGCTACATTCCGGAACCGCTTCTCGAAGGGGGTTCGATGCAGCTGCGCCGCGGAATTTTGGGAGCCACGCTCGCGCTGACGCTCGCGTCGACGCTCGGAGCCGGCGCTCAGGAGCCGGAGCCGACCGTCGCCACACCTGCAGACGAGACGGAGCCCGCCGCCGTCGTTCCGGATACGGATCCCGCCGCCGTCGTTCCGGATACGGATCCCACCGCCGTCGTTCCGGATACGGATCCCACCGCCGCCGTGCCGGCCACCGAACCCGTCGAAGCTCCGGACCCGGCTTCGGAGGAACTGATCGACGGGATCGCGGCACAGGTCGGCAGCGAGATCGTGCTGATCTCGGACGTCCGCAATCTGTCGGGCCCGATGGAACTGCGCGTGCGCCAGGCTGGAGGAACCGACCTCGACGTCGCGCAACTTCGCGCCGACGCACTCGAGCGACTGATCGAGAGAGCACTCGTGCAGCAGGTCATTCGGCGCTCGGAGCTCGAGGCGACCGCGATCGAAGTCGACACCGCGATCGGGGCGATCGCCTCCGAGAACAATCTCTCCATCGCGGAACTCGTCGCAACGGTCGAGGCCGAGGGGCTGCCGTTCGAGGTCTACCGCGACCGCATCCGCGGCGAGATCGAACAGTCGAAGGTCGTGAACGGCATGGTCGCGTCCCGCGTGACCGTCGAAGAGTCGGAAATCCTCGAGATCTACAACGAAAAGTACGAGGACCAACCGACGGGTGGCGTCGAAGTGCATCTCGCGCACTTGCTCGTGCCCTTTTCCGCCGAAGGTCCCGCTGCCCGCCGTGCGGCCTGCGCCGACGCAAAGCGGGCGCACAGCCTGCTCACCTCCGGCGAAACCCTCGACCTCGTGGCGGACGAGCTCCCCGAGCAGGCGCGCGCAGCCGACCTCGGCTGGATCCATGAAGCAGCCCTCGCGAGCTGGATGGCAGACGAAGTGCGCGAGCTTCCGATAGGCGGCGCAACCCGTGTGATCGAGACCGAGTTCGGCTGCAACGTGCTGCAGCTCGTCGAACGCCGAACGTTCACCAAGCGCGAGTTCGACGACGTCAAGAACGAGCTGTACGACGAGCTGTTCGCCGTGCGGATGCAGGAAGAGTACGTGGAGTTCATGGAGAAGCTCCGCAAGCAGACCTACATCGAGCGCAAGGGCTTCTTCGCCGACGCCGCACGGCTCGGCAGCGAAAACAACGCGGCCGCGACCGCGCCTGGTCCTTGACCCGCCCACTCCCGCCTCTGACCGGCCCGACTCACGTCGAGATCAAGGGGGCGAACGCGCACAACCTGCGCGGACTCGACGTCTCGATCCCGCGCGACCAGCTCGTCGTCATCACAGGGCTCTCGGGATCCGGCAAGTCGTCTCTGGCCTTCGACACGCTCTACGCGGAGGGCCAGCGCCGCTACGTCGAATCGCTCTCGGCGTACGCGCGGCAGTTCCTCGACCAGCTCGAGAAGCCCGACGTCGAGTCGATCGAGGGCCTCTCCCCGGCGATCTCGATCGAACAGAAGACGGTCAGTCGCAGCCCGCGCTCGACGGTCGGCACCGCAACGGAGGTCTACGACTTCTTGCGGCTGCTGTACGCGCGGGCGGGGCAGCCGCACTGCCCGCGCTGTGGCCTGCCGATTTCTCACCAGACGCTGCCGCAGATGACCGAACGGGTGCTCGCCCTCGGTGAAGGCGCGCGCGTCTCGGTCTTGGCGCCAGTCGTGCGCGGTCGCAAGGGCCTCTACCGCAAAGAGCTCGACGAGTTCCGCCGCCAGGGCTTCGTTCGCGTGCGAATCGACGGCGAGCTGCGCGACCTCTCCGAGGACATCCAACTCGCTCGCCAGAAGACGCACGACATCGACCTGGTGATCGACCGATTGGTCGTCAAGGAGTCGGCACGCGGCAGGATCACCGAATCACTCGAGGCGGCTCTCCGTCTGGCGAACGGGCTGGTGCGGCTCGACACCGGTGGCGACGTCCTCGAAGTGCTCTCCCAAACCAACGCGTGCAGCGATTGCGGGATCTCGTTTCCGGAGATCGCGCCGCGCATGTTTTCGTTCAACAGCCCGCATGGCGCGTGCCCTAGGTGCGACGGCCTCGGGATGCGTCACGCGTTCGATCCGGCTCGCGTCGTTCCCGACTCGAGTCGCTCGCTTGCGGGGGGCGCGGTCGCTCCGTGGTCGGGGCGAGGCGCACCGCGCTACTACAAGCAGCTCCTCGCGGCGCTCGCCGAACACCTTCAGGTCGACCTCGACACGCCTTGGCTCGAGCTGCCGGAATCGGCCCGGCATGCGATCGTCCACGGACTCGGCACGACGGATCTCTCGATGACACTCGTGCGCAAGGGCCGCAGCGAGAAGGTGCGCCGCCGGTTTGCGGGTGTTCTCGCCGACCTCGAGAAGCGGGCCGAGGCCGACACCCAGCGCGGGCCGGCACTCGATCGCTTTCGCAGCCCCGTTCCCTGCGAGGGTTGCCGGGGTGCTCGGCTCTCCCCGGAAGCGAGGAGTGTCAAGCTCGGCCGCCTCGCCTTGCCCGAACTCGCCGCGCTCTCGATCGACGAGACCGTGGACTATCTCGAAGCGCTCGAGCTCCCGCCGCTCCAGCGCGCAATCGCCGATCGCGTCCTCCGCGAGATCCGAGAGCGTCTCGAGTTTCTTCGCGATGTCGGACTCGGCTATCTGACGCTCGATCGCCCGAGCGCCACGCTCTCCGGGGGGGAGGGCCAACGCATTCGGCTCGCGACCCAGGTCGGGTCGAGCTTGATGGGCGTGCTCTACATCCTCGATGAACCGTCGATTGGCTTGCACGCGCGAGACCATGCACGCCTGCTGAAGAGCCTCGAGAAGCTCCGTGACGCCGGGAACAGCGTGCTCGTCGTCGAACACGACGAAGAAACGATCCGCACCGCCGATCACGTGATCGACATCGGCCCGGGGGCCGGCATCCACGGCGGCAAGATCGTCGCGGAAGGGACGCCCGCCCAGATCATGGCGAACGAGGATTCCCTGACCGGCGCCTATCTGGCCGGGCGACGTCGACTCGAGATCCCCGCCCGGCGTGCCCCCGACCCGAGCCGGATCCTCGAGATCCGCGGATGCAACGCGCACAACCTGCGAGAGGTCGCGCTGCGCCTGCCGCTCGGGGTGCTGACGGTCGTGACCGGTGTATCCGGCTCCGGTAAGTCGACGCTGATCAACGAGACCTTGCACCGCGCACTGGCTCGCGAATTTCACCACGCCGAGAAGCTTCCCGGCACGTTCACCGGGCTCCGCGGCCAGGAGCACCTGGACAAGGTGATCGAAGTGGACCAGACACCAATCGGCCGGACTCCGCGCAGCAACCCCGCCACCTACACCGGCGCGTTCGACGGAATCCGTGCGCTGTTCTCCCAGGTAACTGAAGCGCGCGTTCGCGGTTATACGCCCGGACGTTTCTCATTCAACGTCAAAGGCGGGCGGTGTGAATCGTGTCACGGGGATGGCTTGATCCGCGTCGAGATGCACTTCTTGCCGGACCTCTTCACCACGTGCGAAGTGTGCCGGGGTCGCCGCTACAACCGGGAGACGCTAGAGGTTCGCTACCGCGGCAAGTCGATCGCAGACGTCCTCGAGATGACGGTGCAGGAGGCGGCGGAGCTGCTCGAGAACGTGCCGGCGGTGCGGCGCCCCCTCGCGACGCTCTGTGAAGTCGGGCTCGGCTACCTCGCGCTCGGGCAACCGGCGACGACGCTCTCGGGCGGCGAGGCGCAACGCATCAAACTCGCCCGCGAACTCGCGCGGCGCGCCACCGGCAAGACGCTCTACATCCTCGATGAACCGACCACCGGACTCCACTTCGCCGACGTCGAGCGACTGATGAGCGTGCTCCAGCGACTCGTCGACCGCGGCAACAGCGTCGTCGTGATCGAGCACCATCTGGACGTGATCAAGTCGGCGGACTGGCTCATCGATCTCGGGCCCGAAGGCGGGGCCGCGGGGGGCCTGATCGTCGCGGAAGGTCCGCCCGAGGTCGTGCGCGACCATCCGGACAGCCACACCGGTCTGGCCTTGCGGAGTGTTCTGCCTCAATGAGTGAAGAAGAGGAAGTCGAACGACCCGAGGCTCCCACGCCGGCGGGCGCGATGATGCTGACGCTGCTTGCCTGGGCAGTCGGGATGTTTGCCTGGGCCACGCTCCTCCCGTGGGCCGGCCATTGGGGAGCGTTCGGCGTGGCGCTCGCGCTCGGTTACGGAGTTGTCGGCACGCTCGCCGCTCGGGGACTCCCGACCCCTGCGGAGCCACGGATCGGATTGTGCGGTTTCGAACCAAGGCAGGCGCTCTGCATCGCGCTCGCCGTTCCGGCGGTATTGCTGCTGAGCGAGGTCGACAACGTCATCCGGCCACTCGTCTCGCCACTGACCGAGCCGACTCCCGGAACCGAACCCGCCGAAGACGTGCTCGCGTTGTTGGCGATCGAGTTCACGATCACGACGGTGTTGCTCCGGCCCGTACTCGAAGAGTTCTTCTTTCGCGGCGTGATCCAACAGGGGCTCATCGTCTGGGTGGGGGTGCCCGGTGGAGTCGCGCTCACTTCAGTCCTCTTCGTCTTCGCGGTCGCCGGGTTCGCGTTTCCGCTCGGCCCGCAGCATGCCGCCTCTCTGGCAGCACAAGCCGCGTTCCTCGGGCCGATGCTCGGTCTCTTCCGACTCGCGACAGGGTCGCTGCTCGCGCCGATCCTCTTGCAGATGGCGATGGCGGCGTTCGGAGTGCTCGCCATGAGCTACCCAGAAGCGATCCCGATCGAGGGCTTCAACGCCCCGGGCGACCACACGCCGTTCGCGATCCTTGCCCCCGCTGCGCTGAGCGTGCTGGCGTCGATCGTGCTCGCGAACCGCGAGCTCAGAAAGTTCCGCTGATCCGCAGTGGGTTCGAACGGCGCGCCGGACTCCACGCCTAATAATGCGGCTAGCGCTCGACGATCGCCTTCAGCGTTTCCAGGTGGCGCGAATGCCAGCCGGATTCGTAGCCCTCGAGTACGGCTCCCGCCTCTGCGCCCAGCCGCTCGAACCCGTGGTGAAACAGCTCGACGTGACAGCCATCGTAGAGCGGCGTGAGGCGGATCGTCATGAGCGTGGGAACGGGCCAGCCATCCGTTTGCCAGTTGTTCGAGAAGGTGAGTTCCCGCCCGGGATCGAAGACCAAGATCGGGCCGCCGAAGGGCCGCTTGATCCCGTCGATCTCGACAGAGAGCAGAGTACTTCCGCCCTCCTCAGGCTCGTAGCTCTCGAGCTGCTGCCCTTGGCCAAACCACGCCTCCAATCGCTCGAAACTGGTGAACTCCTGCCACACCCGTTCCGGCGGCGCCTGGATGAGACTGCTTCTCCGCACGAAGAGTCCGCTGATCTGGATTCCCATGGTGCCCTCCGATTCATTTCCAGTCAGCCATGACAGGCCGCACTTCCAGCATTCGCTCGAGCCTCTCGCGGCCCGAAGCTACAACAGCCTCTCGCCGCGACCGCGGCACCCTCCCGATCAGCGAGCCCCGGAAGCCCGCTCGAGAAACCGATAGCTCGCGCCCAGCGAAGCCGCGGTGAGCAGGTGCCAGAGCGCGTGGCCCTGGTAGAGCACGCTCGCCGGGTCGCACGCGATGTGGCGAACGTCGAGCTCGCGCACACCGTACGCGGCGATGAAGAGCGCGAGCGGGGCGAGGGCGGCAGTCGCACCGCCGCGGCCAGTGCGGACGATGTGGGTCATCGGAATGGCGATCGCGATCAACAAGATTGGGATCGCAATCGTGGCCTCGAGGTGCCACTTGTAGCGGGCGATCAATAGATCGAGACCGAGCGCGGCCGGAAGCAAGAGCGACCAGGCGGCGCCCCACACGCGGTGGACTCCGCACGCGAGCACTGCCACCAGCGCGGCGTAAGTGCCCACCATGTCGAGCCATTGCATCTCGCGGGTGATCGACGCGTGGAAAAGGAAGCTTCCGACCCCGAGAAGGACGGCCGAGGCCGCGAACAGCCCGGCACCCAGCGTGAACGGGCGCGCGAGAGCCAGCACGCCGACGAACACGAAGGCCAGGTTCGACCACGCGTTGAGCGGCTGGTGAACGACCCGGCGCGATTCGAGTGAGCCGCAGCGATGGCTGCTCTCGCAATACTCGGCGCAGTCGCCCGCTGTGAAACCCGACCACGCCCCCGCGGCAGGCTGCGTCGTGACGAACGCGGCGAGGCCCAGCGCGATGACGGCGGTGACCGCGAACGCGCCGGGGAGCCGGCGAAGCAAGGGTGTCAGGTCAGCCGACGCGCTCGACAAAATCTTCCCCCGGCTGACGAAGCTCTGCGAGCGATTCCCGGAGGACAACCGCTGCCGTGCGCAGGAACAGGAGGGCGATGGCGACTCCGACGAGCACGTCCGGCCAGATCGAGTGCGACCACGCGACGAGACCGCCCGCGACGAGCACCGCCGAGTTCGCGATGAGATCGTTGCGAGAGCACAACCAGGTCGACCGCAGGTTGAGGTCGTCCGTTCGGTGCCGCCAGAGCAGGGCGAAGCAGAACGCATTGGCGACGAGTGCGAGCGTCCCGGTCGCGATCATGACAGGCGCCAAAGGCGCCACTCCGGCACCCAGAGACACGCCCGCCTCCAGCAGGACACCGACCCCGAACGCCCCCATGATGACGCCCTTCGCAAGGGCGGCGCGAGCATGCCACGCCCTGGTTCGATGCAGAACGAACAGGCTGAATCCGTACACGAACGAGTCGCCGAGCATGTCGAGTGAGTCGGCGAGAAGGGCCGTAGAGCCGGACCACAGACCCGCCCCGAACTCGACACAGAACATCGTGGCATTGACCACGAGCACGGCGACCAGGACGTTCCCCTGACGGGCACGCACGGCCGCGAGCTCTGTCGCCTTCGCCTCGCAACATTGATCGGTCATTTGTAGTGGGCCTCTGTCAGGTCCCGAGCTTCTCTTTCATGACGGCGACGGATCAGACTGCCTCAGTCGCGTGTTTCAGGGCTCAATGGGCATTGAACATGTTTCGAGCACGTTTGCAGCCGTCCAGCGTCTGGCCTTTGACGGCCCGCAGGAACTTTACTCCAAGACCTGTTCTTCGCCTTGCTAAGGCGCGGCCCGCAAGGTGCGAGCGAGGAAGGAAAGGGCGGACTCGATCACGGGAGTGGGCACCGCCTCATGTCTTCCCGCGCTGGACCTGAGTGTCTTGTTCGTAGATCCGAGACGGTCGAACAAGAGCCGCGATGACTCCGCTGCGTGAATCTCGTCGTTCAACTGGCGAACGAAGAATACCGGGCAGTGAACGCGAGCGGCGGAGTGGGCGATTCGGGGACCCGCCAGGCCGAAAAGACCCAAGACGGCGCCTCGCACCACTTGGGAAGTGGCGAGGAACTCGAGACCGTACTGCGTACCCAACGAGAGGCCCCAATACCCGAGTGGCACCGGACCGATCTCGGGTAGCGCACCGAGGCCTTCCGCTGTGGCGTTCAGCTCTTGCGCGATTGCAATCCCACCGTTCGCGCGCCAGTACGCAAGGTAGTTCTCGGCAACCTTCTCTGGGGTGGAAGCGGGGTCTGCACGGTCACCATGGCAGGGAGCATCGATCGCCGCGGCGCAGATTCGGTGAACGCGCGCCAGCCTCTTCGCGATAGGAACGTGAAACGCACACCGCTTGTGGGTCGTGAAACCATGGCCGAACAGGACGAGGCCCTCGCATGGCGCCTCATCGGGAAGCCAGGCAACGCCTCGAATCTCAGCGCCCTCATGCGACACGATGAACTCGCGCTCGCCCACGCCCTCGTTGTCTCGTGCAGCACTTGACCAGCGAACTGACACTGCGCTCCGCCGCCCAGGCATCAGCGGCGTTGAAGGGCGCCGCCGAGTGCGCTGATCCTCAAGAAATTGATGCCAAACCGTAGAGCAAAAATTGAAGCCAAGCCCTTCGACGTCCAACTGCATGAAGTTGTTGGGCGGCCGTAACGCGATGAACTGCCCCACGCGCCTGCTCAGATCGTGTTTTCGAACTTGAGGCTACGGGGCGGTCCGCCTCGCGAGAAATCTTTTCATGAGCATATGCGAGGTGAAGTAGCATTCGCGACATCACCCAGTTCGTGAAGTGGGGAGGATGTAGCCATGGCAAGCAGGGACGAACTCCGAGAACGATCGCTTGAAGTGATGGGCAAGCTCTTCGGCGCGGGTGTCCGCGGAGAGAAGATGCCGGCTCGCGAATTGGCGCCAGAATTCTTCGAACTGGCAAGCACATTCTGTTTCGGAGGCTTCTGGTCTCGGACCGAACTCGATCTCAGGAGTCGCAGTCTGAGTACTGTTTCCCAGTTGGCGGCGCTCGGCCGCACCGACGAACTCAAGATTCATTTGCAGGGGGCCCTGAATCTCGGATGGACGAAATCTGAACTCTTGGAGGTGCTTATGCAGACTTCGCAGTACGCTGGGATACCGGCGGCTGTTCAGGCACTCAACGCTGCGGCAGACGTATTCGGCGACACGTAGCCGTCCAACGGAGATGCCGCTCAGCTGCCCCAACCCCGGTTCGCTGTAGCCGGTCACCTGCAGCGGCTTGTTAGGCAGCTGCGCGTCTGGGTGCAGACGCACCGAACAGCCAACGCGGAACCCTCTCGCAGTATGCGACATAGGGCCCTCCGAAACGTTCGACGAGCGTCGGCTCCTCCTGTCTTGTGATGTAGCGGTGGAGCACACACGCCAATACAGCCGTTGCAAGAAGGCCCGCAGGTGGAGCCAGCAGCAGGGAGAGGCCCGCGGCGCCGGCTACCACAGAGAGAGCCATCGGGTTCCGTGAGTACCGATACGGCCCCCGCGCGACGAAGTGCTGAGGCGGCGAGAACGGAAGCGGGGTGCCTCGACCCTGGAAGAAGAAGAGGCCTGTTGCCCAGAAATAGACCAGCGCGGAGGAGGACAAGAGACCGACGCCGACGTACTCAACCATGTATCGAGTTGTAGCTGCCTAACGGACCGGCGTTCAGCGGCCAGCAACACCGCTGACCGGATCCGATCCTGCCGACACAGTATGCCGCCAGGCGGCAACCGAGGTCAATTGAACCAAGCTGTTGCTGGTCCGCTGCAACGCCTTGTTAGACGGCGCCTCCGTAATTGCGCGAACCAAAAGTCGCCTCAACGAACAGCCCACCGGCGATTGCTAGGAAGAAGAGCAGGGCAACCACGTAGCGGGCGTTGATCGCTCCGGACGGCGAGATGATGTTCCACCAAAGCAGGAGGTTGCCGGCGACAGTCAGTCCGATAAAGACGACCGCTAGGGCGACATTCGCACTTCCGCGGAGGGTAAGACCCAGCCTTCGAAATCGCACCTGGGAAAAGGAGAAGCATGCGAGCATCGCCAGGGAAAGGCCGAAGCTACACGCACGCCACATACTGGGCTCGGCAATCGGGAAGAGCCCCACGGCGAGTGGGGCAAGAGCACCAGCAAGCACAATTAGACCGATCTCAGCGACGTCGCGAATCGCGAGGGCACGTATCTGCTCTTCGGTTGACGCAGGGCGCAGTACGCTCACCACCATCGAGAAGCCAACAAAGGCAGCCGAGACTTCTGCAATCGTGACCAACGCGTCGCTCGACATGGTTGCTCTACGCTCGCCGCCCAACGGACATGCGGTTCAGCTGCGCCCAACAGCGCTGACCACCAGCGCGCAGGCGCAACGCCCGCCGCCAGAACGATACCACGTATCGATTGGAACAAGCTGCTGGGCGTCGGCGCTTCCCCAGGAAAGTGGACACCTAACGTAGGGCATACTAGCCCAGACGAGGTGATCCGATGGCAAGAGTACGAAGGACGTTCACACACGAGTTCAAGCGCGACGCAGTCGCTCTCGTGGTGAGCGAGAGGAAGACCGTCAGCGAGGTGGCTCGCAATCTCGGGATCGCGCGAAGCCTGCTGCGCTGCGCAAGCAGCTCCGAGATGTCACCGAGGAGAGGGACATCTTGAGAAAAGCGCTGGTCTACTTTGCGGACGACCAGAAGTGAAGCTCTGCTTCGTCCAAGAGCACCGGGGGACCTTCCGGGT
>Ga0315336_1001693_pt1 | contig 39620 bp, 35 predicted proteins | sample ASW5metaG_FD_204512 | JGI IMG/M metagenome (GOLD analysis project Ga0315336, IMG submission 204512) | Ammonia-oxidizing marine archaeal communities from Monterey Bay, California, United States - ASW #5 | ecosystem: Environmental > Aquatic > Marine > Intertidal zone | place: USA: California... | reverse complement strand
AATCCGCCAAGGCATCGCAGCCGACCTCTCCGACCAACTGGTCAGAACCTTCCGCAGGCGCTTCACCATCAAGACCTACCCCGACCTTCTCAGAGACCAGCTCTAGGCCATGGACTGCCTGCCTCAATTCGGTACCTTCGCGGATGCTTACGCTACGGGACAACCGCAGCTGGTCTGGACCCGGCTGGTGGCAGATTTGGAAACTCCGGTATCAGCTTTCCTGAAGCTCGCCCATGGGGAGCCCATGAGCTTCCTGTTCGAATCCGTCGAAGGTGGCGCCACCCGGGGTCGCTATTCCTTCATCGGGCTCAAACCCGACCTAATCTGGCGTTGCCACGGCGAAACCGCTGAAATTAACCGAAACGTCATCGAGGATTCCAATAGCTTCACAACCGATGACGAGGAAACCTTAACCTCGCTCCAATCACTGCTCACCGAATGCACCATCGATACACCAGCGGAACTGCCGCCTATGGCTGCGGGACTGTTCGGCTATATGGGATATGACACAGTGCGTCTCATCGAACGACTTCCCGACAAGAACCCCGATACCCTGGGTGTGCCAGAGGGCATGTTCCTGCGCCCGACGGTAATGGCCATCTTCGACACCATCGAGGACGTAGTGACTCTTGTCACCCCTGTCTGGCCCGACGGCGGGCCGAGCGCGCAGGAGGCCTTCGACGCCGCCACAGCCCGGCTCAGCGAAATGGTTGATTCCTTTAACGCACCCCCCGACCACACTCTTTTAAGCCCACCGCCGGGGGAAACCCCAGCGCCAGTGCCTGTGTCCAACACCACGCGCGAGGCCTATCACGACATGGTACGCCGGGCGAAGGAATACATCCTAGCCGGTGATATTTTCCAGGTCGTGCCATCCCAGCGCTTTTCGGTTCCATTCACCTTGCCGCCTTTCGCCCTTTACCGGTCGCTTAGACGCCTCAACCCCTCACCTTTCCTCTTCTTCCTAGATTTCGGTGATTTCGCAGTGGTCGGATCCAGCCCCGAAATTTTGGTGCGCCTGCGCGATGGCACCGTCACCATCCGCCCCATCGCTGGAACGCGGCGCCGGGGCACCAACGCAGCAGAAGACCAATGCCTGAAAGACGAACTGCTAGCCGACCCCAAGGAAATCGCCGAGCACCTGATGTTGCTCGACCTTGGGCGCAACGATACCGGACGGGTTTCTAAGATCGGCACCGTTCACGTGACCGAGAAGATGAATGTCGAACTCTATTCCCACGTCATGCACATCGTCTCCAACGTCGAAGGCGAGATCTGTGATGGCCTGAACGCGCTCGATGCCCTTGGTGCTGGCTTCCCGGCCGGCACGGTGTCTGGAGCACCCAAGGTGCGGGCCATGGAAATCATCGACGAATTGGAATGCGCGCGACGTGGGGTTTACGGTGGTTCCGTCGGTTATTTCGCAGCCAACGGCTCCATGGATCATTGCATCGCCTTGCGCACTGCGGTGGTCAAGGAAGGTACCATCTTCGTCCAGGCTGGCGGCGGCGTGGTTGCCGATTCAGACCCTGAGGCCGAATTTCAGGAAAGCTGCAACAAGGCTCAAGCCTTGATCCGCGCAGCTGAAGAAGCCGTCGCTTTCGCCTCACACTCGGAATAATGCCTGCCTAACGGCCACTGGCGGGCCAATGGAATTTACCAATGCATCAACCTATAGGTCCAATAGTGGACCATGGATTGCTCTATCAAATGGGCGATGATAGCTAAGGAATGCAATTACCGCGTAACCTCCAGTCCCCATAGCTCATGAATAAGAAACAAGAGGCATGCATGGAAGTGCTTTCCGCAGGACCCAGTCAAAGGGTAATCTCGCCGAGGCGTGCTTTCCTCACCTAGGACAAGCTGCTATAAGAGAAAATCAAACCTTCTATTTCAGTTTAGAAATAATCTTCAAGTGATTGAAATGTATTTGCTTATAGATAACTACGACAGCTTCACCTACAATCTCTTCCACTTCATGGGGGAGATGGGGGCAGAGATTATTGTACGTCGTAACGACGCAGTCACCATTGAAGAAGCCATGACCCTGGGTGACCAAGGCATCGTCATTTCACCGGGTCCCTGCGATCCTGACCGGGCGGGTATTTGCCTTAATCTGGTGCGCGCAGCGGCAGGCAAGCGGCCCATTCTGGGCGTTTGCCTAGGCCACCAAAGTATCGGCCAGGCCTTCGGTGGGCGCATCAAAAATGCGCCCGAGCCCATGCACGGAAAGGTGAGCGCCATAAGCCATGACGGTAGTGGCGTATTTCAGGGGCTACCCTCACCGTTCCAGGCCACCCGCTATCATTCACTGATCATCGACCGCGATTCCCTACCTGATTGCTTAATAGTCACGGCAGAGACCGAGGACGGGATAGTCATGGGTTTGGCACACAAGGAATTTTCCATTTTCGGAATTCAGTTCCATCCAGAAAGCATCGCATCGGAACATGGACACGCGCTCTTGAAGAACTTCATCACAATCACCGCAAGGGGGAACTCGCCGCATGAACGGAGAGTCTAATGATTTCAAGAGACTGATTGCTCAGGTGGCCGACGGGACAAGCCTCAGCCGCGAACAGGCCGAAGAAGCATTCGAGATCATCATGTCAGGTGACGCCACGCCATCTCAGACCGGCGCCTTCCTGATGGCGCTCCGGGTGCGCGGCGAAACTGTGGACGAGATCACAGGGGCTGCTACGGTCATGCGTGCCAAGGCTCTTTCGGTTCAGGCGCCCCAGGGCGCCATCGATACTTGCGGCACCGGCGGTGATGCTAGCGGTACCTATAATATCTCCACCGGCGCTGCCCTGGTGGTGGCCGCTGCCGGCGTGCCGGTCGCCAAACACGGCAACCGAGCGCTGAGTTCTCTTTCCGGTTCGGCGGACGTTCTGGCGGCACTCGGCGTCAATATCGACGCCGAGATTAAGCTTGTGGAAGAAGCGCTGAATGAGGCCTATATAGGTTTCTTAATGGCACCGCGCCACCATTCGGCCATGCGCCATGTCGGCCCGACCCGGGTCGAGCTTGGCACCCGCACCATCTTTAATCTTCTCGGGCCGCTGTCCAATCCGGCGGGCACCAAGCGCCAGTTGATAGGCGTCTTCGATCGCCAGTGGACCGCACCCATGGCTGAAGTTCTGGGCCAACTTGGCACTGAACGTGCCTGGGTGGTCCACGGCTCCGACGGGCTCGACGAGATCACTACCACTGGCGCCACCTATATCTCAGAAATCAAGAACGGCTCGGTGTCGTCCTTCGAGGTCACCCCCGAGGATGCCGGGCTTGCCCGGGCTGATCTGGCCGAACTCAAGGGTGCCGATGCTGCCACCAACGCCCGCGCCATCACCAAAATGCTTGAGGGCCAACCTGGGCCCTACCACGATATCGTCGTGCTCAACGCCGGCGCAGCCCTGGTCATCGCCGACAGGGCTAGTGACCTTAAGGAAGGCGCCAAGCAGGCCGCCGACACCATCGCATCGGGCAAGGCGAAAGAGACCCTTGCACAGCTAGTCACCATTACCAACAAGGGCTGAGCCGCGAGGATCGTAAGAATACCGTGTCCGACAAACTTCAAATAATTTGCGCGCGCACTGCTAAGGACGTAGCCACCCGCAAGGATGACATACCGCGCGCGACAATAGAAGACGCGGCTCGCGCGGCAGCGCCGGTGCGGGAGTTTCGCGCCGCCCTTGCCGCCAAGACCAAAAGCGGTAGCCTTGGCTTGATCGCCGAGATCAAGAAAGCAAGCCCATCAGCCGGACTGATCCGCGCCGATTTTGATCCTCCGGCACTCGCCCATGCCTATGAAGCCGGTGGCGCCACCTGTATCTCGGTGCTCACCGATACACCTTATTTCCAGGGCCGCACCCAAGACCTCATTGCCGCGCGAGACGCCGTCGCCCTGCCAGTGCTGCGCAAGGACTTCATAGTGGATCACTACCAAATCCCAGAATCTCGTGCCATGGGGGCTGACTGCGTGTTGCTAATCCTGGCGATTCTCGACGACGGCTTGGCGGCAGAACTCGCAATAAATGCACGGGAATGGGGATTGGACGTTTTGATCGAAATTCACAACGAGGTAGAGCTCGAACGCGCGGCGTGCATGGAGACCGGCCTGATTGGCATCAACAACCGCGATCTCAAGACTTTGGAGATAGATCTCGTCGTCACAGAGCGCCTAGCGCCTCTGGCCCCGGATAACGCAATCCTGGTTTGCGAAAGCGGCATTTCAGGACCTGGGGATGTGAGTCGCATGGCCGCCGCCGGACCCCTGTGTTTCCTAATCGGCGAATCCCTGATGCGCGCGGAGGACGTCAGTACAGCCACCCGCGCGATGCTCAGCGCCGAGCTCCCCACACCCCAGGCGCTGGAGGCCTGAACTATGGTAGAATTTACCCATTTGGACGAAAAGGGCAATGCACACATGGTCGATGTCGGCGATAAGGAGGTGACGGTGCGCACGGCCACGGCCACTGGCCGCATCCGTGTCTCGCCCGAGACCCTCACCGCCATCCGCGAGGGTGGCATCGCCAAGGGCGATGTCATATCAGTCGCTCGCCTCGCCGGCATTATGGGGGCCAAGAAGACGCCTGATTTGATCCCCTTATGTCATCCGTTGCCGTTGAGTTCCGCCGCCGTGGAACTTGCCGAGGCGGAAGACGGTACCAACGCCATCACTATCACAGCGACTTGTAAGGTGACTGCTCGCACGGGGGTGGAGATGGAAGCACTCACCGCTGTCACGGTGGCGGCGCTGACGGTCTACGACATGTGCAAGGCGGCCGACAAATCCATGCACATCACCGATATCCAATTGCTCCGAAAGGCGGGTGGACGGTCAGGCACTTACAACGCATCCGGTAATAACACTGGCACGGGAGATAGTGGTGGCTGATATGATTTCCGTGGCAGATGCCCGCGCGCGCATTTGTGACACCTTCTCGCCGCTGGCCACCGAAATGGTAGCGGTGACCAAAGCCGCAGGCCGGGTCCTTACAGAGAGTCTTACTGCCCGGCGCACCCAACCGCCCAAAGCGGTTTCAGCCATGGACGGATACGCGGTCCGGGCGGCAGATGTCATAACGGTTCCGGCCAAACTCAAAGTGGTGGGCGAAGCACCGGCTGGCGGCGCCTTCAAAGGCACAGTTGGAGCGGGTGAGGCGGTCCGCATTTTCACCGGCGGCCCTGTACCCAACGGCGCCGATACAATCGTCATTCAGGAAGACACCGACCTTGGCAGCCCCGATGTCACGGTTGGCGAAAGCGCGCACGAGGGCCAACATGTACGCCGGGCAGGAATCGATTTCAACGAAGGCGAGGTATTGATCAATTGCGGCCGACGCTTGGGTGCGCGCGATATCGGCCTCGCCGCTGCCATGAACCACCCATGGATCGCGGTCACCCGCAAGCCGCGCGTGGCTATACTCGCCACCGGTGACGAAGTGGTCCGTCCCGGTGATCCGCTCGGCCCCAACCAGATCGTCAGCTCCAACGGTCCCGCATTGGCGGCCTTCATCGAAAGCCGGGGCGGTGTCGCCATCGACCTCGGCATCGCCAAGGACAACGAGGCCTCTATCCAGACCTTGGCCCAAGGCGCACGTGGTGCCGACCTTCTGGTCACCATGGGCGGGGTGTCGGTGGGCGACCGAGATCTCGTGCAAAAAGTGTTGGGCGATGCCGGGCTTAAGGTGGATTTCTGGCGCATCGCCATGAAGCCGGGAAAGCCGCTAATGTTCGGCCAATTAGGCGGCGTACCAGTCCTTGGTCTGCCGGGAAACCCCGTCTCCTCTATGGTCTGCGCCCTGCTCTTCCTGGGCCCGGCCTTGGACAAAATGCTGGGCCTGGCTGGGACCGGTCTGCCAGTGATCCGCGCCCGTCTCGGCGCCAATATCAGGGCCAATAATTTCCGCGAAGACTATATGCGCACCACCCTTGATACCGACGGCGATGGAAGTCCTGTGGCTATGCCACTGGCTATCCAGGATTCCTCGATGATGTCGGCACTGGCGCGAGCCGACGGCCTAATCATTCGGCTGCCCGACGCACCCGCCGCCACCGTTGGTGATTGGGTCGAGGTCATCCAGCTCAGCGATATCCCCGGGGCCTGATACGCATCCGCGTTTCGGCCTGCACTCAGCCTCAACGATCGATTCCTTGAATCATGTTTTTGGACTTGACCCGGCAAGGGAACCAAACTAGAACATGTAATATGTTTGTGTTTTGTTCTATATCTTGTGTCTCCTGATGAGGAAGGCACCTATAAGCGTGAACAAATAAGATAGGGGTGTGCCATGTTGACCAAAAAACAGCACGAACTACTCGTCTTCATCAACGCCCAGCTCCAGAAATCAGGAATATGTCCCTCCTTCGACGAAATGAAGGACGCGCTGGGACTGAAGTCAAAATCTGGAATTCACCGTCTGATCACCGGGCTTGAGGAACGCGGCTTCGTGCGCCGACTAGCTCATCGGGCGCGGGCATTGGAGATTCTCCGCCTCGCCGATAGCACCGCCAGCGGTGCACCACCTAGTTTTGATCCCAAGGTTATAAAGGGCGCTTTCGGTGCCGGACCGCGTGGCGCAGTGGTGGCCAGCACGGGCGAAGCCGTGGAACTTCCCCTCTTCGGCCGCATCGCCGCGGGCACGCCAGTAGAAGCACTGCGCGATCCCGAAAATGCTGTCTCCGTTCCCCCCAACATGGTCAGTAAGGGCAATCATTACGCCCTTGAAGTGGCCGGCGATTCCATGATCGAGGCAGGTATCCTCGACGGCGACATTGCCATCATCCGCGAAGGGGAAACGGCCGATAATGGTGCCATTGTAGTCGCCCTAGTGGGCGATAACGAGGTCACGCTCAAACGCCTGCGTCGCAAGGGACATTCCATCGCCCTGGAACCAGCCAACACTTCTTATGAGACACGCATCTTCGGTCCCGACCAGGTCAAGGTCCAAGGCACCCTGGTAGGGTTAATGCGCAACTACCACTAAGCCAAAGGTCCAGGACCTCTCCTTGGTCAGATTTCCTGAGCCGCCAATAAACAGTACATCCCAAGCAAAGGGCAACAAACAAGAGAATTGGCAACAAGGATTCGGATGACTCTAACAACAAGGCAAAATAGAAGGCAGCGCCGACGCTGATCTCCACCGGCACCCAAAGTGGCCAGAGCTCCTGCTTTTTTGAAAAGTCATGTGTGCACACAAGCAACAGCCACTGCTGATTCGCATTCGCTTATGTGCTACACACAAATCCATCTTTTCATAAGATTACTAACAGATTTACCCGGGAGCCATGGCCGAGTCAGAACAAGTCGTCACCCGATTCGCCCCCAGCCCCACTGGATTCCTCCATATCGGAGGGGTGCGTACGGCGCTGTTTAACTGGCTGTTCGCGCGGCATCACAACGGGCGATCGTTGCTGAGGATCGAGGATACCGACCACAAGCGCTCAACGGAAGAAGCCATCGATGCCATCCTCGACGGCTTGCACTGGATGGAGATCGACTGGGATGGCGAGGTGGTCTTTCAGTCCAAGAATACAGCACGCCACACCGAGGTCGCCCACGGATTGCTTGAGATGGGCCATGCCTATCTTTGCTATGCCAGCACCGAAGAGCTGTCCGAGATGCGGGAACAGGCCAAGGCCGAGGGCCGGTCCATGCGCTACGATGGGCGTTGGCGCGACCGTGATCCAGCAGAGGCGCCACCCGGCATAGCACCGGTGGTCCGCTTCAAGGCGCCCCGCGACGGCGAGACCCTCATCGCCGACCATATTCAGGGCGATGTCCGGGTCGCCAATTCTGAGCTCGATGACATGATCCTGTTGCGTTCCGACAGCACGCCGACTTATATGCTGTCGGTGGTTGTCGATGACCATGACATGGGGATCAGCCACGTCATTCGCGGCGACGACCACCTAACCAACACCTTCCGGCAAGCCCAACTTTATGAGGCGCTGAATTGGCCGGCACCAGAGTTCGGCCATATGCCACTACTTCATGGCGCCGACGGGACGAAAATGTCCAAACGGCATGGAGCGCTTGGAGTGGATGCATACCGGGATATGGGGTTCCTCCCAGAAGCCATGTTCAATTACCTGCTGCGGCTGGGCTGGAGCCATGGCAACGAGGAAATCATCTCCCGCGATGATGCCATAAATTGGTTCACTCTGGACGCCGTCGGCCGGGCGGCTGCGCGCTTCGACATGGAGAAGCTCACCAGTCTGAATGCCCATTACATCAGAGCCGACAGCGACGCGCGCCTGCTCGACCTGGTGCTACCCCTAGTCAACGAAGCCATTGGTCAAGAATTGGATAAGGCCGGGCGCCAACGGCTTAGCCGTGGCCTCGAAGGCTTAAAGCCCCGAGCCAAGACCCTCCAAGAGCTCGCAGAAAAGGCAGTCTTTTACGTCACCCCCAGACCGCTTGCACTCACGCCCCAGGCAGAAAAACAACTTAGCCCCAAAGCCCTCTGCCTCCTTGGCACCTTGGTATCACATCTAGGGAATATCGAGGATTGGACCGCGCAAATTCTTGAGGTGTCGGTCCGGGGCTTTATGGAGGATAACGGCCTCAAGCTTAGGGAGGTCGCCCAACCGCTGCGCGCCGCCTTGACTGGAAAAACCGAATCTCCTGGTCTGTTCGAGGTGCTGGAAGTTCTGGGCCGTGACGAATCCCTGGCCCGCGTCAATGATGTGGGAGCCAAGACGGACAACTAAATTTATATTCTGGCACCCTCCGAAAGTGCTGAATTTCTCCTAGTGCGCCTGATCCCCGCTGGTTTGATAATTGAGGGTTCTCATACTATGCTGGCCCGCAAATAACTAAGACGGACGGTGGGCGGCCCAGCAGGTGGGGTGGGCAACCATTCAAGAGGCGAATCGGGGAAGGACAAGCATGGCGAAATCCACGTCACCAAAGGGCAAGAAACAAACAGTAACCCTCACGGATAATTCTACCGGCAAGTTTACTGAGTTCCCCTTATTGAAGGGCCGGTTGGGACCTAAAGTCATCGATATCCGAAGCCTGTACAACGATACTGGCTATTTCACCTACGACCCGGGTTACACAGCGACGGGATCCACCGAATCTACTATCACATACATCGACGGCGACAAGGGCGTTCTCCTCCATCGCGGCTATTCCATCGAGGAATTGGCCGAGAAAAGTGACTACATGGAGGTCTGTTACTTACTTCTCAACGGCGAGCTCCCCAGCCGCGCTAAAAAACGAGAGTTCGAACACACCATTTCAATGCACACCATGGTGCATGAGCAGCTCAATTTTTTCTTCCGAGGCTTCCGCCGCGATGCTCACCCCATGGCCATTATGTGCGGAGTAGTGGGTGCACTGTCTGCCTTCTACCACGATTCCACCGATATCGACGATCCCCACCAGCGCATGATCGCCTCCTACCGGCTGATCGCAAAAATGCCGACCATTGCCGCCATGGCCTATAAGTTCTCTATTGGTCAGCCCTTCATGTACCCGCGCAATGACCTTGGATACGCAGAAAACTTTCTCTACATGATGTTTGGCGTGCCTTGCGAGAACTACAAGGTGAATCCGGTTCTGGCCAAGGCCATGGACCGGATTTTTATTCTCCACGCCGACCACGAACAAAACGCCTCGACCTCGACGGTACGCCTGGCGGGATCGACTGGGGCCAATCCATTTGCCTGCATCGCCGCGGGAATAGCCTCGCTTTGGGGCCCCGCCCATGGCGGCGCTAACGAAGCGGTTCTAAAGATGCTGGGTGAGATCGGCCACACCAGATATATCAAGTCCTACCTCAAACGGGTCAAGGACCGGACCGATCCGACCATGCTGATGGGCTTCGGCCACCGGGTCTACAAGAACTACGATCCCCGAGCGAAGGTGCTGCAGAAGGCATGTCACGCGGTATTGAAAGAGCTGAAGATCAAGGACGAGCCACTTCTCGATCTTGCCATGGAATTGGAACACATCGCGGTAAATGACGACTATTTCGTTGAGCGAAAACTCTACCCTAACGTGGATTTCTACTCGGGCATTATACTCAAGGCCATGGGCTTCCCAACCTCCATGTTCACAGTGTTATTCGCAGTCGCCCGCACGGTCGGCTGGATCGCCCAATGGTCCGAGTTGATCGAGGATCCGGTTCAAAAAATTGGCAGGCCCCGTCAGCTCTACACAGGCAAGGGACGGCGTAAGTTCGTCCCCCTCACCAAGCGTAAATAGCCACACCTAGAACCACGGTCATGGCGTTGGCGGACGTGCCACCCGCCTCTTGGCGGCAATCTCCATAATTACATCGGCTGCCCGTTGGCTGGGAGGCACTTGGCCTAATCCCAGAGCTTGGGCGACCTCGGCTAGGTCACGGACCTGCGCATTATGTGATTCCGGATCACGAAATAACCTCTTCAGCGCATAGGCAATATTTTTAGCCTTACACCTACCCTGGATAAATTCCGGAGCAACCTCACGGCCCAGGATAATGTTGACGACTGAAGCGTAGGTGAGCTTGGACATCAGCTTGATCACCAGGGAGGACATAAAGAACATGCGATAAACGATCACCATGGGAACGCCGGCAACGGCGAGTTCATAGGTTACCGTTCCCGAAGCCGCAAGTGCCACGTCACTTGCGGCAAATGCGTCACGCTTATCGGCGATGCCTTCGGTTACGATGACTGGAAGGGGCCATCGCGCCGCCGCCTCACGCACTTTGTCTGAAACTGTCGCCACCGTTGGTAGCACCACAGCAAGATTTGGAATCTCTGCCTTGAGGAGACCAAGCACCTCGCCGAAAACCGGCAAGAGAAGATTCACCTCGGAATGGCGGCTACCTGGAAGAACGCACAATAGAGGCTGAGTTTCGCCGATGCGGTGACTCCTCCGAAACTTGGGTCCATCACCTTGGTCAAAGCCCATTTCCACAACCGGATGGCCGATGAAAGTCGCATCAAGCCCATATTTCGTGAAATAGGGTGCCTCAAAGTGAAAAATCATCAAGAGATGATCCAAAAAACCCGCGATCATTCGCGCCCTACGCGGGCGCCAAGCCCAGACCGTGGGCGCGACGTAATGCACCAAAATGGGGCCCGTGCCTTTCAGTTTCTTTCCCACCCGGAAGGCGAAGGCCGGCGAATCGATGCTGATCACGATGTCGGGGTTGAGCTCTCGAATATTTCTGGCGGTTTCATTGATGCGTCTTAGAAGCTTGGGGATATGGGGGGCGATCTCGAATATACCACCGACGGAAAGCTCCTCAATGGGAAAGAAACTTTCGAACCCGTGGTCAGCGCCGACCAAAATCATCTCACTACCACCAATCCCGGAAATTCGGATCTTGCCCCTGTTACGTGTGATCAGTTCGGCAATGAGGCCAGCCCCCATGTGATCACCCGAATGCTCGCCCGCAAGCAGGCAGATATGGAGCACCTCACCACCGCTGCTCTCCCCCACACCCGGAAAGGACCTCATGTGGAAAGATCGACGGCAACGAGAAATAGACCCGCTTCGTCCGCCGCACCAACCACATCGTCGCGGTGGATCACTAGAGTGGCGCCGGCCTCTATGACTATTCCTCTCATGTGCCCCTGGGCAGCAGCATGTACCGTATCGACACCGATGGTCGGGAGATCGACCCGTCGCTCCTGGCGCGGTTTCTTGACCTTAATTAGAACACCACCCAATCCCTCCTGCGCAAGTTTAGCGCAGCGTGCAATCAGGGCGCCGGTCCCTTCGACGCCCTCGAGGCCGAGAACGACGCCCTGCTGCACGACTACTGCCTGGCCCACATCCATGGCACCAATGGTCTTGGCGACGCTAATACCAAGAGTGATATCGTGAGACGCCATTTCATCAGGCGCGTGACGGCCCAATGTTCCTTCTTCCACCAACAGGCCGGAAAGCACGTCATCGGCACCAATGACACTAATACCCTCGTCCTCCAATTCCTTCACCAGGGCCGTAAGCACCCGGTCGTCACCCAAGGCTGCCTTGCCTAACTTAGTGAACAGCTTAGCGCCGCGCCAGTCTAGCCTGAGGCTCAGCAGAGACGGCCGCTTCACAGCACCGGCGAAGACCACTTCTCGGCAGCGAGCGGATCGCAAAGCATCGATGGCGCCGCCGACGGAACCAAGCCGAACCCAGGCATGTTCCATACCGGACACCAGTTCCGGTGCAGTTTGACCTTCAAGCGCAAGGATAAACGCAGGACGCTCCTGCATTTGAGCGGCCCTAACCATGAGCACTGGTAGCTCACCTTGACCGGCTATAATACCGAGTTTAGGCGGCACGTTTCGTTTGGGGCTGACAGACTGCTCGGGACGAATCGGCCTGAATGAAGTGCACGATTTCCATCACCGCAGCATCATCCTTGAACATATCGGAAACATCGTCAAGGCGCTCGACGAGCGTGCCTTCCTCGGCGAAAAGCAAGCGATATGCTGCCCTCAAGGAATGGATGTCATCCCTTGAAAAACAGCGCCGCTTCAGACCAATGGTGTTGAGGCCGCTGAGATAGGCCCTATTTCCCATGACTGAACCGTAGGGAATGACGTCATTTTCGACACCCGACAATCCACCCACCATGGAATGATGGCCTATGCGCACGAACTGATGGATACCGGCGAGGCCCCCGATAATCGCGTAATCGCCAATAGTGACATGTCCCCCGAGGGTCGCGTTGTTAGCCATGATCACCGAACTTCCAACCTGACAATCATGGGCCACATGAGCACCCACCATAATCAGACAATTACTGCCTACCTGTGTCAGCAACCCCCCTCCAGAGGTACCGGGGTGGATGGTGACATGTTCGCGAATGACGGTTCTCTCGCCGATGACCACTTTCGACGGTTCCCCATTGTATTTAAGGTCTTGGGGCGGCGCGCCAATAACCGCGAAAGGATAAACAGTACTTTCGGCTCCGATTTCCGTCTGGCCATCGATAACGACGTGGGACAACAACTTGACATTGGCTCCAAGCTGAACATCCGGCCCCACGCAACAATAGGGTCCGATAAACACGCCTTCCTCATACTTGGCTTCGGGATCAACTATGGCCGTGGGGTGAATTTCAGTCATTGGGTCTCAATTGTCCAAAATCATCGCCGCAAAGGTTGCTTCGGCCATCACGATTCCGTCGACACGGGCCTCTCCTTTAAATTTCCACACATTAAGCCGATTCTTTAATTTCTTGACGTAGACACGAAGTGTATCTCCCGGCCCCATCGGCTTGCGAAACCTCGCATCATTGATGGTCATGAAATAGACCAACTTACCTTCCGCCTCGGGCCCCAAGGTTTCGACCACTAGTACCGCGGCCGTTTGTGCCATGGCTTCGATGATGAGAACACCTGGCACCACCTGCTTCTCCGGAAAATGACCCTGGAAGAAATATTCGTTGATGGTGAAGTTCTTGACACCGATAGCACTTTCGTTTGCAACCAGATTTTCAAGACGGTCGATCATCAGGAACGGATATCGATGAGGAATCATCTCCATGATCCGCAAGGTATCCAGAGATTTGCCTTTTTGTTTGGACGCATCCATGGCTGTCACTCGTCTGGTTTCCATTTTGTAAGTTTCTTCAACGTCACCACTTGTCTCCAAAATTCCCATTGCGGTATAGCTGGAGTCCCACTAAATGTAGCTCCAGGCGGAACATCAGAAATGATACCTGCCTGTGCCATGATTCTTGCGCCATCCCCCAAAGTCACGTGGCCGGCAATCCCCACTTGACCACCGATTACCACATTATCTCCGATTGTTGTACTGCCCGATATCCCCACAAAGGCGACGATGATACTGTTTCGACCTATTTTTACATTGTGCGCAATCTGGACCAGATTGTCGATTACCACACCGTCGCCAATGGTTGTGTCAGGACCGCTGCCCCGATCGATGGTCGTGTTGGCGCCGATTTCCACTTCGTTGCCAATCAAAACGCGGCCCAGTTGCGGTACTTTCAGATTCTGCTCGGCGCTGGCAACATAGCCAAATCCGTCTTCGCCTATTCTCACGCCCGCAGCAATACGCACACTATTCCCAGCGAGGCAGTACCTGATCGAGGCACCAGAGCCAACGACGCAATTTTCCCCCAACCTGACCGCGGGGCCAATCACCGCGTTCGCGCCGATGCGGCAATTTGCACCCAGCTCGGCACCTCGGCCAATCACCACGCCCGGACCTATCATCACGCCCGGTCCCAATTCTGCCGTCGAATCCACTAATTCGGATTGTTGTTCACCATCGTTATCAATTTCAGGATAGAAAGCCTTGGCAACCATGGCATACCCCCAATGGGGGTCATCCACGGTGAGCAGCATCATTTCACTGCCAGCTGGCTTTTCAGTACCGCGACCGACGATACAAACGCCAGCTAAGGTCTCATCGAAGACCTTCCGGTATATCTTCTTGCCATCAAAAAAGCTGATGTTGTCGGATAGCGCGGTTTGCAGCGGCGCGACATCGTGAATCAGCTTTTCGTGATTCTCCTCACCAAGAATATGGGCATGGATAACCTCCGCCAGATCATGGAGTCTGAACGGTCCAACAACATTATAGAAACGTGGGTCAGCCATGCCTCTCCGGCATCATTTTACTGGATTTTTGACAGTAATTTTCTTAAGCCGCTGGTTTATGCGTTTCATGATTTCGCCGGTAATATCGATGCTTGGATTTGCATATATGACAGAGGGACGTTTTTTAATGATCATGTCAAATTTCCTATCTGCCCGCACTTTCCTCAAAACTTCCATAAGGTTTTTCTCGAAGATTTTGAGCGCCTCGACACGAGATTTATCTAAAGCTTTATGCCGCACCTGAAATCGACGTTGCACAGCAGCAACCTCATCTTTGAATTCTCGCTCTCGGGCCCGCATAGCCTCTGGCGAGAGCAGCGAACGTTGCAAGCGAAGCTCTCTTTGCGCCGCCTTGAGTCTTTTTTGCTGTCCTTCCGCATCTTTTTGATATGCTTTGCGATAAACGGTGATTTGCTTGCCGATAGATTTTCCCGCCAAAGAATGAAGACGGATTTTGACCAGATCGAGCACGGCAAATTTTTGCACTGTCTGTGCTTCGGCACCGCTTGAAATTACATTTATTTGTAATCCAATCAGCAACACAGATAGAAACAATAAGTTTTTCACATCATCCACCTTAAATTCAAAAAGACGCTCCAAAGCGAAAACTGAACGCCTCGACTTCATCGAAATCCGCCTTCAGGATGGGAAACGCATAATTCAACCTAATCAGCCCAATGGGCGTCCGTACGCCCACGCCAAATCCCAAGGCCAAGCGGAGCATGTTGTCTTCTTGAATAGTACCTCCAACACCTAGTGGGTCGGCAGCTTTCGAGATATCATCTTCATCGACATACATTAACGTTCCAGCATCTACAAACAAGAACCCCTTGGACTGATAGGAACTTGCGTTTCCAAACGGCACCGATAATTCGGCGTTGCTTGTAACGAACAGATTCCCGCCTAAGGCATCGCCAGTCAATTTATCCCGAGGTCCGATGCCTCCAACGGCGAATCCCCTAAGACCGCTCCGATAGCCATCGCCGCCAATGAAAAAACGATCATCGATACGGATATCCTTACTGATACCGAGGATATGCCCCATCTCCGCGCCTAGACGAAGCACCCCAAAATTTTCGACCTCGTAATAGACAGCCCCGCCCAATTTTGTGCGTAAGTAGCGATTGTCACCACCGAACCCCGCCAAATCGTTCAAAAGGCGAATCACATACCCTTCCTTGGTGTCGATCCGACTATCACGTAGGTCATAAACAAGTGTTTGACCAAAGCTGGACGTGAGCGCGTGTTCATCCTGCAACCGGGTGAATGCTGACAAACTGTCGTCGTTGGTAGCAACCTTCTTGGATAGAAACTTGTAGTTCAGGCCTTGGCGTAATTGGTCATTGTAAGAAAATCCAGCGCGCAATCCAAAACCGACGAGCTCGCGGTCGAATGATATGCTTTCATCATTCTCCATCTTGGTTCTGTACAGATCAAATCCCGTCGATAGGTTGCGCCCTAGAAAATATGGTTCGGTAAAACCTATTTTAAAATTCTGTTTCTTACTGCCGAGTGACACGTCAACCCTTAAATTTTGTGCCTTACCCAGGAGATTCCGCTCACTCAAACTAGCCTGGGTTAGCAAACCTTCGCTCGAGGAAATGCCGGCACCCAGAGAAAGCGACCCAGTCGATTTTTCCTCAACCTTTATGTCAATAACCGTCTTATCCTGAGCGCTGCCTGGCTTACGCGTGAATTTCTGCTTTTTGAAGAAATCCAAACCTCTCACGCGCCCTTGGGAACGCGTGAACCGCGACCGGTTGAAAGCATCGCCCTCCGCCAAACGCAACTCACGCCGGATTACCCTATCCAAAGTTCGGACATTTCCACTTATATTGATGCGTTCGACGAATAAGCGTGGCCCTTCACGTATGCTAAAATTCACTGAGACTATCTGATTTTTCTTATCCCGCCTCAATTGCGGTCTAATGTCGATAAACGCGAAACCCAGACTACTCACCGCGTTGGTCAACCGTTCCACTGACTTTTCCACTTTTTTTCCGTTGTACCAATCGCCCTGCTTGATGGTGAGGCGGTGCTTAACAAGGTTGGTGTCGAGCCCTTTTAACTCTGAATTAATCTCGACCTTTCCAGTCCTGTAGCGAACACCCTCCTCGATCGTGAACGTAAGAAAAAAATCTTCCTTGTCTTGGGAAAGTTCCGCGGTCGAAGATAGGACCCGGAAATCGGCATAGCCATGCGAATCATAATGGCGGCGCAACAATTCCTCATCGAAGCGAACTCTGTCTGGATCGTAGACGTCATCGGCAGTAAGAAAGGCGTAAAAACTCGTCTCAGTACTTTGAATGATGGCCCGCAGGCTGCGGTCGGAAAAGGCCTTATTCCCTATGAAACTGACCTTGCGTATCAAGGTCGCTTCACCTTCGTCAATCTCAAAAATTAAATCCAAACGATTCTGCGCTCTTTGAATAACCTTGGGTACAACCGTCACTGCAAAACGGCCCTGGCTCCTATATAGTCCGATGATACGTTTCACATCGTTTTGAACCCGCGTGCGTGTATAGACCACCCGGGAACGAAGCTGCACTTCCTTGCGAAGTTCCTCCCCATCCATGAAGTCGTGCCCCTCGAAAACGATCCTGTTGATGATCGGATTCTCGACGACCCGGACAATAAGAATATCTGACGTACGACGAATGGAAACATCGGCAAACAACCCGGTGGCGAAGAGGCTCTTAAGGGATTGATCGATGCGCGCGGGATCAAATGGATCTCCAGCACGAATATGCATGTAGGAACGAACCGTCTGGGGTTCGATTCTCTGGATACCCTCGACCCGAATTTGCAACACCCTTGACCCAGAAGCAGCGGGCACTCCCTGGGCCAGAGCCGAAATCATAGGGGAAAGACATGGTACGCTACCACCAATAGTGGCCAAGGCAACCAACAAAACACCAAATTTACCTATTCGCTTCATGGCCACACCCTAGCAAGTACAGACCTTGAAGAAATTAGCAATAAATTCGAAGCGGCATAGATCCTGGAACGTCACGAACACGAATAAACATATCACCAGCCCAAGACCAACCCGAAATCCGTACTCCATTATCCGGTCGCTGACGGCGCGACCCTGAATGGCTTCTATCCCATAAAACACCAAATGGCCGCCATCAAGCATAGGAATGGGAAACAGGTTTATCAGACCGAGGTTCATGGAAAGTATCGCCAGGAACCAGAATAGGCTACCGAGGCCACGTTCAGCCACCTCGCCGGAAATTTGGGCAATGCGGATCGGCCCCCCCAAACCGTCGGCGGACCGCCTTCCGGTAATCATCTGGCCCACCGCTTCCAAAGTGAAGACGGAAAAACGCCAAATGTCGACCGCTGCTCGGTAAACAGATTCCAGCAGGTCGTGCTGAATATATTTCCGGACCGGACCGTGCACGCCCAAAAGTCCAATTTCTGTTTTACCGCAAAAGCGATCGACCATTGTCTTCTTTTTAGGTACGACCTCAAGTGCCACGTTGCGACCATCACGACGGACGACGAGGGTCATCTTCTTGCCCGGTGACAACCGGACAACGTTTTGCAGGTCTTCGAATCGCTCAATGTTCAGGCTGCCGACCTTCACGAAGGTATCGCCGGCCTTCATGCCAGCTGCTTGCGCCGCACTCCCAGGTATGATTCGCCCTGCTTCAGGTGGCGTGAAGGGCTGGCCATCAGTGGCAAACAATACGGAGAGTACGACAACGGCAAGAACAAAATTGGCAAGCGGTCCTGCCACCACCACTGCAGAACGCTGCCACACGGTTTTATGATGGAACGAGACACTTTGTTCTTCTTCGGTGAGTTCCAAATGTTCATCATCGCCAGCACCACTCATGGTTTCGCCAAACATTTTGACATATCCGCCGAGCGGCAGAAGGCTCACTTTCCACCGAGTCCCTGACTTCGAAGTCCAGCCGAACAATTCCGGCCCAAATCCGATGGAAAAGACCTCAATTCGGATTCCATTGGCCCGCGCTACCGCGTAATGGCCGAGTTCATGAAAAAAAACGATAACAGTAAGAATGAATAAGAACGAGGCGCCGTTAGTCCATATCAGGTTGATAAAATATTCCATATAATCTAGGACCCTTCACCGGCCTGCATAGAGGACGCAGAGTTTACCAAACTTCTTTTCATTGCCTAGAGCCTAGGCCGCTATCAACGCAAGGACTTCCCTGGCAATTCGCCGGGCTTCGGTATCGACCTCGACCACATCCGCTATGGACGGAATTACGGCTCGAGGCCCCTTTTCCAGGACTCCGGTCACCACGCGCATAATGTCGAGAAAACCGATCTCACCAGCGAGGAATCCCTGGACCGCGACCTCGTTTGCAGCGTTCAAGACTGTAGGGGCGGCGTGCCCAGTATTCAAGGCTTCTCTTGCCAGGGCAAGGGCAGGAAAACGCTCCTGATCCGGGACCTCGAAGGTCAACGATCCGACCGCAGCGAGATCCAAGCGGGCTGCGGGTGAGCCCTGCCTTTTGGGCCAAGCTAGGGCATAGGCAATGGGCGTGCGCATGTCCGGGACACCAAGCTGAGCAAGCACAGAACCATCATCATAGGAAACCAACGAATGCACCACCGATTGAGGGTGTATCAGAACGTCGATTCTATCTTCTGAAATTGGGAACAGATAGCTGGCCTCGATGACCTCGAGCCCTTTATTCATCATGGTTGCAGAATCAACGGATATTTTATCCCCCATATCCCAATTGGGGTGCGCCACAGCTTGCTTGGGAGTGACCTCGGCCATCGCATCGATGTCTAATTCCAAAAACGGGCCACCCGACGCCGTGAGAATGATTCGGTCGACAGCTTCGGCGTTTTCAAAATCGAATACCTGGAAGATGGCGCTGTGTTCAGAATCCACTGGCAACAGGGTGGCCCCAGCGCTTTCCACCTCCGACAGCATCAACGGTCCGGCGCAAACCAGGCATTCCTTGTTGGCAAGCGCCACCGTAGCGCCGCGCCTGACGGCAGCAAGTGTGGGTGCAAGTCCCGCGGCACCGACAATCGCTGCCATCACCCAATCAGCGGAAAGACTTCCAGCTTCCACTAGAGCCTCGGAACCAGCCGCGACTGTGATATTTGTACCGGCCAAGGCATCCTTGAGATCACCGTAAAGACTTTCATCGCCGATCACCACCAACCGAGGCCGTAGTTCACGGGCCTGGGCGGCGAGCAAATCCACATTGGTGAGGGCCGTCAAGGCTTCTACAGAATAAGCACCCGGTGCGCGACGCAAGAGATCAATGGTATTGCAGCCAACCGATCCAGTAGACCCGAGGATGCTCACCCTGCGGGGGCCAGCATCGTCTTTGTGCAAGGTTACCGCCATATGATTTCGCCGTTTCCCGCCCAAAGTTGGACGCAGGCCACCAATGGGAAGGCCGCCAACAGACCGTCCACCCGGTCTAGGACACCACCATGACCGGGAATGATAGTGCCAAAATCCTTAACCTCGAAATGCCGCTTTAACCTGGATTCGAGCAAGTCTCCGCCCTGGGCCACAAGACTCACAAGGACACTGAGTGTGACGAAGCGCCCACTGAACGGCGCCAACCCCATCCCACCCGCGGCGGCGGCGAGCCCACCGGCGACGATCAAGCCCCCAAATAGCCCCGACCAGGTCTTGCCAGGGCTTACTGACGGCGCAAGCTTGGGGCCACCAAAATAATTTCCCGCGAGATAGGCGCTTATATCTGTCACCCAGACCACGACCAATACCCAGAATAGGGTTTTCATCCCATGCTCCATGTCGACAGAAAGCCACGTCACCGCGATAATCGGAATGGTGATATAGGCCAGGCCGAGAACCGTGATTAGGTCGTCAGTGCGGCGCCTGATGCCGGTCAGCGCTGCCACCGCCACCCCTCCAAAAGCAATAATGACAAAAGCAAATAGGAAGCGACCAAAAGTCGCCGCGATGGTGGCCAACACCACGGCGCCCATAAAGACCATGCGGGTGGGATTAGGCAAAATCATCCAGGAAGATGCCTTCACACTTCGAGACAAGCATGTATCGACCCATTCTTTTGCCATCATCCCTGCCAGGGTGAGAAGCATGGCCGCCAACCAAACGCCGCCCGCCCATATGGCCGCCAATGCCACCGGGATGAGCACCACCGCGGAAAGGCAACGCAACGTGAAAGCATCGAATTTCCCTTCAGCCACGCGATGCGCCATAACGCCGTTCGCGCCGGCCGAATTCAGTGATGGCCCTAACAAGATCAGCCTTTGTAAAATCTGGCCACAGGATGTCGAGAAATACGAATTCCGTATAGGCCGATTGCCATAACAGGAAATTCGATATTCTCTGTTCCCCCGAGGTGCGGATGATTAGATCCGGATCGGGCATTCCCGCGGTGGATAACCAACCCGAAAACCGTTCTTCAGTGATATCTTCGGGCTCGAGATTGCCAGATTCCACCTCCTCTGCCGCGCGCCGCGCTGCCGCAACAATATCGTTTCGGCCGCCATAGTTAAGGGCGACCGTGAATTTCAAGCGATTGTTATCCCGGGTAAGCTTTTCACCCTCATCGATCAGAGCTATTATTTCGGGCGAAAATGCACTGCGCTCACCGACCGCGCGAAAGCGCACGTTGAGTTTGTGCATTTCAGCAATTTCACTGCGTAAATAGCGCACCAGAAGGGCCATGAGATCCTTGATTTCGTTCTCCGGCCGTTTCCAGTTTTCCGATGAAAACCCGAATAGGGTGAGATATTCGATGCCCAGTTCCATAGCGGCCTCGACGGTGCGCCGCACCGCGTTCGCGCCTTCCCGGTGCCCTACGGTCCGAAGCATTCCCCGCGCCTCAGCCCAGCGGCCATTACCATCCATGATGATGGCGGCGTGGCGTGGCGACACAATGATCGGTGAGATCTCCGTCTCCATACTCAGATTTTCCTGATCTCATCTTCCTTTTGGGTAAGCGCTGTATCGATACGCTTCACGTAATCGTCAGTCAATTCCTGGACCTCAACGCCCCAATCATGCTGTTCATCTTTGGAAAGATCACCGTTTTTTTCAAGTTTCTTAAGCTTATCCATACCGTCCCTGCGCACATTACGGATAGAGACCCGTGACTGCTCCGCGTATCGGTGGGCCACTTTCACAAGTTCCTCCCGCCGTTCGGCGCTGAGCTCGGGAATCGGCACTCTCATGACCTGGCCTTCAGTCACAGGATTGAGCCCTATATCGGATTCCCGGATCGCCCGTTCCACCGGCTGAATATTACCCTTGTCCCATACGTTGACCATCAACAGTCGGGATTCGGGAACGCTCACCGTGGCGACCTGGTTGAGTGGCATTTCTGACCCGTAGGCGTTAACCACCAGGCGGTCAAGCAGACTCGCCGAGGCGCGGCCGGTACGTAAACCTCCGAATTCCCCATCGAGGACCGAAATGGCACCGTCCATCCGGCGCTTGATGTCATCAATATCCGGTTCAGCCATGTTTATACTCCTCCCACTTCACCCGTTTCGTTAATCACGGTAAAACGCCCCCGACGATGCACCACATCATTGAGGGCCCTTGAATTGTGGACCGAAAAAACCAGAATCGGAATCTTATTTTCTCGTGCAAGGGACACCGCTGAAGCATCCATAACCTTCAGATCACGTGCCAGAACATCGTGGAAACTGAGGGCCTCGAAACGATGAGCGCTGTCATCAACCAAAGGATCGGACGAATAGACCCCGTCCACCTGGGTCGCCTTCAATAGCACATCGCAGTCCAATTCCGCCGCCCGAAGCGCGGCCGCGGTGTCGGTTGTGAAATAAGGGTTACCAGTACCTGCCGCACAGATTACGATGCGGCCTTTTTCCATATGCCGGATGGCGCGGCGTCGGATATAGGGCTCACACACTTCACGCATGGATATGGCAGACAGCACTCGGGTCGGCGCGCCAGCGGTTTCCAAAGCATTTTGCATGGCGATGGAGTTGATCACTGTTGCCAGCATGCCCATGAAATCGCCGCTGGCTCGTTCAATTCCTTGGTTTGCAGCGCCAAGGCCACGATATATATTGCCGCCGCCTATCACCAACCCGATTTCAATTCCCTGAGCATGAACCGCATGAATTTCACCCGCGATCCGGTGTAGCATATCCGGTTCAAGCCCGTATTCCTGTTGGCCCATGAGGGCCTCACCGGACAGTTTTAGAAGAATACGGCGATAAGGGGCGTCGTCGGACATGGCTCGATCTAATCCCCTATGGTGGTGAAAGCGGTTAACTGCCGAGTTGTTCGGCGACCTCCGCGGCGAAGTCCTTTTCTTCTCGTTCGATCCCCTCACCCAGCGCAAACCGGACGAATCCGGAAATAGCCACGGGGACGCCAACATCCTCGGTAGCTGTCTCGATCACTTTGGCTATTTTGGACTCGCCATCGATGACGAAGACCTGCTCGGAGAGAACCACCTCCTCGTAAAATTTGCGAAGACGGCCTTCCACCATCTTAGCGATGATGTCATCGGGACGGCCCGAATCCTGGGCCTGTTCCATCAAGACCGCACGCTCCCGTTCAACTTCATTGACATCGAGGCTATCAATGGCGACCGAGAGCGGGTTAGTCGCCGCCACGTGCATAGCCAGTTGTTTACCCAGCGCCATCAACTTTTCCTTGTCACCACTAGATTCCAAGGCCACCAGTACGCCTATTTTACCCAGTCCCGGAGCCACCGCTGAATGGACGTAAGCAGCCACCACGCCATCGCTGACACCCAGCGCTTGAGCACGGCGCAGGGTCATATTTTCCCCGATGGTCGCCACCATATCAGTTAATTTATCACTTACAGGCTTGTCTGCGCCGGGAAACTCGGACTCGGCTAAACGGTCGAGATCACCGTCTACGCTCAGCGCGGTTTCAGCAACGGTGGCAACAAAGACCTGAAAATCCTCATTGAGGGCAACAAAATCGGTCTCTGAGTTTACCTCCACCACGACGCCCTGGCCGCCCGTGACAGCACAAGCGACGAGCCCTTCGGCCGCTACTCGTCCTGCCTTTTTTGACGCTGCCGCAAGCCCCTTTGCGCGAAGCCAATCGACCGCCGCCTCAATATCACCATCCGATTCGGTCAGGGCTTTTTTACAATCCATCATTCCGGCGCTGCTCTTGTCCCGAAGCTCCTTCACCAGCGCCGCTGTAATCTCAGCCATTCTTACGTCCTTACCTTAGAAAATTCCTTTATAATATTGTATTAAAATGATTTTACGTATCATTTTCTGCCGCATCCTTGGATGCTTTGGGGGTTGGCGCAGCGTTCTCAACCTGGGCCTCTTCCATCGCTGGCTGAGCCCCCGATTTGGCGCCTGCATCTGGGGCAGAAACTTCGGGCGTGGCCTCATCGAGGTCTTCCACAGGCGCCTCCTTAGCAGCACCTATATCGCCGCCACGCGCCGTCATTTCCTCACGAATACCATCAAGAACCGAATCGGCTATGAGGTCGCAATAAAGATTGATGGCGCGGATGGCGTCGTCGTTTCCGGGAATAGGATAATCAATATTTTTAGGGTCCGAATTGCTGTCTACGACGGCAGCCACAGGGATACCAAGCTTCACCGCCTCGGCAACAGCAATATCTTCTTTGTTGGTATCCACCACAAATAGAATATTGGGCAGGGCCCCCATTTCCTTAATGCCGCCCAAGGCCCTGTCGAGCTTATCCTTTTCCCGGGTGAGCTGCAGCAGTTCCTTCTTGGTAAGGCCCGTCGATTCGTCGCCTGCCAACTGCTCTTCCAACACTTTCAACCTCTTGACCGAGGCGGTCACCGTATTCCAGTTGGTCATCATGCCACCGAGCCAGCGGTGATTGACGTAGTATTGGCCGCAGCGCTTGGCGGCTTCAGCGACCTTGGACGCCGCCTGATGCTTGGTACCGACGAATAGAACCCGTCCGTCGTTTGAAACAATATCGCGCACTGCTTGCAACGCCGCGTAGAGCATTGGCACGGTCTGTTGCAAATCGATGATGTGCACACCGTTGCGCTCACCAAATATATAGGGCCCCATCTTGGGGTTCCAGCGGCCTGTACGGTGGCCAAAATGAACGCCAGCTTCCAGCAACTGACGCATAGTAAACGTTGGAATTGCCATAGTTTATTCTCCGGTTATGCCTCCGAGGGAAGTGAGCCCAGAGAATCCGGACACCGGATCGACGGTGTTAGCCGCCATTTCCCACGTGCGAGATAAAATCGGCGTTTGAATACCGCCTAGGGGCTTGAATTGCAAGGATTATCGGGCGTCCCAGACGAATGTGGCATGTCCTCGGACTTTATATTTCCCTGACCTCGGCGATACCGGGCATTTCCTTAAGATCAGCAATCGCCGTGGGCGAGACTGCGTATCGTCCGGGAATTACGATCTCCACCTCTTTGCCCGGCCCCAGACCGACAATCAAATTTACCTCGCCCTTACCGCCGGCGGCTTTTTTCATAATATCGCGCAAGCGGTCGAAGGCCGCCGCCTCACTGACTGTCACCTTGAGCCCCGGCGCCGCATTGGCGATAGCCACGTCCAGGGGCTCGATGGACTGGGCGGTAAGCCGGATACCCTCACCCTCGCGACGCGCATCGACTGACACCAATACATTCGTCCCAGCCTCTAAAAAATCCCGAGAATGGCCAAGGATTTCCGAAAAAACCGTGATCTCAAACATGCCGGAAGGGTCCGACATTTGAACAAAGGCGAATCGGTTGCCGCGCGACGATGTCCGTTCCTTTTTTGAGATCACCGTCCCCGCCAGCTTGATACGCACATCCCCGCGGACAGTAACACAGCTTAAAAGCGCGGCCGCGGGAACCACGTGAAGCCGCTCTAGCTGATTGCCGTAAGCATCCAGCGGATGGGCAGATAGATAAAACCCTATGGCCTCGAATTCATGGCGCAAGCGCTCCATGGCCGGCCAAGGCGCGACTTCGCCCTGGCGCGAACCGGCGGTCTCCTCATTGCCTTCGCCGCCGAATAGACTGCCTTGACCACTGGCGCGTTCACTGGCCACTGCCTGGGCCCGCTGGGTAAGCTCCCCAACGCTTGCTAACAACTGGGCACGGTTGTCGTCGAGCCCATCGAAGGCCCCGGCTGAGACAAGGTTCTCCATCTGCCGTTTGCTGACAACTTTTTGATCACAACGTTCGGCGAACGACATCAAGGTGGCGAAGGCGCCATCCTTATTCCTTTCCGATACCAGCATCCCCATGGCTGCAGCGCCCACGCCCTTAATGGCGCCCAACGCATATCGGATGACTCCTACCCCGTCCACGGTTTCAACCGTGAAACGCACGTCTGACGAATTGACATCGGGCGGCAGCAAGGCGATACCGAGGCGTTCAAGTTCCTGGCGGAAAACGTTGAGCTTGTCGGTGTTGCCCTGGTCCAGGGTCATGGAGGCGGCCATAAACTCTACCGGGAAATTAGCCTTGAACCAACCGGTCTGGTAGGCGATCAGGGCATAAGCTGCTGCGTGAGATTTATTAAAGCCATACCCTGAAAATTTATCGACCTGCTCAAAGATATGCCGCGCCGTGCGCTCCTCAACGCCGCGTGCTACGGCGCCGTCAATGAAAGTCTGGCGCTGCTCCTCCATCTCCGCCTTGATCTTCTTACCCATGGCGCGGCGCAGGATATCTGCGCCACCAAGTGAATAGCCAGAGAGCACCTGGGCGATCTGCATCACCTGTTCCTGATATATCATCACGCCAAAGGTTTCCTTGAGGATGCCCTCAAGAGATGGATGCAGGTAATCCGGTTTTTCCCTGCCGTGCTTGCAGGCGACATAACGAGGTATATTGTCCATGGGCCCCGGGCGATAGAGTGCCACCAAGGCAATGATGTCCTCGAAATTATCAGGTTTAAGGTTGCGGAGGACGTCGCGCATGCCCGAACTTTCCAACTGGAAGACCCCAGTGGTCTCCCCCTTGGCCATCATCTCGTAAGTAGCGCTATCGTCGAAGGGTAAGCTCTCAAGTGCGATCTCGGTTTCACCCTCTTCGACCCGCCTTTTGTTGACCAGCTCCAGGGTCTCCGCTAGCACTGTCAGGGTCTTGAGGCCAAGAAAATCGAATTTCACCAAACCCGCCGCCTCGGCGTATTTCATTGAAAATTGGGTAACTGGCATGTCCGAGCGGGGGTCGCGATAAAGCGGCACCAGCTCGGACAGGGCACGGTCACCGATGACAACCCCCGCAGCATGGGTAGAGGCATGGCGATAGAGGCCTTCCAGCTTGAGCGCGATATCCATCAGCTTGGCAACAGTTTCATCCTCGTCACGCATGGTTAGGAGCAGCGGCTCGCCCTCGATAGCCTTGGCCAGGGTTACGGGTTTGGTTGGATTGTTGGGTACCAATTTGCAGATGCGGTCGACCTGTCCATAAGACATGCCGAGCACCCGGCCGACGTCACGCAATACGGCGCGAGCCTGAAGCTTGCCGAAAGTAATAATTTGGGCGACCCTTTCGGCGCCGTATTTTTCCTGGACATAGGCGATCACCTCGTCACGCCGGTCTTGGCAGAAATCGATGTCGAAATCAGGCATCGATATGCGTTCGGGATTCAGAAACCGTTCGAACAGAAGACCAAAGCGCAGGGGATCCAGATCGGTGATGGCCAGCGCCCACGCCACCACCGAGCCCGCACCCGATCCGCGTCCTGGCCCAACAGGAATGCCCGCCTCCTTAGCCCATCGGATGAAGTCGGCGACGATCAGAAAATAACCGGAAAAACCCATTTCCTCGATCACACCCAATTCAAAATCAAGCCGCTCACGATGGGGTTGGGCCACAACATCACGGGCTGATTCATGCATACCCTCTTTGAATTCCGTGCTTGCAAGCCGCACCGCCAACCCCGCTTCAGCCTGGGCACGAAGCTGCCCAGGCTCGCTCCGTTCGGGCCCGGCGAAGGGTGGCAGAATGGGCGGACGCTCCGGCGAGGCGAAGGCGCAGCGCTGGGCTATGACTAGAGTATTCTCGATCGCCTCGGGCAGATCTGCGAACAAGGCTTTCATCTCAGCAGGTGTCCGAAAACGGTAATTAGGCGTTAATCGGCGGCGCTCGGGATTGGATACGACGACACCCTCGGCAATGGCTAGCAGCGCATCATGGGCCTCAAACATAGCTTCTTCGCTAAAAAAAGCCTCATTAGTTGCGACCAGAGGCAGGTCATGGATATAGGCAAGGTCGATCATCGCCGCCTCGATTCGGTCCTCTTCCTCGACCCCGTGGCGCGCAACTTCGATATAGAGCCGGTCCGGGAAAATACCCATGAGGCGACGCAGCGCCGCCTCCGCCTCTTCGGCCCTGTTCTCAAATAGATGCCGCCCAAAGGCGCCCTTGGGCCCTGCGGTCAGGGCGATCAGGCCCGCGTTCAAATCGTCCAGTGACGCAAGGGGAATCTGGGGCGTCTCTCCCGCCTCGGTTTCGAGGTGGGCCTGGCTCACTAAATTCAGAAGGTGTCCGTAGCCCACCTCGTCCTGGACCAAAAGCACCAGTTTGTCCGGTTCGGACCGGTGCTGGCCAGAGCCATTGCCCCGGACCGACCCTGCGTTTTCCCCCTCCCTAGCGATTGCGAGTTCGCAGCCGATGATGGGCTGGACGCCCGCGTCGATCATAGTGGAGGAAAATTCAAGGGCGCCAAATAGGTTGCGGGTATCGGTCACGGCGACCGCTGGCATTTTGTGGCCGCGGCAGAGCTTGGCCAGCTCAGGAATTTTGATCGCGCCTTCCAGCAGAGAATAGGCCGAATGGACCCTGAGATGGACGAAATCGGCGTGGGCCATGGGGCCTCCTCGAACGGGCCGGAGAGTCCGGAGCGAACGCCCGGAAGAGCGCTATTGATTCCACAGCCATGGCCTCGGGGCAACGTATATGTGTATCAAGTAGGCTTATCCACAGGATATTTTGGAAAAGCCATCACTAGCAGCCATAAATTTAATATTCATGCCCCAACTTGTCCGAGAATTCCAATTTGGACGTTCACCAAGAAAGCATGAAATGCACCGAATAAAGTGGGGCATGACGATACATTGAGACGGATACGACCACTTAGGCGGGGACCACACTTCCGTCGGCGAGGGTCACAGTGCGGCCAATATTGGAGGCAAGATCTGGGTTATGGGTAACAATTAGGGCAGCCCGGCCCGTGTTCTTTATCACCTCGATAAAGAGCTGAAAGACCTGAGCCGCAGTGGCGGGATCGAGGTTCCCGGTTGGCTCGTCAGCCAACAGGAGATCTGGCTCATTGGCCAGTGCCCGGGCAATGGCGACGCGCTGCTGTTCACCACCGGAAAGCTCACCGGGCCTGTGTTCTAATCTTTCGCCGAGCCCCACCAGGCAGAGGAGTTCGCGTGCACGTGCACGCGCCTCCGCCCGGATTTTTCCCGCGACCATGACCGGCAGCATCACGTTTTCTTCCGCTGAAAACTCCGGAAGAAGATGGTGGAATTGATAGATGAAACCCAGATGATCGCGCCTGAGACGCGTGCGTGCGTTATCGCCGAGATCACTGATAATATTGCCCGCTAGCCTGATCGTTCCCGAACTTGCCTGTTCCAGTAGCCCAGCGATGTGAAGAAGCGTCGATTTGCCAGAACCAGACGGCCCAGTGAGCGCAACAATCTCGCCAGGCGCAATTTCGAGATTGACGCCCTTCAACACCTCGAGTCGACCCGCACCTTCGCGATAGCCGTGTGTGATCCCGACCAAACTAAGTGCGGATGCCACACTATTGGCGGGATTGGCGACGTCACTCATAACGCAGTGCCACCACCGGATCGAGCCGCGCTGCGCGCAGGGATGGATAGAGTGTCGCCAGGAACGAGAGTAGCAATGATATGATCACCACGGCAGTCACCTCACCGGGGTCGATCTCCGCAGGAAGTTGGGACAGAAAGTAGATTTCCTCATCAAATATTTTCATGTTGGTCAGATTTTGTATCCAACCACGTATGATTTCGATATTGGCCGCGAAGGCGATTCCTAGTCCGGTACCGATGACTGTGCCAACGATACCCACCGAAGCGCCTGTCATGAAAAATATCCGCATTACTGCACCCTGGGTGGCGCCCATGGACCGCAAGATGCCAATGTCACGCCCCTTGTCCTTGACCATCATGATTAACCCGGAAATGACGTTCAGGGCAGCAACCAGAATAATCAGAGTGAGGATCAAAAACATGACGTTCCGTTCCACTTGAATAGCCGAGAAAAAGCTGGAATTGATCTCCTGCCAATCCCGCAGACGTTTTGATGGACCCAACGACTCCTGTATGGCCTTCCTAGTAGCACCCACAGCATCGATATCTTCGATGGTCACGTCGATGCTGCTAGCCTGCCCCTTCTGCCTAAAAAAGACTTCCGCACCCGCGAAAGGCATGTAAACAAAATTAGAATCGTATTCGTACATGCCCACCTCGAACGTCCCAACAATTCGATAAGCCTTGGCCCGCGGCATACTGCCAAACGCGGTGGCGTTGCTCGATGGTGCCACCAGGGTCAGCCGGTCGCCCACCCTTAGGCCGAAGCGCCAGGCGAATTTTGTACCTATGAGCACCGTGCTTCGTCCCTTGAAATTTTTGATGCTGCCCGCCTTGATATTGCTGGAGATAATGGTCTTGCGGGCAAGGTCTTCGGGCCGCATGCCCTGCACCATGACTCCCTTCGCCCGCTTGCCGATGGTCGCCAGAGCCTGACCGGTGACCATCGGCATGGCGTCTTTGACCCCGTCCACCTTCTTGATCCGGGCAGAAACGGTGCGGTAATTATCGAGAGGCTGCAGTGCGCCATAGACAATAATGTGGCCGCTGACGCCAAGGATTCGTGTGAGTAATTCCGTGCGAAAACCATTCATTACCGCCATCACGATGATCAGCGTGGCCACGCCCAAGGATATGCCGGCCAGGGAGAACCCGGTGATGATGGAAATAAAACCCTCGCGCTTACGACCCCGCAGGTAACGAAACGCGATCATTCGCTCGAAGAGATTGAAAGCCACGGCGCAGCCTCAGCCGCCCGCCACGGCTATCAACCGGGCCAGAGCCTCATCAAGGGCTACGTTCTCGTCTACACTTCCGTCCCGGCGCTTGAGTTCTACCTTACCATCCTTCAAACCTCGCGGGCCTATCACCAAACGCCAGGGAAGCCCCACCAAATCGGCATCTGCGAACTTGGCGCCGGGCCTCTCATCACGGTCGTCGTAAAGCACATCAACACCCGCCGACGTCAGCTTGCCGTATATATCTGCACAGGCTGCATCGCAATCGGTGTCGCCGGCGCGCAGATTGATCAGTGCCAAGTCGAAGGGCGCCACCGGATCGGGCCAAATAATGCCGTCCTCGTCATGGCTCGCTTCGATGATCGCCCCCACCAGGCGCGACACGCCGATGCCGTAAGATCCCATCTCGACGGCAACGGATTGACCCCCGGGCCCGGTCACCTTGGCGCCCATTGGCTCAGAATACTTTGTGCCGAAATAGAACACCTGGCCGACCTCGATGCCTCGCCCCTGGCGTCGGCGGGGTTCTGGCACCTTGTCTTCGAAGGCCGCCGCATCGTGGCGATCCTCGGTACGGGCATACAGTTCGGTGAAATGCGCGATCACTGCAGCTACGCGCACCTCATCGTCATAATCGACATCCGAAAGGTCTATGGCCTTGAAATCATCATCCCAGAATACCCCGCTTTCGCCGGTGTCGGCGAGAACGATAAATTCATGTGAAAGATCGCCGCCGATTGGTCCGGTCTCTGCCTCCATGGGTCTGACATCGAGCCCAATTCGCTGAAAAGTCTTGAGGTAGGCGACAAACATCTTGTTATAGGTTTTTCGCGCAGAGTCCTTGTCGAGATCGAAAGAATAACAATCCTTCATGAGAAATTCGCGGCCCCTCATAACGCCGAAGCGTGGTCGCACCTCGTCACGAAACTTCCACTGAATATGGTAAAGTAACTTGGGAAAATCGCGGTAGCTTCGCACGGTATTTGCTATTATGTCCGTAAGCATTTCCTCATTGGTGGGACCGTAGAGCAAGCCACGGTCATGGCGGTCAGTAACGCGCAGCATTTCCGGGCCGTAATCTTCGTAGCGGCCAGAGCGTTGCCATAATTCCATCGGCTGCAACGTCGGCATCAGCATTTCCTGGCATCCCGCGCGATCCTGCTCTTCGCGTACGATTTTTTCCACCTTGCTAAGGACCTTAAAACCCAAGGGCAGCCAGGAATAGATGCCGGCCGCCGATTGGCGCACCATGCCGGAACGTAGCATCAGACGGTGGGAAACGATCTCCGCTTCCTTTGGATTTTCCTTGAGGGTGGGAAGGTAATACCTGCTGAGGCGCATTCGTGCTATATTCCTTGGGTGCCGGTTCCGCATACCGGTGGGCGCGACGCACCGACTTTAGGCAATGCACCTGGAAACTGCAATGCGAGACCGGCGCCACGTAGAATCAGGGATTCTCCCTGGAACCCGGCTTCTGGTATTTCCGCGCCATGGCCGAAACTAAGCATTTGAGAATGTTTAGCCCAGTGGGTGGTTCCGTCGCCGATAGGCAAAACGCTTTTAAATTGTGATTATAGCCCAAGCGACAATTATAGGTCCGTCCGACACTCCTCATACGCCTAAATTCACCGAATTTACCAGCCGCCGGGCGGCGATACCTGCATCCAAGGAGGCCGCTGTTGGGCGATTTCCCTACCTACAGGACAATCGGCATCATGGGCACCGGGCAGGTAGCCTATGCTCATAAAAAATTCGTTCACCACCTCGGGCCCCATGAATACAAAGTTCGCACGCATGCATTTGACCCAATCAGTGAGGCACAGGGGATGCCTGACCTCAATCCAAGCGGCCAAGCTGCCATGACTTTCCACTATGGCCGAAATGCGCCGCGCATTCTCGATGACTGCGTCGATCTTACACCTGTTGCGGATAATTCTTGAGTCATCTAATAAACGCTCCACCTCCCTCGCCCCGTAGCGCGACACCGTCGCCGGATCAAACCCTTCGAAAGCGTCATAAAACGCCGACCGCTTTTTCAGAATTAACAGCCAGGATAGCCCCGCCTGGTTGATTTCCATGGCCATACGTTCCAACAACACATCGTCGCGGTCCACAAAACGGCCATATTCGCTGTCGTGATGGGGACCATGAACCGGGTGGTCCTTGGAAATCTCGCAGTAGCTCATGTAGAATAGAGTTTGTTATCGCTGGAACCCTTGAGCTCCACCAAATTGCCATCGGGGTCCTTGAAATAGATATTAGGGCCCCTCCCCTCCGCACCATAACCATTGCCAGTTTTGACGATGGGTGCACCGGCACTCTCGAGCCGGCTGCGAATCGATCCTTCGTCATAGGGATCGATTCGAAAGCAGAAATGCTCAAGGTTCATGCCAAGCTGATTTCGGTCGTCCGCCGCCACGATATCGAGCAGGCATTGGCCAGCGCGCAACTGAGTCAACCCGCTCTCGGTCTGGCGTTCGAGTTTAAGACCGATCAGCTCTTGGTAGAATTTACCCAGTCGCTCTACGTCTCCTGTCCGCAGGACAATATGGTCGATGCATTTCACGGAAAATTCGGGTGCGTCCATTTCAGAATTCCTCTCTGGCTCAATCACGGAAACTGACCAAATTTGCGTCGATGATCCAGTAAATCATTCCCCAGATCAATGTCGCTATGGCCGTGGTGACGGCGGTCTTCATCCACATGTGCGGACACTTGGGCGCCCTTTCCACGTGTCCCAGTTCCGGGACATCGGGCGCGCGGTTACTGAAAGGAAACACGGTAAGCAGTACCAGCCACCACACGATGACATAAACCATTATCCCAGTGAAGAGGCTCATCTGGCCGGTCCTGTGTTTGGTCGTCCGGCAGTGTCAATGGGTCGGCCAAGTGTGACCCGCGACCCGGCAAACCATCATAGCCGGAAAACATGGACCTCGGTGACCGGCTTCTTGCCGATCCGGCGGCCGCAGACACGCCTGACCACGCGGCGCACTTCTTGGGAAACCTCTTCGGCCCCGCGTTGGCGCCGTGCGGAACGGGCCACTACGCGCTCCAACTCGGCCTCGATTTCCGCGACTAATTCCTCGTCCTCTTTCCCGGAAGCTAGGCCGCGCAGGCTCACCTTGGGGGCGCCCAAAAACCCACCGCCCTCATCGACGCCGAGTGAGACGAAGGCAAGGCCTGAATAATTCATGTTCCGGCGCTGGGTCATCACGCCGTCGTTAAGGGATACCAAGCGTTTGCCGTCAAGCCCCAAACGACCCACTTCCACATGGCCGACGATCTCCGGCGCGCCGGGGGCCAGCTTCAGCGCCGCGCCATCGGCGACGATCCGCGAATCGTCTATGCCCAGGGAACGCGCATAGGCCGCGTGTTCGATCAAATGCCGGTGCTCGCCATGCATGGGCACCGAGATCGCCGGACGGACCCACTCATAAAGCTGGGCGAGCTCATCCCGGGCGGGATGGCCGGAGACGTGGATCGGCGCGTCCCGTCCGGTCACAATCTTCACACCCATGCGCGCGAGTCGGTCCTGCATGGCATAGATGCCGCGTTCGTTTCCGGGAATATTACGCGACGAAAACAGCACCGCGTCGCCTTCCTCCAGGACAACGTTGGCGTGGTCGTTTTGCGAAATACGTGCCAGTGCGGCCCCACGCTCACCCTGGCTGCCGGTACAAATGAACAGAATCTTGTCGCGAGGCAGGAAACCAACATCGTGCTCGGTGAGAAAGGCCGGCGTGTCGGCTAGATAGCCGCAAGCACGGGCGATCTCCGTCACCCGCCACAACGAACGCCCCACCAGGGCAACCTCGCGGCCATGGGCGACGGCGGCCTGGGCGATGGATTCGATACGTGCCACGTTGGACGCAAAACACGCTACCGCCACGCGCTGGCGGAAGTGGCCCACCACCTCGATCAAAGCCTCGCGAACTTTAGCCTCGGAGCCAGAATCGCCGGGCACGAACACATTAGTGGAATCGCAGACCATGGCGAGGATACCGTCATCGCCCAGTTTGCGTAGCTCCGCCTCGTCGGCGGTGGTGCCGATCAGAGGATTAGGGTCGAGCTTCCAATCCCCAGTATGGAGGATGCGGCCATGGGGCGTTTCGATAGTCAGCGCGTTGGGCTCCAATATCGAATGGGTCACGGTGATAAGCCGAATTTTGAAGGGCCCGAGTTCGATCACGCCCTTCATTTTCATTTCCTTGAGAGGCACCGCATCGATCAGTCCCGCCTCGGCCAACCTTGTACGCACCATGCCGGCGGTGAAGGCGGTAGCGTAAACCGGGCACCGGAGCCTTGGCCAAAGATAGGCGACAGCACCCTGATGGTCCTCATGGGCGTGGGTCAAAACGATGGCGAGAAGGTCGTCACTCAGTTCCTCCAGGAAGGCCGGGTCGGCTGTCATCACATCGATCCCGGGGGTGTTTTCATTACCAAATGTAATACCGCATTCGACAACGATCCATTTACCCTGGCAGCCGTAGGCGTACATGTTCATCCCGATTTCACCGGCCCCGCCGATGGGCACGTAGACAAGGCCATCCCGGGCCGCTTTGATCACGGTTTGGCCGGCGCTCATGCGGGCCTGTTTATCTGATAATTGAGGACCAAGCCCATCAGGCTCAGGTTGGGTTCGGCCGCGTCGATGGCCTTGGTACCCCCCGCCAGAAGCGGCGCCAAGCCGCCGGTCGCGACCACGGTGAAAGGAGCACCATCCGCTCCGCCATATTCAGCCCGGATACGGGCAACAAGCCCCTCGATCAGGCTTACATAGCCCCAATAGATTCCCGATTGCATGGCGCCGACGCTCTCGATGCCGATCACACGGTCAGGGCGTGCGACCTCGATCCGCGGTAAAAGCGCAGCTGCGTCGTGAAGCGCCGACAAAGCTAGGTCGACCCCCGGCGCGATGACGCCACCCGCATAATTTCCCTCCGCCGTAACTACGTCGAAGGTCGTGGCGGTGCCCAGATCAACAATGATTGACGGCCCCGGATACAAGGCGTGAGCCGCCAGGGTATTGACCAGACGATCGGCGCCAACTTTGGCTGGCTGATCGACCAACACCTCACAGCCAATTACATTGCCGAGCGCGCCTACCACCACAGCGCCCACGCCAGTCGCCGCCTCGGCGAATTCGGCCAGGGCACCGAGGGCATCAGGCACCACACAGGCGATGGCCTCGCCCTGGAGGGTGGCGCCGGACAACCCCGCAGCCTCAAGCTCTGCATCCAGGCGGGTCCGGTGGTCCGCCGCGACAAGGGCGTCATCGGTATCGAACCGGTAGACGTGGCGGAAGACGCCATCGGGCGGTACGCCGTCATAAAGCCCAACGGCGGTGGAAGTATTGCCGCAATCGATGGCGATCAGCATCAATCTTCCCCTGGCGAGTCGTGAAAAAAAACGTCGCCCGCGGTGACTTTTTTCACGCCGGCGGGGTCCAGGTCAAGGCAAAGGGCGCCGGTCTCGTCGATTGTGCGAAAGACACCATCGAACCGCGTTCCCTCGATCTCGACGCTTAAATCTTCACCGATACCCCTCGCACGAGACAACCAGGCTTCACGCAAGGGTTCGAATCCATGCTCCCGCCAGCCATGATAGCGCTGGAGAAAGGCGCCGCAGAACTCTTGAAGCGCCCGGGAAACCGCGACTTCCTCCGCACCCTCGGCGTAAAGGTCCGTCGCCGGATAACGCGTGTCACCAGGATGTGAGACGAGGTTGATGCCGACACCCAGAACAAGCGTGTCCCCCGCCGCGCCAGCGGTGCGTTCTATCAACAGACCCGAAACCTTGCGGCCGCCAATTAGGACATCGTTGGGCCATTTCAGGGCGATTTCTGCTTCATAGCCCATCAGGCAGGCGACGGCGTCGGCGATGGCTAAGGCGGCGGCAAAGCCGATAGCGCCCGCCGCCCGCAACCCACCCTCGGGTTTCAGGACCAAGGAAAGAAATAGATTCCCCTCATCGCTTTGCCAGGTCCGGCCCCGTCGGCCTCGCCCCGCGGTCTGGCGGCGGGCAGTGATCAGGGTGCCTTCGACAGCTCCCTCAGCGGCTAGGCGGAGTGCTTCGTCATTGGTGCTAGCGACGTTATCCAGCGTAACCAAATGGAAGAACGCAGGAAGCTCAATGTGGCGTGCGCTTGTTATCATGGATCAATACTTGGCTACCACCAGGTAGGGCTCTGGTGCCCTAGCCCGGAAACAGGGTTTTCGCCGCCACCGCCGCCGCACGCAATATAGGGCTCGGCATGACGACAAAAAACGCCGTGAAAATGCCCGTGCCCAGCAACACGAAACCAACCTCGCGACCGGGCAGGCGGTCGAAACTTTCTGCCGGTTCGTCGAAATACATGATCTTTACGATCCGCATGTAATAGAAGGCCGCCACCACCGAGGCCAGCACACCGATCACGGCGAGACCGTAGAGCCCCGCCTCGACCGCCGCCAGGAAGACGTAAAGCTTGCCGAAGAATCCGGCCAGGGGCGGGATGCCGGCCAGCGAAAACATGAAGACGCCCATGGCCAAGGCCAGCAGGGGCCGGGTCCGGGCAAGCCCCGCGAGATCGTCTATATCCGTCACCATGCGGCCGTGAACGCGCATGCAAAGGATGCAGGCGAAGGTGCCGCCGGTCATCGCGAGGTAAATGGCGAGATAGACCAGCACGCCACGCACTCCAGCCTCGGTTCCCGCCGCCAATCCAACCAGCATATAACCGACATTGCCGATGGAAGAATAGGCCATCAGACGCTTGATATTTTGCTGGTTGATGGCGGCGAAGGCGCCCAACACCATGGACAGGATGGCGATCAAGACTACCACCTGCTGCCATTGGGCAGAGATTGGCGAAAATGGGCCCACCAATACCCGGATGAAGAGCGCCATGGCGGCGATCTTGGGCGCGACTGCGAAGAATGCCGTCACCGAAGTCGGCGCGCCCTCGTAAACATCCGGTGTCCACATGTGGAAAGGCACCGCCGAGACTTTGAAGGCGAGCCCCGCCGTGATGAAAACCAGACCCACCAGCACGCCCTGAGACAGATTGCCATGGCCCACGGCCTTTGCAATTCCCGCAAAATCCGTGGTCCCGGCGAATCCGTATATCAAGGACGCGCCGTAAAGCAGCATGCCCGAGGACAGCGCGCCGAGGACGAAATACTTGAGCCCGGCTTCCGGTGACCGCAAGCTATCACGCCTGAACGCCGCCATGACATACAACGCCAGGGACTGGAGTTCCAACCCGATGTATAGGGCGATCAGATCATTGGCTGAAATCATCATCATCATGCCGAGGCAAGCAAACAACGCCAGGATCGGATATTCGAAACGCGCCATATCCTCCTGTTCTAAATAGGACAGCGACAGAATCAGCGCCAAAGCGGCACCCAAAAGTGCCAGGATCTTGGCATAACGGGAAAAGGCATCGGCGATGAACATGCCGCCGAAGGCGTCGACCGGACCCGCTGAGGTCCCCACGACGACGATCCCGGCCACCACGATCACGGCCACGGAGAACCAACCGATCACCCTTGTGGACGAATCGCCCCGGAAAACGCCGATCATCAACAGCGCCATGATCGAGAGCGCGAGGAACATTTCAGGCAAGGCGGCGACCATTTGTTCGGGGATCCAGCTGTTCATGGCGCACCCCCTGTCACCAAAACCTGTGGCGGCGCCATCCCCGATGCCTTGAGCGCCGCAGCATAGTTATCGACAAGATTTTGGGAGGAAACGGCAATCGCGTCCAAGAAGGAGGACGGATAAATTCCCATCCACAGCACCGCCAGCACCAGGGGCACAAATATCACGATCTCACGCCGATCGAGATCGAGGATTGATTTCAGCTCGTCCTTGGTCAGCGCGCCGAAGATCACCCGGCGGTACAACCACAGCATATAAGCCGCGCCCAGTATCACGCCGATCGCCGCCAACGCCGCGATCCAGGTGTTCACCTGGAAAATTCCCACCAAAACCAGGATTTCACCGATGAATCCACTGGTGCCCGGCAGTCCGATAGAGGCCAGCATGAATACCATGAAGACGGCCGCATAAGCAGGCATGCGGTGGACTAGCCCGCCATAGGAATCGATCAGGCGTGAATGCATGCGGTCATAGACCACGCCGACGCAAAGAAACAACGCCGCCGAGACAATGCCGTGGCTCAGCATCTGGAAGATGGCGCCCTCGATCCCCTGTACGTTGAAGGTAAAAATGCCGAGGGTCACGAATCCCATATGGGCGACCGATGAATAGGCGATCAGTTTCTTCATGTCTTCCTGGGCCAGCGCCACCAGTGAGGTGTAAATCACGGCGATCACCGACAAGGTGAAGATAAGCGGCGTGAAAAAGTCCGAGGCCAACGGCATCATCGGCAGCGAAAAGCGCAGGAAGCCATAACCGCCCATCTTCAACAGCACGCCTGCCAGGATCACAGAACCCGCCGTCGGCGCCTCCACATGGGCGTCGGGCAGCCAGGTGTGCAACGGCCACATGGGTACCTTGACCGCGAAGGAGGCGAAGAAGGCCAGCCACAGCCAGTACTGCATCTCCCGGGAAAAGACGGTCTTCATGAGTACAGGGATGTCGGTGGTGCCGGCGGTAAAATAAATCGCCAGGATGGCGATCAACATCAAAACCGAGCCGGTGAGCGTGTAGAGGAAGAACTTGAAGGCTGAATAGACCCGCCTGGGACCGCCCCAGATACCGATGATCAGGAACATCGGGATGAGAACGCCTTCGAAGAAGAGATAGAACAGGATGATATCCAGCGCCGCGAACATCCCGATCATCAAGGTTTCCAGCACCAGGAAAGCGATCATGTATTCCTTCACCCGTTCGGTGATCGCCGTCCAACTCGCCAGCACGCAAAGCGGCGTGAGAAACGCCGACAACACGACGAAGAAAACGGAAATACCGTCCACCCCCAGATGATAAGAGACATTGAAGGCGGGGATCCAATTCGACCGCTCTTCCAGTTGGAAGGCAGCGGATTTCGGGTCGAAATTGGCCCACACCATCAACGCCAACACCAAGGTGATCAGCGACGTCC
>Ga0315336_1001692_pt1 | contig 39641 bp, 27 predicted proteins | sample ASW5metaG_FD_204512 | JGI IMG/M metagenome (GOLD analysis project Ga0315336, IMG submission 204512) | Ammonia-oxidizing marine archaeal communities from Monterey Bay, California, United States - ASW #5 | ecosystem: Environmental > Aquatic > Marine > Intertidal zone | place: USA: California... | reverse complement strand
ACACCATGGATATTGAGCGGGTTGAGCTCCTGCGTGGACCGCAGGGTACGCTTTTCGGTAAGAATGTGACCGGCGGAGCCGTTAACATTGTTACAGCAAAACCCGGACCAGACTTTGATGCGAGCTTTACGCTCCGCGCAGCTGAGGATGGCCAGGCCGATCTCCGAGGCATGGTAAATGTTCCGCTGGGAGATACCGTTTTCGCACGGTTCGCTGCATCCAGTCAGAGTTATGACGGACACTATTACAACCGGAATCTAAAAGAGACCACCGGTGCAATAGACCGCACGTCCTATAACGCTGCGTTGCGGTTTCAACCGAACGACAACTGGACTGTCGACTTAAGCATCAATAAGGATCAGCGCAGGGACGACAACATGCCGATCCAGTGCGACCCCAAGGATGGCTCTGCGCCAGGTTGGGGTGGTAAGTCCAGCAAGTGGAAGAGCTACACGGATGGGCGCTTGAACCATCTGGATCGGGGTTACTACCGGTCCTCCGGCGTTGCCGAGACAATGGGTGGATATGGGACCACAGAGGCAGCTGACGGTACGGGTATGGTGGCGGATCATGCCGCTGCCTGTGCAGCAGACGTAGCAGCTGGCGATTACACCACGTCCTCTGACCAGAGATCGTTTTCTGATCTGGATGTGGATTCATACTTTGCCACCGTGCAATGGGGATCCAATGGCGAGATCGGTGGACTGGATGACCTGAACATGAAGTTCCGCTATTCCAATCGTGAGACCGATTATGATTATCAGCAGGATCGGGACGGTAGCTTCTATGATATCGATAACATCGGCATGCCGACCTGGGCAACCAGCACAGGTGGTGATGTAGGTCAGGATAATGACACCGAAGGCTGGGAACTGCTCTTCGAGGGTCAGGCCAGTGACCGACTTTCTTTCACCGTGGGTTACAACTACTTCTATGAGTTGGCCAGAAATGGTGACGGCGCCTGCCGTACTGCTTTTGAGGCCAGTGGCTTTGCCGCGGTCACCAGTGTCAAGGATAAGCCTACACCTACGAATGGGAACGCAGACGGTTCTTCGGGTGTGGATTGTTCCAGCATGATTTCTGCCCTGTACTTCGACCTTCTGCCGGGCTGGTTCCTTCCTTTTGCCAACAGCTCCAGAATCGAAAATGAATCAAACGCCTTTTTTGCGCATATCACTTATGACATCAACGATGACTGGACATTAGATGTCGGCGCACGAAACACTACAGATGACCGGAATTTCTGGAATCTGGAATCCGCGATTGATGGTTGCCAGATCGAAGAGCAAATAGCCGGGGGCGGCAGGGGCGATGTCCAGAACAGGAAACTGGGCGCAGGACATTCGATCACTGCACCGGGAATGTGCCGTTACACTTATAAAGTAACCTTTGCATCTGCGATTTTGGACGGGTTTTATAACTCGGCAGCTGATGAGTTTAGTGCGACGACGCCAATGGTCAGCCTGACCCGTAATTTGGCAGCTGGTGGAAGCATGGATGAGGGCATGATCTATTTCTTGTACTCCGAAGGTTTCCTGACGGGTGGTTTTAACACTGAGGTCAACTCACAACTGCCACAGATTAAAAACTTCCTGTCCTATGACCCAGAGTCAGTAACCAATTATGAAATTGGCTTTAAGGGCACATTCAACAATGGACGTATCCGGCTGAATGCGGATTACTTCATGATGGATTATCAGGACAAACAGGAATCCATTTCCGTAGCGAACCCGGATGCTCTGTACGGTGTTGATGAGACCTTGGGTATCGTGACCAATGTTGCCTCGGTGGATATCTCTGGTATCGAGTTCGAGTTACGTGCCAATGTCTGGGACGGCGGCTTTGTCTCGCTGGATGTCGGTACGCTCTCCAACGAGTATGACTCGTTCAAATATGCCAATCCTGAGGCGTCAGGAAGCTTTATTGATGAGTCCAATACCACTATCCAGGATCTGACGGCTGACTTTACGATGAACCTGGGTATTGAGCATACGTTCAATCTAAGCAACGGCGGAACGTTTACACCGAGAGTCAATGCCTATCATTCTGATGACATCGACTATCGTGTATCGAACCGGAGCGCTCCTCCATCGCAGTGTAACCAGCCTGCGTGGACCAAGGTTGGCTTCCGGGGGACCTATACACCGCCGCAGGGCAATTGGAGGATGTCGGTCTTTGGTGACAACATCACTGATGAGCGCATTTTCGAAATGTGCGCAGCGTCTCGCGGTGTCTATAAGCAGCGCTATGAGAGACCAGCGTATTGGGGACTTGAGTTCACCGCTGACTTCGGTGGCTAATTCCTGAATATTGTTTAGTTTGTTTTGCCTTATGCACGGCACCTCTTCGGGGGTGCCGTGTTTTTTTTGTCTCCCTTTTCTCGTGCGGTGTCCGTAAAATAACGCTCAGTTCTTTCTCATAGACAATTTTTTATGTGATGATCAATTTGGTGCGAGGTGTTGTGAGGCAGAATATCTGCCTGAACCTTTTTGGTCTGCGCGCGAAGATGAGTGTATGCGCGTTAAAATTATAATAATTCCTTGTGTACCCTTAGTGGGCCCCCGGGAGGTTTTGAATGAAATTTGGTGTGATTTTTATGATTTCTTGGCTTGCCTTGGTAGGCAGCTTGGCATTTGCTCAGGACGAGCTGTCTGAGCCTGAGTACTCGGTTATTTTTGAAAAAGACGTGCCCATCCAGGTACGTGACGGCACCGTTCTTCGTGCCGATATATATCGGCCCGACGTACCGCAGGGTAATACAGAGAAGTTCCCTGCGCTGATCAGTCTGTCGGCATACCAGAAGGCGATGGATCGGATCCTGCCCCATGAACCCCCGTTCACGCACGTGGAACGTCCGGAGCCTGACTGGTGGGTTCCCAGAGGCTATACCCTGGTTTTTATCGATACCCGGGGAACTGGGACCTCACCAGGGCAATCTGATCTATGGTCCATGCAAGAGGCCTGGGATTACTATGATGCTATTGAGTGGGCCGCCGATCAGTCCTGGAGTAACGGTAAGGTTGGGCTTGTTGGGGTTTCCTACTATGCGATCACCCAGTGGAATGTTTCTAGCCTTCAGCCACCATCGCTTACTACCATCGTTCCCTGGGAGGGCTGGGCCGACATGTACCGGGATTCCGTTTTCCATGGCGGAATCTTTAACCAGGGGTTTTATGGACGCTGGTGGCTGGATGTGCGAGGAAAGCAGTTACTTGAGAATACCCGTGCTGATAATTCGGCCGCGCTCAGCGAAGACCTGATCTACAATTTTATGGCCCATCATCTTGATAGCCCGTGGTGGGATGAAGTTAAGTCCCGGGCCCAGTTCGACAAAATTACTGTACCCCTCTACAGCTCCGGCAACTGGGGCGGCTGGAATCACCACATGCGCGGCAACGTAGACGGCTATGTCCGCTCCGCCTCAACCCACAAGAAGCTGGAGATGCATATCGGGGGTCACACCGATGCTTTCTATTCTGACGAGGGTAAGCACGAGATGCTTCGCTGGTATGACCACTGGTTAAAGGGTAGGGATACCGGAATCATGGATGAACCCCCGGTCAAGCTTTGTATCCGTACCAGCGTGCGCGAATGTGAGTGGCGCTTTGAGAATGAGTGGCCACTAGCAAGAACACAGTACCGGCGTTATTACCTGAACCCGGAGGCCGCGGGTGTTGTCCAGGGCGCTGTTCACGACGCGATACTTACTACTACGCCTCCTTCAAGGGAAGGTCAGTTGGTCTACCCCACGGGGCCAGAGGCGTATTCCCGGGGATTGGCAGGCCAGCCTACGCTGACTTTTGTGACTGAGCCAATGAGTGAGGATGTTGAGGTCACCGGCCACAGCAACCTGGTTATGTGGGTGTCTTCTGAAACGGATGATATGGATATTTTTGCATATCTTCGCAATATGGCCCCCGATGGGACCGTAGAAACAGCAACCCGGGGTATTTTGCGGGTTGCGTTGCGTAAGTTGAACCCTGAGCTTTCGACCCCATACCGGCCCTACCACTCACATGATGAGGAGCAGAAATTGACTCCCGGGGAGGTTGTTCCGGTTCAGGTGGAAATTTGGGCCACGAGTATGGTTTTTAAGGCAGGCCATCGAATTCGGTTGGATGTACAGCCCCATGACGGACAGCATTATTTTGCAGCCTATGCGCTGGGTAATAACACAATTTATACCGGTGGCGACCGGGCATCTTATGTTCTTTTGCCGTTTGTCCCGGCAAAGTAACTAGATCAAGGAGTAGAACTTATGCGTTCCGCAATTTTTTCTATTGCCACAAGTGTTTTTTTTACCGCTTCCTTAGCGCAAGAGAACCAGAGTATCGATCCTACTTGGCTGCATGTACCGGAAGCGGTCACTGAGGATGAGCTTGTATTGATAGAACCGGTCATGGGCTCAGATATTCCAGTGGAGTTGCGTTTTGTGGAGTTGCTGGATGGTGTTTATGCTCCAATTGGTTTCCGGAAACCCGAAGGGGCCGGCCCGTTTCCTACGGTTGTTTTCGCGCACATGAATGGTGGATACGGCTTGCGCTGGATCCGTGAATGGACCCAGTACGGCAGTGGTACGCTTGAGGCATTTCTTGATGCTGGTTACGCTGTGGTGTGGATGCGTTACCGAGCTGAAGTAGACACGCCCTATGGTTCCGAGCTCACTGTTAGGGAGTTCCAGGGCCGGGATCGCTGGAGTCGTGGGCCGTTGGAATATGAAGACGCTATTTCCATCATTGAGTATGTTAAACAACTGCCTGCCGTTGACCCAGACCGTATGGGCTGGCTTGGTGTGAGTCATGGTGGCGAGATGCTTCTCAAGATTGCCTCAGAGTACGATGGTCTGCGCGCAGGCGTCGCGAGCGAGCCGGCAGCTATGGATTATCTTGCCAGGCTTCCCCCGGACCCGAATGCGCCAGCAGAGCCACCGCAGCCGGAAACAATGACAGAGAATACACCAGAGATGCAGGAGGGCGCAGTAAGGCAAATGAGAAACCAAATTGATATGCCCCGAGCCATGGCACGCATCAATGCAATACAGATGCCGATTTTTGTTGTAGCCAGGGATCGAGACCACAACCAGGCGACCTTCAGGTTGGCTTATGAATTGATGCGGGATGCAGGTAAACCGGCAGAATGGAAGTCTTACGATCACGATCATCATGGTTTCATATTCATTCAGCGCGACAGCAATGGTAACTATCATCCCGACCTACTACAGAGAGGGGTGGTCGAAGATTCTATTGCTTTCTTTGATCGGCACCTCTAGCAGGAAAAATTAGCTGAACACAATATTGTCCCGTATCCCATTAGGCCCTTTGTTTATTTTCTGGTAAAGCAGAGCCGCAACTCATATCTGGAATTTCTGATGAGGCCGTCATTCTCAACAATGAGTGTGTCGCGGCGAGCGAAAGGACTACTGACTTGCAAAATCAAGACCAAAATTTAAATGAGCATCTGGGTATTTTTTAAGAACAAAGGAGACAGACAATATGCTTTATTCGTGTAGCCCGGGCCTTGGTTCTACTGCCCGCGCATCCCGTGCGTCCTCCGATCACGAGAATGTAACGGTCGACATACATTGTCACGTCTATACACCGGCAGCAGATGATGCTGTGGCGGACTCGGAAGCCATGGGCCCAGAGGATATGTTCACATTCGCTAATCAGACCACAAGAGACGTGAACCGGGCACAGATGGAGACAATCAACAGCAAGCTTACCTCTATCGAAGAGCGGTTAAAGGACATGGATTCAATGGATATTGATATTCAGGCCTTGTCACCTGCCCCACCCCAGTATTATTACAACGCTGAACCAGAGCTAGGCCTTCTATCGTCTCAGATTATTAATAACCGGATCGCAGAGATTGTCTCAGAGTATCCAGACCGTTTTGTTGGGCTCGGCACAGTACCCATGCAGGAGCCACGACTTGCTGTAACTGAACTTGAACGAATGATTAATGAGTTAGGTATGCGTGGTGTTGAGATTTGTACAAATGTTGCGGGTGAGGAACTATCTGCCGATCGGTTCAAAAATTTTTTTGCAAAAGCAGAAGAACTTGACGCCTTGATCTTTATGCATCCTAACGGTTTTTCTGAGGGGCGTCGTTTGGCTGACCATTACCTGATTAATGTGATTGGAAATCCTCTGGACTCTACGGTCGCGGTTAGTCATCTAATTTTCGGTGGCGTGCTCGATGACTATCCGGGTCTAAAGATCTGTGTTGCGCATGGTGGCGGTTTCCTGTCTGCTTACTCGGGGCGCATGGATCATGCACACGGTGCCCGAAAGGATTGCCGTCGCTGTATTGAGCATCCACCCACTACTTATCTGAAAAGACTCTACTTTGACACAGTAGTATTTACACACCATCAGCTGGAATACCTCGTGAGTCTCTATGGTGCCGATCATATTCTTCTCGGCACGGACTACCCCTATGATATGGGGATGCAAGACCCAGTTGGTTTTGTAGAGAGTTCAACTAATTTGGACCAGAAGCAGAAGGCTGCGATTGCCGGCGGTAATGCTGCTCAATTATTGAAGATAGGAACTGGTGTTTCCCATGAGTGATTCGAATTCAAATGTCGGTATTATCGGGCTTGGTATTATGGGTTCTGCTATCGCCGGTCATTTAGTAGCACGAGGCAATACGGTGATTGGCTTTGATACTGACCCGGAACGATGCCAGGAGGCAAAATCAATAGGCGTTGCCGTGAAGGGCTCAGCTACTGAAGTCGGTATCGACTCTAAGGTTGTACTTACCAGCCTGCCAAGTGTTAACGCACTGAACGTTACAGTGGATGCATTGCTGCTGCAGCCTTGTGAGTCTGTTCTGTTAGAACTGAGCACGCTACCCCTGGATGCAAAACTTGCTAGCCATGCACAGCTCGCCGAGGCTGGTATTGAGCTTTTAGATTGCCCCCTAAGTGGCACAGGTGCCCAGGCAGTAGCCGGTGACATTTCCGTGTATGCAAGCGGGGATCAAGTGGCTTATGAGAGTTGTTTGTCTGTGGTGAAGGATTTTTCCCGGGTTAGTTATTACCTGGGGGCCTTGGGTAATGGCACAAAAATGAAGTTTGTAGCTAATTTATTGGTCGCTATCCACAATGTTGCGACGGCCGAGGCCATTGTTTTGGGAATTGAGGCAGGCTTGGATCCGGACACGCTTTGCGAGATTGCCGGTTCTGGTGCAGGTGCATCCCGGGTGCTGGACCTGCGTGGTCCGATGATGGTAAACGAGCAATATGAACCAGCATCCATGAAGCTTGATGTATGGCAAAAGGATATGGCTTTAATCAGAGATTTCTCGGAAAACTGTGGTGTCAAAACCCCACTCTTTTCTGCCAGTGCGCCGATCTACGATGCCGCGATTGCTCTTGGTCACGGACAGAGAGATACAGCTGCCGTTAGAAGCGTACTGCAGAATATGGTGCACAGTGTATGAGTATCCCGAAGAGTAAAATTTGAGACAGGATAAAGATTGATTGGGATGTACCTATCGAGATGGATAGTGGCTAGAAAAAACATTATAAAAAAGGTAATTTTTTTGTCATCAATAGTAGTATTACTGCTGCTTTTTTATTTTTTCTTCTCTCCCTACCAAAAGTGCATGAGAGATTTGAAGCCTCATATTAATGTTAGGGCTAGTGTGTGCTCGCAAAGTACTATTTGGTAGCTCTTCAGTTAGAGGTAAAAAAATGGTTATTCCCCCTCGTGTTGTTTTGGCCCTTGCCGTATTTTTGACATCCCTGACGGCGCTGGCCCTGGAAGGTACTCTGTTGGTAGCTAATCGTGAGGGTGGGAGTATTTCGTTTTTTGATTTAGCCACGGAAAGGGAGATTGCTCGTGTACCCATCGGTCCCGCAATCCCACATGAAGTGGCAATTTCCCCGGATGGCAGGTGGGCGGTAGCAGGCGAGTATGGGCCCAACGGATCACCTGGGCAGCGGTTAGTCGTGATTGATATAGTGAGTGCCCGTGTTGAGGGCTATATTGATTTGGGGACTGAGTCTAGGCCGCACGACATGAGGTTTCTACCTGACAGTCTTCGCGCAGTCGCCACCATGCAGGATTCGGATATGTTGGCCCTGGTGGATATTTTTTCCCTTGAGGTCATTCGTAAGTATCCCACTGGTGGCCGTGAGGGCCACATGGTGCGCCTTAGTCCTGATAGTACCCGTGCGTACGTAACCAGTCGTGGAGCCGAAGGAACCTTGTCCGTAATTTATCTGGAAGAGGATATTGAGCCAACGGTCATTGAAACGGGTCCGGGGGCTGAAGGGTTAGCTGTGACGGCTGATGGGGCGGAAGTTTGGGTGCTGAACCGTCAAGAGACGACGATCTCTGTCATCGATACACAAAGTTTGAAAGTTGTGGAAGAGGTTTCTTCTCATGCCTTTGCAGGGCGCGCCGAAAGCCTAGAGACGGGACAAATTGCCGCTGTAAATGGAGCGACAGGCCAAGGAGTGGGCGGCTATTTGCGTCTTTATGATGCCAAAAGTCGTGCTGTATTGCAGGATTTTCTAATACCCGGGGATCAGTCAGGCACAGGCGGTTACGGCTTGCTGGCAGTTGGCGAAGTGCTTTTTGTGGCAACTCGCTCAGGTGGTTCGATTCTCATTTATGACCTTAAAGATCCTAGCACCCCTTTTACGTTAGCGGATGACCACGAAGGGCCAGATGGAATGGCTTGGACGCCGCTAAGACTTAACGTTTTTCAGAATTGACACAAAGAGTCAGCGCGTAACGCTTTGTGGTCTTAAGCCTTTCAGGTACTTACGTTTATTGGTTTTGAGTATCTTTCGGTACTCCACCGTAATGTTGGACTGGCGATAACGTAAAACATCTCAAAAAGGATAGGAACACACATCCGCGTGCTCCTATTCGCCTGATTACCCTCCGGCAGCTCTTTTCTTCAAGAACTGGATCAGTTTCAACACATCCTCCGCTGCCATCCGTCCAATCGGACCCGCACTGTACGTGCTGGACAATACCTTCCCCTCTCCATCAAGAATGAACTCGGACGGTTGGATGATGGCCCGTTTATCTTCCCACCAAGAACCCAATGCATCTGCTGTCTCACGTGTGACACCATGGGCCACCGGAAAACTGACTTCCTGCTGCACTTCCTCGGCATGCTCTTCGTTGTCGACAGAGCCCGCAAATACGGAAATCCCTTCCGCTTCATACTCGCTTTTCAATTTCTCGTAGCCGACCAACTGGCGGCGACAAAACGGTCACCAGTGGCCACGATAAAAAAGCACCACCGCGAAGTCAGTACCGATGTCCTGGGGTAATGAGATCTGCTGTCCCCCCACGATCTGCAACTGCAGACTAGGGAAGCTCGATCCCACGCCTAATTTCTCTGCCATTGTTTTATTCCTCATTTTGAAAGCTACCTGCTCCAACATACGACAGATATCCGCCGAAACTCTGTTAGTAAAGAGCGCGCTGCAGGGGCAAGGTCGCGATACACAAGAGTCGTGGACCTTAAAAGCCGGCTAGAAAATATTACGGGTACACGGACGGTATTCTGTCTGCCCGGTATATAGCCCAACCAACCCCATCCTGCTTCAGCTGCAGTTCCCATACTTTTTCTACAGGTTGGTCATGGGTTATTTCCATTAACCGTGCCCAGCGTTGAGTGCGTGAGGGCCATCCCGGACCTAGGGGTTCATTGACACCATCTGAGTTGGTTTCTGCCCCACCCACATTCACCATTACAGTATCTGCCTCCGGATGCCAGTCCACGTCGCCCAGGTATCTTCCATAGAAATTTTCCTGTTCAGGCCCATAAACCCAGAGCTGCCTAACCTCCATGGCTTCTTCATCAACCGAATACTCAACCGCCCGACTGTAACTTTCGGTCAGTGGCATTTTATTGTTGTAGGGGCTGGCTCTGGCGAAGCCGTTGTCGAATAGCAGGTAGGTACCGTTTTCAGTATGTGAGATTGCGTGATGCTTATAGGACCATCCTACATCACCTACAGGCGTGAGCAGTTTTTCGCTCCAGGGTTCATTCCAGTTTTCGTGAGTTCCAAGGATCCACACGAGCTCGCCTGTGTCCATGCTCACCTTGATCACTGCATCCTGATAGGGGACCGACATAATGAAGGAGTTATCCTCTTCCTCATAGATAAGTGCATTGCCGTGGGTCCAGTCATGTACAACTCCCTCAACGACCCCGTCGTAGTGGGTTGCCCAAAAATCTTCCCTCAAGGAGTTATAGCCAATGCGGTAAGGGTCCAGTATGTCAAATAGACTCCACTCGTTGATTACTTCACCCTCGGGGGTAAATTCAACGATCACATCACCGATCACATTTGCATTCGCTCTTGGAGCGTTGGGGTCTGTCTCGCTCGTATACCAATCTTCAATAACACGGTGCTCAGAGCTCATGAGCAGGAAATTACCGTTTGGGAGCTCGGCGAAATCATGATGAAAGGAGTCAGTTTCCACTGCGATACTACCCGGCACTGGATTTTTCGCTGTTCCGGTAAAATGCCATCGTCGATGAATATTCCCAAGCATGTCGATCTCAACCATTCCATCAGTCCCCGGCCAGACCTCGTAAATCAGGTTGCCGTTTTTGAGTCTCCGTACATCGTGAACTCGATGGTTTCCCGGTAGGTAGTACCAGATGATTTCACCTTCATCGTCAACGATGATGGCAGGCGAGAAGTTTTCAGGTGAAGATCTCCCGCTTGCATCCCAACGTCCGTTGATATTAAAGATTGTTACACCAGGCTCCATGCGGTCCCGGTCATGTGCGGTTATAACAGGCGCTGGAAAGGCATCGGGTAGCGTCGGCGTTACAAAGACCTGCGTTTCTGCTTTAAATTCGTTACCCGCGCTATCGCGAAGTGTGGCCGTGATGTTATGGGTACGATCCGGACGCATACCAAGCACTGGTATTTCATGGTCCATGCTGAATTCTTCATTAAGATCAACTTCCCAGGCTCGGTCGCCATCAGAAAAGTGCAAGGAAATAACTCGGGTAAATTCCTCGGTGGTGAGACTGAGAACTGCTGCCAACGGTACAGTCGGGTTCGGGTTTGGTGTAAGGCTTATGCTGGTCACTCCGGGTGTATCGGTTTGGCCTGTCTCCGGGGAACTATTGCAGCCAAGTAGCAGGAAGCAAGCCGTTATTAAAAGGCCGCTCGTTCTCATGAACCGTGTTCGTAGTTTCATAGCGTAAGTCTCCTACCAGCTATTAAAATAAATTTAGTTTATTTAATAGCCACTGTTTTTTTGAATATGTTGCTTAATGTAGCTCAGTACTGCGGGGGTAACTTTAGAGGTGGCTGCTAGTATTTCCGCTTGACGTTGATGTCCGACAGGCTCGGGTACGTAGCTAAGGATGCGTTGCGCTTCTTCTCGGTAAGTGCTTGTTTTGAGTGCTGCCATGAAACTTGCACGGAAGGCTGCCACCGCTTCTTGATTCATGTTCGGTGGCCCAAGAAAAACATGCTGCATTGTCTGGTCAATTTCCAGCATTGTCCGGATGGATTCCCACGCCAAGCCTGAGGGCGCCTCGCCATGAATTTCTTCGTAAAGTGCTGGAAGTGAAGCAACATCAGGAACCAATGGATTTTGTACCAGCTCACCGTTCTCGTTCAGTAGCGGCATACTGTAAATAGGCATACCAGTTCCATTGTCGTTTAGCTGAGGTACCACTTGATTTAGATAAGCGTGAGCAGCGTCTGTTGCGGTATTAACTTCACCGCTGATTACTGCTGCTCTAATATTGCCACTGCTCGGGTAGCCAGGAATAAACGTATAGTTGGCCCCAAGCAAATCCAAGCCCATCGTACTGATAATCATTCGGCCATGCTCGGGTGCCATCCCGCCAAAGATCAATCGCTGTGCATTGGTAATGTCACGTGGCCGGACAAGCCCGCCCGGCACAACATCCGTACGGGCATAGATTACAAGCCCTGCAATTTGAACACCGCCCAGGGGAGTAAACTGGTTGTACTTAAAAGAAAAACCCGGTAACTCTAACAGCTCTCCTAGAGAAGAGCGTGGGCCGTAGTAGACAGTGGTTCCGTCCTTAGGGGCCTTCAAAAGCACATATAGGTGCGCGTTCAAACCCGAAGCACCTGGCATGTTATTAACGATTACAGTGGGCTTGCCTTCCAGATGTTCCTCCAGGTGTTTGGCTAAAAGTCGCCCTACAGTAGACCCACCTGCCGCAGCATCAAGTCCAATGACGACGGTGATAGTCTCGCCTTCATAATATCCAGCCGCTAGCCCAGTATCCGGTACTACTACTGTTAATAAGAGGGCAGCTAGCGCAAGTTTCAAAAGATGACAGTGTGTGGTTTGGTCGGTCATAACTACTTCTATAATTTTCGTATGGTTCTAAAGGCCGAACTTCGCTATTGTTGCCTGTGTCCAGTTGGATCGCAAGACAAATAAAAGGTGTCTGGGTATTCGTTCTCTGTCTAGGGGTATAACGTAATGAGGGTAATAGCGTTGCTCAAATTGACACATATTTCGCAAATTTCTGCGTATTGCGGAATCTTCATATTGTTTTTTGGTGATTTTTCCAGCGCAGAGCTTAGGCAGGTGGTGATCGGAACAAACCCGGCCGGTACTCATGCGTACGCAGCGGGAGCCGGCATTGCGAAAGTGATTCAGGACACGCATGGAATTCGGTCTACCGTTCGACCTTTCTCGGGCTCGTCCGCGTACTTGCCTTTGCTGCACAGGGGGGAGATTACGCTTGGCCTGAATACGAGCATCGACTCTTATCTCGCCTATTCAGGATTGGATCCCTATGGTGCCCCAATGACTAACTTGAGGTTACTTGCCCGCGCATTTCCCCTCTACATCATGTATATGGTTAGAGCCGACTCAGATCTTTATAGCGTAGAAGACCTGCTGCAAAAGAGGGTGGTGGTGGGTGTCCGTTCTAACATTTCGATGGGAGCACTACATCGGGCAATTCTAGCTACCGGCAGTCTTGGCAGCGAAGATATTGATGAACTTACAGTAGGTGGTCTTCCAGACGGGGTGCGGCTTTTGATTGAAGGGAGGGTAGATGCGGCATCCATTGGCCTCGACACAGCACTCACGTTGCAGGCTCACGCAACGGTTCCAGGGGGTATTCGGTATCTCACCATGGGACAGGACGAGGAAAAATTATCGACACTCATGCCTGGCTCTAAGGTCTCCATGGCCCCTAACGGGGGTGTTGGCGTTGATGGGGATCTGAGAGTTTCGGAGATCAGTGACTATCTCAATACCGGGACACACCTTTCTGAAGAAGATGCCTATTTTTTAGTAAAGACCATCCACGAGCGCTGGGAGGAACTTCGCGCTGATTATCCAGTTTTAAGCAGTACACCTCCGGATGGTCTGGCCCCACCTGACAACCCTCACCCCTATCACGACGGTGCGATTCAGTACTATAAAGATGTAGGCCTCTGGACTGAGGGGCACGACCAGAGTCAGGCTCGTTTTGATATTGAGTAGGTTTCATAGCTAGGCTGGACGGGCGTGCGGTGAGCCCTGCTGATCGCACTGTCTGTTCGCTGTATGATTTGGTTCAGATACAACACAGGGACTGGTAAGCAGTCAAATTTGCGGGGGATTCAGGCAGCACCATGCTCTCAGGCCGTTTAATTTTTCGAATTTTTTTTGTTGTCCTACTGGGAACCATCGTTGGCGCTTGCGTGGATACAGAGCCCGAGGCTGAGCTGAGTGCTGAAGCCATCGTTGTGGGTGCGGGCATCTCTGGGCTTTCGGCGGCTGTGGAGATGGGTCGGGCCGGCATTAACGTGCTCGTGCTGGATAGAAATTCTGTAATGGGCGGACACGCGGTCATGGCCGGTGGCTTTGCTGTGGTTGATACACCGATTCAGAGCGAACTTGGATTCCAGGATACGCCTGAGCTTGCCTATCAAGACTGGATGGACTGGACTGAGGATGGTGATCCGGACTGGACTCGTTATTATGCAGAAAATTCCAGAAGGATGATTTATGACTGGGTTGAGGAGATGGGTGCCGAATGGGTTCGGGTAGCCTCTGGCTGGGAAAATAGCATACCCCGGTTTCACTATACTGATCGCGGGGCACTGGGTGTTGTGTTGGCACTGTTCCGTACGGCCTTGGAATTACCCAATATAACGTTCCGATGGAATGAGTCTGTAGAAAGTCTGGTTGTTTCGGGGGGGCGAGCCACCGGTGCTGTAACCCGTAATCTCCGGACCGGCCACGAGGAGATCCTGAGCGCAAGATATGTTGTGCTTGCTACTGGCGGGTTCGAAGGAAACTTAGACCGAGTACGTGCAAATTGGAGCCCGGACCTTCCAGAGCCTGGTCGCCTACTGATAGGTTCTTCTGTTCATGCCACCGGCTCTGGCCACGATTTAGCAGTGCAGGCAGGCGCTGCACTCACAAAAATGAATCGCCACTATATTTACAATAACGGTATCGTTGATCCAAGAGATCCGGCAGGTACCCTTTCAATCACAGGGGGCAACGAAGATTCTCTCTGGGTAAACGCCCAAGGGCAACGCTTCACAAATGAGACCGGTCGTGACAAACGGATTCTGGTAGATCTTCTGGATCAGAACCCTGCCACCTACTGGGCAGTTTTTGATGAGTCAGCCCGCGATACATTTGCTATGCGTGGAAGAGAATGGGTTAATAATCCTATGGATGGACACTCTGTACTCGATAATCCAGATATTACTCACAAGGCACCCACACTCGAGGCTCTCGCCTCCATGGCAGGGATCCCAGGGCAAGCCTTGCGTGCAAGTATTCAGCGTTTTAATGAACTGGTAGAAAGTGGGGTTGATGAAGATTTTGGTAGGTTCTCTTCGCAAGCAGATGCGCCACCCAAGATTCAACAACCACCCTTTTACGCGTTACAGTTTTTCCCTATGACCCGAAAGAGTATGGGCGGTATTGCAATTGATACGAAAGGACGCGCCCTGAACGAGGCAGGGGAGGTGGTTTCGGGCCTGTACGTCGTTGGTGAGGCAAACGGCAGTGCGGGTATTAATGGAAAGCATGGTATGGATGGAATGTTTCTTGGGCCTTCAGTTGTTACGGGACGTGTCGCCGGACAGACTATCGCTGGGGCTTGGGCTGATATAGCGGCTCAGCAACCGCCTATTTCCATATCACCACTGGGGGAGGATCCATTGCCCGCAGAAGAAAACTGGGAAGGGAATCTTGCCCCAGAGGCACTTGAGGCAATGGTCACAAATTCTCGAGAAGGTTATTGGCACTTTGAGAAATCCCATGAAATGGTATTAGAGCGCGAATACGAATGCGACTTTTGTCATTCGGCCCAGGTGCCATTCTTTCCAGTCAATAACCGACAGAGCAAACTGGCACAGACCGAGGCCTGCGCCAATTGCCATGGCCGTTAACTTATCGGACGCAACTCAGACTTATTGTTCGATGAGGCGCCTGTTTCTACGCCAGTGCACCCAGCTTAATGCCTGCCCAGTCTTCTGCTGTCGGTAGGCGTAGTTTCTTTGGCCCACCCGATTTCTCGTCGTGATGCGGATGACCTGCGTCAGACCACATTTGCCGGTCTGAGTTAACGGCTGCCTCGTACAATCGGAATGCGCCCTGGGGATCCATGATCCGGTCCGTTGCCCCGTATCCGATCAGCATCGGACATTCGATCTTTTGTGCGATTCCATCCATCGTGTAATCCACAAGGGCTTTTCGGGTAGCGCTAAGATCTTCGGCCCCAATGATCCAGCGTACCCGGTCCTGGATGGGCGGATAATAATCAAACAGATCACGCAGGAGATCAAAGGATCCAGCTGTTGTCCAAACTGCCTTGATACGCGATTCACTCGCTGCAGCGCGCGGCGCAGAATAGCCACCCATGCTTTGACCGCGCAAGCCAATCCTTTCAGCATCTACGTCGGTGCGTGTCTCGAGATAATCAATCAGATCCGACACGTACCGCTCGGTATCGGGCTTCATGTAAAGTTGTTTGAGACGCTTAGCTGCGCCTTGGCCAGGTAGGTCCACAACTAGACTTGCCATGCCGCGCTCAGAATAATCGCCCATACCCAACATCGTACTTTCGGCCATAGAATCTGCACCTAGATAGGTGATTACAGTTGGGTAGCGTGTTCCTTCTGGGCCGCCGGGTTTTCGGAAATACCCATCCAAAGAATTCCCGTCTACATTGATGGTCACCCGTTCAAATGGTGGTGGAAGCACATTCCAAGCCTTGTCAAACATCTCCTTTAACTTAAGGTAACCAGGCATCATCGTTGGGTCCGTATCTTCTTGGTACACGATGGAAGCACGATGAAACCGAAACGCTCGGAGATAGAATTCATTTGCTGAAACATTCAAGTTCTGTTCAGCATAGCCATTGGCGATTTCTTCATTGATTTTAGCTACCCGATTCCATTCTTGGTACCAGGACTGGGGGTCAAAAGGTCTAAGGCGACGCGCTACTTCTAGTGCATGGGGGTCGCCCGTGTTAATCGATTGGTTCAGCCGGATTTCCATCTGGCCTCCTCCGACTACGTGGTCTCCCGTAAAGAGTTTTTGGTGGTCGCGTCCACCCACGTCTCCCACATGTTGGTTTCCGGGCCCAAGGTTTTGTGCGGCCACCTTTGAAATTGTAGATGTACCCGCAGCAAGTAATCCCCATTTGATTGCATTTCTACGGCTAAAGTTGCTCTGTTGGTTCATTTTTTTCCTCATTCCTCGCTATTTTTGATTGGCTTGGCTCAATCCCCCGAAGATTATCCTTTATTTGTGTTCCGACTATCCTTAATTAAAGCATAATAACCAGTAGAGGAGGTGAACATGGGCGATCAATATCCCGTCGTTAAGGTGGCTGCAGTGCAGGCTGCTTCTGTGTTTCTCGACCGTGAGGCTTCAACAGAAAAGGCCTGTAAGCTGATCCGAGAAGCCGGGGCTGGTGGCGCTCAGATTATTGCATTTCCGGAGAGCTTTATTCCTGGCCACCCGTTGTGGTATCACCATCATCCGGCTACCGGAGTGGTAGCCAATAAGTTTGCAGTGGAACTTTTCAAGAATTCTGTTGAGGTACCCGGACCTGAGGTAGAGACCCTGTCAGATGCAGCCCGTGAGGCCAATGCTTATGTGGTGATTGGTGTTTGCGAGAAACTGCCAGATACCTTCGGCACAATGTTTAACAGCCAGGTCTGGATTGGTCCGAATGGAGAATTAATTGGCAAGCATCAAAAGCTAATGCCAACGGTGGGCGAGCGTCTTGTTCATATGGGTGGCTTTGGGGATACTTTTGGGGCATTTCAGACTGAATTTGGCCCTGTGAGTGGCTTGATTTGTGGGGAAAATTCAAATCCTTTAGCAGTGTTTGGTTTGACAGCAGAGGGAAGCCGTATTCATGTTATGAGCTGGCCCAACCATTTTCCGACCAGCGGTGACCCTTTGCGGAATCGGGTTGCTGTTGACTCGCAGGCTTTTGCCCAGATGAGTAAGGCCTGCGTGATTTCTGCCTGTGGCACGGTGGATGATGAGACGATAAAAAAACTCAAGGTTGGCCCTGAGGGCGAAAAATTTCTGCGTGACCCTGATGCGTGTGGGGGCAGCCTCATCGTTGGTTCCGATAGCCGTGTTATAGCTGGTCCCATGGGGCCCGAGGAGGGGATACTGTATGCGGAATGCAATCTTGAGATAGGTATAGGTATGAAACTGAGGCACGATTTTGCCGGTCACTACAACCGTCCAGATGTCTTTCAGCTTCATGTGAACCGCACTGCCCCAAAGCTTTACCATGTTTCTGAGAATGAAACGGAGCCCGAACAGGATCCAAGCGCTGATGAGAACGTAACTGAGGGCTTGGTTTCACCGGAAGAGGAAAGTGGCACTATAGCCTCTGTTGCTCAGATTGGTGGACAAAAAAATAAGAATCCCTAAGGGTCATTAAATCCCAGGAAAAGGAGATAAGCTTTGAAAAAAAATAGGTTCAGTGGAGCATGCTTGGGGGCTGCCTTTATTTTTCTTGGTGTTGGCCTGCAGGCCTGCAGGCAAGGTACTGACGAAACAGTTTCTGACGTTGTAACTGGTGTGCTGCCCGGTACTGGTTTCGCAGCTATACCGGGGCAAAAAGGTGGTCAGGATATATTTGGTGCCTATGAGGTTGACGCCGACTGGCCAAAAGATCTTTCGACAATTCCCGGGCACGAGGACTGGACTTTCGGAGCAGGCCAGAGTGTTTTTGCTGAGAGCCCGGATCGTGTTTTCGTATTGCAACGCGGCGAGCTGCCGAATATCGGGAGGCCTGAGGGACGGATGTTGCCGGAATTTGGGCCTAGCATTTCTTTTCCCATAGGGAGGCTACCATGGCGAGATGCTACTCGCGCCAGCCCTCCCGGGGCACTTGATGGTGATGATCGGGATGTTTATGGGGATGGAACGGATAGGTCAGGAATTGATTTTCGTTGGGAGCATTGTGTCCTTGTTTTCGATCGCGAAGGTAACTTGATAGAGGACTGGAGCCAGTGGGATGACATGCTGAGGCGTCCCCATGCGATTTATATCAGCCCCTATGATCCAGAGAAACACGTTTGGATTGTAGATGATTACAGGCATGCGGTTTTTAAGTTCACCAATAACGGCAAGCAGCTGGTGCAGACTTTAGGCATTCCCAATGAGCGTGGTGATGGCCAGACACATTTTTATAGGCCAACCTTCATGGCCTGGTTGCCAGACGGATCATTTTTTGTTGCAGACGGTTATGTGAATACCCGTGTCGTGAAATTTGATGCTCAGGGTGATTATCTTCTGGAATGGGGGCAGGAGGGCACTCCACCTAACGAAGCCCGTCCAGGGTATTTCAATAATGTGCACGGTATTGCCACAGACCCGGAAACAGGTCGTGTATTTGTAAATGATCGGGATAACCACCGGGTTCAGGTGTTTGATCAAAATGGCAACTATTTAGACCAATGGAGTTTCGGGGACCCCCCATCGGATATCCATATGTTTATTATTGGTGCCGATGGTTATCTCTGGGCAGCAGACCGTGGCACAAATAAGATTCTGAAATACGATCTCAATGGTAATTTTCTTTATGCCTGGGGAGCTTGGGGTGATTTCCCGGGTGGTATGTGGGGCGTGCACGGGATGGCCGTAGATCAGGAAGGCAACTTCTATATTGCCGAGGTTGATAATGGCGGTGCTCAGAAATTTACCCCCCGGATAGGTGCAAATCCTGATTTCCTAGTCGGCAAACCATTCTATTCAGCGTGGGAATAACACCTGAGTATTTTTTGTTGTAGCCACTTTGCTCTGAAAACTGCAATTAAGTGCGGACTCTTTAGGTTGTAGTGAGGCAGAGTTATGCGTGATCCTTTTTTACCAAAAACTAGTAATGACAATAGATTGATAAAGGAATAGCTTTGTGAGTCACTGGATTAGCTCAGGAAACTTTTGGAGACGAGGCCGGTTCATACTCGTTTTTTTTTGTACTGGAGCCGGATTAGCCCAGAGCCCTGACAGCTCCCCGTTGAAAACTGTGCAGGCCATCCGTGTTAGCGAGCCGTTGTCTATAGATGGTCGCCTGGATGAGGCAGCATGGGCGGGCGCGGCTGTGGTGGAAGATTTTCATCAGATACTTCCAATTGAATACGCACCTCCGAGTCAAAAGACTCAGTTTTTCCTACTTTACGACGACGATGCACTTTATGTCGCTGCAAAAATGTGGGATAGCGAGCCGGACCTGATTACTGCAAAAGTCTTGAGGCAAGGGGGTCAGTCCTGGACAGATGATCAATTTCATTTACTGCTGGATCCCTTTAATGATAAGCGCAGCGGCTACCGTTTCCAAATTAACCCCAATGGACTTAGGCAAGAAGGGCTGACTCTCAATACGAGCCAAGTGGAATGGAATTGGGTGGGTATTTGGCAAGCGGCAGCAGTTCAGGATGAAGAAGGTTGGGTGGCTGAGACTCGAATCCCTTTCAAGTCTCTCTCTTTTGATCCAGAGAGCGATATCTGGGGCATTAACTTTACTAGAAAAATCAGCCGGGAAAACGAAACCATTGGTTGGGTATCTCGGAATCAAACCATTAGTCCTGCGATTGCGGGCATTCTGACCGGCTTGGAAGGCATTAAGCAGGGCCTTGGCTTGGATATAGTACCGACGCTAACAGCTAACAAACAGAGAACTTTTGTATCTTACGCTGACGATTCTAATGTCGAACCTTCCTTGGACATTTTTTACAAGATATCATCGGCGCTGAATGCGGCCTTAACCCTCAATACGGACTTTTCTGCAACGGAGGTCGATAATCGGCAGGTCAATTTAACGAGGTTTGGGTTATTTTTCCCGGAGAAAAGGGACTTCTTTCTTCAGGACATGGATATTTTTGAGTTTGGTCGCCTTGGCGACCGCAATTTTTCCTCCGTTTTTTCACGCCCTTTGGCAGAGAATGGCCGACCATTTTTTTCACGCAAAATCGGCCTCAGTTCGACCGGCCAGCCTGTAGGGCTGGACGCAGGGGGGAAGCTTAGTGGGCGCATCGGGCGCTGGAATGTTGGCGCGTTAACTGTTCGGCAGGAGCAATTTAAAGATATTGAAGCGGCAGACTTATTCGTAGGGAGAGCTGCTGCCAATGTTCTGCAAGAGTCCAGCCTAGGCCTGATTGTCACTAATGGTGACCCGAGATCCAATCGAAGCAACAGTCTATTGGGTGTTGATTTTCGCTACCAAAATACCCGGTTGGCCAACGGGAGAACCGTTGAGGCGGATCTATGGTATCAGCAGTCTGATACGGAGGGGATTGACGGCGAAGACGGGGCTTGGGCCGCCAAGGTCAGGATGCCGAACAATACTGGTTTTAAAGGGGAGCTGGGGGTAAAGGAGATCCAGGCAAACTTTATTCCCGCTTTGGGCTATATCAATCGTAGGGATATCCGAGATTACACCCTTGAGGCAGGCTATACCTATCGTAGCCGCAGTGGGCGCGTTAGATCTATTTACGGAGGAGGCGCAATTCAGCGCGTGGATCGTCTTTCAGGCGGACTACAAAGCCAGGTGGCAAGTTTACGATTGGATATACAGAATCAAACAAACGACAAAATTGTACTAACCTATAGTGAAGAGAAGGAAGGACTCGTTCTACCCTTTGAAATTTCAAAGGGTATTGTGATTCCAAGGGGCCTGTATGCCTTTGATGAGTTCAGGGCCCACATAGATACAAGTACTCATCGAAAATTAAAAACAAGATTTACAGTAGGCAGTGGAAGCTTCTATGCTGGAGAGCAGGATAACGTTAATTTTTTCCTGGAGTGGACGCCTAGCCAGCACCTACGAACAAGTGTCAATTACAGATACAATGATGTCTCATTGCCCGAGGGAAACTTTGTTCTGCGGGTAGTTCAGGCTGGGCTAGATTTTATTTTTTCTTCTACTCTGTCATGGGTAAATCTGCTTCAATATGACAATAATTCTGAGATGCTGGGCATAAATAGTCGACTTCATTGGGTACCGCAAGCAGGCCGGGAAATGTTTATTGTGCTAAACCATAATTTAGAAGACCCGGACCGGGACAATAGCTTTCAATCAGCATTCGCCGATCTATCGTTTAAGGTTAATTACACACTGCGCTTTTAGCATTATTATTTTTTTACTGGTAATAATCTTTAGCCTTACTAGGGTAGATACAATCACGTAATTATTATGGGATCGAATAGAATTCTTATTCACTGCGTATTTATGAATTTATTAGATCCAACTAATTTTTTTTATCCTGTTTGTGTGTGGTGGCACAATCATCCGAATAGGCACTATCTTTATATTGGGTCATAATGCTTAGCGTTCAAAAAGTCCTATTTTTGAGTTGGAGCTTATCTCTCCCGCTCATGTTTCCGTTTATGCTGATGGCACAAGACCCGGGTGCTGAGGCAAAGGTTATGCGCGCGGTTCGTGCTATCACGCCGCCGGTGGTAGATGGACACTTAGATGAAAATGTCTGGACCATTGCAGCCATAGTTGATGACTTTCATCAGATATCTCCTGACGAATATGAGGAACCCTCTGAGAGCACTGTTGTTTATCTAATATACGACCAGGATACTTTGTATGTAGGAGCCCGCCTTTTGGATAGTGCGCCTGAGCAAATTGTGGCACGCGTATTGCGTCAAGGTGAGCGACCAGAAAATGATGACTCCTTCTCGGTTGTGTTAAGCCCTTTCAACGACCAAAGAAGCGGCTACCTTTTTGAGGTAAACGCAAATGGTGTGCGCTCGGAGGCCCTCTATAGGGACAACAGGACCCAGTTTGACTGGGAGGGCATCTGGAGAGCGGCATCAACCAAGGGAGATGATGGGTGGGTTACCGAGATGGCCATTCCTTTCAAGAGCCTTTCCTTTGATCCAGGGGGTGATACCTGGGGTATAAATTTTAGTCGCAGAGTTGCGCGCAAGCAGGAGACTATGGGATGGGTGTCCCGTAGTCGCGAACAAAATCCCAGTGTAGCTGGAGTCGTTACAGGGTTGGTTAACCTTGACCAGGGAAGTGGCTTGGACATAGTTCCCTCTCTTAGCCTGCGCCGAGCAAAATCCTTTTCTTCAGGAATAGGTGATTCCGAAACTGAACCCTCGCTGGATGTTTTTTATAAGTTTACGCCGGCACTTACCGGTGTGCTGACCTTGAACACTGATTTTTCAGCGACGGAAGTCGATGATCGACAGGTCAATCTCACACGTTTTAGTCTTTTCTTTCCTGAAAAGAGGGATTTTTTCCTGCAGGATGCTGATATTTTCGAGTTTGGTCGAATTGGGGTTTTCCCTGGACCCGACAACAATAGCGGTAGGCCTTTCTTTTCCCGGACCCTTGGCTTGAGTAAAACCAAGAAACCTGTTGACCTTCAGGGTGGGGTCAAGCTGAGCGGTCGCGTGGGCCGGTGGAATTTGGGCGTACTCAGTGTTCGACAGGACCGGTTTGAAGATGTTGATGCCAGTAGTCTCTTCGTTGGGAGAATTGCAGCGAATGTTCTTGAGGAATCCAATATCGGGATGATTATTACCGAAGGTGATCCCCATACCAACCGTAACAATAGTCTCTATGGCGTAGATTTTCGTTATGTTAATACACGGTTTCGGAGTGGGCGTAACCTGGAAGGCGAAGCCTGGTACCAGAAAACCGAGACACCCGGATTGGATGGGGATGACAGTGCGTTGGGATGGGGTATACGAAGCCAGCCCCAAGAGAATTTTGGTACTTGGGTGTCCTATAAGCAATTTGAGAAAAATTACAATCCTGCATTGGGGTATCTGAGCCGGCCCGGCACTAAGAATATAAATGCTTCTGTGTACTGGACCTTCCGCCCAAGGGAACGCTATTTGCGCACAATTAGGCCCCGTATCGTTCTTGACCGGTTCGAGCGATTCGAAGACGGAAGTATTGACAGCGAGTATCTAACCTTAGAGCCCTTTCAGCTTACAAATCACACTGGAGACATGATTCAGATTGACCTTACCCGGGATAAAGAGGGCCCACTCAGTCCATTTGAAATCTCCAAAGGCATTTTCATCCCAGCAGGCGACTATAGCTTTCAAAGGCAGGGCCTTACTTTTCGTTCAGGTGCACAAAGGAAGTTTGCGGGTGAGCTTACGTACAGTGAAGGTGATTTTTACGGAGGAAAAAAGACGGCTTTAGCAGCTAATTTTGGTTGGCGTCCCTCTGCAAGGTTTAATTTTAATGCCAGCTACTCGATAGATGATATTAATCTTCCCCAAGGCTCGTTCGTTAGTAGGCTGATCCGCTTGAGAGCCGATCTTGTTTTTTCCTCCGCACTGTCATGGGCGAACCTGATCCAGTGGGATAACACATCTAATTCGATGGGAATTAACAGCCGACTTCACTGGATTCCTGAGGCGGGACGTGAGGTTTTTCTAGTGCTGAACCACAATCTTCAGGATACTGATAGCAACAGAAATTTTCGCTCAAATACAGCCGATTTGACTGCGAAGGTAAATTATACCTTTCGTTTCTGATTTGACGGGTGAGTTTCTTTTGCCCGTTTTTAGAAAGCCCAGACCAATAAAAATAAGGATGGGGGATTTAATAAATCGGGTCTTGAGAATAATACTGGTTATCCCCATATCTTCTTTAAGAGACGGCCGGGACAGAAACAAAATCCCAGAACTTCATGAAAACATGAGAGGATGCAATGGAATCAATTTTCGCACACGAAGAGGCCATGAAGGCTCAACTTGCGCTGCTAGCGATTAATTTTTCCTCCTGGAGGCCGGATATTAATCAGTGGCTTCATAGTGAGGATTCAGAGACTTCTCTGAGAGAGGTACTCCAGTATGCGCCTTGCACGTTAATTCATTAGTCGGATGACTTCGCTGGCCGCGTGATAGTCAGATATTTAATAGCGTTTTCTGGTGCAGCAGGAATAACTCTTGGCCTGTTTTTCTTTATGAATGACGTCTCTGAGCGAATGCAGGTGGGTGACGGGACGCTCTACTTCAAAATCACAGATTTTATTCCTGCCCCGGACCCTGGCCGACAGTTACCTGAAGCGCCTGTACTGCCGGAATTGCGTCCGGGAGTTGTTGGTTTGGAATACGAGGGTGATGCGGATAAGGCCTCAGTAGATTTTGTCCCGCCGGCCGTTGAAGTAGGGGCATCAGCGATAGAGACGAGTCAGCCGCAGGAACCTGCCGAATAAGCGTGGACATCTGATCATTAGTTTCTCAATGATCTTGGTTGCTAAAAAAGTTTAGTGATGCAAAAAGATTTTTTGTTGGTACTCTCCGTTTTCTTTTAGTAGAACCAAAACGGAGCAGCTTCAAAAAAAACCCATACCGCACGCAACAGGTACGGCATGGGTTTTAGAGGAGCTCTTAAAACTATCTGACGCTGTACGTAAACTGGACCCCAATGGTACGGGGTTGGTTGATTGTACGGCTTGTATGAGAAGGATTTCCCTTCGCATTCTGAAAGAGTGCACCAATTTCGTCCGTTGCATTCCTTACAAACACAGCAGCTTGCCAGTTCTCAGCTTGAACGCCCGCCCTTAAGTTGAGGGTTGACCAGGAAGCGACCGGTACGTTTCTTGAGAATGCACCAGCGGAGTTTCTTACATTGTCGATCCGGTCAATGTCGCCCGTGTGACGGTAATCGGCAAAAAAGAAGCCGTTGCGGTTATTCCCGGTGGGCCATGTGTATTGCAGCGCCGCGCTATATGCAACTTCGGGGGTACGCGTAATAAGCGGATCACCTATCAAGGCTTTATAGCTGCTGGCTGTTTTTCCTACATCACTGAAGGGCCACTCGTTGTAGAGATTTTTTAGCACCTCTGACTCATTGGTGGACAGGCTGAAGAGTACCCGCAGACGGTCTGTGGGTCGGGCGTCTACCTCTGCCTCAAAGCCGCTCACTGTGGCGCATTTCCCGCTACAGTTCACCTGGGCCTGGAAGGCGCCCCCTGAGAAATCAACCGAGTACTGCATGTCATAGAAATCGATTTGATAATACGACATATTGAACATCGTGCTGTCCCCAAGAACGCTCTTGAACCCGAATTCATAATTCCAGGTGTAGTCATGCTCAAACTTAGCCGGCATTTCCGGTTCGATCTGATTGACCGTACCGCCGGAACGGAATCCCTGCCCGGCGATGAAGTACATCATACGATCATCGGTAAGGTCATAGCTGAGCTCAACTTTGTTAATAGAATCCTTTTCGGATATCGCGTAGGTCGGTGCAGCCATAGGCTCAACTGTTCCATGGAAGAAAGGAACAATGAAGGTACCACTGTCCTTATTCCAGTTGTCAAAGTAGCGCCCACCGAAATTTACCCGGAATCTATCCGAGACATCAATGTTAACTTCTCCGAAAAACGCTGTTTGTTCCATCTGGAACCGTGCCACACGCTCGTACATGGACTTGTTCGTGTCCGTGAGCGGGAGGATCACACCCGTGTTCGGGTTAGTTTCTAGGAAGCTGTTGTGGAGGTTGATATCCCGCTCCGTTGAGACATAACCCACAACGTAGTTGACCCGACCCGGGAGATTCGAAGCAAACCGAATTTCGTGGCTGCTTAGCTCCGTGTCCGTAATGGATTGAAATACGCCACCCTCGGCTCCATCACCTGCATATTTTCGGCAATAGCCAGTAAAGGCATTCTGATTATCGTTAAGATAGTCGTTCGAGAGTGTGTCGCACGTTCCTCCATAACCTTGGTCTTTATTACCAACAAGCCGCGCTCTACGAAGAGGGTAAAATCCGCCCCCAAAGAACCCGATCAGGCCGCTGATATCCGACGTTAAATCTGTGTCCTTAGTGGAGGAACTCGATGCCCAGGTTAGTGTGCCTCGTTCCATTTCATGATTCAGGGTCAGCCCGAACATATCCAGGGTTTCATCTGTGAGGTCATTACCCGATTTGCTGATGAGCTTCACGCCATCGGCAGCCTTCTTACACCCGCCACATGGGGGTGGTCCGAACGCCCCCGCATAGGGACGATCAACCGCTCCAGCCCTTGCCTGCGTATCCTGGGAAAAGTACTGCAGCAGCAGATCCGTGTTATCGCTAAGCAGGGCGCTCATGGACAGCCGGAAACCGGAACGGTCCCAGCCATTAATATTTGATCCGGAAAGGCCAATCTTTTCGCCGTTCGGAGAGGACAAATTTTTGGCGTTCGGGTGTTTGTTTTCATAAGGAACGGCGTCGATAAAGCCCCCGACATCCCGGGTATAGGCCGCTAAGCGAAAACCAACCGTGTCCGAGACTGGCATATTCAAAAAGCCCTTAACATTGAAGCCACCGTCACCACCGGAGACGCTGTCGACCTGAGTGGTAAGGCCAGCATCAAAGGCTTCCAGGTCCGGTTTTTTAGTGACAAAGCGCACAGCACCCGCGAGTGAGTTAGAGCCAAGCAGTGTTCCCCTAGGACCGCGCAATACTTCCACTTGCTCAACGTCATAGACATCTAGGTCGAACTGCCGCCGCCCCAAATCGGAAGTATCTTCACCTGAGCCGGAGGTCGGCATGTTGTCCCAAAGAATAGTGGCACCGGATTCCCCGTCAGCGTTTACCCCACGGATAACGATTGTGTTATCACCTACGGCACGGTTGATTACGTCTAGGCCAACCACGGTACGCGCGATATCTTCGAAGTCCTGCGCTCCCATTGCTTCCAGTGTGTCACTGGTCAGTACACCAATAGACCCCGCAATGTCCTGAACATTTGCCGAGCCTCTCTTGGTAGTAACAATGATCTCTTCCAAAGCCTGTTGCGCACTGGCGCTGCCAGCTGCTACGAGGGAAAGTAGCAAGGCGCATCTAAGCAAACTCTTCATAGGATTCTCCTGCCTAAGTTTAACTCTATAATTTTGTTGTAAATAAGATACAGCTCTCGATGGTATGTTGACAGAGTGACGTGTGCCCAAAGACCTGTCCAATGATATTTAAGCGTCTATTATAACCTTTTAGTTATATTAGTTTTCAATTACGCTGAAATAAGGTTTTTGCGCTACCTAATATTAGCCTTAAGTTGTGCATGTACTGGGGTCCAAAGAGGGTCAGTATGTAATTCTTGCATATCTGCCCCCACACATTGCATATGCCTTGGAACCAGTCTATCTGGTAATCTGTTGACAGGATTTCAGGCTGATGGGTGATGACTAGGATAATGTCTCATGGGTAAAATAGTAGATGTGGTGAGTAGAATGCGTCCAAAAACAGAGCTTACTGCGGTTACTGCGGTTACTGCGGTTACTGTGGCTATATTGGCTACCTTAGGTTGTATGACGGTTGGCCAAGCCCAGGAAGGCGGACCGGATAACGGAGTTATTCCGCAATATCAAGCACTGGTAGAGCAGTATTGCACGTTCTGTCATAACTCTAGAGTCAACATTGGCGGGCACGCCTTTGATCAGGTAGATCTCGGTAACATCCACCAGCATGCGGATATTCTGGAAAAGGCAGCGGTGAAAATCCGAAGTGGTTCAATGCCCCCTGCCGGCTTACCCCGACCTGATCCGCAAAGTTATTTTGGTTTTGCGGAGTGGTTAGAGGGCCAGCTCGATCATGCGGCTGCGGAAAATCCGGATCCGGGTAGGCCGGCGCTGTATCGCCTGAACCGCACCGAGTATGCAACGGTGATCAGGGACCTTCTGTCGCTAGACATAGATGTTGCTGCTCTTTTGCCCCCAGATACCACGAGCTACGGTTTTGACAATATTGCGGACGTTTTGGGCGTGTCTGCAACTCTCTTGGAGGGTTATCTCGCAGCCGCAGACCGCGTCAGCGCTATAGCTGTTGGGGATGAAGAGTTCGCACCGGAGGTGGCTATCTATGATGCGGGCGCGCGCCTCTCGCAAGATAAACACATGGAGGGACTTCCGCTAGGCACTCGCGGCGGAATTGCTATTGAGCACAATTTCCCCCTGGATGGCGTATACGAGATCCATACCGCATTTCGTGGAAATTCCCTTTATGCGGTCAGGGGACTTCTTTTCAGTCATAAGTTTGAGCTTTCAGTGGACGGCCGCCCCGCCCGCACGGTGATCATCGGGGGCCCGGCAGATTACAACCATATGCAGGAGAATGCGGATGCGTCGAGGCTGGCGATCGAGCGACGTGCCCACGTCCGTGTTCCTGTCACCGCCGGAGTCCACAGGGTTACAGCGACTTTTTATGAAAAAACCGGGGCACTGGAAGTTGATCAACTTGAGCCTTTTGAGCTCATCGATTTTGATCCTGTTTATGTTGGAAATGTGCCTTCAGTTATGAGTGTATCCATTCGGGGGCCGTACAACGGTAAGGCACCCCTGGGCGACACTACTGCTAGTCGCAAGGAGATTTTTTCCTGCCGGCCCACCAGCTCCCGAGATGAAAGGCGTTGCGCCGAGAGCATCTTGTCAAGACTTGCACGCAAGGCTTATCGGCAGCCACTGCTGGATTCTGATGTGGATGAGCTGATGGATTTTTACACACTTGGCCGCGAGCAAAAGGGAACGTTTGAGGGTGGAGTCCAAATGGGCTTGCGCCGTATATTGGCAAGCCCTGAATTTGTTTTCCGGTTTGAGCGTGACCCGGTCAATGTTGAGCCTGGAGAGGCTTTTCGAATTAGTGATCTGGAGCTGGCTTCGCGTTTGTCCTTTTTTCTCTGGAGTAGTATCCCGGACGAAGAGCTCGTGGGCTTAGCTTCCAGGGGGCGACTGAGTGATCCACGGGTACTGGAAGCTCAGGTGTTGCGGATGCTGGCTGACCCGCGCTCAGGGGCATTGGTAGAGAATTTTGCAGGGCAATGGCTGCACTTGCGTCGCTTGGAGAGTGCTGAGCCGGACATTTTTGCGTTTCCTGACTTTGATGACAATTTACGTCAAGCCTTCAAGCGGGAAACCTCATTGTTTTTTGAGAGCATTATGCGGGAAGACCGCAGTGTGCTGGATCTAATGAGAGCCGACTATACGTACATGAATGACCGGCTGGCTCGCCACTATGGAGTACAGGGTGTACTGGGCAGTGCTTTTCAGCGGGTTCCGGTGACAGACGAGGCCAGGCGTGGCTTACTTGGCCATGGCAGCATTTTAACGGTGACTTCATTTGCTCACCGCACTTCCCCGGTTGTTCGGGGAAAGTGGGTACTGGAGAACCTTATAGGTGGCCCACCCCCTATGCCGCCTGACGATGTGCCAGCCCTCGATGAGAATCAGAATGATTCTTTGGATCATGAATCTTTCCGTGCCAGACTTGAGCGGCATCGCAATGATCCAGCCTGTTCAGCCTGTCACAATGTCATGGATTCCATAGGGTTTGCTCTGGAGCCTTTTGATGGGATCGGTGCTTGGAGGGTTCGGGACGCGGCGGGCGAACCCGTTGATGCTTCTGGCCGCTTGGCAAGTGGTGTGGCCATCGATGGGCCAGTTGAGCTACGAGAGGCACTGATTGAAGATCCCTCACAGTTCGTCCGAACATTCGTCGAGAAGCTTATGATATACGGGTTAGGGCGGGGCCTGGAGTATTACGATATGCCCAAGGTTAGGAAGGTAGAGGAAGGAGCTGCAGGGCAGGATTATCGTTTTTCCTCGATCATTCTCGGTATTGTGATCAGCGAGCCATTTCAGATGAAGCGGGCGGCTGGCGGGGATGGTATGATCCGTGCATCGCTTTGATAATTTGGTTTTCGTTATCCTAGGATAGGGAGTCTAATATCTTGATTATCTTAAAAAAATCTATGCCGAGACGTACATTTTTGCGGGGCGCAGGGGCTACCATAGCGATTCCGTTTGTTAGTGCAATGGTCCCATCACTTACTGCCCTCGCCAATACACCTGCCAATCGGCCGCGCAGGCTTGGGTTTGTTTACGTGCCGCACGGATTTGTCATGACTGATGAAGTTGATTGGTGGACGCCAGAGAAGGTGGGTGCCGATTTTGATATGACCCGCACCATGATGCCTTTGGAGCGTCACCGAGATAACTTAACTATTGTTAGTAACCTCATGGGTTCCTATGGCGGTGATGCAGGCCAGCACACTGGTGCTGCAACCACTTGGCTTACTGATACCTATCCAGTCAAAAGCCAGGGCACGGATGTAAGGGCAGGGATCTCCATTGATCAAGTGATCGCAAATCAGGTTGGACAGGAAACGGTATATCCATCTATGCAGTTGGCGATTGAGGATGTCAGTCAACTCGCAGGAACATGCGATGCGGGATACAGCTGCGCATACCTTGATACGGTTTCCTACGCATCACCAACGAAGCAGTTGCCCATGCAGGTTAACCCGAGGGTAGTTTTTGAAGGCATGTTTGGGGGGACTGGTACGGCCGAGCAACGTCTGGCCCGGATGCAGCAGAACCGCAGCATTTTGGATTCAGTTCTCAAGGAAGCTCAAAGCGTCTCAAGCGACTTAGGACATGGTGACCGTGTTCGGCTTGAAGATTACCTGGAAAATGTTCGAGAAGTGGAGCGCCGCATTGAGGTGGCTGAGGGCCGGGCAGGGGAGCTATCGGCATCAGCACCGGTATCACCGGTAGGGGTGCCTGATCTGTTTGAGGAGCATGTAGAGCTCATGTTTGACTTGCTGCATGTAGCCTATCAGGCCGACATATCGAGGGTTTCTACCTTTATGATGGCACGAGAGCTGAGCCCCTTAAGCTATCCTCAGCTGGGCATTGCTGATCCCCATCACAGTATTTCTCATCATGGCAACAAAGATGACATGATGGAGAAAAAACTTAATGTTGATCGGTACCACACGGAGTTATTCTCAAAATTCGTGGATCGTTTAGCCTCAACGCCGGACGGCGAAGGGACTCTACTTGATAATACGCTGCTAATGTACGGCAGCGGCATGAGTAACGGCAACCTACACGTGAAGCTTCGTGTCCCGGTTGCGATCGTCAGTGGATTCATTAAGGGTAACCGGCACATCCAAGTGCCAGACAAGACGGTACCTATCGGTGATCTACACGTTGATATTGCCAAGCAAATGGGAGTCTATCTGGAGAGCTTTGGCGAGAGAAGCAAGGGCGACACAGTCGGCCTTTCTTAGCGACCTGGGAGTGAACTTGTCGTCACGTGACTAGCGGGGCGCGGGTTGTCTTATTTTGGAGGCATGTAATGGGTCTATGTAGGGTATCCAATATGAAGAATTATTTAGTCGCGCTCGCGATCACATCACTGTGTTTTGCCGCGCAAGCAGAGACCGTCATTGAGGCCGTCAAGGCTGGCAAGGTAGAGCCCATAACTTACCACCTGGCACAGGGCGGGGATGTGAATGCGTCTGAAGCTGACGGAACCACCTTGCTCATGTGGGCGATTGAGGCTCGTAATTCTGCGGTAGCGGAGATGCTGATTGATGCAGGTGCTGACGTATCAAGGGTGAATCGCTATGGCATCACTGCTCTTTACCTTGCCGCCCGACAGGGTGACGCGGCCGCAACACGCGCACTTTTGGACCGCGGTGCAGACGCAAATAGTGCACTACCGGAAGGTGAAACAGTACTCATGACTGCTTCTAAGAATGGAAATCCGGAGGTCCTGAGCTTACTTCTACGGGGTGGGGCAGATGTAGATGGAACAATGCCAGCAGGCGAGTCACCTTTTTTATACGGTGCTGACCCCAATGCCAGAGAAAGCTGGCATCAGCAGACTGCCCTGATGTGGGCATCAGCCACTGGCAATACTAATGCGATGAGGGTGCTGATCGAGAGCGGAGCGAACGTGGATGACTATACAGCCACCATCCTGGCACCAAAAGTCAAGGATGGGTTTAAGCAAGGAGGTTTTGTGTATGCTTCTATTCCTCCGGGCCGTCTCACAGCTTTGCACTTCGCTGCGCGCGAGGGTCAAATCGAGAGCGTGCGGACACTCATTGAGGCTGGCGCTGATCTGGATATCGGGGATGACTTTGGGACAAATGCCTTGGTTTTAGCAACCCTTAATGGGTATTTAGATATAGCTGGTTTGCTTTTGGAGGCTGGCGCTGATCCTAATGTGGCGGATAAGCATGGGCGCACTGTGTTATTTATGGCTACTGATCTAAATACACTGGACCACAATCCGAGGCCGCCCCCTAGGATGCAAAGCGAATTGAGCCCGGTTGGCCTGGTCAAGCTTGCATTGGAGCATGGGGCAGAGGCAGATGTTCCATTGAAGAGCACGTTACCCAAATGGTGTGCACAGGGGTGTACGCATAATCCCATATTGGTTGAAGGTGCAACTGCATTACTTCGGGCGGCGATGTCAGGAGATGTCGAGATTGTGAGGATTCTCTTGGAGGCTGGAGCGGATCCCATGGTTGTGACTTCTGAGCAGGAACGAACCGAGCTTGACATAGAGTATGACTTGTATCCTGACGGGCAAACGACCCCATTCTTGGCGGCTGCAGGGGTCGGCTGGCGAGATCTAATTAGTCGGGGACGAGACAATGATGCAATTGAAGTGATTCAGATATTCTTGGATTTGGGCGCTGACATTAATCAGATCAATCAGGCTGGGCATACGGCATTGCATGGCGCTACGTATAGGGGTTCGACTGCAATTATCCGGTTCTTAGTCGACAGTGGGGCGGATTTGTCCGCTAAAAATGGACGTGGCTGGACAGCCCTTGATATTGCGATGGGCCAACTAGACCAGCGTATTGCTCCTAACCAGGATACTACTGCATTATTGCAGTCACTTATGCCGGTCGAGGCTGAGCTATCAAGCTTGGCGAATTAATTTTCGATAGTAAATCGTAATAAGGAATCACCGCTGGGTATTTGACTGTCATAGGTCTTTTCCTTGGTCGTCTGGTTTCTTTGTATATCCCGAGGAACAGTCAAGGTAGCTGTCACATTTACAGAAATGGTTGCGTATATTTAGTTTTTTTAGTTGGTTGAGGTAAACGGCGGGAATAGACAGATGACTACGCAAAAAATACTACTTGCAGGAATGGTCCTTCTTGGTCCGTTTTTTTCCTCTTCCGGTCTCGGCCAGCAGGATTCCCAGGCTGAAGTTATTGATTTATTAGAAATGGTGGATATTCCGGCCGGCACGTTTCGGATGGGCTGTGTGGAAGCCATGGAATGTGAATTCAACGAAGAGCCGGTGCGTGAAGTCAGTATTCAGCCGTTCAGAATGAGTAGGTACGAAGTAACGTTTGCTCAATACGACATATTTTGCCAAGCAACCAATAACCGATGCCCTGAAGACGAAGGTTGGGGCCGTGGTGACCGGCCGGTGATTAATGTGAGTTGGGCTGATGCGCAGGTTTTTATTGATTGGCTAAACCAAGGCACAGATCTTTATTTCAGGCTTCCAACCGAGGCAGAATGGGAATACGCAGCTCGCGCAGGAACGAATACCAGTTACCCATGGGGAAATCTCATGGAACAAGGGGTTGCGAATTGTAGCCAGGATTGTGGGGATGAGTTTACATATACCGCACCAGTTGGCCAGTTTCCCCCAAACGCTTTTGGACTCCATGACATGCATGGCAACGTTTTTGAATGGGTTGAGGATTGCTGGTCTGAGACCTATGAAGTTGCGGGTACTGATGGTTCGGCTGTATTAAGAGAGGCCTGCATGGAACGTGTACATCGAGGTGGCTCATGGGTCCTAAGTGCACTGGGCTTGCGTTCCGCAAATAGGGATTTTGGCATGACGCGGTTTTCCCATATTTACCGCATGAAGGGAGGGGGGTTTCGTTTAGCGCAGGACGTACCTTAGTTTAGTTGCCAATCTAGGGCGCTACCAGTCCCTCCACATTCCGATAGGTGCTCCCGTCAGATTTAATGATTCCCCGTAGACTTCCCGCAGATCGACCGTCTTTCAGCGGGGCAGTTCTTACCTGCACCAGATCACCTGATTTCCAGCTATTGGGTGAAACCCCCGAGCGGCGAAGCAGGGGTGGTGCAGACATCTCAAACCCCCAGTTTGTGGTGCTGCCATCGTTTTCTGTGACAGAAATATAGAGCCAAGCATGGGGGTTAAGGTAATCAAACTTTGTGACTACCCCCGTTAGTATCAATTCGTTTTGGGCATCAAACATGGCGCTCGAGTGATGTGCCATCACGGAAGGCCCAGGCGTGAGTAACAAAAGGGCCACAACGATGCCTAGAACTACATTATTTCCAAAAGTGTTTTTCATCTCACTGATCTCCAAATGCATCTGGCTCTAAATTCTAGTTATTCGTGCACGTAGTTTTCGTTAAACCAGTAATCTGGATTGGTGAGTTCGGGTTTTTCGCCAGGTGCGTACTGGGAGATAACCCCTTCTTTTGTCATGTACCAATTAGATCCCTCTACACAATCCCATTGGTGCGCCCAAACTCGCTCTTTTGATTCAGGAGTTCGATCATCCTCTTTATAGAAAGAGGCGACTGTGTGCCATGGTTCCCTCAGTACATCGTCATACATTGTGATTTCGATCTCAATCCGGCCCAGAGCATCCCCCATGGGTTCTACGCGCCGCCATCGCTCGATCACTTCCATATTCTTGGTTTGTCTTGGCATTTCACGTGTCAAAACACCTTCCTTGAGGCCTTTTGTCCAAATTGTGAGAACATCTTCGTCCCAGAAACCGATGGAATAACCTAACCACTCGTTAGTCAGCCAATCTTCTGAGGGGTGAGGACGGCCATCGGTATAAATTCGACGAAATTGGTTCATCATTTCGCTACCCAACAGCGATTTCCCGGGTGTTAGAAAATGTTCGCGGTAACCGTATTCAGTAAACCAGCGTGGAAAATTTGGTGGAAGGCAAAAGGAAATAGGATCGATTGCTTGGTCCTTATTCCACCGCTCTAGATCATCCAGAAAAACCTCCCTAGCGTCTGGAGTTAATCTTGCCGCCATTCCTTCAGGGGTTGAGTTGATACCTATGATTGCGACCTCGCCTGCACTATTGTCTGTACCCCAGTGGCCGCTCCAGTTTGGCAGAGAATTTGGTGTGTGTTCCGTAGGTCCACCACGCGATTTAGATGCATTCATTAATGCGCCGTAGTGCTCTTTCGCAGACTGATAGCCACAGGGCCCACCAGGAAGTTCGTGGGAGCCCCAGATTGTCTTGAATTCTTGCTTAGCAGAGACACTCTGACTAGTGCCTAGTTCTGGGTATTGTTCGCTTAGCGGTAAACAGGCCTCGTTGTCCTGACTATGTGCTGTAAGCGAAAAAAAACAAGACGAGCATAGGACGCTAATAGTAATTGGCCAATAGCTTTTCATTTCCCCCCCCTAGGCTGGGCTTTGGTGCAGCAAAGATAAGTATAAGGTTTTGGGTTATTGTACATTGAGGGAGAACACTGGTGATGCATTGATAGGTATATTGGTATTCACCTATTTATATACCATACCTTGCAAAGGCTTGGTAAGCGGACTTGGTCAAGCCTTCATGGGGGTATTGAGTTGGATAAAAAGCTTTATTTTTGCTAGCTATATTTTTTTGGTGCCCAGGAGAGGACTTGAACCTCCACGGGGTTACCCCCACTGACACCTGAAGCCAGCGCGTCTACCAATTCCGCCACCTGGGCACGTAGTGGGGGGGGCAAATGTACTGGCTGACCTAAGGGCTGTCAAACAGTTAGTATGTGTCTCAGAGTTAAGGAGATCAGAGGTTGTTTGTAATTATGGCGCAACTTAGATTTTTCTGGGGTGCTTAGTGGTGGGCCAGAATCAACCCGAACGCCCTAAGTCTAAGTCAGGCTATCAGCATGGAGTTCCCAGCAGAAAAAAAATTCTAGCTATGATAGAGCGCGCGGGTCAGCCTCAAGATTTTGAAGAACTCGCTCTTCGGTTTTCTGTGGCGACAGCTACAGCAAAGAACGGCCTAAAGAGGCGTCTTAAGCTTATGGTTAAGGACAGGCAGCTTGTCCTAAATAAGAAACTTCAATATGACACCACAAAAGGACCAGACTTAGTTACCGGAAAGGTAATTGCTCATCGTGATGGTTTTGGATTCCTTGTCCCGGATGATGGGTCTGAGGATGTCTATATTTCTGTACGAGATATGCGGTCTCTTTGGGATTCTGACCGAATCTCAGTTCGAGTTAATCCTGGCAAGCGCGATAACCGGGAGTGTAGGTTGGTCGAAATACTTGAACGTGGTGCTCAGCAATTCTTTGGGCGCTTGGATAGAAAGAGGGGTGCAAATACTGTAGTTATACAAGGGCAAGCTAACAGCGAAATTTTGATTCCCCGTGGTGCTAGCGGAAAGGCAACTCAGGGCGATATCGTGCAGGTAGAAATTGTTCAGCACCCTACTGGCCGCAGTCGTGCAGTTGGTAGGGTCAGTCGGGTGGTGGGGCGAGCGCATCAGCCTCGCGCTGAGATTAATTTAGCAATTTTAAGTCACAGACTGCCCTGTGAATGGACAGATTTGGTAAATGCAGAAGCAGCAGCTTTAGCGACCGAGGTTTCTCCTAGTGAAAAAAAAGAACGGGAAGATCTACGTAAGCTACCGCTGATAACAATTGATGGGGTAGATGCTAAGGATTTTGATGATGCGGTCTACTGTGAGCCGGACGAGGAAGGTTGGCGCCTAATTGTCGCGATTGCTGATGTTAGCCATTATGTAACTCCTAATTCGGCTTTAGATGAGGAAGCCAGATCTAGGGGTACCTCGGTTTACTTTCCTGGCCGGGTTTTACCGATGCTGCCTGAGGCCCTTTCAAATGGTCTGTGCTCACTTAAGCCAAACTTGGACAGGCTTTGTCTTGCATGTGAGATGAAAGTTCTGGCAAGTGGCGAGGTGACAGAAGCAAGGTTTTTCAATGCCCTTATGCGATCTGCTTCTCGGTTAACTTATCGTGAAAGTTGGCGGTTCTTAGAAAAAAATGGAAATTTAAAAAATAAAAATGTAGGAGTTGAAAAAAATTTAATTTGTCTTAGAGATATTTATAAGGCGTTTGCCGAACAGCGACGCCGGCGTGGAGCAATGGAATTTGATTTGCCGGAGGTCGTTATACGTCTGGATGGGAATGGTAAGTTAAATAATTTTTTCACTTCCGAGCGCCTGATTTCCCATCGCATTATTGAGGAATGCATGGTAGCGGCCAACGTAGAGGCCGCTAAAAGCTTAAAAAAACACAACATTCCGGGGCTCTTTCGTGTTCACGATGCACCGGATGAGCAGAAGATTAATGAGCTTCGTTTGTTCTTAGGCAGCTTGGGTTTGGCGCTGGCACCTCCAGATAAACTAAGGACTAAGGACATCAGTCATTTGGTGAATTCTATTGCTGGACACCCTCAGGCCCCAATGATTACCAGTGTTATTCTTCGCTCAATGAAACAGGCACTTTATCAGCCACGCAACGTTGGTCATTTCGGCTTGGCCTTAGGTGCTTATGCCCATTTCACTTCGCCAATCCGCCGCTATCCGGACTTGATTGTACATCGAGCTCTCAAGTGGCTGATAAAGCATAACTCTGCAAAAAATTACCCATACACCATTGCTAGAATGGAAAAAATTGGCGAACAGGCTTCTCTGGCGGAACGACGTGCTGATGATGCTGTTAGGGAAGTTGAGCAGCGACTAAAATGTATTTTCCTGAGCCATAAAATTGATGAATCTTTTAAGGTTTTGGTGACTGGAGTAACGGATTTTGGCCTTTTTGTGCAGGTGCCTGAATTACAGGTGGATGGACTAGTCCATATTACTTCCTTGCCACGTGATCGTTATGGCGTAGATTCAACCGGGACTAAGTTAACCGGAAGTCACACAGGAAATATCTATCAGCTCATGGATGTTTTGGAGGTAAGGCTAGCCCACGTTGATATCGATGCGCGAAAGATTGATTTTGTTTTATCGGGCAGCTCTGATTCAGTGAGATCAAGGCGCAGTAAAAGGTCCCGTCAACGTGGGTAACGGCTCCAGGCGCAACATAGTTTATGGGGTACACGCAGTGGATGCCCTCATATTGCGCAGGCCGGAGGCTATTCTGCGTGCTAGCTTTTTAGATCGTACCTTTGGTGAGCGCTTAGCAAGACTTGAGGTGGCAATCAGAATGCTTGGTATTCCAATTCAGCAAGTAGGTAGGAACGAGTTGGATCGCTTGAGTTCAAATGGAGTCCATCAGGGTGTGGTAGTTGAGATTTCCGCATTAAAGGAATTCACTATTGGGGATTTCGAGAATCTTGTTTTACGACTTGGAAGCGCTTTTAAGGGGTTGCTATTGGATGGCATTCAAGATCCCCGAAACCTTGGCGCATGTTTGCGCACCGCAGATGCAGCGGGGGTCCACGCAGTGGTAGTTCCGCGTCGTCGTTCAGCGAAATTGACTCCAGTAGCTGTGAAGGCTGCTACTGGCGCTGCGGAAACACTACCAATCGCTAGGGTTGCCAACTTGGCTTCTACGGTCCGCTGGCTTAAAGAGGCTGGGGTATGGATTTTAGGAGCTGAAGCTAACGCATCAAAGTCACTTTATTCGGTACGGCCGAGTACACCCTTGGCAGTTGTGATTGGTGGAGAAGGGCGAGGCTTGCGACGTTTAACGCGAGAACTTTGCGATGAGCTGGTATGCATCCCTACCCGCGGAACTGTAGAAAGCCTGAATGTCTCGGTAGCTGCGGGAATAATGCTGTTCGAATTTGGGCGCCGTCTCGAAAATATTAATGACAGAAATGTTAGTGACCCTTGAGCCGGGCGGAACAGTGAAGTAGGATGCCTCGCCGTTGAGACAATTTATCTCCTTGCCTCACTACTTTTATGTGGGAGGCTATAAACCGAGAGGAGCCTAGTTTGAGACACTACGAAGTTGTGTTTCTGGTTCACCCAGATCAGAGTGAGCAGGTATCAGCCATGTTAGATCGCTATCGTGGCTTGATTGAGGCTGCAGATGGGCACGTCCATAGAGAAGAAGACTGGGGCCGACGGCAGCTTGCGCACCCGATTGAAAAGGTGCACAAAGCTCATTATTTGATGCTGAATATAGAGTGCGACAAGGACACACTTGATGAGCTAGTGGGTGTGTTCCGATTCAATGATGCGATTATCCGTTATTTAGTTATTAAGCGGGATAAGGCAATCACCGAGGTCTCACATATGTTTAAGGCCAAAGAGGAGGAAGAGGCAAAAGAAGCTGCTGCTGAAGCAGCAGAGATGGAGAGACTGCGCATAGCAGCAGTAAATGCCGAGAAGGATAACTTGAAGAGGGCAACCCCCGAGGCGGCACCAGAGGAGGCAACCCCCGAGGCGGCACCAG
>Ga0315336_1001691_pt1 | contig 39678 bp, 35 predicted proteins | sample ASW5metaG_FD_204512 | JGI IMG/M metagenome (GOLD analysis project Ga0315336, IMG submission 204512) | Ammonia-oxidizing marine archaeal communities from Monterey Bay, California, United States - ASW #5 | ecosystem: Environmental > Aquatic > Marine > Intertidal zone | place: USA: California... | reverse complement strand
ACTTAGATTTTGAAAAAAACCAACTTCGATTTTATGATATTAAAAGTAAGAAGTGGAAGAATATAATTAAAATAAAGGGTTTCAACAAAAATTGTATGTACTTAGATGAAATGAAATATTTTCTAAAATGTATAAAAAACAATAAAACATCATTTAATGACATAAATTTTGGAGAAGGAGTTTTAAAAACTGCATTGTTAATCGAAAAATCATCTAGAAAAAAAAAGGAACTATTAAACAAATAAGGAGAGAAAAGATTTGGCCCTTAACTTTGATTTGAGAAATAAAACAATTGTTTTAACAGGATCTGCTGGTAGAGTAGGCTCACGGTTTTCGGAAATTCTTTCAAAAGCTGGTGCAAATTTGGTTTTAATTGATAAGGATATTGAAAAAAATGAGAAACTTTTCAAAAAAATAAAAAAACAGTACAAAACAAGATGTTTAATTTCAAATATAGATATTACAGATGCTAGTAAGATAGATAATTTAGTCAAAACAGTTTTGAAAAAATATTCTAAAATTGATGTTCTAATTAATAATGCCCATTTTATCCCTAGGGATGACCAGAACCTATGTGTTCCTTTTGAAAAATATCCATACGAATTATGGCAGAAAACTATTTCTGAAAATCTTAATAGTGTTTTTGTCTGTTGTCAGAAATTTGGAAAAATTATGGTAAAGCAGAAGAATGGTTCTATTATCAATGTATCTTCAATTTATGGTATGGTAGGACCTGATCAAAGAATTTATGGAAAGTCAAGACTAAATTCTCCTGCATTTTATTCAGCAACAAAAGGTGCAATTGTGAATTTAACAAAATATTTAGCATCACATTGGGGAAAAAATAATGTCAGAGTAAACACTTTGACTTTAGGTGGAATTTATGATAAAAAACTACACACTGATAAAGAATTTGTCAAAAAATATTCAGAGAAAACAATGCTAGGTAAGATGTCCCAAACTAGCGACTATGATGGGGCAATATTGTTCTTAGCTTCAGATTTATCATCATACATGACGGGTGCAAATTTGGTTGTAGATGGTGGATGGACTGCATGGTAATTAAATTCCAAATTTATGAAAACATATAGATTAAATTTTTAATTTATGTTTAACAATAAATTCTGCAATTTTAAATTCAAACTCTGTATCAATCATTAATCCTCGTTCAGGTGGAATTTCATAGGGTAATGTTTTAGGCATGTAAAAATTCTGCAATTCCATAAATTTGTTAACATTCAGTACAAAAAGACCATTTAATTGAAAAACCACGGGGGCAGATTGTCTATTATCTGGGTTTTTGGATAACCTCTTAGAAAATCTCAGAAAGCCTTGCTTATTTTTTTCCATCATGTTAAAATATGGATTATGATGTTGCCGATAAACACTACAAACAAGATCACATGATGTTTTGTTAAAAAGTGATAATGCACCTTGAATATCTTTAGAATTAATGAAAGGAACCGTACAATCTATAATTACAAGAGTGCTAAAGGAATAATCTAATGTTCTTAATTTCAGAATAGCATGTACTATTACATCAGACATGCTGGCTGAATCAGTAGCAAGATAATTTGGTCGTTGAAAGGGGACCTCAGCTCCAAATTCTTTTGCAATTTTTGCAATCTTTCTATCTTCAGTGGAAACAATAACGTGCTCAAATGCATGTGAAGCCAGAGCTGTTTCAATGGCATGTGCAATCAAAGGTTTTCTCCCTAACAGTCGAATATTTTTATTTTTGACTCCTTTCGAGCCACCTCTAGCCGCAATAAGACAAATAGAATTTTTATAAGATTTTATCATTTTTCCTCTAAATTTTAGGAATTGATAACTTTTGCTACTTTCATGATTTCTTTAATTTCATCATAGTCAAAACTCACATTATTATCAACGAAGTTTTTGGTTTTATCAGAAGTAATGTGGATTTCAAGAATTTCAATGCCTTCCCGTAACGCACGAATAGGTGCCTCAATTAAACTACAATGGTTTGAAAAGCCATCAAAATGTTTCAAAAGAGAAAAATCAATTTCGTCTAAATTACATGGATATTTAGGAACACAATAAAGCCATTTAATCTGTGGATCATTATACAATGAACAATTAAGTGGAATTGTTTCAGAGCTAATGAATATGTCTTTATTTTTTTTATATATTGCCTGAAACAAATCAGTTTCATTGTTTTGAATTGTTTGTCTACCGTCAAATTCTCTTATTTTGTATCTAGAAACAAATGGATCTAAAAAATCAACAGCCCCTGGATACATAGGAGTACAAAACCAATCAATACCGACTTCTTGAGAAATTTCATTAATTTTTTCTACATTTTCTTTGGTAATTGATGAATTCATTAATCTCTTAGATTCAGGATGGTCTTTTACCATTTCAAACGTAAATGCTTGAAATTTCACAGCATGTAATTGAAGTATTTTTGATTCATACATCATTTGTTTTATTAATTCAAAATCACCATCCCAATTTACCCCAATTTCTCCAACAACAAACATGTTAATTGGTGAATAGAATTAGTTGTATTAAATATTTGTAATAAATAAGATACTGTATAGGAAAGGATGGATAATTGATTCAACAACTTAAAAAAGAAGATATGAAAAATTTGGAAAAATTTTATGATCAAACTTATGGGAGTTTGCATATTTTAAAAAATAATCTGCATATTAAGTGGCAATTTAAAAAAAATCCATTTCTTAAAAAAGATAAGACTTCAATAATAGTATACAAACATAATGGTAAAATTATTTCTCATTTAGGATTTATTCCAGTTAAATTGAAATTTTTTAATTCAATAAAGAAAGGTGTATGGCACGTTTCTTTTTTTACATTAAATAAATTTCGTGGAAAGGGTTTGGGTTTAAAATTGGTTAAATTTAGCAATAAATCGTTTGATTTTGCAATGGTACTAAGTGGTTCAGAGGGTACAGAGAATATCTATCATCATATTGGAGGACATACCATGGGTAATTTAAAACGGCACATCAATATTTTAGAAAAAGAAAAAGTTGAAAAATATTTAAAAAAGAAAATATCTTTTCAAAGAAAAATTACAAAAACTGAAAAAAAATACAAATTAAAGAGAATTAAATTGTTAAATTCCAGATATGATAAATTTTGGAATGATGTAAGAGAAAGATATCCAATAACAACTGAAAGAACAAGAAAATATATGACATGGAGATTCTTAAAGCACCCATTAGTAGATTATCATTTTCTTGTTTTAGAAAATGAGAAAAATATAATAGGATTTTCTATAATTAGGTTTGAAAATAAAAATAAAAAAATAAAAGCTGCTAGAATAGTAGACTTGATAGTTAAAAAAGAATTTGAAGATGAGCTTATTTCATCAATATTAGATTATTGCAAAAAGAAATGTCATTTTGTAGATTTTTTTTGTACAGGTAATTTTTACAGTACAGCATTAAAGAAATTTGGATTCTTTAATAATCGCTATAAAAATTTGAAAATTCCAACTGTTTTTAACCCAATAGATACAAACAGAAGGCCCGAAATTAATTTTCTTTATGCAGATTTACTAAAATCAACCAAGAATGATATTCTAGCTAATGAAAATAATTGGTACCTTGTTAAATCTGATTCAGACCAAGATAGGGCGTATTAACACCAAACTATTATTTGCCTAGAATTTATGAAAAATGTTTGGATGAAGCAAAAATCGTTATGTATCATTATGTCAGGCCTATTAAAAATAGTGAGTTTTCAGATCTTAAGGGATTAGAAATTACCCAATTTCAAAACCAAATTGCCTTTTTTCGTCAAAATTTTCATTTTGCGGATATAGATTTTTTCTTTAATTCACTAAAATTAAAAAAACATGAAAGAAATTCCAGTATATTTTTGACATTTGATGATGGGTTAAAAGAACATTATACACATGTCTTTCCAATTCTTAAATCGGAGAAAATTCAAGGTCTATTTTTTCCTCCTGCAAAACCAATAGAAGAAAATATTGTACTTGATGTTCACAAAATTCATTTTATTTTAGCCCTGGTAAATGACAAAAAAATGCTTGTAAATGATGTATTACAACAAATTCGTAATTTTAGAAAGGATTGGGATATTGAAGAACCGGAAAAGCTTTGGAAGCGATTATCTATTCCAAGTAGATTTGATACGGGAGAAGTGATTTTTTTAAAAAGAATTCTTCAGAGGGAATTACCTAAACGTGTTAGAGAATCTATTACACGGGAATTATTTGATAGATATGTAACCAGAGATGAAACAGATTTTGCAAAGAAATTGTATTTGTCTCTAGATGAGATTAAAGAAATGCGAGAAGCAGGAATGTATTTTAGCTCACATGGCTATTCTCATGAATGGTTATCATATATTGATCCTGAAAATCTAGATGAAGAAATTAAAAAGAGTTGGGATTTTTGCAAAAAAATTAATCCAGATGGAGAACAAATAATGTGTTATCCATATGGAAATTATAATTCTAATGTAATTGAAAAAATTTCAGAATATAATTTCAAAGCTGGACTTACTACAGAGGTAGGAGATGCTATATTAAATCATGAAAATGCGTTTAAATTAAAAAGATACGATACAAACGATTTTCCTCAATAGCTTAATAACCTGATTGTAAAATACGATTTTATATGATTTTATCCTCACACCAAATTGAGTCTTTTCATAAAGATGGTTTTTTATTATTGGATAATTTTTTTTCTGAAATTGAATTAAAAATATTTGAGAATGCATTAAAGAAAATAATCAATAATCAGTTAAATAAAGCAAAGAAAAAGCACCGTGAATTAGAGATAGATTTTGTGGGGAAAGAGTTTGATGAGGCCATGATAAAATTAGAAGAAGTTGATCATCAGTATATTGCTGATATCTATGACACAATTTATTCTACTGCTGCTTTTTTATCTCTTTCAACAAAAAAAGAGATTACAGAATGTATTAACCAATTACTTGAAAGAGAGTTGGATGACCCGTTATATTTAGATCAATCTAGATGTAGAATAGATACTCCATTTGATCCTTATAGGAAAAAATGTGGTTGGCATCAAGAGGTATTCTACTATATCCCAAAAAGTGATTTTGTACAAATATGGGCTCCATTAATTCATCATGCAAAAAAAGAAATTGGAACAATTGAGGTATGCGTTGGTAGTCATAAAGAAATTGCAAGGCAAAGTAACAAAAAACCTGACAACGAAAAATATCCATACGTTGTAGAGCAATCTGAAGTAAAAAAATATAATGTACAAATAATGGAATTGAAATTAGGACAGTTGTTAATTTTTAATTCAAAACTAGTTCATAGATCAGGAGACAATGATTCTAAAAAAGTAAGATATTCTTTAGTAGGAATAAATCACAATATAGATAATGAATTTTTCTCTCCACCCAGATTCATTGAAGTTGAGCAAAAAGAAAAATTTGAAAAATATTATAATTCTTCAATAAAAAATGAATGACAAACAAATTTGCAAACCATGTTTTTTAATAAAAATCAACAAAGAAATTTTTTTTAAAAATAATCATGAAGAGATTTTAAATTTCGAGATAAAAAGGCTCCAGAAAAAATTTAATGCACCAGTTTGGCTATTAGACTTTAATAGCAAATTAAAAAAATCATCAAAATTATCAAAAATGACTATAGATGGCGTGACAAAAATTGAACGTGTTATTAAAAAATTACCAAAAAATCATAGTATATTCATAATTGAATCGATCAACCCCATGATGGATACAAATTTAATAAAAGAAATGAACAGATTGATTCAAAAAAGAACCAAAAATGTGGTTCCATTTGGTGCAATCCCAGGTACAGCACCAGAAATTGGATTGGCTAAAAACAATATTTTACCCTACTTGAAAAATAAAAATAAAGCAAGAGATGATGCTGAAATTATTAATTGGAATACCCAAAGAAAAGCAAATAATCAATTTAATTTAAAAAGACCAATTAGAATAAAATTATTTTTAGGGCTAGTAAGGAAAATCAAATTTCTTGAGAAAATTTCTATTGAAGATTTTTTGAAAATATTGAGAAAAAAAGAAAATTTCAATTATTTATTGGATTATTGTGAAGAGGTCAATACGAAAGAAGTCAAACAATGTCCAAATTGTAATTCAAAAAATCAGAAGCCGATATTTTTTTCATCTAGTCAACCTACTACAGGATTTCTTACTTCAAAAATTCCAATATATTATGAGTGCTTAAGTTGTCACTTATCTTACTTAAGAAGACAGTGTTCACCTAAAGATATAGGAAAGTTTTATGATGCTTATGAAAGACCTCAAGTCAACCAAAAAAAATTCATCACAGATTTAATAAATAAAAAAAGTGGAAGCCATTTTAATGAGAAACTGATTGTTACAAAGATCTTACAAGATAAAGTTAAGAGTGGTTCAGAAATTGTAGATCTTGGTTGTGGATTTGGTGAATTTGCATGCCTTTTGAAAAATACTAATCCATCTTGGATTGTAAAAGCAGTTGATTTTAACTTAGAACACATAAAATCAATTTTATATAAAAACAATGTCATACCTGTAAGTAAAAACTTTATAGAAAAATTTGATTTGAGATCTAATGCTGTAACATTACTTCATGTTATTGAACATATTCCCTTTTCTGAATTAAAAAAAATTATTTCTAATATTTCACGATCTCTAAAATCAGGAGGAATTTTAGTGATAACAACACCTAATTTCAATTCAGAATTAGCAAAGTTATTTGATTATCACTTAATGTTTCCACCAATTCATCAAACAATTTTTTCTGATACTTGGCTGAAGGAATTTATAGAAAAAAATTGGAATTTTAGGTTGGTGGAAAAAAAATCGGCGTCAGTAATTTTAGAGAATTTTGATGGATGGTTTTCATATTTCCATGATAATGCACCTGATGATTACTCACGAACCATAGCAAGAATGTTTTTTAATTTAAAAGAAAATGAAGAAAAATTTGAAATATTTCATAAATATCTCAATGAAAAAGGATTAGGCTCAGAAACTATATTGGTTTTTAAAAAATATAGCGTACAATAATTTAAATTGGTATTTAAAGATGGGAATGTACTTGAAATACTGTAAAAAATGTTTAATGCCAGATACAAGACCAAATATCAAATTTATAAATGAAGTTTGTACGGCTTGTATTAATTTTGAGAAACAAAAGACAACAAATTGGGATGAGAGATGGAAAGAACTTGAAAAAGTTTGTGACATGTATAGAGGAAATAGTGAAAATGATTATGATTGTGCTATTGCAGTGTCAGGTGGAAAAGATTCACATTTTCAAACATATATTGTCAAAGAAAAACTCAAAATGAATCCACTTTTAATTACTGTAGGAAATATTGATTGGACAGAAACGGGTAGAAAGAATTTAGAAAATATTTCGGAAACTTTTGGAGTTGATATTATCATGAAGCAGCCAAACAGAAAACTTGCAAGAAAAATGTTTAGAAAAGCGTTTGAAAAAATAGGTTCTCCTTCATGGTATTTGGATTATCAAATGTATTCATTTCCAGTAAAAATGTGTATAAAATTAGGTATTAAGCTTCTAGTATACGGCGAAGATGTGAACTATACTTATGGTGGAGAATATGATAAAGAAACACCTTCAGCAATGTCTCAACCATTAAATGATGTGTCTAAACCAGTTTGGAAAGAATGGTTTAAAGATGATGAAATTTCTGAACTAGATTTGCAATCAATAAGACAACCAACCATGGATGAATGCAAAGATGCAGAATTAAATCCAATTTACTTGAGTTATTTTGTTCCATGGAATTCTCATCATAATTATGAAGTAGCCAAACGTTGGGGATTCCATCACCTGGGACATGAGTATGAACGAGAAGGTTTTATTGAAAATTATGATCAAATTGATTCAATTGGTTACTTGCTAAATATTCATATGAAATATCTTAAATTTGGTCATGCATCTGCGACTGATAATGCATCACGGTGGATTCGTTATGGAATGGAAAACAGGGAAGAAATGATTCCAATTGTGGAAAAACAAGATTCACAACTTGATCAAGGTGTTGTAGATAAATTCTGCGAGTTTGTTGAAATGTCTCCTAGAGACTTCTGGAAAACTATGGATAAATGGTATAATCGTGATCTCTTTGACCAAGATCGAGATGGTGTTTGGCATCCAAAATTTAAAGTTGGAAGAGGATTAGCAAAATAATACATAATATACAAAATATTCGTAAATCACATGACAAAAAGAAAGATTGCTGTTACAACTGGAACAAGGGCAGAATATGGCCTTTTACGCCAAATATTAGATGAAATAAAAATTAGCAAAAAATTAGAATTATTACTAATTGTAACAGGCTCACATTTTTCCAAAAAGCATGGAATGACAGTAAACGAAATCAAAGCGGATGGTCACAAAATTACTGCAAAAGTCGATATGATACCAAAAATAAATTCTGAATTTGAATCCACCAAAATCATAGGTAATGCCATAATATCATTTTCCAAGATATTTAAAAAATTAAAACCAGACATGAATTTAATCCTAGGTGACAGGGATGAGATGTTAGCTTCTGCTATAGCAGCATATCATATGAACATACCAAATGCGCACATTCATGGAGGTGATAAATCTGGAGGATTAGATGAATATACAAGACACGCAATTACTAAATTATCTAACATTCATTTTGCTGCAACAAAAAAAAGTGCAAAACGAATTCTCCAAATGGGTGAAAAACCGGAATTTATTTTTCATATTGGTTCTCCAAGTATTGACGAAATATTAAAAAATAAAATTACTAAAAAGACTGAACTTGAAAAAAAATATAAAATTAAAATTACTGGTAATGAAATTTTGTTGTTGCAACATCCTGTAACAACAGAATTGGGTGAAACGGATATACAAATAATTGAAACATTAAATGCTGTTGTGAAACTTAAAAAAAGAACAATTATTATTGGTTCAAATTTAGATCCTGGAAATGATATAATATTCAAAAATTTAATAAAATTTGCAGACAGATATGATTTTATAAAATTCTATCCAACATTACCAAGATATGATTATTTAGGTTTTTTAAAAAATTGTGGTGTGCTTGTTGGAAATTCAAGTAGTGGTATAATTGAAGCAAGCTTCTTCAAGAAACCTGTTGTGAACATAGGAACCAGACAACAGTTTAGAGAGAGTGGTCCTAATGTAATAAATATAAAATATTTTGACCAGAAATCTATTTCTAATGCAATTGTAAAGGCACTAAAATTGAAATCAAATAAACTCAAGTATAGCTCAATTTATGGTAAATCCAATGTGTCAAAAAAAATTATTAAACACTTAGAGAATATAAAATTGAATAGAAAGTTATTGCAGAAACAAATAACCTACTAGTAATAGGTATTTGCAGAGGCAATGCTTGAAATATAAGTTAAAACTCTCTTTTATTCTATATGATTAGAGTATACACGAAAACGCGCCACATAGCAAAAATTAAAAATTTTTTGGATTCGTCAAATATTGAAAGTGAAATTTATACGATAAATGACAATCCACCAGACACACCATTTGATCTAGGCGTATCATATTGTTATCCTAGAAAAATTACTGAGCCACTGTTATCAATTCCAAAAAACGGGTTTGTAAATTATCATCCAGCACCATTACCAAAGTATCCAGGCATTACAGAGCTGGATGATGCCATAAAAAACAAAGAAATGCACTGGGGTGTTACTGCTCACTATATGGATAAAAACTATGATACGGGCCAAATAGTTCGAATAAAAGAAATTGAATTGCACGAACCTCCAACATCACCAAATGAATTAGGAGCCATATCTCATTATTACTTATTTCAATTGTTTAAAGAGACCATAATAGAAATGACTAAGAAATACAAACTTGGTGAGGAGGGTTTCTGGTATGATGGAGACTGGCGTCAAATGCCATGGATAAAACCACAAATTGAAGATGGTAAACTTACTAGATTCAACTATATTGTACAATACCCTGAAAATCTAAAAACGGGAATTAATTTCGATATAGGCTCTTTTACTTATATTAATTGTAAATTTGGGGTAGAAATTCAAGATTATGTGCAAATTGGTTCTCATTGCTCGATTTATTCACACTCAACAATTGATCAGGAAAAAGGTACTGTATTGCTAAAAAAAAATTGTAGAATTGGCTCACATTCTACTATTATGCCAAATGTTACGATTGGAGAAAATTCAATGATAGGTGCATATTCATTTGTAAATCATGATATTCCAGCAAATGAGATATGGGTTGGTGTGCCTGCAAAATTTAAAAAGAAAATTAGTTGATATTATGATGTGTTTGGTTTAGCACAAAATATAATTAAAAATTATAGGTTTTGGCTTAATGCTTTAGGTTTCCTAAACTGAATTTGCATGGGAAGTCTCTTAAGTGCTTGACTTCGTCCGATATCAGTATTTTGACGATCTAATTCATCTTGAATTACTTTTGACTCACTTTTTGAAAACTGAAATGAGATAGTCCTTTTTTTGTCAAGTTTGAATTGGTTTAATGTTTTATTATTTTTGTCAGTTAACCAATTTTCGATGTCATAATCAAACAGGAACTCTGGATTTGTTGACATTCGATCATCACCAAGTGTATTATGACCCAACCCAGCACAATAATTAATTATGTTTCTAAGTTGGTTTTCAAGTTCATAACTAATTTTTTTTCGTTTCATTAGTCCAAATACTATATTACCAGCAAACTGTGTCCATTCATCCATGCAAGAATATCTGACTAATGCACTATGATATTGCATGACATTTCTAGCGGCTTCTCCAGAAAGTAGCTTTTCATATTCTTCTTGTTCTTGATAATGTGCTTGGATATCTTCTGGCGAATCCCAAAGTTCATCAACCATATCATTTTTAACACTATCAAAAATTTTTTGAACTAATGGTGGTGCTGAATCAATCTGTTTCATCATTTGAAAAAACAGATCAAAAATTTCTATATTATTTTGTCTTAGAAATTTTAATAATGAATCATAAATAATGCCAATGTTAGTCACAAATATACTAAAAGATAATGATCTTAACTCAAGATACTCTTCAAATGATAGTGTGTCTGAGCCGACTATAACTTCTTCAGTTTCAATTACATTTTTGCCATTTCTCAATGTAGTAAAGTCTCTAGGAAGAATTCTAAATTTTGTTTTGAAGTTCCATTTTTTTCGTTGCTCTGGTGTGTTCAATTCAGAACCATTAATCAGCATGCATGTATACACCTGAATATAATCTAGTTTTGCACTCAGTAGTTTTTTCAAAGTACTTATCTGAGTCTGATAAGTTTCTCCTGGCAAGGCCAAAATAACTTCTGATTCTGTTACAAGACCAACTTTTTTGATCGTAGGTTCAAGTGCAAGCATATGATCAACGCTAATGTTACTTCTTCGTATATTTCGTAAAATTTGTTCATCCATTGATTGGACAGACATTGTTAAAGACATAGTTCCATTTAGTTTTTCAATCGCTTGTATGATTCTCTCTTTCTTGTTTTTACCAGTTGTAGATAAAACTCTGTGTGGGTAATCATATTTTTTTTGAATATCTACAATACCATCACAGATCTCAAGATCCCTTGGATACATTCCGAAATTTAAGTCACTGATATGTAAACTATGAATATTACTAGTAACGTGTTCACCTATGTAATTAAGTTCTGAAGAGACTCTACCAAGCCCAAACTGGTTAACACGGTTAACAGTGTCAGCACCATCAACACAAAATGTGCAAGTAAAAGGACATCCTCTATTTGTTTGAATCATAGGGGTAAGTTTACCGTCAAAAAATTCATCCATTAATCCTGTTAGGTATGGAGAAGGAATTTCATCAAGTTCTTTAGTTCTTAATTGTGGAACACTAAACTGTAATGAGCCATCAGGATTACGTGATATACAGCCATCAATTGGCTTTTTTAACAAAATTTCTTTTTTATAATTAGGTTTTGATATATTTAGTACTTCCTCAATAATGTTAGAAAACCCAATTTCACCTTCAATTGGAACATAAAAATCTACATTAGAGCATTTTTTCATAAAAGATTGCTGAGATTCGAGATCTTGAGGAAAATTCGGTCCTCCCCATACAGTAATTACATCAGGATTCTGTGAACGAACTAAATCGAACATTTCTAACCCAATACGATAACTCCAAACATAGTTACTTAGTCCTAAAACATCTGGTGGGTTTTCATATATCGATTTTTCAAGTTTGTCGATGTACTTGAATAAAGTAATGTCAATTTTTGAACCAAACCGCTTTTTACAATGTGCGGCTATGTATCCAACATTTAATGGAAATACCTCAGTGGACATTCCTACAGTGTTATAGGTCAAATCACCAAGAAAAATTCTAATAGGTTGTACCATAATTGTTCAAATTATAACATGTTCTATATAATTTAAGTAATTTTATAAAAAAATTCTTTGAAGAAAATTTTTCTAAGGTGTGTTATGAATTTTATAAACAACAATCTGTGTTTTGTCTGATTTATATAAAAATTCAAAGTTGGAGGGAATTCTAGGATCATTTGGATTTAATAAAATATCTAATTTTTTATTTGCAACTTCAAATTCGTACCATGATGAACCTGGATCATAGATGTATGGATTATAAACTAGATATTCAACAAGTGGATCGATTTTGTTGTATCTATCAGATGGGTTACTATGTATTGTAGAAAGAAAAATTTCAATTGGGCTCCAATTTGTTCTAGAAATATAATCATTCAAAGTATCACTGGCAACCCCCTCAGTAAATTGAGCATAAACAAATTTGCTGTCTGTATAAAATGAATAAGTAGGTGAATTTGCCATTACATAACTATTTTCAATATTTGGCTGATTCGATAAAATGTCAGAGATGTATTTAAATTCCATAGAAGGTTGGTCGGAGTAATTGTGTATCTTAAAAATATTCCATAGATCGTTTGGAATATCATCATAAGGTTCTCCGTAAAATGTTGCAACAATTAATACGCAATAAAATGATGAGTTTAATACTAGAATTACTATAATAATAGAAATTATGAAAAATGAAATATTTTTTCTTACTTTATTTTGACTTTTCTTTAAAATTAATTGGTTAATTTTAGAATTAATTTTTGGTATCACATCAATGAAAAATACCGCACTTAATGCAATTAATGGAATCCACATGGGTAGAAAATGAAATGAACGGTGTACAGGTGCTATAGATATTAGCAGTATAAAGACAACAGGTAGTATCAAAAGTGGAAGAAAATTCTTATTGACATTACGTATGTTAAAAATTGTCAATCCTATAATTGGCATTATTATGATCAAAAATGAGTGATAGCCAATATCACCTAGTAATAATACAACAGATGTAGATGCAGATAATGTTGTAAGAAGTATTGTTAAATTAATCCTATTTATCTTGATTTTTAAGCAATAAACCAGACCGCCAATAAAAGGTAACAGACCCAATAGTGGGACTGCTGGAAATATGGAAAGATTATCAAATGAATTAAAATTAAAAAGCTTATTTGGAGAATGGAAGAGTAGGTTATAGAAGTAATTTTTTTGGAATAAATCAAAATCTGAAAATGTAGTATAAAATAACCCTGTATTTTCCATATCAGAAAATTGTTCACGCCATTCAGGAGTTTGAAATTTTGAAAGACTGTATACGTAATAAAATGGATTTCCATCTAGAACAGTTTCATGTGTGGTATAATTATAGAGGATTTGTGGACTGAATGCAATTAAGAAAAAAACTATTATAAAAAAACAAAATGATAGATTTTTACGGATTTTTTTATTATGAACGAGAATGAATATGATAATTGCAATTAATACAAATATTGATTGAAAACGAAACACTGCAGCAAGACCCAAAAAAGAACCAATTATCATAAAATCATAATTTTTTAATTGTTTTTTGGTAATCCAAAATAAAGAAAGCAGTATTAACAAAATTGGAACTAATTCATTGAGAGCTTGAATTGATAAAAAATGTAGTCTAGGATGAAATGCAATGAATAATTGACTAAGTAAAGCTACTTTTAGCCCAAAGACATTTTTTATTACAAAAAATGAAACAAACACTATTCCAGTTCCACTTAACACCGCAATCATTTTCTCTATTGCAAATGCATCATGAAACACTGATTCTAGACTTGCAAATAAAACAGGACCGCCGATAGAACCGGTCATAAAAATTAGGTCTTCGCCATTACCCTCTAAAATTGCTCTTCCATAATTTAGATAATAAATTCCATCATCGAATGTCCAAATAATATGATGAAAAAATGCAACATAAAATGTGGATAAGAAAAATCCAATTGTGATAATGATTGAAAATTTATTAGCTTTTACAAAGGCCAAAAAATTAAATGGTTCTGAGTAATCGTCAGATGATAATTTTTCAATATCTTTCATGTAAAATATCAAATCTAAGAATATTAAAACATAATAAATATCAAAATAAATAATTGAAGTAAATTAATACTTTGATAGACCTAGAATTGTATAATTATGTAACATTTGTAAGAAAGAATTTTCAAGTAATTCCAATTTATAACAGAATAGTTTGTATAGGCTTTATTTTTAATGATTAACAAATAATATGACAAATATTTTAATCACAGGAGCAGGTGGATTCATTGGAGCTAATTTAGCTAATAAATTATCACAATCAAATAATGATGTTACATTATTGGTTAGAAAAAAAACAAATCTTTGGCGTGTTAATCATCAAATTTCAAAATCCAAAATAAAATATGTGAATATATTAAACAAAAAAGATCTTTTTAACAAAATTAAAGAGATCAAACCAGATGTTGTCTATCATAGTGCAACATATGGAATACATCCAGCTCAAAAGGATTATGAGAACGCAATAAGAACTAATTTGATTGGAACAAATAATTTGTTAGAATCATTATCTAGATATAATGATCTTCAAAAATTTGTGAACATTGGTACCTCCTTTGAATATGGCTCAAAAAAAGAACCTGTGAAAGAGACGGATATGCCCAATCCTAGAACATTTTATGGAATTACCAAAAATGTTCAAACAAATATTTCTCAATATTTTGCAAGCGAAAAAAATTTACCGACGATTAGTCTTAGAATTTTTTCTACATATGGTAGATATGATGAACCTGGGCGATTAATTCCTGATCTAATGTACTCAATTATAAATAAAACTAAAATAAATGTAACTTCGAAAAATACAATACGAGATTTAATATACATTGATGATGTAATTGATGCTTTGTTACTAAGTTCTAGAAAAAAATCACCAGTTGGAGAAATTTTTAACATTGGTACAGGAAAGGGGTATTCACTAAAACAAATTGTTGAAATGTTGCAAGATATTACTAATGAAAAATTAAATATTTCATGGGGAAATAAGAATAAAGTTAGAGAGTTTGATAAAACAGGTGGAAAAAGTATTGCAAATATTAAAAAATCAACACAAATTTTAAAATGGAAGCCAAAAAATTCAATTAAGGACGGTTTGATTAAAACTTACAATTGGTTTAGTAAGAATATTGAGATGTATCATAAATTTTATTCCAATTAATAATTTTTCAAAAAATAATAATTACAAATTTCACAGATCTAATCTTTGGGATATTTCGGATTTAAAAATTCTATCTGGATCAATTTTTTTTAAAAATTCTTTAAACTGAGCATATTCAGGATAACATTCTTCTGTTATTCTTTTAGATAGGCGTGAATCTTTAATGATATATGGGATAGCATGATGATATACAGTAAGTTCGTCTAATTTTGACAGGAAATTTAGATCGCTAATTGAATTTTTAATTTCTAATATAACAGACATGCCATCACCACAAAACTGTAAGAATTTTTGTTCTCCACGGAATGGTTTTAGAACAATAATTGTTAAATTTGGCTTAAGATCTTTAATTAATTCAGTTAGGTCGTCTAGAAATTTCTTAATATTTTCATTTGACACCAAAATTTGATAAACTCGAAATCTTTCACCGCCGTAAAGAAAATAGAACCATTTTGCTTTTTGAGTGAATGGAAAAAATCCCTGGTAAATATTTTTTGTAACTGTACCTTGTTTTAGTTCAATGTTTCTTCCAAATGAATTAACTCGTGCAGTGGTAAATTTTCCCCAGAAAGATTTTGGAAATGAGGATTTCATTAATATTGATGGATTTTTAGGTATGAAAGATTCCTTTTCATGAAATCCTTTCTCAAATGAGCAAATACGTACAACACCTTCCTCAAAATGCGCATAAGAAGAACCGTTATGCCAGCTATAAGCAATATCGGAATGTTTGTTTTTTTCTAAAATCAGAGCAGCATCTATTAAAGAATTAACTGCAGTAGGTACAATTTTGATCCTATCTGAAGGTAATGAGTATAATTGCAGTTTAACCTTTGTAACAAATCCAGTTAATCCTAAACCGCCACATGTTGCATCAAAAATTTGTGAATTTGGTTCAATTTTTTGATATCCATGTCTGGGGTGATAAAGTTCAATCCAAAGTAAATGCTCTTTAAATGTACCATCCTTCAAAGGATTTTTACCATGAACATTACCAGCAATACAACCGCCAATAGTTATTTCAGGAAACCCAGGCAAAACAGGATAAAATAATTTTTTTGTTAGACCCCATTCTAGTAATCGTCGTAATGTTACACCGGATTCAACAATAACAGTTTTTTCTGCTTCATCAAATTCTAGGATCTTATTAAATAGTGTAGTATCAGTTACAAGAACATTTTTACCAAAACTTGCTGCCGCATATGACCAACCACCGCCACGAGGGATTTGTGCAAGTATATTTTTTTGTTCAAGCATATTAATTGTACTAGGTTTTTGAAAAAGAGTTTCAATGGAAGTTGATTCGTCAAAACTAGTAAATTTCATTCGTTTGGGATTATGTGTTTCCACAAAATTTTATCAGTTTTAAATTATATAAATTCAGTACATGATTTTTTTTAGATTTTGTTATCCAGAATACAATCTAAAAAAATCATTGAATTGAGTGTATTCTTGAGCTCACTCACGTATTTAACATAATAAGAAATTTTAACCCTGATTAATTAGAAAATGAGTATGGATGAAGATTTTGAAGGAATGCGAGTGCCATATGGATTGGCAGTTCATGATAAGGAAGAAGAAGAAGCGGTTCTTGAAATTATAAGAAAGCATAAAACCATAATGGGTGAGAAAGTAAAACAATTTGAAAAAGAGGTTGCAACATTATTTGGCAAAGACCTAGGAATCATGGTTAATTCTGGTTCGTCAGCAAACCTGTTGACGTTCGAGGTATTAGATATTCCTGAAAATTCTGAAGTGATAACACCAATTCTTACTTTTGCCACTACATTGTCTCCAATCATAAAAAAAGGATTAATTCCAGTATTTGTTGATGTTGAGCCTGAAACTTACATAGTTAACATAGATCAGATTGAACAATCCATCACTAACAAAACAAGAGCATTAATGATTCCCTCTCTTTTGGGAAATATTCCTGATCTTAAAAGACTGAGAAAAATTGCGGATGAAAACAGTCTCATCTTTATAGAAGATTCTGCAGATACACTAGGGGCTACTTTTGATGGCATCCCAACTGGGAAATTTTCAGATGTGTCAACAACTAGTTTCTATGGTTCACATATCATCACTGCAGCTGGTGAAGGAGGAATGATTTGTTGTAATGATAATAAACTGGATGAAAAGTGCAGAATACTACGTGGTTGGGGAAGAACTTCTGCTATCAGTGAATCAGAGAACCTCGAAGACAGATTTCGCATTGAATTGGACAACATCCCTTACGATTCAAAGTTCATTTTTGAAAAGATAGGTTATAATTTTTTACCAACTGAGATAAGTGCAGCATTTGGATTAATACAATTAAAAAAATTGAATGAATTTGCAAAAATTAGGCAGAAAAATTTTGAAAGTTTGAATTCATTTTTCTCTAATCAGAGATTCTTCAAATTACCAAAACAATTACCGCAAGTAAAAACATCTTGGCTTGCATTCCCATTAACAATTAATTCCGATGCGCCCTTCTCAAGAATGGAAATTGTCAAACATTTGGAATTGCACGGGATCCAAACTAGGCCTGTATTTACAGGTAATGTGCTACGGCAACCAGCCTTTGAAAAAATTAATTGTAAAAAATTGGAAAAAGACTATGATGTTGCCAATAACATAATGAAAAACTCATTCTTGATTGGTTGTAATCATGGCTTAAATGAAAAGCATTTAGAAAAAATTAAAGTAACTTTCAAGTCATTTCTTGATAAATTTTAATTTTCATTGGGTAAAACCCACTTACAAACATAACAGAAATCGTCAGTTTTGTCCACAAAACGCTTTTGGAAATCTAAAAATTGCTCATTAACAGATTCTAAATCTCGCTCGTGTTCCAGCAACCAAGCTTCATCAACAAAAAAATCTATTCCATTTTCTTTGAGTTGTTCTAATTCAAGTCTAAGTTCCTCCAATGTAATTTCTTCAATATTCAAACGATACTTATTTTTCTCTACCATATCTCCAAGTTTATTTGGATCAATTCTTGGATCATAAACTATAGAGATCAAGTTACATGCAGTTCCAGTTGTTCCAGAACTACATGTACCTTCAACTTTTACAACCTCTTTATACGGTCCGTTTAATTCGTAAACCTCATGAAAAATAGTGTATATGGAATCAGAGGTATCACCAAAGGCGCTGAACTGTTTCAGTGATATTGCTTCTTCAGATTTTAATATGCTTTTTCGTAGTTCTAGTTTGGTAATTTTTCCATTCTCCAATAATGACCCCCAATACTCAAAAGATTCTGTATCTGCGGGTCTTAGCAGAATTTCACGATAGAGATCATCAATGATTTTTTTAGTTTCATCATCTAATTCATCTACTGTTTTCATTTCTTGTGAAACCAAAAGAGATTTTTTTTCATCAGAGTTTAAGATTTCAGTTCTAATCTCATCCACAGTTATAGATCCGTTATCCAATAATGGCCCCCAATACTCAAAAGATTCTGTATCTGCGGGTCTTAGCAGAATTTCACGATAGAGATCATCAATGATTTTTTTAGTTTCGTTTTTAGAAAGTTGCATATAATTTGTAAAGCTTGAAATTACTGTGTCAGACGCATGATCTAAATTTCCTTTAGGTAAATAACTAAATGGTGACAATAAACCTTTAAGGTTTAATTCAACTCTGGAATCAATTTTAGTACATCCGTCAAATGACTGGTCACATTCTGGTAATTTTTCAATCTCGGTGTTAATTGTTGTAAAATCTTGCATTAATTTAGTTCCTTTTGCATCACCGTCCATAACTTCTACTATGTGTTTATCATATGGATACATCGTATGACTAACAAGTAACTTAGCACGGATACCATGTTCAACGACTTCATATTCAGCAAGAACATTATTATCAGTTTGATTTATAATATTAACAGAGATAATATTTCTTGGGAGTATGTTAGGGTAATTTTTTATGTCAGCCATAATTAAAAATGCCTCTTCTTGATTCACATCAACAATTTTTGTAATTTGAAGTTCAGTTACAGGCTGTAGAAATATTATAGGATGTTCAATTGTATCAAACGTTGAAGCGATGTGAAGAATTCCTATAGTGAAGGCTATTGCTAAGAACGCGTAAAAAATTATGATTATCTTATCGGTTTTTTGTATTTTCAGTTCCATGACTAGTTAATAATAATACTAGAATACTTAATTGTTTTTTAAAAAATATCTTGTTGCGCAAAAACCTAATGCTGTCAAAAACCAAATTGTTACCAGCCTAAATAATATTACTAGTGATGTAGATACTGCTGTATCTACTCCTTCACCTTTCAAGATTTCCACGAAACTAACCTCAGTTACACCAACACCGGCGGGTACCATAGTTAATACTCCTAATAATAAAGAACCATACATTGAAAATGTTGAAAAAATAATGTCAAAATTCAGATTAAAACCTATAAAAATAAAATATATCATTATTGCATCAGTCATCCAAACAAAAAAAGAAAGACCCAATGTCTTTGTCATGATTTTAGATGATGTAAGTTCGCCAAACACTTGATAAGATTCTGAAAAACTTGTAGCTTGTTTTTTCAAAATAGGAATTTTTTCTAGGATAGATAATAGAAAATTAAAAAGTTTTTCCTTTTTACCCGATACAAAAATTAGTGATACAACAGAAAGCAAAATCAACATCAATAAGATAATATTATAATTACCAAGTAATAATCCAACAATTAACAGTACCCCACTAATTCCTGCAAGATCTAGTAATCTTTCCATTATTACTACTGGAAAAGTTTTTGCTAGTGGGTATCCAAAATTCTTTTTTAGATAATATGACTTGATTAATTCCCCTGAACCGCCAGGAGTAACAATCATACTTAATCCTGAAATATATAATAAAATTCCTGTCTTAAATGATATAAAAACCTCAATTTGTTTATACAATAACTGCTGTCTTGTACCTCTAATTATTATTCCAAGTAAAACAAACGCTAGAATAATTGGTAAATAAGAAAATTCAAACTGGGATATGTTAACTGAAAATTCTTGAAAGTCAGAGTATGCTATAAAAATAACATAAAAAATTAAAATCCCAAATAATAGCAAAAATTTCTTTGACAACGTTACGCTGCTTATTATTACCTATATGAATAAAACCAAAAGGTCTAAGTTTTTTAATTTATAAATTCCATTTAAATATAATTTACCATGAAAAATCTTGCAATTGTGGGTATAGGATATTGGGGGAAAAAACTTGTTTCTGAATTTTCAAAGATTGCTAACATTAAATTTTGCTATTCACAAGGGAATACATCAAACATCAATTGGATTCATAGAAATTATCCAAAAGTAAGTTTTTGTAAAAATTTTCAAGATATTTTGAATGATTCAACCATTGATGGTGTTGTCATTGCCTCGCCAATTGATACACATTTTGAATATGCTTTAAAATCATTAAAATCAAAAAAACATGTTTTTATTGAAAAACCAATCTCAACTACCAAAAAACAAGGCCAAACCTTACTAGCAATAGCAAAAAAAAACAATCTTGAAATTTTTGTTGGTCATATATTTCTCTATCATCCAGTATTAAGTAAATTAAAGAAACTAATGAAAAAAGAGAAAATAGATTCTATCTATCTTGGGTGGCATAGGTTCGGACCATTTAAAGAAAAACTATCTTTAGATCTTCTTTCTCATTATATAATAATTTTAAAAGAATTCTTTAATCAACCAAAAAAACTGATTATAAAAAGTAAAATTGGATGTGTTACTAATTGTGACATATTATCACTACATGTAAAATTTCAAAAAAAAGTTAATTGTGTAATAGAACTTAATCGTGTATCATATCACAAACAAAGAGAAATAATTATAAAATCAGACAAAAATTTGTATAAATGGGAAGATGATGTTTTGTTAAAATTTTCAAAAAAAGATGAAATTTTTAAGGAATATTTTTCTTCTAGGCTTTTTCCATTACAAATAGAATGCAAAAAATTTATAAAAAATATGACTTTAAAAAAGAAAAATTATGACAATACTGAAAAATCTATTCAAACTGTTTCTATTATTCAAAATTTGTGAATGTAGACAATGAAAATTGCGATTATTGGTGGCGGGATTTTTGGCATAACATGTGCCATTAAACTCGCACCTGAAAACCAAGTTACTGTTTTTGAAAAAAATAATGATATTCTAAAGTCTGCATCAGATACACACCAATGTAGAATTCATCGTGGGTATCATTATCCACGAAGTGATAAAACAGTGCAAGAAGTATTGAAATCTGAATCAAGTTTCATTAATGAATTTTCTGATGCAGTGATGAAAACAACTGAAAATTTTTACTGTGTTTCTAAAGATGATAGTTTGGTTAATGCTGATGAATATATTGATTTTTGTAACCGTAATTCTCTTGAATTTGAAAAAACCAATTTGGAGTTAGTGGATGAAAATTCAATTCAACTTTGTCTTAAAGTAAGAGAAAATCTTTATGATTATGAGAAATTAAAAAAAAATTGTTGGGACAAACTTCAAAATCTAGGAGTTAAGGTAAATCTAAATAATCAAGCCAGTGATGAAATTTTTGATAAATTTGACTTTGTAATAATTTGTACATATGCAAATACTAACTCACTATTAACTAAATTTCCCGAAAAACAACGAGATTTTCAATTTGAGATCTGCGAAAAAGTTTTTTTCCAATTACCTGATGAGTTTAAAAATAAAAGTGTAATAGTAATGGATGGGCCGTTTATGTCAATAGACCCGGTTGGCGGAAAAGGTATTTTTGTCATAGGGGATGTAGTAAATACAGTTCATGAGCGATATGTTGGTAAGATGCCTAAATTTGATTCAAAATTTTTACCATTGTTAGATAAAGGGATCATAAAAAATCCAACCATAACAAACAAAGAATTATTTTTGAAATCTGCAGCTAATTTTTTCCCAAGTGTGTCCAGGGCAAAGTATGTCGGTTCATCATTTACAATAAAGACAGTTTTGCCTAATGTAGATTCATCTGATGAGCGACCAACTATAATTGAAAAAATTAATGAGAAAATTATTACAGTTTTTTCTGGAAAAATTCCAACATGTGTTGACGCTGCAAATCAAATTAATGAACTCATTAAAAATTCAAAATAATATAACCTTCAATCTGGAATTTCTGGAATTCCATTTTTGCGCATTCTCTTAATACCTTTTAGAAATTCTGTTACTATTTTTGGAACTATCACTGTAGTTTGAACATCATCAATCCATTTGACAGGTACTGCTTTAATTTTAAAACCGTTCTTTTGTGCAATTACTAATAATTCAGAATCAAAAAACCAACCGTTGCTTTCTACTAACGGAATTATTTTCTTCGCAGCATCTGTTCTAATTGATTTAAAACCACATTGTGAATCAGCAATTTTTAATCCTAATGTTGTTCTTAGGGTTAAATTATAGAGCCATGATAGTATACCTCTCATGAGGGTCGTTTTTACACTAGAGTCTTGCATCTTTCTTGAACCACAACAAATCTGTGCTTCATTTTTAATAATTGGCTCAATAATTTCAGTGATATGTTTCAAGTCTGCTGAAAGATCAGCGTCCATATACGCACAGATCTCTGCGTTTGAGTTTTCCCATCCAGTTCGTATAGCTACTCCTCTTCCCTTCTGGGGAATATCCATAACTCTAATTTCACTAGGTAATTCAGATTCCAATTTTTTGGCTATATTCAACGTATTATCTGTTGAAGCATTAATTGCAATTACTATATTATATTCATGATCAGGATTTTGTTTTATCCAATCATGGAGTTTTCTAATACTTTTTTCTATATAATTTTCCCCGTTATAAACAGGCAATACCAAATCAATTTGTGTCATATTTGAAGCAAATATGCCTACCTTAAGAAGCTTACAGGAATTAATTTATTTATTCAAAATTTAAATTACTTTCAACTTTGACTGGTCCTTTTGACCATGGAATGCCAAATTTAATGTCATCCTCCGCCTGATTCAAAAACACAGTTATAACATGATCAAATGCGTCCAAATAATTTTCGTCGTGTGGAAGTGGATCAGTAATTCCGTTAGAATTTTCTACAAACTCCTTAATCACATCTTTCATACTATGTTCTTTGTCAACTGTCCCTATACAATATCGCTTAGCGCCCTTTCTATCTAAGAATGTAGCCTCATGATATGCAAATACATCCCCTTTAGGATCTACCATTACTGCAATTTGCGGGAATGCTTTTGGCCGTAATTGCTTGTAATCAACTTTTTCTAGACCTCGTTGATCTGAATTTTGATTCTTACGTATTGATTCTAAAGCATACCCATAATCAATATGAAGTTTATTCAAATTTTTGCTTTCTAATCTTTTTTGAACCTCATTGAAGATGTTGTAGATTTCCTGTCTTTCCTCGCCTAAAATATTTTCTGCTTCCTCAGCAAAATCTTCGCGAAGTGTAAGAAAATCAACCTGATTGTTTGATTTAATATTAATTTCTTCAATGTAATCTAATAATTTTAATATGTCTTTAGTACGTTTATGCAGTATAACATAATTCAAACCAAGTTTTGTTTTTGTATCCAATTTCAAATAATTTATTAAATTTTCTTTAACAACATCATAGGCTTTTTTATTTTTTGTAACTTCAAATGTTGAATCATTATCTACTCCATAAAGACTAATTCTCAAAACAGAAAGATCTTTGATTCCAGGGTGTTTTTCAATAAAACCTGAAGTAAGATAAGATCCATTAGTTTGAATTTCCATATCAAAACCCGCTTTTTCCCCATATGAAACCAAATCTCCAATACGGGGAAAAGTAAGTGGCTCTAATCCTCCTGTTATATGATAAACCTTTTTTTTGTTGACTCCTTTTGGTGTCTGATCAATAATTTGTTTGTACATTTCAAACCCTTTTTCCCCCCACTCTTTTTCATATACAGCTGAATAATTTCTTCCACAAAAATAACAAAAGAAATTACAACTTATACCCGGACATAATCCTACTCTATCCGGGTATGCATATTTTTCGTCCAAGACTGCTTTAGCTTTTCCACTTTGGATTGTTGGTATTATAGTATTTTTCCAATATTTGCTACCCACACCAGTGTTAATAATATAATCTCGAGTCCAATCAGTCTCACGAATCTTTTTATTCTTTTCAATTAACTCGTCTTTTGATAAATTAAATCTCTCACAGATTTCTTTCTGAGTTACAAATGGATTATTTGAAAGAAATTTAATTATCTCCCAACAGTCTTGGTTTTCATTAACAAATTCCTCATCCACAAAATGTTCCTTTTCGTCGTGTTTTGAAAAATTATAACCAACATGAAGATCCTTGGTTTGCATAATTAGGTTTTTTATCCATTTTTCCTAGTTAAAAACTAAATTGTACCTAGAATACCAAAAAATTCAAATTATTGTATAAATATGTCAAAAATGCTAATTTTTCGTTTAGTAGAGAGATATTAGGTTTTTAGTACAAACCAGATAAACCTCAGTCCATATAAAAGACCTTTAGATTTCCTTCCTACTCCTGATTTTGATGTACCACCGGTACGTTTTTTGAATGTGATAGGAACTTCAACAATCTTAAGATCATTTTGAATCGCAATCATATTTAGATAAGGAATTATTAGCCAGCCATTTTTGTCAATTTTCTTATTATAATCATTGGTTATCCGTCCAATCATTTTCTCTAAGCCATCACGACGTATACACCGAAATGTGCATCCTACATCTGTCAAAGATATAACTCCCATGTGTAACAAGCTGAAATATTTTAGCTGAATTAATTTTGCTATAAAGAAATTTCCCCATGTGTTAAACATTCCATTTTGATTTTCTTTTTCAATTAATACCTGAATTAATCTAGTGCCTAAAACAACTTCACAGTTATCTAAATATGGTATCATTTTTTGTATATCAGAACTACTATATGTTCCATCACATTCTGTCAGTGTAATAATATTTGCATCAGTTTTTAGTGCCTCATTAAGACCTACTATACATGAATCGCCAAATCCTTTGTTAATTTCTTTTGTTATTACTGTTGCACCACATTGTTTAGCTATTTCTACAGTTTTATCCGTACTGTTATTATCAATCACTAAAATATATTTTACATTTTTTTCTGACTGAAAATCTTTAATTACCTTTTCAACATTGTTTTCTTCATTATAAGTTGGTATAACAACAGTAATTATTGGGTCACTGATTTTTTTAGTGTCCAAGTAGAAGCGTTGATCAGTTTTGTATCTTTTACGCGTTAAAGCAAATAAAAATCCTAGCCCTAACCATATTGCATCAGATAAAACAACCCATTTAAAATATGGTGCATGATATAATATCTCAATTAGATTTGTTCCAGAAGTAACTATTGCATGATCACCGATTGACCACAAATAAATATTGATTATTACAAATGCAATATTAATAATTAGTAAAATTATGAATGATATTGCGAAACTGATGTACAAAAATCCCATACAAATGTAAAAAATTTGTTAATTATAAATCATAATCTAAAACTTGCTCTAAAATCTTTAATAGACTCACAAAATATGCTGTTATTAAATGAAAGTAGTCATTCTTGCTGGTGGACTTGGCACTAGAATTTCAGAAGAATCTCACGCACAACCTAAACCAATGATCAAAATAGGTGGGATGCCAATTTTATTACATATTATGAAAATTTATTCTTATTATAAAATTAATGAATTCATTATTTGTTTAGGTTACAAAGGTGATGTTATCAAAAAATTCTTTAGTAATTATGATTCCACACCATGGAGTGTTCAATTAATTGATACAGGTTTGGACACAATGACTGGCGGTAGGCTAAAAAGAATTCAAGAACATATAGATGATACTTTTTGTGTAACTTATGGCGATGGTCTGAGTGATATTAATATCAATAATTTAATATCATTTCATAAGGAGAAAAAATCTTTAGCTACATTAACAGCTATTCATCCTCCAGAAAGATTTGGCGTACTAAGTCTATCAGGCGATTATGTTTCAGAATTTCATGAGAAACATAGAGGCGAGTCTTCTTGGATAAATGGGGGATTTTTTGTCTTTGAGCCAGAAGTTTTTGATTATTTGCAGGATGGTGATATGACTATTTTGGAAAGAGGCCCATTAGAAACTTTATCAAAAGAACAAAAATTAACTGCCTTTAAGCATAATGGATTTTGGTTTCCAATGGATACTCTAAGGGATAAAAGATACTTAGAAAACTTGTGGAATGCAAAAAAAGCACCTTGGAAAATTTGGTAAAATGACTTCATCTAATCTATTTAATGGAATTTTTAAAGATAAAACAGTCTTTGTTACTGGGCACACTGGGTTTATTGGCTCTTGGTTAACAGAATGGCTTTATGAGTTGGGTGCAAATGTGGTTGGTTATTCTTTAGAATCAACAACAGTTCCATCTTTATTTAATATTCTTGGACTAGAAAAAAGAATAACGCATATTATAGGAGATATCAATGACTCGAACAATTTGCAAAATGTAATAGAAAAACATTCCCCCGAAATTGTATTTCATCTTGCTGCGCAGCCTTTGGTAAAAACCTCATATGATGCTCCCAAGAAAACTATCCAAACAAATGTAATGGGCGCTGTTAATCTATTAGAATCAATAAGAGATACATCTACTGTAAAAATTTGTGTTGTTGTAACAAGTGACAAGTGTTATCAAAATAGAGAATTGAGTTATGCATACAAAGAAACTGATCCTATGGGAGGTTATGATCCTTATAGTGCAAGTAAAGGTGCAGCAGAACTAATAATTTCATCTTATAGGAATTCATTCTTTAATCCACAAAATTTTGGGGCACATGAGACCAGCTTATCGACTTCAAGGACTGGTAATGTTATTGGAGGTGGTGATTGGGCAGAGAATAGGTTGGTTCCTGACTGCGTGAAAGCATTATCTAAAAATGAAAAAATTAGTATTCGTAATCCAAATGCTGTAAGACCTTGGCAATATGTTTTAGAACCAATATCTGGATTACTTTGTTTAACACAAAAAATGTATAATGATCCGATTAAATATGCACAGCCTTGGAACTTTGGACCTACAATTAGACGCCCACTTATCAAAGTAAATGAACTAACATCAGAAATAATTACCAATTGGGGTTCTGGTAATTGGATTGATTCATCAGATAAAAATGAACCACATGAAGCAAATCTATTGATGCTGGATTCATCAAAAGCAATTAAAAATCTAGACTGGCATCCTGTTTATTCTATAAATGAATCAATAAGTGAAACAGTAGGATGGTATAAAGAATTTTATAAAAATCATGAAAATATGGAAGAGTTTACAAAAAATCAGATTTTAAATTATGTTCATAAAGCAAAACAAAAGAAACTGACTTGGGCATTGTAATTAGAGTTCTTTGTATAAGTATATTCTAACAAAAGCTCAACTAAAAGATCAGCTAAAATGTTTCATTTTTTAGCATAATTTTTCATAATCTATTGTTTTTGATTGCTTATGATTCTAATTTTTTCAAGATAATTAGTGCTCATAATTCTGTTTTCATTTACTTGATGGTGTTTTCTATGTAAATAGCGAATATTTTTAAAAATCCAAGATATACTTTTAATTACAATTTTTATGCTGGGATTTTCAGCTGTTTTATCTTCATATTTGGTAGATGTCATATTTGTATGGCCTTTAATTTTATAATCAAACCAAATCTTAATTTCACGTGAGCCATATACAAAAAAGAATGACACCAAACTACTGAATACAAATCTTGGTTCAAAGTTTGTGATTTTCATGGATAGTTGGTTTTTTAGACCGTGGAAAGCCGCTTCAGATTTTAATTTTGAAGAAGTTTTACCAGCACTATGATAAACTATAGAGTTTGGTACAATTACAACCTTATATCCTAAGATCCAGCTTCTCCAACCAAGATCAACATCTTCAAATGAGAAAAAGAATTTTTCATCAAACCCGCCGAGTTTATCAAATATTTTTTTGCGCATTAACATACATGCCCCCCTGGCACTTGAAATCTCCCTTATTTCATCAGTTTTTGTTCTTGAATTATACACTATGCCCATTTTATCTATAAAATCACCACTGGAATCGATATTACCGTTTGGTTTTAATAAAAGACTTTGACAAATAGCGATTTTTTCATCTTTTTCAAGAACTTTGATCATTTCAGAAATAAAATTAGTAGTAGTAACAGTGTCATTATTAAGAAATAACATATATTCTCCCTTTGCTATTTTTGCACCAATATTGTTTGGTTCTGCAAAGCCTTTGTTTGAATCAAGCTTTACTACAATAACATTTGGATAATTTTTTGTAACAAATTCCATGCTTCCGTCTGTTGAGTTATTATCAACCAGGATTACTTCAAAATTATTATAGTCAGTTTTAAAAAGTGATTCTAAACATTTCTCAAGTAGTTTTTTTCCATTATAATTTACAATTATTACAGATATTTTTGGTGAAGACATATGTTTTCAACTCTTTTTTTGATGATAAAACCCTTATTAAAATAGTATCAACGATTATGGCGAATTTTATTAAGATATAGCATAAGAATCTTATCAGAAGCCCAAGTTGGTGCTGAGGATAGTAACTTCATTCCAAATTCTAGTGTTTTAGTTTTTGTGGGTTTTGTTTTTTTGTACTGTTCTAATCCATAATTATATTTAATTCGGAGTGGTTCATCAAGTTTCATTAATATTTCATCTTTGATTTCTGAAATGTAATTCAAAGTTTTTGATATGTTCTTGTGTGACAATTGAGCAGAATGAATTCTATAGTTTACTAAAGGTTGAGATATTAAGTGAAATCTAACATCATGTAATAATGCAGAGCGAAGAAAGAAATCATAGTCAATTGCAACAGGTTCATCTAGTTCTCTAATACCATATTTTTTTAAAAAAATAGCTGGAATTAATGTAGTGTTCACATTGATTTGTTGCCCATCAAGTAACCTTAAATTAAAATCAAATTCTGAAAGTTCGTTATAATTGGATTCATGAAATTCCCTTAGTGTGTTTCCTGTATCATCTATAATATTCCAATTTGAATAAAGAATGATATTATCTGAGTGATTTTTTGCTTCGTCGATCAGAGTTTCTATCGTATTAGAGTGCATCACATCATCTGGTGAAAACCACTTGAACCAATCACCCTTCATCTTACTTATTCCAAGATTTAGAGCAGATGCAAGTCCTTGGTTTTTCTGCGAAATAATATTAATTTTATCAGAATATCTCTCTAGAATGTCTGGTGACGAATCAGTAGAACCATCATCTATCGCTATTATCTCAATATTTTGGTATGTTTGAGTCAAAATAGAATCCAAGCACTCTTCTAAAAATTTCTCAGAATTATAAACTGGAATTACAACTGAGACAAGATCTGATGTCATTATATTAGTAATACTGTAAAATTATAATTTTAATGAATCTACAGCCTTTCTTTGATAAAATCAATTGATTTTATCGGTGATGGATCAATGCCCAATCTTACAGCATAATATATTGTAGCATAGTCCAAGAGGAAAATCAGGGACATGATTTTTGATAAAATACCACCATCTAGCGAAGAGATCTCTTTGTATGTGATATTATTCTCCTCAAAGTATTGGCGCAAAATAACCCATCTCTCCTTGGTTTTGATGTGATCGTCTGTACCTTCAATCATTATTGGAACCACATCAGATGGTCTCTCCCATGATACTATTCCATTGTGACTGCTTTCAATAACATCTTCAATGATTGCGTGAGTTTTTGCATTTTCTTGCAAAGAGTTCTTGAAACGTATTGCAGCAGCTCGTAGTCCCCATGGATAATAGATTACGGGAATTCCAGTTATCCAGTTGGCCAAATTGAGCGATGAATTTGTATCAGATAGGTTTTCAGATGAAATTTGTTTTGATGTAAGTTCTAATTGTTCCAAAGACTCTGTTATTTCCTGTTTTTTAATTGGTATGATTGAGTTTAGAGTTTTGAGAATTGAATATACATAACTTGGGAACGATGCACGTGGGGAATGAATCAGAGGAATTTTTCTGAATTCAACATTGTTTTTCGTACAAAAAGATTCAATCTTTCCACCTGACGAAAATGCTATTACGTTGCAATCTTTTTTAGTTGCAGATTCTAATGTAGTAAGGATTTCAACAGTATTTCCAGAAATGCTTGTTATGACAACAAGTGTGTTTTTATCTACGGTTTTGGGAAGTTCATATCCTTTCACTACTGCAGTGTGAATGTTAGTTTTTGATAGTATTGATGAAAAAAGATCACCGATAGCTCCTGATCCTCCCATTCCAGAAAAAATAACGTTATCAATGTCTTTGAAATCTACAGGTTGAAGATCTGAATCATACGCATCTCTGGCAACATGCGACCATTTATCATATACGTTATACATTCCACCAGAATCGTTTTTTTCTAAATTATCTTTTGTAAGCAACCTATGAATTAAAAATTTTAATCCATTTAATTCTTTTTCAAATTTTTTCTACAACAAGAGATACTAAATTATTTATGTCTACTTAACAGTAACTGACTTTGCCAGATTTCTAGGATAGTCAGGATTCGTTTTCTTTTCTAATGCGGTGTAATATGCTAGTAATTGAATTGGAATGATCTCGATTATAGGATACAATATTTCGTCAATTGGAGGAATCTCAACCCAATAATCATAGACATCACTTTTTTTATCTGATATTCCAATAATTTTTGCACCTCTTGCCTTAATCTCATTGGCGCTATTCATTGTGTCATTATAAGTAGAGTCATTTGGATTAATTATTATCACATAGACGTTTGAATCCATTAACGCTAATGGTCCATGCTTTAGCTCTCCTCCTGCTATGCCTTCTGCATGAATGTACGAAAGTTCTTTTAGTTTTAGAGCAGCCTCTCTGGCAATTGAGAGATGAATTCCCCTGCCAAGAACGTAAATATCTGATGTTTCTTTAAGATTTTTTGCTATTTCTTTTATCATTGAATGATTTGAAAGAATTTGCGAAATTATTGCTGAAACTTTCTCCCAATCTGGATTAATGCAACCATTACATAATTTATCAGTAATTTTGTATAGAGCTGTAAGCTGTGATGTAAAGCTCTTTGTTGCCGCAACTCCAATTTCTGGTCCGCAATTTAATCCGATTACTAATGATGATTCCTGCGAAAGTGATGAGTTTAGGTGATTCACTATTGATAAAATATTTGTATTTGATTTTCTGGCAATCCTTACTGCATCTAATACATCAGCACTTTCACCACTTTGTGAGATAGCAATTAGTGTCGAACCTTGTTCAATGTCATCTGGTGAAAATGGAAATTCGCTTGAAATCACCGTGTTGATCTTAATTTTTGCAAATTTTGACATTAGATATTTTGCTATTTCTGCAGCATTGTAACTAGTTCCACTGCCAGTAATGTACAAGTTTTTTGCTTGTTTTATATTGTCAACAAATTGCTGAATTCGATCATTGTTTTCAGATCGCAATACTGTATCTGGTTGTTCTGATATTTCTTTCAAAGTAAAATGTGCATAATCTCCTTTGTAAACATCTGCAAATTCTTTTGAAACTTTTGTAATTTGATGTTTGGTAGGCGTTCCATCAAAATCAAAAATATGTATTCCAGCATTGTTCACAATTGCAAAATCTTCATTATCAATGTAAATTGCATCATCTGTTCTCTCTATGAAGCCTAATACATCACTAGACAAATAGTAACTGTCTTTTCCTACTCCTACAATTAGTGGCTCGTGAAAACGTGCAGCTGCAAGAGTGCCATCTTCAAAAATTACAACAAAAGAATAATGGCCCTTTAGTTGAGCAACTGTTTTGATAATAGATTGTTTGACATCTGAACTTTCATCGAAATTTAGTTGGATAAGATTGGCAATAACTTCAGTGTCAGTTTCACTCTGAAATTTATAGCCTTTATTTTCTAAATTAGATTTTAATTCTTCAAAATTTTCAATAATTCCATTGTGAACAATTGCAATTTTCCCAGAATTGCTTAGATGTGGGTGCGCGTTTTTTTCAGTTACTTTACCATGTGTTGCCCAGCGTGTATGACCTATTCCAGTTGAACCGTGTAGTTGATCTAGTCCAAGATTTGCATTTACTTCAGCGACCTTGCCTATTCCCTTTTTGATCGTTATTCTGCTCTTTGAACCAGTTGCAACACCAACACTGTCATAACCTCTATATTCCATTCTTCCAAGTCCATGAACAATAATTGGAGCCGCATCGTCAGATCCTAGATATCCTATAATGGAGCACATGATATTGTAAATGGGCATGTCCTTACATACTTTTTCATTAAATTAAATCCTAAAATAAATTCATGTGAATGTAAATCTTAAAAAGCCAAACAATTTGCTTTCATTGCATGAGCAAAAAAGGGCTCGAAGAAAATTCAAATTCTAATATTGCAAAGCGTGGGAAATTATCATGGGTTGTGTTTCTGTTTACGCTATTTGTGGTTTTAATTAGTATTATTGCTTTTGTTTTTCCTGCATTATTAATTTCTGAGATGGGTTCAGGAAATCAGATTGAGAAGACTGGTGTTAAGGGTTTATACGAGATAAATCCATACGAGTTAGGATATTGGGCAGTTCCACTTTTTGTTTCGAATATAATTGTGTTTACTGTATTTACACTGTATTATTGTAATAAATTACCAGATAGTATTAGACACGCACTAGAGTCTCTTTTTAGTTTTGAGGTATCCAAAAAGACGGCAGTTGTAATTTTTCTAATCATTCTAGCTGGTTATGTGGCATTTAGTTCTGTGGAACTTACTGAGGATGAAACATGGCCAGACTGGAATGGAGTAAAAGAGAGGTTGGAAGGTGACAAGGGAGAGCCGTGTGATATAATGATGACTTATGAACATTGTTACGGTTGGCCTAGAGCTAATCCTACTATATCATCAGGCTTTGAACCACATGCCAGATACTTTTTGTTAAAGTTATCAGTTGCACTGTTTGACAACTACAAAATTTTTCCATTTTTTGCTAGTGTTGGATTACTAGTTGTAACGTATCTTTTTACTACTCTCATTACAGGTAAGAGATTTGCAGGAATAATATCACTGGTAATAATGACACAAAGTAATTTATTTTTATCATTTGATACGTCACCAACATATTCAAATTTTTGGACTTTATTTTACGTCTTATCACTGTATCTTGCGGTAAGATTATGGATGGTTTCACCTGCAATCTATTTGTTATCTATATTCACAAAGGTATTGACAGTAACATTTCTACCAATGTCTATATTTTTTGTTCTATCCTCCGACATACCGAAGAAGAAAAAGGCATTTGTTGTACTGGCAAGCGTGATTATAGTAGCTGGTGGAGTGGTAATTTTTGCTACCCAAAATTTAGCCGAAACAGAAGGTGCAGGATGGAATTCTGATGAATTCTGGCTAGGTCTATCATCTTTTGCAAATCAGATTAGACATGATGGTCTTATCGTTCTTTTTATTCTGCCTCTTATTTTTGGGCTTTTCATGGTATCTAAGAGGTCCAGGTATGCAAATTCTATCATGTTGATGATTGCAGGCATACTTGTAATTACACCATTAATTTCTGGATTTACAGAAATAACAAATCAACCATATAGATTTGTGCCTCTTGTTTTCTTCTTTGCAATCGGCGTAGGTACATTACTCTCAAAAAGATAATTAGACGAGTCTTGCAATTGTCCAAACTACAGTTGCTTCATCACCCGGGGAAGTTAGAAAGCTATCAAAGTTGAATCTTGCTGCTGAATAAGTTTGCTCATCTATGTCTACATTATAGTATACATTTGCATACATAGTGTTGGAATCAAATTCTGTGGCCGATTCTATAATAAACACCTGAAACCTGTAATCGTTCAGTTCAAAAATTGGTATTTTCACAGATGATGAAATATGATCTAGTGAGTCACTGATTATTTTTTTATCAACGCCATGCAATTTACTTGATTCCATGTAGGTAACAAGATCCCCATCTGAATTTCGCAATGTAACTTGAACAAACATGAAGAAAATATTATGCTCTGACGGTTTTGGAATCAAATTCTGTGCAAAAGCTTCTGATGAGAATATCGAAAAAACAATAATTGAAAAAATACACAAAACATATGAAACTTTTTTCATAAAACAAATTATAATGGGCTTTTATATTAATTCAACATTATAGATTTTTAGAATAAGCGTAAGAAAAAATTCTCCTCTCTAGTCTCGATAGTATTAAATTTAGTTTCATAACTAACAAATTTACATGTCAGAAACGGATGAATTTGCTGAAGCCTTACTGGCACAACTTTCAGTTGAGATAAACGAGGAAAAAGAAATAGATTCGCTTTCAAAAAAGATCAAAGAGGATAATGAATTTAAAGTAGAATTTGGCGATACAGAGAAAATTGCACAAACTTTGCTTCCAGATTTGATTCAAAGAGTAAATGACTATATGGGATTATCAGTTTCGCCTGATTTGTCTATAGTAGGTTTAGAATTAGAAGAATTGAAGAGGTTTAAAGGAAAGAAAGTTTTCACAACAAAGGCTGCACGACAGTTTGTAGATGAATTGTTTTACGCTGTATCAAAAAATGATCTGGAGAAAATATCAGATAGTATAAAAAAAGATACTACAAAATTTCTAGTTTATTCCACTTATGTGAAATCATATATTTCAAAAATATCTACTACATACGGAGATTTTTTGGATAATACTATCTATCTTAACAAATTTGTCCTTGATAGTTATCCAAAAATAATATTGTATAAGCAAAGACCACCCTACGAACCAAAATTTGAATCTGTTAAATCCGGTTATATGGGAGCCTTGAAGATGACAATTCTAGAAGAAATAGTTCACTCTGTACAAAATAATCTTCAAAGATTAAACAAGGTGGCAGTTATTCAGGTTAATGAGATTAATGAAGAATTAGCAAGAACCATCTTGGAGTTAGATGACAGTACTGTCTCACAACTATCTGAATACTTACAATTACAATTAGTGCCAGAAGAATTTGTTATTGCAAAGAGAGCAAATTTATTTTTCATGCTAAATCCAGATAATTTTATCACAAATGTGCTGGGGCCAGATATAATGACATACAACAAGGTTGAAGTTGACCCAAAAATTTTAGAATTTATTCCCTCGCTACTAGAGATTTATCAAAGATGGTTGAAACCAATTCAAGCTCAACATGCAGTGTTTACAACTATGGAAGGCATGGCAGAATTTGTAGTTCAAAACATACTAAAAGATGATCCAGATTTTCAAAATTATCTATCTACATTCATTGGCACTGATTATTCTGCATACAGTGTAAAAAAGAGTATTGGAAAAGAATTTACAGAAAAAATATTTGAAACATTTGGGAAGGACTCATTTGTCAAACTTGAAACAAATCCTCCTAACACACGAGAGTTAAAAGATCCACAATTATATCTAAATAGAATCAAATAACACAAAATATAATGTCGGTAGAGAAATTTGAGCCGTTCGTTCTTGAATGGATCGCTTTTTCTAAAAATCCAAATCACAATTTAATTGAAAAATCTCTAAAGTTGGCACAGATCTTGGAGTATCCAGAACTGGATATTTCAAAATATGTTAGGAAAATAGATGAAATTGGTAATTCTTTGAAATTAAAAATAGATAATAAAAAAAATCCAACGTATCTCATCTCCATGCTTAATGAGCATTTTTTTGAAGAATATGGTTTCGGCGGAGACGATGATGACTATTACGATCCTGGAAATAATTTTTTAAATTTAGTTCTTGATAAAAAAACTGGCATTCCAATCACACTTTCTATTATATACGCTAAAATTGCTAGCTACGTTGGACTTGATTTAAGAATTGTAGGATTTCCAGGGCATGTGATTGTTAAACTCGATGATAAAATAATTTTAGACCCATTTTATCGTGGCAGGTTACTTTCACATGATGATTTAGAAGAAATTTTGTATAGAAGCTTTGGAGATAGTGTTGAATTAATTCCTGAATATTTGAATAAAGCAACTACCGAGCAAATTTTAACTCGATTATTAAGAAATTTGAAAAATGCATACACACAATCGTATGCATATGATAAAGCTATGAGATGCACAAATATGATTTTAGGAATGAGACCAGAGTCTCCTGAAGAGATACGGGATAAGGGCATATTACAAGAACGGCTTTTGAATTATGATGAAGCTTTGCCTTTACTAAATAAATATCTGGAATTAGAACCAGAAGCAGATGATGCAGATTTTATTTTGGAGTTAATTAAAAACGTAAGAGAAAAAATCTAATCGAATAGAGAAGACACATCATCGCCCTTCTTTATCATTTTGATTTGTTGTCGAGCTAATTTATTTTTCAAAGCATTTTTTAGAATATCCAGTTCGTTTCTAAGTGAAGCAACCTCATCCTCTAGTTTTGCTACTCTTTCATAAATTGTCTCAGCTTCGTTTGAACTCATCTCATCTAAAAAAAAGAAAAAGAACTTAAAAAGTTATGGGTTAATTTGTAAATCAAACACACTATAGATCAAAAATCTGATTGCAGGAAGGGCATTTTGCTCTCTCATTTCCTACTGAACCGATGATGAATATTCTACCTATAGTTTTACATTCAGGACACATGCCAGTGGTCACATTTTTTGGGCCAGTTTTAATAATTTTTTGTGTTTTTCTGCGTGTCATCAAAAAAATGGACGAGTTCGACATTTTTAAGTTTACTTGTAAGAAGCGCGGGGAGGGGGATTCGAACCCCCGTGTCCTTGCGAACATGGAATTAGCAATCCCACGCCCTACCAGGCTAGGCGATCCCCGCTATTGGTTGCTAATTTAATTTGGTTAATTAGTATAACGTGAAATAGAATAGCATTTTGCTAAGACGCCTAAGATGTTTTTTCTAAAGTTTGATTAGATAAATAAATTACAATGCAGGTTCAATTTTCACTAAATCCTGGTATGGGTTCTTTTACAATATCCCGTAACGGTGTTCTTTTACCACCAACAATTTTTAAATCAACACGAAAAGTTCCATTTTCAATATTTACAATATTATATGAATTTTCAAAGAATCCGCGAACTCTTTCTGATGAAGTAGTTCCAGCGTTTGCAATAGATAATGTATTAAAATCCCAAAGCCAAGGTCTGTGTTTATGCCCACATAAAACAAGATTCACATTAGAATCTAAAACGGTACGTAACACATCTCCTGCATCAATGACTGTTAATCTGTCAGAACCAGTATCTGGAATTCCAATCAGATGATGATGCATAGCCACTATCTTAAACTTATTTTCATATTTTTTCAATGTACGTTCAAGCCAAAGAGTTTGCTTATGACCAACCTCACCATCATCACGATCTGGTCTAGTGGAATTGAGAGTTATTAGTATTATATCGTTACCCAAATCATTTTCAGTTTTAAATGGAAAATAATTCTTGAATAATAAGTATCCTGTATTTCTATAATCATGGTTACCACTGATTGCAATTATTTTCTCAACGTTAATTTGTGAAATCATTTTTTTACATTTTTCATATTGCTCAACTAATCCTTCGTTGGTAAGATCTCCCGTGATTACAACAGCCTCCGGTTTCAATAAATTTATTTCATCAATAACTTTTTCAAAAACTTCTTCACGAAACTGTGAACCCACGTGAATATCTGATAATTGAACTATTTCCATATTTTAAAAACCTAATCTACATATTTTAATGTGACATAAATTCGATAAATTAAGAAATTTCAAGGTACGATTAAATAATTAAAAATTAGAACCGTTACATGGCAAAAAAGGCAGCAGTCATCAAGGGTGATGGAACAGGACCTGAGCTTGTTAATGCAATGCTTCATGTCTTGAAGGAATGTAATACTCAAATTGAACTAGTCTTGTGTGAGGCAGGTTCTGAACAGTGGGAAAAACATGGTGGTCAGACATACATTCCTGAGGAAACTCAAAAAATTATGGAGGAAAGTGATGCCTGCTATAAAGGACCCACGACTACTATTCCTTCTCCAGATGCACCAAGAAGTGTTGCAGTTTCGACCAGACAAAAATTTGAGCTATATGCAAATGTAAGACCAATTAAGACATACGACAGATTGTCACCAGATAAAAAATTAGACTTTGTATGCTTTAGAGAAGCAACTGAGGGACTCTATGCAGGAATTGAATTTAATATATCTGATGACTCTGCGATTGCAATTAGAAAAACTACAAGAAAAGGTTGTAAAAGAATTGTTGATGCTGCTTTTGATTGGGCTAAAAAAAACAATTTACACAAAGTTACAGCAATTACAAAAAGAAACATCCTAAAGAGAACTGATGGAATTTTTTGGGGAGAGGTAGAACGCGCTGCAAAAGAGAACCCTGAAATCGAGATTGAAGAGTATTATATTGATAATATGACACAGCAGCTGGTTAAAAATCCAGAGAGATTCAACAATTCTGTTTTAATTAGCACAAACTTGTTTATGGATATTATTTCTGAATGTGCATCAGGCAGCATAGGTTCGATTGGAAATGTGTACTCTGCAAACATGGGAGACAATTATGCAATGTTTGAGCCAGCACATGGCAGTGCTCCAAAATACAAAGGAATGGACAAGGTAAACCCGACCGCAACTATACTTGCTGGTGGCTGGATGGCTGAATATTTAGGCGAACCTGAGATAAGGGATGCAGTGTTTGCAGCAACAGATGATGTAATCAATGAGGGAAAATATGTCACATATGATATTGGCGGCAATGCAAAGACCAGTGAGATGGCTGACGCAGTTGCAAAGATTGCGGCTGAAAAACTACGAAAGTAATTTTTTTGCTTCTATAATTATCAACTCTTCAAAAAATAACTTCTTTTTTGCAACAATACTTACTTTGAAACCTTGCAATTCAGTATAATCAATTAATTTTTTAAAGTTGGATAACGATGATGTTACATAGACCAATTTTCCACCAGGTATTAACCGTGATTTAACTGAATTGATGATTTTCATTGGAATCTCTAATCCTTCCTTTCCACCATCAGTACTCACATCTATTATCTCATCAGTGCTGAGATAAGGAAGGTTACAAATTACCAATTCAAACTTATAGTTGAGAGCATCTGCACCATT
>Ga0315336_1001690_pt1 | contig 39712 bp, 26 predicted proteins | sample ASW5metaG_FD_204512 | JGI IMG/M metagenome (GOLD analysis project Ga0315336, IMG submission 204512) | Ammonia-oxidizing marine archaeal communities from Monterey Bay, California, United States - ASW #5 | ecosystem: Environmental > Aquatic > Marine > Intertidal zone | place: USA: California... | reverse complement strand
TGCTCGTCAAGTTCGCCATCCTGATCGTTGATATCTTCAAGAAGTTCAACGTCGCCGGATTCCTGCGCCTTGCGCTGAACCAACTGGTTCACGGTGTCACCACCGACGCCCAGGTTGTCTTTGATCAGTCGATCGACATCGCCGCGACGCGCCAGCACGGCCTTCAGACGGAACCCGCTGAGCGAGCTCAACTCGTCCAAGGCCTCGAGGTCGAACGGGTCTCCCGTAGCGACGACGACTTGTCCGTTGGATCGGTTGAGCGGCAACAGTGAGTGTCGGAAAATGGCCTGCGTGGGAAACTGAGACAGCAGTTCACCGTCGACCTGAAAACTCTTCAGGTCGACATACTCCATGTCCAGCTCTTCCGAGATGGCTTTGAGTGAGTCCGTTTCGGAAACGTATCCCAGATCAATGACGATTTGATCCAGTCGTTTTCCGTTGGCCTGTTGACGCGCCGTGTCCATCTGTTGCGCGTTGATCAGGCCTTTCTTGAGTAGGATGTTCCCGATGTCCATAAGTCTCACACGTTCGTTAGGACGACATGTATCGCTTGTCGCCGAGCTTGCAGTTCCTGTGCGTGCTCACAACGGTAGCCTCAGTACCACGAATTCGTTCCCGATCGACGGCCGACGCGGATTCCACCGATGTGTCTGTTGCTCGCCGATTACGCCTGTTATCGATCATCTGCCGCTGCGTCTGCTGGTGCCGCCACTGGACCGGCTGCTGCCACCCCGGCTGCTGCCACCCCGGCTACTGGTCGCGCCGCTGGAGCGGGATGGCGAGCCACCGCCACCGCTGCGCTGTCGCATGAATTCGGCAATCCGCTGTTGACGCGCAGCATCGGCACTGCTGCTACTTGAGCTACTCGGTTGGCCACTTGTTCGTGAGCGACTGGATGTGGTCGACGTGCTGACGTTGACTTTAGGAATCAACGAGGACAGTGCTTGCTGAATGACGACCGAATTCGCGTGGTCCAGCGTGACGACCTTGACGGTCCGTCGGGCTTTGTAGGCCGCGAGATCGCGCTGATAAACCAGTTCGTCAATCTCGCGGAACGTGGGCTCGTCGCACGACAGGAGCAGCGAGTTGGTGCGCGTGTCGGTGTGCAGCGTCAAGCGAATCCCCGGTCCCTTCGTGGATTGAGAACCTCCGCCACCGCCCATCATCGCGGCGAATGGATTGCTTCCACCCCGCTGTTGGCTGCTGCGTCGACGCGGGTCTTCCAGGTAGTCCTTGTAAAGGTCTCGGATGGTCGCGGCCACGTCTTCGACATCCGCAAACTGAATCTCGATCGTACGAGGAACGCGGTCACGCGATGTTCCGGGAAGTTCGTTGGCGTCCAGGATTTGCAGAAATTTTTCTACGTTGTTCACGTCTTCGACTGGGCCACTGACAAACAGTGAGTTGGAACGCATGTCGGGTATGATTCTCAATGTCATCGGCCCATCGGTCAGATTGGACAGGCCCGTCATCGAAGCCAGGCTGCTGCCGAAGGACGAGATTCCGCTGGTCAAACCGCCCAGCATTCCGGAGTCCGAAGTGGATGTCACGGATGAAATGCTGCTATCGGGCATCAATTGCTCGAGCATGGCGGACGCTTCCGTGGCGTCGGCCGAGCGCAAGTAGAAGACGGTCCAACGTGTTTCCGGCGGGATTTCATCGGTCAACGAATAGATCATGTCCTCGACGCGATCCAGAGCATTCTGATCGGCCGAATAGATGATCAGTTCCCCACCACTCACACGAATCGTCACCGGGGACTCGTTCTTCTTCTGGCCGGCAGGTTCTTTTGTCGTGGCTTCTTGCGGCCGAGCCGCAGTCGGTGCCGGCGTATTGCTGTCTTTCTTGGCCGGTGTGTCGGCTGCGGTCACTTGCGCTTTGGCTGGGCGGCGATTCGTCTTGGCTGCGCCGGCCGCGGGCTGTTGAAAAAAGGCGACAGTGTCGAACCGCACGCCCGAATCGACAGCTGGTTGGATTGGAGAGGACCCATTCCGTTGGCCGGGAATCCGGTAGTCACTGCGCAAATCCCGGACAGGCGTATCATCCCGCGGGCGTTCGAGTGTTTGTGGCCGAAACCCGTTGGGAAGCTGTTGTTCCGATTCCGTCTCCTGTTCCTGAGGGATCACGACGCGGATTGAGTTCGAGATCCCTTCTTCGCCGGACAGCATGGCTTCGAGCATTTTTGCGAATCGCACCGGGTCCCGCCCGCTGAGGGAGATTGTTCTCAGGTTGCCCGTTTGCCGACGATCCGTCGGCGGCTCGGCGGTGCCGTCTTCACCAAAGCTCAACAGCGTTTGGCGAACCTGGGCGATTTGATCGTTGGAACCGCGGACGATCAGGGTGGAAGTCAAGCTCTCAGCTTGGATGGTGGGGGCGTCCGCTCCGTCCTTGAGGAACAGGCCGTTGAGCATGGTGGCCATGGTGGCCGCGTCGTAGCGGCCCAATCGAATGATATCCACCACCTGGTTGGTACCGCCGTCGAGCTGGCGAATCAGACTCTCGACTTTTTCATGTTCCAGCGGTGTGGCCATGATGTGGATCAATCGGTTGCGACCATCCTCGTTCACCACCACTCCCGGGATGATCGCTTCCAGACTTTTTGTGACCTCGGTCGGATCGGCTTTGGTCACCTTGTAGACACGCAGCTTCGGAATATTGTCATTGACCATGTTGGCGATCGACGGATCCTGTTGGGTGTCGATCGACTGAATCACCTCGTCGATGACGACCAGGGCGGAATCGGTTGCCGTGACCAACAAAGCGTTCATCCGTGTGTCGGATGTGACGCGGACGTTGGCTGTCGTGCTGGACGACCGCTGCGAACTGGATCGTTGCTGCTCGCGCGGATCTCGGGACCGCGAGTCACGGCTGGTACGGGACGAACTGGACGAAGCGCGGGATCGCGATTCGGCCGCCGCGCTGACGTTCTTGACCGATCCCGACAAGCCGAACAGGGATCGGATATGTCGTTCGGCTTCGGTGGCCAGGATGAACCTCAGGGGAAAGGATTTGAATTTGAGGTCTTCGGTCACGGGGCCTTCCAAGTCGTCCAACAACCGCGCCACACGGCTCAGATTGCTGCCGATATCGGTCACAAAGATCGAGCTGGTGCTCGAGATCGGTCGGGCTTTCCCCTGCGGACCCAGCAGTTCTTCGATCTCGGCGGCCAACTGCTTGGCATCGACACCCGAGGTCGAGAGCACGACACTCAGCAGTTCGTTCTTGCCGCGTTTGGGCAAATCTTCTGCCGTGATGATCGGAATCAGGTTGGGAGGCACGGGGCCGAATTTCTCTTCATCGTATCCCAGGCAGACCAGAAACTTGTCGCGGTTGACCAGAATGTAGCCTTCCTGCAGCAGGTAGCCGTTGAGGATGTCGATGGCCTGTGTCGGCGTGTATTTCCCGGTATCCAGATAATTGAACGTACCCGGGGGTGTGTCCCGGAGATGCAGGGTCAATCCGGCCGACTGGGCGAACAGCTTCAACACACCGTCCCAGGGAGCGTACTGGAAATTGAAGGACATCGTCAGTGGCGCGCCGGGACGCGTCTTGGTGTCTCCAAAGGACACGATGACTTCGCCGCCGTTCTTGTCCTGATCCGGTCGCACCGACAAACCCGCACCCCGGGGAGCGGCTTTGGTCGTCGTGTCGGACTTGGTGACCGCGGTCTTCTCGTCGCCGTCCTTCTTCTCGTCGCCGTCCTTCTTCTCGTCCCCCTCCTTCTTTTCGTCGCCGTCCTTCTTCTCGTCGGCGTCCTTTTCGTACGACGCGCTCTTGTCATCTTGCGGCGTCGCTTTGGCCAGGGCGGGGCCCAGTTTGGTCTGCCACTGCTTTTGCTGGTCTTCGGTCAGAATGGCTCGCCCTTGGCCCTCGAAGTCTTCCTGCAGCTTGGTGACATCTTCTGGCGAGGCTCCCCGCAGCCTGCGAAACGCGTCGCTCCGTTTTCCCGAGAGCTCCTTGAGTGCCGCCTGCTGCTCGTCGGTGAGTTTCAGTTCCAGCGAAATGTCTTCCCGCAAGACGGCATTGATCCCCTGCCGCTGCAGGCTGATTTGCCGCAGCCGCGCCAGAGGCTTGTCGCCGACCAGTTTGCCGAGTTCCGCTTCCATTTTCAGCCGTTGATCGGCGAACATCTTGCGGATCTCGTCGTCGATCGCCTGGCGTTCCTCGTCCGATTTGGCCGCCTGACGCCGACCATAAACCTCGCCCAATCGCTCCGCATCCGGACGCGTTCCCCCGGCACGCAACGCGTCGACTTTGTCCAGGATGGCCTGGTCGATTTTCAGTTCCGCCTGCACGGCCGCATCGTTGATCACATCGAAGACACCGTTCCGACTGCGCGGGCTGCGGCGCCCGGAACCACTCCGTTGCGCCTCGGCGATTTGCGAAAAACCACCCGCCGCCAGCAGTGTCAGAACAAGAAACGCAGCCGCGTTCTTCGACAGATTCATGTTTTCCTCACAACCCCATCCCGCGGTTTTCCACGGGGATGTCTGATTTCGATTTTCAATTGCTTACGGATGTCTGATTTCAACCACTGACCGCCAAGAACCGGTTGCCGGCTCAGTCGCCAGCCTGGACCGGAAATCCCAGTCCCCTATGGGTTCAATTTGGGGTTCAGTCGATCCGGTCTTCCGGTCTCCACCGGCCTTTGCGATGACCGTTTCCACCGGTCCCGGCACCCGTCCTCCAAAACTCAAAATTCCGATAAAATTGCCTCAGTCTTCCTACGATGGCTAAGTTCGCAAAATTCCCCAACTACCCTACCACATTTGGTGAAAGATGTTGCGTTTTTGCCACATTCGTCGGCAATCCGCAGCCAAAGAGCCCGCTGTCTGCTGGGCTCTTTGGCACAATCGATACGGTCGTTACTGGTCGTCCCCACTGTTCGGTCGTGAAGGGCGATTCGAACGTCCGCCGCCACGGTTGTTGTTCCCGCCGCGGTTGCGAGTATTCCCACCTTGGCCGCCGCTGCGATTGCGTGTGCCTCCTTGCCGGCCGCCGCGCTGGGTGAGCTTGGTCTTTTGATCGTCGGTCAGTTCCGGGCTGCTTGTTGCTTCGAGATAGGCAAGCTGTTGGTCCTCGGTGAGAACCGCTTCAGCCTTTTCTTCATTTTTCTTCCGCGTTGCTGCGGCTTTCGTTTGCCGATCTTCTCGGTCCTTACGCAACTTGGCAATCGCATCCTCGCGTGCTTTCCCTTCCAATTCCCGCAGCGCGCGAAACGCGTCGGCCCCACTCTGGCGATCTTGCGTCTCGCGAGGCGGATTGAGGAGTTTGTCGATCTGAGCAATCTGCTCCTTTTCCAGTTTGAGTAACGCTTGCAGTTTCTTATCCAGCAGGGCACGTGTTCCTGCCACGATCCACGCAACCCCCTGGAGATCTTCCCGTTGATTCTTGTTCAGAACGACCAGTTGATCCTTCTCGTACTTCTCGCCGTCTTTTCTGAAGGTCTCCATCAGCTTGGCACGTTCCGCTTCCGTTTGATCTCGGAAGTTCCCAAGTTGTGCAAATCGGTCACGCATACCTTCACGACGGGCGGTACTGAGATCATCGAGCTTCTTTTTCTGGGCATCGGTGAGTTTCAGAATTGTGATCAGTGTTTTGTCCTCGGTGCGTCTCAACGTGCTCAGGATTTGACCGACGGTTACGCCCCGGCCACCACCGAACAGGCCACCGAAGGCCTGACCCCCCTGTCGTCCCCCCTGTCGCTGTCCCCGCTGTCCCCGCTGTTGTCCCCGTTGTTGTTCCCGTTGTCCCTGGGCCCAAGCCATTTGGGCACACAGCATGACGACGAGCGTCTGGACGACGGCCACTTTCAGCCATTTTCGATTTGTCAACATGTCGTTAAAACTCCCTGATCACGTAAGACTAGATGGTGCACAGTGTTACTGAAATTACGATCACGCATTGTCGTACAGATACGCTGTGAATGCAAAGCCCAGGTTGGCGCAGGCCGAGCCGCAAAATGGGCCTCCATCTCTTAACTGCGGCCCCTTCAGCGAGGTCCACCGGGAAAACCCCGAATTCCTGTCGGAACGGTGGATTTGCCGCACAACGGACGGTCCCGTGGGATTCGCCGCCTCTGGCGGATTTGGTGTTCTCAGACCACAAAAAGCCCAAATGCCGATTGGGTCACCGGGCTTCAGGCGTCATAATGCCGCTGCGGTCGGACCTCCGCAACCGATCCAAACTTCAGTTGAGGCATCTCGTGAATTTGGGCATCTCGTGCGGAGTGGTGCCGCAGCCTGTACGGACGTATCCATGCAAGACAGCAGCACGGGGCCCGGCGACACGGGTGGTAGGCGGTGGGTTGCCGCCGATGTGCTCACGGACCGCATCACTCAGCTGTTGACCAAGAAGACCATGTTTGGAGCCGAGGCCAAGATGGCCGCGCAGCGGCTGGTCGAGGCGGATCTGGGTGGATTCGCGGGCGATGGCGTGCGTCGGGTGCCAGCGCTGCTGGAGGCCATAGATCTGGCGCACATCGACCCCCGCGCGCAATTGGTTGTTGAGCGGGAAACGGCGGCGATGTGCGTGTTGGATGCGGGCAAGGGGATGGGTCAGGTGGCGGCCACCAAGGCGGTGCAGCGGGCGATCAAGAAGGCGGCCGACGTGGGGACGGGAACGGTTGTGGTGAGGCGGAGCCAGTGGATGGGTCCGCCGACGTTGTACGCGGCTCTGGCCGCCCGGGAAGGGTTGATTGCCCTGTGCACAACCAATTCGGGATCAGCGCGCGTCGTTGGAGATGGGGGCCAGGTCGCACTGAACACGGTGACGACCATCGCCTGGGGCTTTCCTCGGGCGGAGGGGCCGGCCTTGTTGATCGATCAGCCGTCGGCTCGCGGGACCTGGGAAGACGTGGAGCGGGCGCAGCAGGCGGGACAGACGCTTCCGGAGTGCGTGGCCCTGGATTGCGACGGCCAGTCGACCACCCGCCCCGATGAGGCTCAGTCGTTGTTTCCGTGGGCGGGGCCCGCTGGTGTGGCGGCCGGCCTGGTGGCCTCGGTGCTGTCCGGAGTGTTGGCCGGTGGCCGTCTGCCGGTGCACAAACAGCGGGCTGCCGAACGCGATGGGGCGGAGCACTTTTTCTATGTGATTGACCCGCGACAGTTTGGTGATGCGGACGCGATGCAAGCCGAGCTGGAAGCGGGAATGGATGTTTGGCGGGACGCGCATTCCGACACAGAGCCGTGGCGGTTGGCCACCGAAAGCCTGGACGGCCAGGTTGCCCTGTCACAGACGGACTTTGATGCGCTGGCCCAACTGGCGGGCCGTTTGCAGGTCGATTGGCCCGAGTGAGTCGTTTCCGGGCTCGGCGTGCGGCCGGAATGTCTGGTTTTCAGATCAATGTGTAGCCGCCGTCAATCACCAGGCTGGCTCCGGTCATATACCGCGACGCGTCGCTGGCCAGGTAAACGGCCAGCGGCCCCAGGTCTTCGGGTTGTCCAAAGTCACCGGCCGGGATTTGTTCGCGAAACGCGCTGATCACCGCGGGGTTTTCGCGGGCCCACTTCTGATTGGGTTCGGTCATGAAACCACCGGGGCAAATCGCGTTCACGGTAATGCGATGCGGGGCCCAGTCGACGGCGGTGGCGCGGGTGAACTGAATCACGGCGGCTTTGGCGGTTTCGTAGCTGCGGCCGCCGATGCCCCGATTGGCGACCAGGCCCGAGATGGAGGCCACGTTGATGACCCGCCCGCCTCGGTCGCGGCGGATCATGTCCGCTCCGATCACGCGGCTGCAGACGAAGGTGCTGGTCAGGTTCAGGTCGATGATTTTCTGCCATTCGGCGGTGGGCAGTTTGTGGGTGGGAGTGTCGATCCGTCGGCCGCCGACGTTGTTGATCAGGATGTCCACTGGCCCCGATTCCAATGCCTGGAGGCAGGCGGCTTCACACTGCTCGGGCTGGCCGACGTCGGCGGCGATGGTCGTCGCGCGGCGCCCGCATTCACGAATGGCGTTGGCGGTGGCTTCCAGGCTGTCCGGGTCGCGGCCCACCAGGCTCACATCGGCACCCGCCTGGGCCAGTGCCAGTGCCATTTCGCGTCCCAGGCCGCGGCTGCCGCCGGTGATCAGCAGATGCTTGTCGTCCAGGCGAAAGCGATCCAGTACGTTCATTGGCATCCTCGATCCGGGAAGGGGCCAGCGGGGCCGGTTGTGCGATCGGAGTTGTGCGATCGGAGTTGGAGTGGAGCGCGGTTGCGGCCTGCGGGTTCAGTCGTGCGACGCGTCGTCCGCGTCGGTTTCCGGTGCCTTGGTGTCGGTCTTGTGGTAGGCATGGATCATCATGCTGGAGATCTTCAAGTTCCAGTCCGCTTTCCAGACTTCGGGCATTTCGGGTTGGCACCGCGCGGGAGTTCTGAGCAACAGCAGGCAAGCGGGGTCAGTCACCTGTTCGCGGGCGAGTCGTTCGAGCGACTTGAACATGCGGTCTCCCGGACGCATGTCCTGGGTCATCTGGTACGGCGGGTCGAAGAACACCATGTCGAACGGCAGAAGACCATCGACATTCTTCGGCTGGTACGACGTGCGGAGGATGTCTGTTCTCCAGCACAGGCACACCGCTTCGACTCCCAGTGCCTGCACATTCTGTTTCAAGAGGGAATGTGTCTTGTGGTCGCGTTCGAAGAACACCACGCTTTGCGCGCCGCGACTGAGGGCTTCCAGTCCGATCGTACCGGTTCCGGCGCAGACATCGGCCACGCGTTCGCCGTGGAGTTCGCCGCCCAGGTTTTCGAACAGGGTTTCCTTGGCGCGGTCGGTGATCGGCCGCGTGGCGTGGGACGGCGGCGAGTTGATTTTGCGGTGGCGAAGTTCTCCAGCGACGATGCGCGGCACGGCGGTCTCAATCTAGTCAGTGATTTCCGTATGCCGGAGTGTGATGGGACATGCACGCCGCGTGTGGGACTTGGTGTGAGCAAGGTCCGGGTCGCGTGGAGTGGCGGGTTCAGCTTCCGGTGGACGGCGGCGGGGTACCTTTGGCGGCCAGGTGTCGTTTGATGATGTCCTGTGCTTCCTCGCTCACGGAATCAAACGACTTGCGTTCGGATGTCGAGAGCTGCAACGTCGGATCGCCGTCTGTTCCATCCGAGTCGATGGAGACGAAACGGGGCATGATCATGGTGGCCGAGCCCGGTTCGGCATCATCCAGCTCTTCCTGTTCCAGCCAGTCCGCGATGTCGTCGTCGGTCAATTTGTTCTTGCTGGCCGCAGGTTTCTTGGCCTTGCTGGCCTGCTGAGGAGCCTGAGTCTTGGAGTCGGCAGTGGCAGTGGCAGTGGCAGTCACGACAAAGACCATCGTGGCGATCTGCAGGCGATCGCCGATCTGCAGTTGCACTTCGCTAGTCAACGACTGGTCGTTGACTAGCGTTCCGTTTTGGCTGCCCAGATCGGAAACATGCAAGCAGCCTGCTTGCCATCGGAGTCGGCAGTGCTGGCGGCTCACATCACTCGACGCCAGACGGATTCCGCAACCTTTGTCGCGGCCGATGATGATGTCCTTGTCGGGCAGGGTCAGACGCGTCCCTTTGTGCTTGCCGGATTGAATCACGAGTGCTGTCATGGGAGTGACCTCAGTTGTACCTCGGGACAACGACGGGCTGCTGGCAGCTGGGGCAGGTCATGGTCCGCCCGCGATGCACGGACTTCACCTTGATCCGCGTTCCGCAGTCACAATGAAATTTGACCGCTCCTTCTTCTTGCTGTTTGGGCAACAGATCGTGTTGCTTCTGCCAGTTGCGTTCCGCAATGTCCTCGATCACGCGTTTCAGTTCTGAAGGTTCACAGGGCTTGCTGACGAAGCCATCCGCCCCGACACGCTCGGCCAGGTTCCGAGCGTCATCCATATCGATTTCGCTGTACAGTAAGATTGGTATCGAGTCGTTGATCTGTTTCATGTGCTCGCAGATCTCGAATCCACTCTCACCCGGCAGAATCACGTCCAGGATCACGAAATCTGGTTTGCGCATCTGGAACGCGGAATGCGCCTGGCCGCCATCTTTGGCCAGTGTCACCCGATGCCCAAGTGCTTCCAGGGAAGCTCTGAGCGCATTGGCGGCGTCTTGATCGTCGTCCACGATGAGCAAATGATGGGCGTTGACACCAACGGCGCTCAAATGACTGTATGCGTCGGACTGCATGTTGATCCTCGGCCATGTCTGGCCCTTGGACGGCTACCGTCCATTTGTACGACACGCCTTGTGGAACCAGGAATGTCGCCATGTCCGAATAGCATAGAACTACACGATCTTCCGACTTGTCGCAATCGTTTTTTGCCGTTGCACAATGATAAAATGTGTTCAAATGGACAGTGTTGTCACTGGCGAGCGTTTCGGTTTTGAGGTGGTTGCTTTCCGAGGGAATCCCACAGGCACATTCGGTGTGTGCCGGTACAAGGCGGATCTGTGGTGTGTTGGCGACGCGTTGCCAGCCGGAGTTGATTCCCAAAACAATCGGGGACTGAATTTGGCGGACGCATCGTTGCGATCGTTGGACGCACGTGGGCGGTCTGCCGTCTGCTAGCCCGCGGATTTGATTTGGCCGAGCCGTTGCGCCGTGTGCTGCGTCAGGACTTCCAGACCCTGGCCGGTGGCTGCGGAAATCACGAGAACCGCTTGCTCGGAAGCCGCATGTAACCGCGCCACAATCTCGGAGGTATCCAGCAGTTCGCACTTGGACACCACCACGATTTCTGGACGATCGCTCAGGTCTGTGTCGTACAAGTGCAGTTCCTCCCGGACGTTGCGATAATTATCGATCGGGTCGGTTTGGTCCAGCGGGTCAGGCTCGACCAAGTGAATCAGCAGTCGGGTACGCTCCACGTGTTTGAGGAACTCGTGCCCCAGCCCAACTCCTGCGTGCGCCCCTTCGATCAGTCCCGGAATGTCGGCCATCACAAATTCGGTGTCGTATCCGATCCGCACCTGGCCCAGATTGGGGTATTTGGTTGTGAACGGATAGTCGGCAATTTCCGGAGTGGCCCGCGACAGGCGGCTGAGTAATGTCGATTTTCCGGCGTTGGGTTTTCCGATCAGCCCGACATCGGCGATCAATTTCAATTCCAGAATGACATTGCGTTTTTCGCCCGGAGATCCCAGTTCTGACTGGCGGGGTGTGCGATTTGTCGGCGAGGCGAAGTGTTTGTTGCCGCGACCGCCCTTGCCGCCGCGGGCGACGATCAATTGTTCACCATCGGTTTCGAGGTCTTTCAGGACGTGTCCGCGTTCGGCGTCCCGCACCAATGTCCCGGGCGGAACCAGAATCAGGGCGTCGTTTCCGCGGCGACCCGTCTTGAGCTGGCCTTGTCCATGCAGGCCACGTTCGGCTCGCCAGTGCCTGTGGCCGACGATGTTCGACAGGCTGCCGATGTTGCGTTCCACCTGGATCACCACGTGGCCGCCATCACCTCCGTCACCTCCATCCGGACCACCTCGAGGAACATGCGATTCACGCCGAAAACTGGCGCATCCATTCCCGCCGTCTCCGGCCTGACAGTTGATGGATACGCGATCGACAAACATGATTGGAACCCGCATGAGCGATGGGTGGACGGCGATCACGTACGGAATCGCCCCCGCTGCCAGATCCGTGAGCTGCGCTGCGGGGTTGATCGGACCGATGCGGGATGCAAACCGCAGCGGTACCGCAACCGAACGTGCCACGGGCCACCGTTGATTATGACACGATTTCGCGGGGATACTAGCGGACACGGCGAGTCCAAACACCACGCGGTTCCGTTGCCGGGGGATGTTCAGCTCGGCGACTGCCGAATTTCACCTGTGATTGAACGCTCGTTGTCGGCCTCACTGCCGGAAACCGCGGTGTCGCCTTTGCGCGTGCGGGGGGAGTAACCCACGACCACGCAAAGCAGGGAGATGATGCCGCAAGCCATTGCGAACCAATCCCCGGCCAGGACATACACGCTGCGGCGGTGATCCACTGGTACGGTGTGGACCAGAGCCGCGTTCAGTTGTTTGCGCCAGCGGCCCGTCGCCGGATCGACCATCGATTCGCGGCCTTGGCCGTCTCCATCGAAGAACCACTCCGGTGCCTGCACGACGCCGTCACCGTCGATGAAAGCCGAAATCCCCGTGTTGACCGCTCTGAGCAGCGGCGTCCGACATTCGACGGCGCGGAAGATCGAGGTGATCAGATGCTGATCCAATTCGCTCGATCCGTGAAACCAACCATCGTTGGTCAGATTGACCAGGAAGTCCACCGGTTTTCCGGTTTCGGGATCCTGGGTTGAGCGGACGATATTGCGCACCAGATGAGGCACTGTGTCCTCGAAGCAGATCATGGGTGACATCCGCCATTTTCCGATCCCAAACACGACGGCTTGCCGGCCGGCGTCGATGCCGGAGTCCGGCCCATAAGGTGTGAACTGCTCAAGCCAGGGCAGAGCAGCGCGGTAGGGGATGTATTCGCCGAAGGGCACACGGTGGATCTTGTCGTAGCGTCCTGTGACGCCGCCATCCGGAGTGACCAGGGCCGCGGAATTATAATGCTGGTATGCCTCCCGATCGGCCACAGCCGACTCGATTCCGACGAGCAATGGCGCGCCCATGGCCTGGCTGGTGTCGGACAACAATTGCCGGGTGCCGGTGTCGAACCAGAGTGAGCTGGGAATCTTGGGGGCGATCCGATTCAGGTCGGCTGCGGTCAGATCGTCTTGCATTTCGAACAAGGCGTTCCGGAACATGGATTCGGGCCAGACGACCAGATCGGGACCGGCTGCGAGCGACTGTTCGCTCAGTTGATAGTGGCGCGTGAAGATCTGCTGAGCCTCGGCGGGGTCGTGTTTGACGGCCGATGTGAAGTTGCCCTGAATCAGCGCCACGCGCGGTCCGGGCCTGAAATCAGCCTGAGATCTGCGCAACGATCCATAACCCAGAACACCGAAGAAGGACAGCAGGCAGACACCCACTGTGGCCATCATTGGCCGGAGTCGCGGCGTATCCAGGTTCTCGTCAGGCAGGACCAGCCGCCAGGACTTCAACGTGTCTGACGGCACCAGGCTGGCGATACCGGCGGCCGTCATCGCCACCACAAAGCTGACGCCGTAAGCGCCCACCAGATCGCTGATCTGAATCAGTGTGATCCAGCGATATTGCGTGTGGCCCAAATAATACCAACCGAAGCCAGTCAACAGGTGAGCGCGGGCATATTCCAGAGCGACCCAGGTCACGGGAATCGCGGCAATCAAGGGGACTCCACAGCGATGGACCGCGGTGCGCGCCAGCCAGACGAAGGCGGGTATGTACATGGCCAGGTAAATCGCCAGTGCGAACCAGGCCAGAAACATGCTGGCATCTCCCAGACGCATCCACTGCAGCAGGGGCACGAATGCCAGCAGCCCCGCAGCGTAGGTGATGGGATACATCCACCGGGTGCGGGAGGGAATTCGGATCAGCACGGCCAACGGCACCAGGGCCAGCCAGGCGACGGGACCCCAGTCGAGCGGTGGAAAACTGACATACATCAGTCCAGCCCAGACGACCGACACGATCCCGGCGCCGCGCGCACCGGGCAACGGTCGCGTGGACCGCGCACGATCGATGATCGACTGCACGTCGGGTGACAGTGCCCGTGGTACCGGGCTGTTGGTGTCATCGCTTTGTTGCTGCTGCTGGTTCATCAGGTCGGTGGTCATGCACGGCTCCGTCCGTGGAGAATTTTCGTCCCTGGCGTTATGGGTTTGCGGCGCTTAGGTTGCACCGCTGGTCACGCAAGTGTCCCAGGGAATGACATCGACAAGCGCGCCGGCGGGAATGGTCGTCTGAATCGCCGGAAAGCCGATCATGGCATTCGCCTCGACAGTCGCCCGTAAATCAGCAGAACCCACCCAGCGAACGGGCTGGACGATCCAACCGTCCGAGCTCCAGGACAAGTGGGCGGGATGGTATGTCGGACGGTCGCCGCCGGCAAGATGATCTTGGCTCAGCCGCGCCGACAGCGGCCTGGGAGTACCGGGTTGCACGCCGCTCATCCGAGAAATTGCCGTGCGCGCCAGCAGTTCAAAGCCGACCATGCTGCTGACAGGATTGCCCGGTAAGCCGAAAACCAGGCAGTTTGGCTGTCCGCCCACGCCTGGACGGACCCCGAACCAGACCGGCTTTCCCGGCTTGATTTTCACCTTGTGGAACACCTTGTCGACTCCCGCAGCCTCCAGGACTTCCGGGACCAGATCGAGTTGTCCGGCAGAGACGCCACCGGACAGGATGAGGATCTCGTGCTCGAGTCCCACGGCGATGCGTTCACCGAGTTCCAGCCGGGTGTCAGCGGCGATTCCCAGCGGAATCGGCCGGGCCCCGGCTCGTTGAATTTGAGCCACCAGCATCGCTTCGTTGGAATTGCGGATCTGGCCGGGCCCTGGAGTCTGGTGGACGGGAACCAGTTCGTCTCCCGTGGCCAGCACGGCCACATTGGGCCGTTTCAAGACCGAAATCGACGGGCGGCCGAATTCGGCCAATGTTCCCAGGTGTTGAGCATCCAGGCGACAGCCGGCAGACAGGATGTGTTCGCCGCTGCGGACCGCTGCACCCCGGTGGAGTACATTTTGTCCGGGTTGCACGGGACGCGTGTCGATCAACGCGGTTTGCGTGTCCGCGTCAAACGCGGTGTCCTCGACCTTGACCACCGCATCCGCACCGGAGGGCAACGGAGCTCCCGTCATGATCTGAGTGGTTTCGCCGTTGTTCACGGGCCAGCGGGCCACGCTGCCAGCCGGCAGAACTTCCACACGCTTCAGTTGGGCACGCCCGCTGACCAGGTCCGCACTGCGGACCGCATAACCGTCCATCAACGCTTTGTGGAACGGTGGAGAGTCCATATCGCTGACGATGTCCTCAGCCAGCGTACAGCCCCGGGCATCGGCCAAGGTCCGCAATTCGGGTTCCAACGGACCACTCCAGTGACACACGTGATCCAGAGCTTCGGAGATCGTAATCATTGGCGACAGGCCTCGGGATGCGTGGGAGGCGCGGGTGCCGCGGTGTTCGGAACGGCCGATGGGACGGGTCTGGCTTTTCGGGCTGCCATGAGAGAAACTCGGTTTGCTATGGGCCCTGTCGAACAAGCGGGCCTCAAACGCAGGTCGGCGACGATTTGCAGTGAGCGCCATTGTGCCACGCGGAGCGTGTATTCGTAAGCGAGCATGGTGCGCACGTTCGACCTGGGAATGTGGCCTCCGCAAACAGACTCAGGCCTTGATTCTAGAACGCTGGCCCAGGTATTTCCCCTTCGTTGAACCGGGAAAACCGGGTTTTCGCTGATTCGCACGGACCACGTTGCCTGGCATCTCCGCCCGAATCGCGGGACTGCGGGCGGTCCGTGGCGACCGGGTGCCCTGTCAGACATAAGAATCGCGTTCGATTGCCGGGGTGGGAGCCATTGGGGCCAAGTCCGGCCGGATCACGGACTCAGCAACTGGTTGACGGTCCGCAGCGGGTCGGGCAACGGGCTGGGAGCACCGGACCTGAAGGGGACTCTGCCGGCGCGGTCGATCAGGAATGTGGCCGATTGAGGTCGCTTGTCTGTATAGCATCGCCATTGACGATGAACTCGGAAATCGAGGTCGGACAGCAATTGCAGAGAGGTTTTTGGGCTGGGGTCACGCCCGAGTTTCTGGTTGAGCCTGGTTATGGCCTGGCGGTTCACCTGGGGAATCACGTGACTGACCCCGACGACAATCACATCGCCGACCGTCCGCTGCGCGCCGAGCGCAACGGCTCGCTGCAGTACGGGATCTTGATCTGCTCCGCGTTGACCGTCGAAAAAGACGATCAGGATTGAGTGCCGGCCCATGTAGCGTTCGAGTCTCACCAGTTGCGAGTGCTGATTGTAGAGGGTGAATAGCGGAGCCGGTCGCAATGGATCCGGGCTGGATGATGACACGTCGTAGTTGCGGGTCACTTTGTAAAGGCACAGCGACACGATCATTACCGCGGCCAGCGAAAGCAGGATCACGGGACGCCGCAGGTGAGCTGCCGCTGGTTGTGATTCGGTTTCATGCATCGGCTTCACGATCGTAGTGCGCCAAATCAGGGGCCTGCGGGGGTGCTCCACGTGTCGACCAACGTATGCGGCGGTCCGCTGACTGCGGGTAAGGATCGCCCGGTTGGGTGGAGTTCCACCGGTGTTGGCCCCGTGAAACCCAGCGGCCTGCTTCCCGAATTGTCGCCCGGCCCTCAGACCGGGCAACCTGGACGGATGCCGAACATGGACCACAAACGATTGATCGACAGCTCAGATCCCGGAGCGGTCACGGCGATTTTCCCGCCGGAAGCGTTTCCAGGCGCGACTGAATACCAGCGGCAGCCCGGCGGCCAGTGCTGTGCGGGTGTTGTCGTCGTCGGTGCGGGATTCCGACTTGGACAGCACTTCACGGCTCACCTGGGACGGGATCGGCTCGATGGTATCAGTCCACCATTCCGTATCCGGCCAATCTACCATCACCGCTGCGCTGTCCCGTGCTGCAGTCTCCGACAGCGGGTCCACACGGCGATCGTCGGGGTGCACGGCCTGGGTTGGAGCGGGCGTGGCCCGGGCCGTGTCGACGGGAGTCGACGGTTGGGCGGTCTGAGCTTTGGCGATCAGGATTTCCGAGTTGAGATCATCATCCGTGGGCAGGAAAATTTCATCGGATGGTCCAGAAGCGTTGTCCGTGGGCACCTCGGCCTCGGTAATCAGGAACCGCACCGGATCACTCCAGGCGCCGTATTCACCCTCGCTGTTCACGGCCCGCACACGGGCTTCATATAACGACACCTGAAGCGGTGCCGATGTGTCGTAATGCAGGGTGGTCAGACCGACCTGGTGAATGTCCCTTCTGTTGAAGGTGACGTTGTTGACTTCCAGTTCATAGCTGGCGGCAAAATTGGATTCCGTCCAGGCAAAGGTCGGCTGACTATCGACAACGGGCACTCCTTGGCCGGACGAGGCGGGGCTGAAGATACTGGGTTGGGATGGGACGGAAACATCATCCACAATCGTGAACGCGTCTCCCGCACTCCATGCACTCCGCTCCCCTTCGGCGTTGTAATTGCGAACCCAGAAGTAGTAGTCCCCGTCAGGCAGGTCGGTGGTGGGTGTGAAACTGTTGCCAACCACGTGCTCGTTCCGAATGATCTGGTCCTGTTGCGTGGTGATGTTTCTGACCCAGATGTCCGATTCAAACGTGTTCTCGTCGGTCGTCCACGAGAACGTGGGGCGTCGGTCCGATAGGTAGATTCCGTTGATCGGTCCGGTTGCCACCGGGACAGTCGGCACGGGGACATTTTCGATGATGGAGAAGTCGACTGGCGTGCTCCAGGCACTGGTTTGACCCAAATTGTTTTGTGCCTGAACCCAGACGCGGTAGTTGCCCTTCGGCAGTTCGGAATAACCGTAATTGACATCGGACGACGTCGTGTCGAAAGAGCTGGTTGGCAAATTGGGTTCGAGGATGATCCGCGACTGTCGAGTATCCAGATTGTTGCACCACAGATAGTATTCCGTTGCGGAAACGGGTTGCGTCCATTCGAAACGGGGCAGTTGGCTGGAAATGTCCGTCCGCGGACTGGTGACGCTGGGGGCTGAGGGAGTGCCCACGTTGAAGAACTGGGTCGCTGAACTCCAGCTGGTGACGTCCCCGGTTGTATTAATGGCCCGGACCCACGCCGAATAGTGTCCTTCCGGCAGGGGTGACGGTGCGGTGTAACTGGTCGTGGCCAGATTTGTCTCGCGGATGACCTGGTCGACACCGCTGGTCAGGTTGCGCACCCAGAGGTCGTAATGGTCTGTGCTGGGAACTGCACTCCAGGAAATCGTGGGTGCCAGATCCGACGTGCCGTCCGTCGGTGATGTGAACACGGGGATTTCCGATTCTGTGGTGGTCACATCCGCTGTTCCCGAATTCATTCCCGGGGCGGAGGCGGTGATCGTCGTCAGCTGGGAGCCGTCCAGGACATTGTCGACGACGCCGGCAACCTCAAACGTGGTCCATCCGCGACCGGCCGGAATCGTCACCTGCGAAACCATCGTCAGTTCGCTGGGATCGGGATTCGTGATCGTGACGTCGAGCGGATTCAGGCCGATCGCCACGATGTCCAGAGTCCAACTGTTGAGCGTACCCACATGGGTATGGTTGTCGTCAGTCACCCGCAACGTCCAAGTGCCTAACGGAGATTCGCCATCCAGTAGGAACAGAGGTTCCTGGGGGCGATAGCTGCCCCGGAAGGGAGCGTGGCCGTTGATGATGCCAACCAGCGCCTCGTCATCAAAGACCGTATTCGTGAAGTTCTCGCCGTCCAGCCCATGGTCCTTGATCAGGGTGATGGTCGTTCCCTGCGGACTGATCAAAAACATGTCGAGGTCCGCGTTCCAGGGATGCGTGACATCGACCGTGACATTCACATCGTTGAGCGTTCCGTAGACGTTCTGGACGTCGATTGTCGAATCGATTGTGCGACTGTCCGGGATCGGTGTCGCTGTGGGTCCCTCGAATTGAAACGTGACACGCGAGTCGAATGGACCATCAATGGCTGTGCGTGTCACCGTCGCGGTGGTCGTTTGATCTTCACGCAGAGTGGGGTCGTCGACGACCAACGTCAGTCCCTCGTCGTCCAGCACGTCAATCGTCGTGCTGGCGTCGACGTAACCGGATGCCGACGTCTGGATGGATACGGTTTGCGTGCCGTCCAGTAACCCGTCGTCAACGCCCGTGATCGTAAAGATCGCCGTACCGGAAGGACCGACATCGACTGTGGCCGGAATCGAGATCTCACTGGTGTCGCTGTTGAACAGGTTCACGGTCAACGTTCCGCTGTGGTCTGTGTTGGACAGAGTCAGGGTTCCCGTGGTGGTGCCACCGTTCTCCGAGATCTCGGGGTCGGCCAGCACCAGATCGATGGTTTCGTGGTCCGTAACGATCAAGGAGTTGTCCGCGACCAGCATTCCCGCGGTCGCTGTGAGATCGACGGTTTGTGGTCCGTCGAGCAAAGTGTCGTCTTCGCCGTCGATCGTGAAGCGGGCTGTGGTCTCGTCAATGTCGATGGTAGCCGTCGTGGGCAATGTGGCCTCGGTGGGGTCGCTGTTGGTCAGCGTCACGACCAGCGGCACCGACAGGTCACTGCTGGAACTGCGCGACACCGTACCCTGAGTCTGTCCACCGAACTCGGAAATCACCCGGTCGTCCAGATCGATCCCAAAGTCCTGGGGCGTTCGCAGGCGGACATCGTCCACGTACCACCCTTCGCGTTCGATGGAAAAATCGCTGGAGAAAGCGAACTCCACCTGAATGTCACTCTGGCCGGCAAAGGCGCTGACATCGAATCGCTCGTATGCAAATCCGGCTGTATTGGCCAGGGCGTCGTCCAGGACCGTGGTCGTGGACGCTCCGTTGTCCACGATGCGTACCTCGGCCAGGTCGAAACCGGTTTCTGCATTCAGGAAATAATTGAAGTCGAGGAGGATGAGTCCGGCGTAAGTCGACAGATCGATCGACGGGGACTTCAGGACACCCTGTGAATTGTTGTTGTACTTGCCGCCTCCATTGGGACCCTCGCCGGTGCCGAAATAGTAGCTGTCGTCGGGTGTGTGTCCGGAATGCAAGCCTCGGCCCGTCGAGAGATGCCAGTCATCGCCGGCACCGCTGTGTGAAAAGCCGTCGCTGGAAGCGGCCCCGCTGGCATCGCTGAAATCTGCGTTCAAAATCGTCTTGAATGACAGAATGTCGGCGGTGTCTGTGGCCACCAGTGTGCCGCTATTTCCATCGTCGGCGTCATTGTATGTGGCCGTGACAATCTCAGACGGCAAGACCTGCAACGTCCCGTCGCCGGGAACGAAATCAGACATCTGGGTGCTGATCGATCCGGAGTACTTGCCGTTCAGGCTTTCTGTCAGGGTGACGGTCTCGGAATCGCCGCCATTGGACGCGATCGTGACATTCAGTGTGGAAGCACCGACATTGCTGTCGCGGACAAGGATCGAAATGGTGTCACCCGCCGCATAGACATCGGCGTCGAGGAAGATCTCGCCGGTGGGAAACGGTGGCAGGTCGAAGGCTTCGGTAACGTTCAGATTGAAACCGCTGCCGCCGTCGTCGGCGCTGAAACCCATTCCGCGGCGGGCGAAGGTCAGCCAGATGGCTTCGTGATTGGCACCATTGGTCAGCGCAATATCGGCTGCCAGGATGGCGTCGCGGCCGTCGAGCATCGTGGGATTGGCCGGCTGCAGTTTCATGGCCTCTGTCACGAGTTGCAGCGCGATCGTATTGCCACCGCTGAGCGGTGTGTAGAAATCAGAACTGAAACCGAATCCCGCAATGCCCTCGCCGGCATCTCCCTCGATCAGTATCCAGTTGAGATCCCACAACACACTGCACCAGACTTCGCCCACACCGTGCGGAATAGCCTGGGTCGCGATGTCCTTGTAGGTCAGCGTGTTTTCCGACATATCGGTGCTGTAGGGCTGACTGCGGATGCCGCCGTTCTTGTCCGTGGGATCAGCTCCCAGGACATAGTTGCCGATCGGGTAGGTGTCGAGCCGAATATCCGAGGCCTTTTGGGTCAACATCAGGCCGTAGAAGTCGCTCCAGCCTTCGCCCATGCCACCGCTCTCGAAGGCATTCAGAGCGTTGGCGTTGGCAGGACCGCCGGTCAATCGATTGGAAATGCCGTGACCGTATTCGTGGACGATGATCGTGTTGTCCAGGTCGCTCGTACGATTCGGAGTTGTATAGTTGAATTCGTACATCTGCATCCGCCCGTTGAATCCGTCCGGTGGCGTGGCGAAGTTCGCGTTGTTTATCCCTGAACCATCAACGGCGTCCGCCATCACCTGGTCGCCTTGAGCTCCCCCACGTCCGTAATTGTTCTCCTGAAAATTTCCCGCCGATTCATCGAATCCGTATTGGTAGAGGATGTCGTGAATCATGTTGTTCACGTAGAACAAGTTGGTTGTCAGCGCCGGATCATACGTGTCAGGCGCCTGGGTCAGGTCCATGGCAAAGTCGAACGCCAGAGATGCTCCGCCGTCCGGGCGGGCTCCGCCGGCATTGTCGTTGTCACGGTCTTCCTGAGCGTACACGTTGTTGCCGCGTGTGTCGGTGTATTCCGCTCCGGCAACTCCATTCGTGTCGTGCCATCCGTACGGAGATGCCAGTGAGTCCTGTGGATCGACAACGATGGTCCGCGGTTTGAAGTTGGGGTGATTGGGATCGGATGGATTGTCGAGGATGTCGGGATCAACGGGCGTTTCACCGGGCAACGCGTAGACGTTGTACGAGGCGTTGTCGACCCAGTCCGAGACTCCCAGAATCTCACCGTCAACGGCACTGATGTGTGTGTCGAGCCAGAAGTCGCTGCCGATGTCGTACAGATTGACGTTCCAGGCCAATTCCACACCGCCGTCAGCGGCGGGCATGTACTGCAGTGCGGCGGTGATGTTGTCCGCTGACAGGCCGGCTCCCGACAGTTCCGTGGTTTGAGCCGTGTCGTTTTGTGCCGAGACGATCACCGGCTGCTCGCGATAACCCCAGCCGTAGTTGTCGGCCAATGCATCGAGGGCTTCCAGAGCGGAAATGGTGGGCTGTGGATCGCTGGTCGGCGTATCCAGGTTGGGCAGAAACGTGCTGTGAGCATTCAGCAGGCGACCGTCGTCCATCACGTTGACGCTGATCTGGGAACCGGCGATCGGCAGCGTGTTGTAGGTTTGGTTCAAATAGATGTGGGTGACATTGTTGTGTGTGCTGACGTATTGGTCCGTGACCCCATGATTGGTGATGTCCCCGGCGGTCAGTCCAAAACTGGCCGCGTTGGCATCCAGGTAGTCCAACGCCAGATCCAACGGGTCTCCGCTGGTCGGCCCCGTCAGAAAATCACCGGAGGTCGCGGCGGATTGAGTCGCCAGCGGCGTGACCGTCAGCGCGAAGTTGTAATGGGCCGGTGGGGCATCGGTCAGTAGCTGCGGAGCGTCATAGAACTTCGTGTCCAGTGTGGCCACAACCAGGCTGTCTGCAAACATCGATACCCGAGTTCCACCGCCCCATTCGTGGAGTTGGCCGTTGGGCGTGATGAAGTACCAGGGGTTCTCTTCTCCGGCCAGCCAGCGTTCGTCGGCGCCACCCCAGTTCTCGTGGTAATTGCCGTCTGTGTGCAGGCCGAGTTCCTGATCCAGATCGTAAGCCTGGTAGTCGTCATAGCTCGAGGCCGACAACAGCAGCCGATCTTCCAGGCCTTCTGTGGCACTGGCCAGGGCGGATGCCGAGCGCAACCCGTTGTGCATGAGCGTTTGACGCTTCTGACGCCCCCGCTTGAGAAATCGCAGTAAGCCGCGATTCGATTCGAAAATCCGCCCGAACGACACGTTGCTCTTCCGCATAGTCTACGTCTCCTGGTGCGGCTCTGGCCGCCGACGATGAACACCCGCTCAACACCGTTTGCACGCCGAAAAAGGGCGCAACGGCCAGCCCAAGCATTCGCCTTATGAGAACACTGTGTGTCTAAAGACTACTGAAAAACCTAACTCTAACCGATTTGTGTGAATTGCGAGAATTTGAGGGTCTTGGGCGATCCGTCCGGAAGTCGCATTCGATATCGTGTCACGCCGATCGACCACAGCACCGTCGCCGGAGCTGTGGTTCGCCAGGGAGCGGCCGGCGACCGGGTTGAACACTGGAATCGTGGGATCCGCGCCATCGGGGCCACGATCAGCGAAAACGTTAGCGCCATATCTACTTGAGTCGGTGCCAGTTAGACTATCAGAGCAGGCATTCAGTAGAATTTCCATGCAAAACCCCGAAACTTCCTAGAGTTACGAACTGTTCGGCGGGGCATCGCGAATTTACAACTTGTGCGTGCCGCACGGATTGTCAGAATCACGGAAACAGATAGACAATGATCGGCGGGTGGAGCGTCAGTTTTGTGGAAGAAACTGCAGCCGGTTCCGGGAGATGCGATGCCCGACCATCAAAATGACCGTTTTGACGCCGAAATCCGCCGCTGTGCTGTGGATGTGAAACTCAACGGTGTGGTGGCCCTAGGCTCCCTGTTCGACCGGGTGGCGCGGCGCGCATTGCGGCTGGCGGTGTCCATTACCGGCAAACCCGAAGACGCGGAAGACGTGGTTCAATCCGTCATGCTGCGGATCGCCAGCGATCCCACGCGATTGGCCACGGCGGTCTACCCATCTCTGTATCTGATCCAGATGGTTCGCAACGAGGCCTTGACGGTGCTGCGCAAACGAAAACGAACAAAATGTTGCGGCGAATTGACAGAATCGACGGCGTGTTCCACCGCTTTGGCGGATAGTCCACCGTGGGATTCAACGGCCGCCGTGCAAACCGCCCTGGACCGTCTGCCGCCGACTCAGGCTGAAGTGGTGGTGTTGAAGGTCTGGGAGCGGCTGACGTTTGCTGAAATTGGACAGTTGCTGGGAGTTTCGACGCATACGGCCGCCAGCCGTTATCGCTATGCGCTGGATAAATTGGCCCGCAGTCTGGCGCGTTTCTCGAGTTCGAGTGAGGTTTCCTGCCCATGAACCGGTATTTCGACGGGATGGAGTCGAGCGAGTCGCAGGATTTCGAGTTCGACGACAGCAAATCGGACTTCGCATGCTGTACTGGCTCTTTGAACGCGTTGCGGGGCCGCGTCTTGGCGTCCGCTCACCGAGCCGCTGGCCAACGTCGCACGCGTCGCGCGGTCTGGCGGCTGGCTGTGATCCTGGTCTGTTGTTCTGTGCTGTCCTCCTGGCTGCCGGCGCTGGCGGACGCGCGCGGCCCGCACGCGCCGGGCGCGTGGGCTGAGTCCGTGGCGCAGGTGGGTGATTCCGAGTGGGAATTGGTCGACGCGTTCGTACGAGTCCATAGCCATCATCGCCGGGTTTTGCGTGGTTCTGGTCTGAATGACCGCGGTTTGAGTGGTCGTGAGCTGCGTCATTGGCGACAGACTTTCGGGGTATCCGGTACCGAGGGACGCGACGGGTAGCCTGCGTTCCCGGTGGGGTGGACGTTTTGTGGGCCGGCGGTGGGGCTGACATATGGTGGCGAGCATGTTGACGGAGCGGTTCGACAGTCAACTTGCGCAGTTGGAAGCCGACACTCCGGAATTCGCCACCGAGGTGGTTGATATGCTGTTGGCCACCGCCCGCGATGCGCGGGCCAGTGACATCCACCTGATTCCTGGTCCGCAGGGACTCGAGATGTCTTGGCGGGTTGATGGCGTGTTGCAAACGGTATCGCGGTTTTCATCCGCAGCGAGTCCCCGCATCATTTCCCGCTTAAAAGTCCTGGCGGATCTGCTCACGTATCGCACTCAGGTTCCACAGGAAGGGCGGATTCGGGCGGCGGGCGTCAGCGAAACACGCGTCAGTACGTTTCCGACGCTGTACGGCGAAAAAGCCGTGGTGCGTCTATTTGGCGGCGCCGAGCACCTCGGCCGTTTCACCGATTTGGGAGTGCCGCCGGAGGTGCTTGACCGGCTGCAGACCGAGCTGAGTGAGACCAGTGGTGTGATCCTGGTTGTGGGGCCGGCCGGCAGCGGAAAAACCACGACCTGCTACGCATGTTTGCGTGAGATTCTCGAGGTCTGCGGTGGCCAGAGGAGCCTGGTGACTCTGGAAGACCCGGTGGAGGTCGTTGTTGACGGAGTGTCTCAGTCTCACGTGCAGGCCGAGGCCGGATTCGACATGCAACTCGGTCTGCGGTCTTTGATGCGGCAGGATCCCGACGTGATCATGCTGGGCGAAATTCGGGATCGGCCCACGGCCGAAACCGTCTTTCAGGCGGCTTTGACCGGCCATCTGGTGTTGACCACTTTTCATGCCGGCAGCGTGGCCGGAGCCATCAGCCGTTTGTTGGACATGGACGTGGAACCGTACCTGTTGCGCAGTGGTTTGCGGGCCATCGTCTGTCAGCGGCTCTTGCGGCGTTTGTGTTCTTGTGCCGTTGAGAGTGATCCCCAGACGTTCATGGGGGTGACGCTGGCCAGGACGTGGACGGCCATTGGCTGCCCAGAGTGTCGGGGAACCGGGTATCTCGGCCGCATGCTGGTGACCGAGATTCTGGTTCCGGCCGCATCGGCCGCCGCGCGGCAGATCGTGGACCGCAACGACGCCTCGGAAATCGAACGACAAGCCATCGCCGCGGGAATGGTCAGCCAGTCGCAATCTGCGTTGCGGGCTGTCGAGCGCGGAGAAACGACAATCGCTGAAGTGGTGCGTGTCCTGGGGATTCCCAGATGTCGGCCCGAAGACTCGGCGGCTGTGCCCGAGGTGGGGGCGGCGGCAGCCGATCCCTGACGTCTGACAGGCAACGATCACGGATCACCGGCGTGGCACACCGCGGATACAGGATTGCAGGGGACACTCAGTGAGCACATCGGCAGGACACAGCTTTTCGCTCGAGGATCTGCAGGCGTTGAATGCCGAGATCCTGGCGCTGATCCGGGCCGGCGTTCCGTTGGAACTGGGCTTGCGCAGCGTGGCGGTCGATGAGGAAACGGCTTTACAGCAGCTGACGGCGGACATCGCACTGCGTTTGGAGCAGGGGGACTCATTGTCGGAGGCGTTGGAGGCCCAGGGAGATCAGTTCCCGCGTCTGTATCGGCAACTGATTGCGGCGGGTTTGCAGGCCAACCGGTTGCCGGCGGCGCTCGAAGCCTTGTCGGATCTGATTGAGGAGATGATTCAGCTGCGCCGCAGTCTTCGCATGGCCCTTCTGTATCCGTTGATCGTGGTGTCGTTGGGCTATGTGGTCTTCATGGGATTCCTGATCGGGATCGTGGATGTTTATCGGGGCGCGTACCAGGGCTTTCGGCTGCAGATGTCGGGTGTGAGCGGCATGCTGGTTGCGTTGCGCGAGTCCTGGGTTCTGTGGTGCTGGGCGCCGCCTCTGGTGATCTGTCTGGCTGTGTACTGGTGGTATCGGCAGGGGCGATCTCGAAACCTGGACGCCACCGATCCGATGCAAGGCATGAATTGGCTGCCTGGTGTCGGCCGCATTTTGCGGAATCACCGCCGGGCGAACTTCGCCCGACTGCTCGCTGCAATGGTTGAACAGGAGTTGGGTCTGGACCGCGCTGTTGTGCTGGCCGCAGACTGTGTGGGCGGGCGGCACCTCCAGGCATCAGCACGCGATCTGGCGATCTTGATCCAACAGGGTTCCGATAAACCTGTCAGCGGTGCGGTCGGAGCTGCACCGTCTTTGTCCGGCATTCCACCGCTGCTGAGGTGGGTCTTGCTGCATCGAAGACTGTCGGAGCAATTGCCGGAGAAGCTGCGACACGCAGCGGAATTGTATCATCGACGGGCCTGCGACCTCAGTGAAGCCTTGCGGAAGATCTTGCCGGTGATTACTGGATTGGGGATCGGCGGGGGAGTCACAGCTTTGTACGTGATGAGCATGTTCATACCCGTGATCGAGTTGATATCAAGTCTGTCGCAGTGAACAGAGTGGAACGCCCGTACGTCAATCGGCGGGAAATGTGGTTGCCATGAACGAAATGAACACGTTTCGCTACGAGGCCGTCGATCAAACGGGTCGGGTTGTCGAGGGAGTCATCCAGGCCGAATCTCCCGAACAAGCCGCGACACAATTGAAACAGGACGGTCTGCAGGCGACATCTATCGTTCTCGATCCTGGAAGTGCGGTCGAATCCGGAACCGATACGCGTCCAGCAGCTCACGACGCTGCCCAGAACGCAGCAGAGGACAAGGCCGAACTGAAACGCGGCGAGTGGGTGCAGCTCGGGCAGGACATGACTCAGTTGGCGGCGGCCGGGCTGCCCTTGGTCGGTGGGTTGGAGGCCCTGGCAGCCGAGCTTCCCCGGGGGCGGCACCGCCGTGGGCTGGAGCAGATCAACCGACGGCTGCGGGCTGGCGAGTCCCTCGACGCGGCACTGGACCAAATGGGAAGTGCCGCCGATTTGGTGGCAATCCTCCGCGCGGGCCGGCATGCCGACAATACGCTGGAGCTGATCGAAATGTATGTGGCACAGGTGGGCGTCCGCTCTCGAGTTCGCTCGCGGGTCGTGCTGGGCATGATCTACCCCGTCAGCATGATACTGATTGTGGTCACGGTTGTCCTGGCGCTGTTGATATTCGTCGTCCCAGGTTTCGAGCCGATTTACCAGGATTTCGGCGTCGAGTTGCCGGTGTTGACCTGGGTTGTGATGGAAGTCTCGCGGCTGGTTGTCGACCACTGGAAGATGGGACTCGCGCTGGCGACGACGGCCGCCTTGCTGGTTGTGTGGCTGGAGCATCGCAGTCGGACAAGTTACCGGTTGCGGATGATGGTGTGGCACATTCCCTGGTTGGGATCGCTGGTCCGCTGGAGCGCGATTTCTCGTTTCTCGCGCTTGTTGAGCATCCTTATCAAGAGGTCCATTCCCCTGCCGAGTGCACTCAGATTTGCCGGTGATGCCACGCATGATGTCTGTCTGATTCAGCATGTCGGTCGGCTGGCTGCACGTGTAGAGCAAGGCGAGGGATTCACGGGTGGTGTGGCGGGATTGCGAGATTTCCCGGCCAGCCTCTTGGAATTGCTGAACACGGGGGCTGACAAGGTCTCGTTTTCCGAATCGCTGGAGGGCATCGCCGACATCTTCGAAGCCCGTGTCTACTCCCTGGCGACGCTGTCTTCCCATATTCTGGAACCGGTGCTGTACGTGTTGTTGGGTGGCATGGTGGGCCTGGTGACCATTGCGCTGTTCGTACCCTTGGTCAGGCTGCTCAGCGCGTTGTCCTAGACGGGGTTGTCCCAGACGGGGAGTGGACGACCTGTTTGCGTTGTTGGTGCTGGTGAAATTCGCGATGAAACAACATGAGACATTTCCATTTTGGGCCGGCTTAGACACCGCATGGGAGTCGCTACGATTCCGTGTGTGGGGTCGCCGGAGTCCCGTGCGGCAGTGCATGCTGTTGTGGATCTTGCAGTTGTGCGTGGACAAGCAACTGCCCTTGGATCGATCGTTGCAGGCCTTTGCCGGCGACCTGGATGCACCCGCGGCTGAGCAGATCAACGCGGTAGCGCGGTTGATTGCCAACGGAGTCTCCCTGCCGGACGCGCTCCAGCAGGTTCCCGGTACGGTTTCAGAGTCGAGTTTGCTGGCAATTCAAGTCGGATCGGCATCGGGCACACTGGCTGAGACTCTGCGCGAAGAGGCTCGGCGCCTCCAGCGCGTGGCGCAGCATCGCGGTTCGTCCTACGTGGGCATCATCGCGCAATTCGTCGCTCTGGGGCTGGTCGCAGTTGGTGTGTTGCTGTTCATGGGCGTGTACCTTGTTCCCAAGTACAAAAAGATCTTCGCCGATTTCGGTCAGCCATTGCCCGAGATCACTCAATCGGTCTGGGGTACGATGCACTGGCTTGGCAGCACGGCCCTCATCAGCATGCCCGCCATGTTGTTGTTGTGGTGGGTAGCTATTGCCGTGGCGCTGGCGCTGGACAGCCGTCTGACGCGCGGGATGCGATTGTTTCCCGCTCTCAGCAGTTTCCCTTTGATTGGCAAGTTGCACCTGCGACTCGAGGCAGCCAAGACTCTGCGCTGGCTGGCGATTGCCGTCCGCCGAGGGCGGCCGCTGGCTGCGCTGCTCGAGACCATTCATTGGCACCAGCGAGATCCTAAAATGATTGGCCCGCTGGCTCGGGCGGCCGAGGTGATGAAACAAGGGGGTGATTGTTGGGACGGCCTGCTGGCAGCGCGGTTGCTCAACAGCCGCGAGGTGGCGCTGTTGCAGTCGGCACAGCGCGTAGGCAATCTGTCGTGGACGCTGGATGAGATGTCGTTGAGGATGGAACGGCAGGTCGACGATCGTTGTCGAATCGTGTTCGAATCCCTGCGGCCCGCCGTGATCGGACTGGCAGCCATTTTCGTCGGTGTGTATGTCGTCAGTTTTTTTCTGCCCCTGGTTTCGCTGATTCACGGAATGACCTGAGGAGCGGACTCTGTCTGTAACCACTGTTCTGAAATCGTAAATCCATCTGAGGCGTGCGTCATGCAGAACATTCAGTCCAGACCATCTGGCTGTGACTCGTTTTCAAGGTGTTGCCGGCGGGGAGTGTCGTTGGTGGAGCTGATCATTTCCGGCATGCTGTTGTCCAGCCTGATGCTGATCACGGTTCCGACGTTGAAACTGATTGACCGTCAAGGCCGCTCGACGGACGAACGTCAGGAGGCTCTGGCTGAAGTGGCCAACATCATGGAACAGACGGTCGCTTCTCCCTTCGATCAACTGGCGATGGAACGTGTGCAACAGCCGTCCGTCTCAGCGCACCTGGAAAGACAGTTGCGAGATCCCAGATTGCGGCTTCGGACCTCTGTCGATCCCCAGCTGGAGGGCACAGTGCGGATCGAGGTCGAACTGGATTGGATCGGAAAAGCGGGGCTGCGTGAACGGCCCGTGCGTTTGATGGCCTGGGTTTACGATCGGAGGCCGCTCAAATGATGGCAGCTGGAAAGATCTTCCACACCCAGCAACGCGACGCGCGGTGTCGGCAGCGCCCGACCGGCCGACGCGGCGGTTGGTCGATGATCGAGACCGTCATCGTGGTATTCGTCTCCTCGAGCATGATGGCGATCGTGGTTTCAGCGATCCACACGATTATGCGCGTCGAGCAACGTGTTGCCGGATCGGTTGTAGAACAAAACGCCCTGGATCGGCTGGGCAGCATGTTGCGACGGGACGTACACGGGGCGACTCAGGCGGCTGTGGAAAACCAGCGTTTGGAACTCACCGGTCCGGACGGCCAACGCGTGATCTACATCGCCGTTCCGGGCGGCATACGCAGAAGTCAAACTGGTGAGGGTCGGGAGCGGCGGCGCGAGATGTTTCGCATGCGTGCGGGGACTCAAACGAGAATCGCAGTGCTGACCGAACCGGCGCGTGTCCGATTCCAAGTGCGCCGCGGTGTCGGCCGTCCTGTACCCGGCCGGACCGTTGAGGATGGAGGCTCCATTCTCGCGGGTGAAACAGTGCCGTTGCCGGGCGGGCGTGTGATCGTTTTCGAACCACTGGTCGGGCACGACCACCGTTTTTATCGTTGAGTGTCATCGTTGTTGTTGTCAGCGGAGTTGTTGTTGTCAGCGGTTTTGAAGGAGTGCAGAGCGTGAACAGACGGAAAACACCGTCGATCGCGGACAAGCCTCGGGGTCGGTTCGGTTGCGTCAGGCGACCAACGGCCGCACGGCGGACCGGGGCCGTGATGATTGCCACTGTGGTCTGCCTGCTGCTGACGACGGCCTTCCTGGCCTCGATGCTCAAGTCCGCCGGAAGGCGCGTCCGGCAGACTCGGCAAATCGGGATGCGCGTTCAAACCGAGTGGCTGGCCGAATCCGCGGTGGATCGCGCCCTGTGGCAGATGCAGCAACAGCCGCAGTACAAGGGCGAGGTGTGGAAGATTCCAGCTGCGGAATTCGCCGGGCGTTACTCGGCGGAAATCCACATCGGAGTGACACCGGTTGCCGGTGACCCGGCACCGGGACAGATTACCGTCAGAGCGGTCTGCACCACAGCCGGTGGGGAACGGATACAGAGGACGCGACACTGGCTGATTCCACGCGGCAGTCCGCAATAGCGGGCAACACACACAGCTTGGTATACGGCTGGCGAAACACAAGACAACAGTCGTGGAGGTCTCCGCGACAAAGTTTCAGGAGAACAAACATGATGGTTCATCGACGACGGCCAACGGGATTCACTTTGATTGAGTTATTGGTTGTGATTGCAATCATCGCCATCCTGATCGCGCTGTTGTTGCCCGCTGTGCAACAAGCCCGCGAGGCCGCCAGGCGGGTTTCCTGCAAGAATAACCTGATGCAAATTGGCCTGGCCTTGCACAGCTACGAATTGTCACACGAAGTCCTGCCACCAGGCGTCGTGGAAATCGAATCACCGATCAAGCAGGAGGCCGAGGGATACCACATCAGTTGGTTTGCGCAGCTGCTGCCCTACATCGAACAGCCCATCATGTACAAACACCTGGATTTCAGCAAAGGGGCCTATGCCGAGGAAAACGCCGAAGTTCGCAAGCTGACGATCCCCGTGCTGGTCTGTCCGTCCGATCCCGGTGAGCGCGATCGCTGGGTCGGCGATCTGACGGTTGCGATCACGACCTATGCCGGTTGCCATCACGACGTCGAGTCCGCCATCGCTGTGAACAACCACGGCCTGTTGTTCCAGAACAGCAGCGTCCGCTATGACCAGATTGAAGATGGTAGTAGCAATACACTGATGTGCGGCGAGAAACTCGCCGGTAAAGAGTCGTTGGGGTGGCTGTCGGGTACCCGCTCGACACTCCGCAATACGGGCAGCAAAATGCCGAACCCGCCGAGTTACGGATCGCGGCAGGACGAGCCTCCAGCACAGCCCGAGGCAGTGGGTGGTTTTGGCAGTTACCACTACGGGGGCGCACAGTTTGTATTCGGTGACGGGTCGGTCCGATTTATCGGCGGGCAGGTCGACGAGAACATGTTTCGGCGCCTGGGACACCGGGCCGACGGAGAACTGGGCCCCGTGGACTTCTAGTGGCCCCCTGAGTTGTCGTGGGTTGTGTTGTCGTGGGTTGTGTTGTCGCGGGTTGTGTTGTCGCGGGCGGGACACGCCAGGCGGCGATATCAGACCCGCACGTCCTCCGAATCGGCTGTCAATTCGGCGGCATAACGCTCCCGGATCGGAGCGATCACGTCGCGTATGAACTCGTCCACCTGTTGCGGCGCGCGACCGATGTACCTGCTGGAGTCCAGTGTCTGGCTCAGATCGACTCCGGCAAATTCCGGATCGTTCCGCAGCCGTTCGATCAGGTCGTTCTCGCGGCCGTGCTGCTTGACCTGGTCCGCCGCGGCCTGACTGTGCTGGCGGATGCGTTCGTGGAGCTCCTGCCGGTCGCCTCCCAGACGGACACCTTCCATCAGAATTTGCTCGGTGGCCATGAACGGGAGTTCCTCGGCCAGGTGCTTTTCAATCACGCGAGGATAGGTCACCAGTCCATCGCAAATGTTGTGGTACAAAATCAAAACGGCATCAATGGCCAGGAACGACTGCGGCAACGACAGCCTGCGGTTGGCACTGTCGTCCAGCGTGCGTTCCATCCATTGTGTCGCGTGTGTGTGATCCGCGTTGGCCGTCAGCGACATGGCGAATCGCGACAGGGCACACATCCGCTCGCTCCGCATGGGATTCCGCTTGTACGCCATCGCTGATGAGCCGATCTGCTGCTCGCCGAATGGTTCTTCGATTTCTTTGCGGCTTTGCAACAGGCGGAGATCCACGCCGCACTTGTGAGCCGACTGGCCGATGGCCGAGAGCAGGCCCAGGATCTGAGAATCGACTTTGCGGGAATACGTCTGTCCGGTGACCGGGTATTGTTCGGCGAATCCCATTTTGTCGCTGACCATGCGGTCCAGCCGCTGCACCTTGTCGTGATCACCATCGAATAACTGCAAGAACGTTGCTTGTGTTCCCGTCGTGCCTTTCACTCCGCGAAATCGTAACTGTTCCAGTCGGTGCTCGATTTCTTGCAGATCGAGCACCAGGTCGTAACACCACAAGGCGGCGCGTTTGCCCACCGTGGTGGGTTGTGCCGGTTGCAGATGAGTGAATCCCAGGCAGGGCAGTTGACGGTGCTGTTCGGCGAAGCGGGCCAATGCATCGATCACGGATACGAGCCGGGTGCGAATCAAGCGCAGGCTGTCGCGGATCTGCAGCAGTTCGCCGTTATCAGTGACGAAGCAGCTGGTGGCGCCCCAGTGGATGATCTTCCGCGCCTGGGGGCACTGGTCGCCGTAGGCGTGAACGTGAGCCATGACATCGTGCCGCAATTCCCGCTCGTACCGCGCAGCGGCTTCGAAATCCACCTGCTCGACGTGCCGTTCCAATTCGGAAATCTGTTCGGGTGTGATATCGAGTCCCAGTTCGCGCTGGCAGGTGGCCAGCGCGACCCACAACCGTCTCCAGTGTGTGTGTTTGGTTTGCGATGACCAGATGCCGCTCATCGCGGTCGAGGCATAACGGCCCACCAAAGGGTTCTCGTAGGCTGCAGTTGTCAATGGTCTCTCCGGATATGTTCCCGTCGGGGGGAGGACGGTGTGGACTTCGCTGCGTCGCCCGCCACCGATCACGCGGGTCACAATCCAAGTATATCGCGAGCCCGGCGGCTGAGCATGTCACCGCCGTGGGATTCGACGGGGCTGTGCCCGCTGGAGTCACTCCACCCGGTACGGTCATGGCATTTCGGCCTCACAAGGCAACCACGCCAACGGGCCTGGGTCTGAGCGGTCAGTGATCGATCGCACCACGCGGAAACGGGCGTGGTGCAAACCGCATGCGCGGTGTGGCTGGTGAGATCGCAGTGGACGGCGGTCGGCCGACAGCGCGCAGGCTCGAACCGCGGCAGTGGTCTCAGGCCGCCCGGCGCAAATCGGTATGCTGCGCATCGTCGATGACCACGTAGTTATTCACGATGTCCAGCAAAGTGGAGCGGGCCTCGTTGGTGCTCTGGCCGATGCAGGACTCCAGCCGGTCCAGGTCCTGCAACAGCACGTGCTCCGCGACGGACGATCTGGCGGATAGGAAGATCTTCTCGTGAACTTTCTTGGCGCCTTCTTCGGAAAGGTAGAACAGATCCTCGTACAGTTTTTCACCGGGACGGACTCCAGTGAAACGGATTTCGATGTCCTCCGGACAGCGGAGACCCGACAGGTAGACCATATCTTTGGCCAGATCGACAATCGACACGGGTTCACCCATATCGAGAATCAGCACATCTCCGGAACTGCCGATCGCACCGGCTTGCAGCACCAATTGCACGGCTTCCGGAATCGTCATGAAATACCGTCGCATGTCGGGATGCGTGACCGTGATTGGGCCTCCGTTCTTGATTTGATTTCGGAACGTGGGCACCACGCTTCCGACCGAGTTCAGAACATTGCCGAACCGCACGGTGATGAACTCGGTTCGGGACCGAGCGGCCACGGCCTGCAGATATTTTTCGGCGACGAGCTTCGTGGCGCCCATGACGCTCGACGGTCGCACGGCTTTGTCGGTCGAGATCAGTACGAAACGCGACACACCGAATTCGTCGGCCAGGTCCACCATGCTCCTCGTGCCAAAGATGTTGTTGCGGATCGACTCCTGCGGAGCGGATTCCATCAGGGGGACGTGCTTGTAGGCCGCCGCATGGAAAACGATCTCCGGGCGGTATTGAAGCATGATGCGGCGGATGGATTGTGAGTCGGTGCAATCGCCGATCGGATATTCCCGGGTTGTGTTTTCGTCGCCGTGGGTTTCAAGTTCCTGTTGCAGATGAAAAATCCCACACTCGGACTGGTCCAGCATGATCACGGAAGCGGGATTCATACTGAGGATTTGCCGACACAGCTCCGATCCGATGCTGCCCGCGGCTCCGGTGACCAGGACTCGGGCCCCGGTCACGTAGGCCTGGATACTCTGAACGTCCAGCTTGACGGGCTCCCGGCGTAACAGGTCGGAAATGGTGACATCACGGATCGAAACCCGCAGACGCCCGCTGACGATTTCGTCAATGTCGGGGATGACGTGGGCTTTCAAGCCAATGTCCTGGCAGAGTCCCAGCAGTTGCCGCACTTTCTTGCCCGGTACGGATCCGGAGATCAGGACGTGCGTGGCCTTGACCTGTGTCGTGATGCGGGTCAGACCGCTGGCGGCCGAGAACACCGGGATACCGGCGGCGCTGAAACTGTTGTCCTTGTCCAGGTGCTCATCGATCACTCCCACGACCTGATAATCGGGCAACATGCCTTGAATCGATTTGAGCATCGAGATGGCGGCATCGCCGCGGCCGTAGATCACCGTCCGTAGTTTCTTACGACCGTCCAGTCTCGGTTGAATGGCCTCGACATAGATGCGGTACCCGGTTCTCAACAGGCAGGTTGACAGGACGGCCAGAAGAAAATCGATCCCGATCACCGAGCGGGGGATTTGCATTGCAGCCGGCACAAACGGGTTGGCCATGAGCATTGCGGTGGCCACTCCGGCGCAGCCCCAACCAATCGACATGATGTCGGCGACCGTCGTGTACCGCAGGCGTCTCCACCATTCCCGAGTGATGCGACACGCCAGCACTTTGGCTGCCAGGACCCAGGGGAGCGTGGATTGAAACGCGATCGCCGCGTCGTCGCTCAACGCAAAGTCGAATCTCAGCAAGTAGGCGCCAAAGTAGCACAGAACGTACATCAGCAGATATGCTGAGACGATGATGCCGAATCGATGTCGGATCAGGAATTTCAGAGTGCGGGTGTCAGCCATCGATCAAGGGGAATTGAACAAACCGGTGAATTGGCGGCACGCGACGGGACGTCGGTGGGTGCAGTGGACGCGAGGCAGCGGACGGGTCCAGGCCCAGGGTCGGTGATTGCAAAACCTGCCCGGGGACGTGTCTGGACGACCCGCGCCGCCGAGCCAGGTCAACGCTGCGTTGAAGCCTGGATATTGGCAGAAAACGTGCGTGCGATTGGTAAAACAGAGAAAATGGCGATGCAGGGGAAATGCTGATGCGGGGAAATGGTGATGCGGGGGAGTTGATTCCCGGGCAAGTTGGCGGCCTTATATCGGATTTCGACAAAGTTGGCAAGAAGTGTTACCGGGGACCGTTCTTGATGGGAGGAGCCGGATGAAGATCACCGAGATGCGAACCATTGTGACCTGTCCCGGTCGCAATTACGTGTTGATCAAGATTGTGACCGACAGCGGCATTCATGGCGTGGGAGACGGGACGCTCAACGGTCGAGAATTGGCGGTGGCCGCGTTGTTGGAGAAACACCTGGCACCCCTGCTGATTGGTCGTGACGCCGACCGCATCGAGGACACCTGGCAAGACCTGTTTCGCGGTACGTACTGGCGTGGTGGCCCTGTGCTCAACACCGCCCTGGCCGCAGTCGACATGGCTTTGTGGGACATCAAGGGAAAACGAGCTCAGTTACCACTTTACTCCCTGTTGGGTGGCAAAACGCGAGACTCCGCCTTGTGCTACGGGCACGCCAGCGGCGATTCGTTCGAAGACACGGCCCAGCACGCTCGAGAGTTGATCGATCGCGGTTACCGTGTTGTCCGTTGCCAGACGCAAATCCCCGGCACTCACGGTACATATGGTGCCGGACGGGGTGACGCACCGCGTGGCGAGCAACTGCCGTTTGTGGAAACCTGGGAGCCGACTCCGTATTTGCAGACCATCCCGAAGCTGTTCGACTTTCTGAGGCGTGAATTGGGTGATCAGGTCGAGCTGTTGCATGATGTGCATGAGCGTCTGAATCCCATTCAGGCCGCTCGGCTGGCGCGTGAGTTGGAACCTTACCACCTGTTCTTTCTGGAAGATCCGCTCCGCCCGGAACACAAGGAGAGTTTCCGAGTGATCCGGGAACACTCGACGATTCCTCTGGCAATGGGTGAATTGTTTACAAACAAGTGGGAATGCCTACCGTTGATTACGGAGCAGTTGATCGATTTCATTCGTTGCGATCTGGCGCACGTTGGGGGCATCACCGAAGCGAAAAAGATCGCCACGCTGTGTGAAGCGTTTCATATCCAGACAGCCTGGCATGGTCCACCGGATGTGTCGCCAATCACGCACGCGGCCAATGTGCATCTGGATTTGGCCCTGCCCAATTTCGGGATCCAGGAATGGTCTCAACTCCCGGATCCGGTGGCCGACGTGATTCTGGGTGGACCGACCTATTCCGATGGCTGTCTCACGGTGTCCGATGAGCCTGGGCTGGGATGCGAGATCGATGAGGCGGCTGCTGGCGCGTATCCATACCAGAGGGCCTATCTACCCACAACCCGCCGGGCCGACGGCAGCGTGCATGACTGGTAAGCTGGTAGCCATTGCAAACCGTCTGTGAGAGTCTCTGGAGGCGTACCCGTGCGCTGCAGCGCGCCACGTGTCCGATGCTGGCCGCCGTCCTGTCAGGGTCTGCCATCGTGGAACGACCGGTTGCGGTCTTGCCGCAATGTGTGCAGACATTGAATCGGATTCAGCAACGCGTACAGTGCCGCCACGCCGACGCCGCTCAAAGCGCAGCGGGTGATCAGATTCTGGGTGTAGGGCAGTATTCGGAATACGGACAGTGCCGAGAGCATGGTGAACGCCAGTAGCACCAGTGACAGCTTGGTCAGGATCGATGTGCGATGTTTGCGCCAGGTGTGTGAGACAATGGCTGATCGTGCGGAGTAGTTGGCGAGCTCCCGCAGCGAATCCAGCCCCGCACGGACCTCGTCGCGGTCCTGTTCGTGCACGGGCGTGTTTGTGAGCATCGTCGGTTGTGTCGCTGGTGCTCGCGTTGGTTGTGGGGCCACGTCGGGTTCCTGGCTCCGAACGATCTTCTCGGAAGCTGGTGGATCGACGGTTGAATTCTGCGTTGTTTGCCGTCGCACGAGGTCGGCCATCGAGCGGCTTTGTGACAGCAGGCGTTCCATATACGCTTCGATGGACTCTTCCTCGAGTTCTTCGCTCCCTGGTTTATCGACTGTGTCACCGACAGAGTGTTGGTTGTCCTGCGTTTCCGAATTTCCATCCGGGGTTTTTGGAGCGTCATCGTTGTTCACGACATCTGGCTTGAATGGCGCATTGTGACTGGCGGTCGACGACGAAAAGTCAGTCATCGCAACGGGCGGTTTCTGGTCGTCTCCGGTTGCGGGCGGAGTTTCGGATGGAACGGGCAACTCATCGACGGGGTTCGTTTCTGAGTTCTGATCCATCGCTGCTGCCGCATTGCTCCCAAACAGGTCGTTCAGTGAAATCGGAGTGCTTGGGGGAACCGTGTTCTCGGAAAATTCATCCTCGACGGTTAACGGAAGGTCGTTTTGAGAGTGTTCCGTCGAAGCCGGATCCCGATCGGCGGAATCGGTGGGCCAATCGGGTGGCGATTGCCGATCGAGACTGTCGTCAAAGGAGTCTGCGCTGAACGGCTTGTTGGGGGATTCGTCTTGGCCGTCCTCATCAGGCTGAGCGTGTTGCCGCATGCTCTGCGTCTCAAGTTCGAGCCAATGTCGATCGATTTCAGCTCGCTGTCGTTCGACGTCTTCGCGGTTCAGCTGAAGATCATCCTGGTCGGATCGCAACTCAGTCCACTCGGTGGAGAGTTGATGCTGTTCGTTGGCATCCTGTTGTGGCTCGTTGTTGGATTCCTGCAGGCGGCGTTCGGCGTTCTGCAACTGCTCGTTCCATACCGCCAATTCGTCGCGCTGCGCTCTCAGGTTGGATTTTTCCAGAACGGCATACCGGGACTGGCGATCTATCAAAGCGTGACGTTCGTGCAATTGACGTTCCCGGGAGCTCAGCTTGGCCTCCCAGGAGATGAGTTGTGCTTGCTCGCTGGTTGATGGGGTGGCAGCGCCCTCTGCCGCGCCCTCGGCCGCTGTTCCCGTTCCCGGATCGGCTGCGGAGTTCGATGCCGATTGGATCATTGTTTTCGATGCGAGTTCTGCTTCGCCGGCTTCCAACGCTTGTTGCCGGGCATCGAGTTGACTCTGCAGCGTCTCGAGTTGCTGTTGCTTCTGTCGCATGGTCTCGGCTTCTGTTTCGATTTGCGAGCGGGACTCAGCCAGCGAATGGTCCTGTTTCTGGATGTTTGTTTCCCGGTCGGTGATCGATTGCCACGCGGTGGCCAGTTCTTCGTTCTGAGTGTCTTCAAGGTCCGTCATCGATTCCAGCATGCGTTCCAACTCCCGCTGATCGTTGGCGAGCTGCTCGAATTGCGGATTGGTATCTACCTGCGGCTTCACCGCTTCGGCTTGCCGCACGTCATCCTGTTTTTGCGAACGTTGGTTTTGTTTTTTTCGCATCCTCTGTCCTCATCCTTGTTGCCGACCGGAACGCGATCGGTTACTAGCGGTCGTCGGTAGTGACTGGTTTTTCTCGAGGCGTTGGTCGGACTATTCGGCTTGCAATTTGAGTTCCTGCGTGCGCTGGTCGAGATCGGTCTTGAGTTGTTCCAGTTCTCGTGCGCGTCGTTCGATTTGTCGTTGATCGTTGAGCATGTCTTGACGTTGCGTGTCAAGGTCCTGTGTGTGCGCATTCAATTCCGAAGTTCGCTGGTCGTGCAGTTCCTGTAAGTTCTCGATTTCCGCGAGGCGTGTGGAATGCTCGCCGCGGCGCCTTTGTTCGAGTTCATCTAATTCCAGACTGCGGTTGGCGACAATCATGAGTTGTTGATTGATCTGCAATTGTTGCTCGGCCATTTCGGACGCGTGTCGCTGGAGTTGCCGGCCACGTTTTTCCAGACGTTCGTCGCGGCTGCCGTGTTGTTCGATTTGTTCCCGATGTTGAGCAGGGGCGGCCTGATCTGAGTGGGTGGACGGCTCGCAGGCGGGCGTGTCCGCCTGCAAGTGACCCGGGAACGATGTGGACGAAAGTAACTGTTCTTCTCGGGATTCCAGGTCACGTTGCCAGTCTGAAAGTCGACTGCGGAGCGCGTCGAGCTCCTGAGCATGGCCCTGTTGCAACGTGATGCGATTGGCGAGTGTGGATTCATGCCGGCGCAGATCCTGCTGTTGCCGATGCAGCTTGTCGAACTGATCTTGCAAGCGGAGCACATCCTGCTTCAGCAGCTGGGTCGCTGCCTTGTGCGACGGTTGCCAGACAGCCAATGCGTCGTTCCGCTGATGCGGAGACGGATGCTGTGATGGCAGGAGTGTCTCGCTTTTGGAAAGTGCTCGTTCACGTTCAGCGCGGCTGTTCGGTTGGCTCGACAAACGCTGTTCCCAGGC
>Ga0315336_1001689_pt1 | contig 39718 bp, 43 predicted proteins | sample ASW5metaG_FD_204512 | JGI IMG/M metagenome (GOLD analysis project Ga0315336, IMG submission 204512) | Ammonia-oxidizing marine archaeal communities from Monterey Bay, California, United States - ASW #5 | ecosystem: Environmental > Aquatic > Marine > Intertidal zone | place: USA: California... | reverse complement strand
CAGGGGAGCCCGGTCGATTGTTTTTCTCCCAAAGCCTCTGGAGAACAGCCTGCGCATCCCTGACGGCCTCGGGTGTAGTTCCGGTGGCATGCCAGCCGTCTCCCAGCTCTGCGACGCGTCGGAGAGCCCTTCGGCTGTTCCCTCCAACCCAGATGGGCGGACGAGGTTGTTGCACCGTGCGGGGAGAAGTCTGCATGTCCCGGAAACGAGTATAGGTGCCCTCGAAGCTCAACTCCTCTTTCGCCCAGAGCTCCTTGATGAGCTGGAGATTCTCGTCGCTCATCGCCCCCCTCTCGGCATACGGACGGCCCAGAGCGGAGAACTCCTCCTCCATCCACCCTGCCCCCACTCCGAAGATTAGGCGCCCTCCCGAGAGTTGATCAATAGTGGCCAGCATCTTGGCCACGGCGATAGGGTGTCGGTAGGGCAGGATGATGACGCTCGTTCCAATTCTGACCCGCCGGGTCACTGCGGCTAAGTGGCTGAGAAGCGCCATCGGCTCGAGCATGTTTTGACGGTAGATAATTTCCTCCATTCGATGCACTAAAAGGTGGTCCGTCACCCAGACCGAGTCGAAGCCAAGCTCTTCGGCGTGACGAGCTGTCTCTAAAATGTTTTCGACATTTACCGACTTTCCATAGTGGGGCACACATACGCCGAATTGCATGTAAACCTCCTTTGGGAGAGAGAGACGGGTTTAGTCTACCAGAGAGGGATTTACAGAGGTAGAGATATGAGCACAGAAGTAAATAAGCGGATAACTCCACTATTAAAAACCCTCCCTCAGCCAAATGGTTGGGAGGCTCAGACTATGAGACGCTCTTAGATTGTCCTTCCCTCTCCTCTGCCCTGCCCTTTTTAGTCCTTTCATAGGTCTTAATCAGCGTCTGAGGGAGCATTCTCAGGCAGCATCCATGACACCTTAGGCTACTCGCCTGAACTTGTGATTGGGCGTATACAGTAGTCAAATTGGAAAACAGCCCTAGGGAACATCCCCTTGGAGTCGCCGCCATTGGAGCTGGTTCTAGCCGTGCATCCGTGACCAATTACCAAATTCGGCTTCACATAACCGGATCATAACTCTCTAGCGAAACGGAAATTTCATGCCTTTTTACAATATGTCGGATCTAGAAAAAATAGAAATTGAGCTCGGCGCCGCAACGGTGCAATCCATCGCCGGCGAGTTTATGAAGGCCGGCACAGTCACCTATCCGATGGGCGGCGGCCCGCCCCCTCATGTCCATCCTAACGAAGAGCAATTCGTTCTCATGCTGAAGGGTAAATTGAACATGATTCTCGACAATGAAACCCGCGTCGTCGAGAAGGGAGACCTGATCCACATCCCGCGCAACGTGCGCCACGGCATTCATATTCTTGAAGGCCCAGCAGTTTTCTACACCGTCAAGAGCCCAGCCGGAGACGGGGATTTATACCAAGACTACAACGAGGCAAAAGATGCCGACGAAGTGAAAAGGCAGCTAGCCCGAGAGTAAGCCAGACCCCCATTTGGCTGGGAGCTTTCCAGACCGCTGAATAAGAAACCCTCAGGAATAGAACACGTTGACACCGTTGATGATAATAGAAATTCCCTGAAGAGAATGAAGAAGCGGGAATGACAAATCAAAAAAGTCAAGAAGATACCCAGAAGTGTTATCGTCTTGACCTTTGCTCTCCTGGTTGGCAGGGAGGTGATTGGAGTCGGTGCCTACACCGGGCACATCAATTCGGATAGCATTGCAAACCTACAATTTACCTCACAGACCCCAAAGAGAAAATACGCCTATGGCTCGACGGACCTGTAGCACTTTGTGTGTCAGAGACTCCTGCGGGAGGAGTAACCTCGTACTTATGTGCGGTGGAATCTCCATGTTGGATGGCAGCATCGAGTTCAGAAACCACAAATTTGCACGCATGGACATCTGCGGGGATACTGGCACTGTGGGCGCTAATGATCTTAAGGTTAGTGGACGAGAGTCGGGGGAATATAAACATACGGCACTGAAGGAATGATATGCCAAATTAAAAATATACGCATTACGACACGGCACCGTGGAGATAGATGTCATTCGTTAGAAATGCCCATAACTGCAAACTGACCTCCCAGGGTCGCTCTAGTCATGAAGCCATGAGGGGGAAGGAAAATAAAAACCTCCGTAGCGAAGCGATGAAAATACGTTCGATAAAACCATCCAAGTATTGTTCTTATAGTCAGGATAATAGCCCTTGAATCGCCCAAATTCAGGGGAAGTCCTTCGCCTTACTCTCGACAAAAAGTGTTCTGTAATCTTATTTTAATGATTGTAGGCCTTTCAACTATTGGCTTCATGGGTGCTATGGGTGATCATTTTAAAAAATTTGAGTTGAGACGTGCGACAGAAATTGGGAAGAACAAATACTTTGAAAGAAATGACATGAAAATCTATTTTATCTTCGTACTTTTTCTTTTGACTGGATGTGGTGGGGGTGTTCCAGAAATGCCGAAATTGAACACAGAATTCACTCGCACTTGTTACCAAGTATGCCAGAAAGCTCATGCCCAGTGCATACGGGAGCTCTTACAGGCGAAGAAATCGGGTGGCACATTCAAGCCCTGCAATCAGGTCCTCCGCCAATGCTATCAGACATGCACGGAGATGAAACCTTGAACCAAAAAGCTGGGCCGCTAATTCTTTTGCTGCTGCTAATCTTTCCAGGAGAGGCTTTATCTGCCGATCTTTTTTATTGCGCTGAAACCAAGGTTTCAGGGTTTAAAATTACAAAAGAGGGAAAGTATTCATTCGCTCGTTTTCTCGGAAGAAAATTTAATATACTGCTTAACAAGAAGAACAGGACCGTTCTGTTGACCTGGCCGTATTCAGCTCACGATCCGGCACCCATAAAATCCGGCGAAGGAGGATTCACCGAGCTTTATGCGTGCAAAACGCCTATGGCCTACAAGACAATAATGTTTGACTGCTCAGGTACTGCGACAACAAATTTTGCCAGTTTTGCTTTCAATCCCCAAAACAGGCGCTTCACTCGCGGTTGGATCTTCGGAAATCTTATGACTGCGATCTCCAAGAACAAACGGACGGAGAAGGCAGAAGATGCCTATGTATCCCATGGCAAATGCGAAAAAAATTGGGATAAGCAGAATTAACACACCAGTGGCACGGAATCCCCTGAAAAATTCAGTAAATTTTAGATCGGGAGGGTAGAAAATGGGTTTGAAAGTAGGGTGTGTGACGAAAAAATATGAGATTTTGAAGGAAGAATACAAAAGAATGAATTTTGACAATTTTATCTCACTACCACCATTTTTTTCTAATTGCAATTTTAATTGACGAATAGCTTCTAAATACAGTTAAAAGCGCCCGTTTTGGCAACTACTCAAAAGCCGGTTGAGGATGTTTTAGATCTAGAACTTCTTCTTCCTGTTCTAGCGGTGAATGGTAGAGGATTCCACGAAACGGACCATAATTGTTGGTGGGAGTTTATTGTATTGAGTCATATAATTGGGGCAGTCACATTCTTCATATTATACTCACGTGCCGCAAGGGAATTGAAGGTAAAAAATAGGTTTAGAGCAGACCCGTTAGCTAAATAACACCGGCAGGCTATCAACGAATTACTGCTGGATGAAACGGGTTAATTTACTCTCACACGGAGTATGCAATAAATCCACGGTCTATGAGATCGCGAGCATAAAACGGAGAATGTTCATTTTTGTTGCTATTTTCTTGCTGAAAAAAGGCATAATGACTTCCTGGGATTATAATGGAATGGATGCAGGCATTTGATTTTGTGGATAAATTTTGAACGAGAATAAAAAATAGAGGCGAAATATTTCGCAGGTAGGTCGGGCTGGGTACCCTGAAGATCAAAAACAGAAAAGAGATGTCCATCGTTCCGTCTCCCGCGCGGCTTTATGAAATTCCAGCACCATCAATTGCAATGAACAACATGTCTGCTCTTGAGACATCAGGATAAAATAGAGAAATGTATGAACGTCACCATCACGCGCTACAACATGAGATTCAGGGCCTACAGGAAAAACGAGACCGCCATTTCTGGTGGCCTTATTCTTTTCTCGCTCACCTTGCATTGACCATACACGCCAATTCTAAATTGTAAGGCGGCATCCGGGCCAGACGATTAAGTTCATCTCCAGGGGCTAAATAATAATCGCCTACTAAAACTGCCTTGTCTTTTGTTGCCTCTATCCCACGTCCAAAGAGTGCACGGTGGATTAAGACTTCGCTATGGACAGACAATCCAGAAGATATGTACTGAAATTCTTCTCATTCTGCATGGACCAATTTTGCAGGGGAAGGTCAAGAGGTTAAGTGCACCAATGATGCCCGAAGTTACAACAACAAATCCTCTCCAATGCGATAATAGACGCTAGCGGAATCAACAAGGGAGCCTGCTGTAAGTGCGGGAACGCCATAGACTTCAACACTTACAGAATAATCTTTTTTTATTTTCTCTAGCAACAGATCAAAATCTCCATCGCCAGAAAGCAACACAACTGTATTGACATTTCTTACAGCTTCCATAACGTCAATTGTAATTCCAACATCCCAGTCACCTTTTGCGGACCCGTCACTACGCTGAATATAAGGTTTGAGTTTGACTGTGAAACCTATTTGCTTGAGAGCATTTTGAAATTTGAGTTGCTTTTTGTCGCCACGATGAGTTGCATACGCGGTTGCGGAAACAATTTCTCCTTCAGCACTTACACGTTGCCAAAGTTTTCGGTAATCGAATTGGCGGCCATAGGCTTCACGTGTGGTGTAATAAATGTTTTGTACATCAACAAAAACTGCAATCGTTTTCACAAGGAAACCTACAAGTGTAATGAGTTAGTCATACAGAATATTTTATTCATTCGAGCATCTCCTCGCGGGGCTGCTTCAAAAGCCCCTGATCTTCGGGACGGGCCACCCCGGAATTTAGTCCCACACCTCTACTACACGTGGAGAGCCTGAAATTCGCCGCTCGGCGCACACCACTCGGCTCCTACCTTGGAAACGCACGCGAGGGGAAGACCCTTCTAGCACAATTTCGGGGAACCGATCGAGCATCTCTCGCCCGCCTTCGGCCATCAGATAAACCAGACCATCGAGGTGTTTGTACACCCACCCTGTCAGGCCCAGCTCTTCTGCCCAATCCACCCGCTAGCGTGTCACCATACCCCCTGTACCCTACCGTCAATAACAAGGCGGGGCCTCTCATTAGTTTCATTTCTCGCATTTCCAATGGGAACAATTGCATCCTCTACCTTCTTCGCCCATTTACCCTTAGGGCTCGCACTCACGAGATTTCCGAAGGCCATCGTGCGAGCAAACCATACGATTTTGGAGTTGAAAGAAAAGATGGAACAAATTGCAAAGGAAGTTTTCATGTTTCGGATCCTCCCTCCGTTAGATGATAACGCTATTCTAAGGGATAAGGCGGTCTGACCAAATCAATGAATGGGCGGCCCCTTTAAACGCCTCCACTCCCAAAATACCCCCTTTAATTCCCCAACATTTTCTGGCAAAATGCAGCCATGAAAGGAATGACACCTCCTAAAAATGGATTTGGTACCTATACCTGGCCCAACGGGGACAAATACGTTGGTGAATTTGAGAATAGCCTGCCAAGTGGACAAGGCACTTTTACTTGGACCAATGGGGATAAATATATTGGGGGATGGAAAGACGGGAAAAAGCACGGACAAGCTACATTTATCTACTCGGATGGGAAAACGATAAAAGGCAGATGGGAAAACAACATCCGAACTGACTTAAAATCGCCTGAGAAGTGGGTGTAGTCCCCAAATCGACAACACCTATAGGCAAGACTTCTTATCATGCACCTGCACTGCTCGAACCAATAAGTCCTGTCGCCGGGCCAGTTCGGGAGAAACGATCCCCATCCAAACACCACATTCCTCAAATTCCTCGGTTTTCGGATGCCCACGTATTTTCTACTTGAATGACAGGACACACAACATGCCACCCGATTCCTTCACAAGCTAAATTCGGGGAACATTTATGCAGATTCGTCAAAGATCATAAGTCGAATGGAAGCAAGGCTTCCCCAACACCAATCATACTGTCACGAGTGATAAGTTGCGCAAGATGCTCTTCACTAAAGCTTTTTGTACCTGAAGGGCGACGGGGAATAACGAGGTACCTAACATCTGCGGTACTATCGACAACAAAGATCTCTACCGCCTCGTCAAGCTCTACTCCAAACTCACGAAGAGATTCACGTGGATTCATTGCTATCTTCTTTTTATAGGAATCGCTCTTATACCATTCAGGCGGATGGCCCATAATTTGCCGCGGATAGCAAGAACACAATGTACAAACTACGACGTGATGAATCTTTTCTGTATTCTCCAAAACAACTAAATGGTTTATAGTCTCGTTCTCAATCCCAAAATCCGCGAGAGTGACTTTTGCATCTTTTAACAAGCGGTCTTTAAAATTTAAATCTTTCCATGCCTTTGCAACGATTCGAGCCGCAATTTCTGGGACCTGATCTTTTATCTCCTCGACTGCCCTTCTGAATTCATCCCTTCGAAAAATGCCCTTTTCGATTAGTAGATTCTCTACCGCAAGCAATCTTCTCTGGAAGTAGGTCAATTCACATTCTGTTTTGGGTATCGAATCTAGTTTTTGATCTTTTTGGGAATGTAATTCATGAGATTCCATAGTGGTCCCCCAAATAATTCCTGTCACCGAACGTCAAAATAAAAATTACCAAAACCTCTTTTCTTCCGCATACGAAGGTTCCAGCCAGTGTTCATAAATATCGACAATCAGTTTCGAATTCCTCGAATGTTTATTCCAAATCTCCGCGATCTCAAACAACACGCCATAGAGTGTGACCGGAGGAAATCCATCCCTTCCATATGCCATTTTTTCGGGGTTCGGAAAACTTCCATGAATTGTTCTAATTCGGCCAATTTTGCCACGCACATATCCAGGTGTCCGGATATGACCCGGCAGATTAATAAGCTTCACTTTTACAAAACTTCCAATGTCGAATCTATTTTTCATTTTCTACTCATGTCATTTTTTTTGTCTTCCTTGAACTTCCTCTTCAAAAAAATGCATTTCACCTAATGGCATATTCAACATATTTTCACCAATAATACTAGAACGTGTACGGGAGAAGAACGACTTTTCGGACCACGACTCTCTTAATAAACCCCTGCAGCCCTTTTAAAAATTCCACGAAGCTGATTCAAATCCGTTGTGTGTTTTAATGCCACCATTAGGAGTATCCGGGCTTTGGTACCACTTAAATATCCCGCAGGGATGGCCCCTCTCTCAACAAGGCTTCTCAGGGACCCCGGATGTCCTTTATTCAAATGTGCAGCTCCCGATAAAATTCGGGTACCTACCACAACTGGTATCCCAATTTCTAAAGACTCGCATAGAGCGTCAAAAAATGGGCGATTTACGTTTCCCGCACCTACGCCTTCAATCACAATTCCATCCACTTTTTCGTTGTTGCATGCTCGCAGCAATAAATCATTAGAGCCCTGAGTCATTACGAGAAGTTGAACGTTCTCTGCAACGCAATCTACATCTAAAAAAACCCTTCTCTCCGGATTGGAAAAAAAGGTGACTCCATATCGATTCACCATCCCAATGGCTCCCCCGTCCCTAGAGCCGAAGGCATTCAAGTGGTGCGTGTGTACCTTTATTGCATCCCGCGCAGCATGTATCTCACCCCCCATCGATACCAACACACCCCTGTTCCACGCATCAGAGGATGAGGCAATTTTTGCTGAGTAATAGATATTCCGTGGACCGTCCACATCCTTTTCGACAAAATTCCTCTGTGCACCCGTGAGCACGATTGGCTTTTCGCTTCCCACGGTAAGATCCATCATATAAGCGGTTTCTTCCAAGGTAGCTGTACCATGAGTCACAATGGCTCCATCCACATCCTCTTCAGCCAAGACCCCCCGGAGAGTATTGCGCAGCTCGAAGACTGTATTTGTATCCAATTGATCACTCGGGACATTCGAATGCTCCACAAGCTGAATTGTCACAATTTCACTCAATTCGGGAGTCGTGGCTACCAGTTCTTCTATGGTAGCGGACGAATCGAGTCTACCTGTTTTTGAATCATATTTTGTCGAGATAGTTCCCCCGGTCCCCACTATGCATATTGTTGGCTTTTTCATGGGTCTCCCCTGCACTGCTCCAGCGAAACTTCAATCAATAAATCCATTGAAGAACTACTTCACACCATCGAAGTTTATGCTCCACTAGGATTGAAAGAAGAATGGCCAAGCCCAACTATATCCTAGCAGAAAAAAAGAAGCCGCATCTGCGGCCTCACTATACAAACGCAAGCTGATTCAGCTCACAATCCACTAACTACGACGTCCGGTTCAGAGTGACAACCGGGAGACAGTTTTTCCTCGAATGTTCACAACCCAAATGCTCGCCTAATGCCTCAAAATGTCTCGGTCTCTACGCAATACATTCGCTGGTTGTTAGCATATGCGGAAAGAGGGCTATGGAGTGGAACCTTTTCGTCTACATGATCAGAGAGCGGTAGTTGCCTCTATCGTGGCAAGGCGTTGCATCCCGCCGAAAACGCTACAGCGGCTCCTGGGCCACAAGGATTTCTCAGCAACCATGAACGTCTATGCCAAATTTTCCGATGACGATTCGGAAGGCGTTGAGCCGCTTCTGGTAGGGTTTGGTCAATGATTTTTAGAAATGAACTCCCTAAGGTGGCACTTTGGGGATACATTCCAGAAATCCAGTTTCCGTAAGGCATTGTTTTTCCTGGTGCCGGAGGGGGGACTCGAACCCCCTAGCCCTTGCGAGCGGTGGATTTTGAGGCCAATCCAGCACATTTTTTTGCCCGTTGAAAATAAAGGAGCTGACTGTTTTTAAATGACTTGAGAGATTTCAACCTTTCCGATGTGTCCTATGTGTCCAGTGGATTCGCATCAGTTAGGTTCCATTTTTGGGTTCCACTTTTGAGTAAACTACGAGCGGTGGAAAACACATCCACCGCCAACTTTGCCCCCCTCGTTCAGAGAGTTTTCTGGGCGGGGGGCATTTAAACACCCCTACCCTCACCTCGATGAGAATGATCGTGTGAAGCTCAGAGGTCGTCTTAGAGATCGCCATGACTGACCCCCGACCCCCCAACCCCCTACCTTTGCCGAGATCGTCGCTAACAGCGGCTCTATGAGAGCAGTTTTTTTTCCCGAGCAGAGCAAATGACGCCAATTAAGTACATTTATATGAAACCGGGAGATTGGGAGCGGATGAGCCAGACCCACGAAATTCTGGGATGGTGCAAGGAAGCACCCAAGGTCGAAGAGCATATCGCCGTATGGGTCAAGCCAAAAGAGAAGGGTTCATCCCCGAAACACCCCCTTTAATTCCCCCTGCATTTCTTCCAGTATTTTCCTATGAGAAAATTTACTGCACCCATCCTGCTTGCTCTTGCCGTCCTGCTGTTGTCCCCAACAGAGGGCTGGAGTCTGCCGCCTTGTCCTGGGAGTCCGGTTCGGAACTTTTCATTAAGCAAAAAGTGGACGAACTGCGTGGGCACCATGGACTGGGGAGGCGGCCTCAAATACGTCGGTGAATTCTGGAATGGCCTATGGCACGGACAAGGCACTTATACCTATCCCGACGGCCGCAAATACGTCGGTGAATGGAAGTATGACAAAAAGAACGGGCAAGGCACCTATACTTGGCCCAACAGCAGCCTCAAATACGTCGGTGGATTCAGAAATAACAATTTCAACGGACAAGGCACCATGACCTATGCCGATGGACGAGTAAAAGAAGGCATATGGAGGGACGATAGATTTCAATACGCCAAAAAAGGTCCAACACCTAGCGAAATACGCAGAAGAAAAGAAAAAGAACGCATTGCCCGTCGTGCGCAAGAACTCAAAAGAAGAGAAGAACGGTTAGCGCTCAAGAGAAAAGAATTAGAATTAAGGAGAGAAGAGGCCCGCCTGAGCCGCATCGAAAAGGAATTGGAGCAGAAGAAAAGACCGCCAAGGGTTACAAGAAGAACTCCTCGGACTGCAAGAAGAACCTCTCCTGCGGCACAAAACGATTGGCGCTCATCAGGTTCTGGCTTCTACCTTAAAAGTACAACCCATATCATGACGAACTTCCACGTCATCGATAAAGCCAAAGTTATTCAAGTCAGCTTCCCCAAAGGGGGCCGCTACCGTGGACGTGTCGTCGCTAAAGATGAAAGGAACGACTTGGCCGTGGTGAAGCTCTTGAAGATGAGGCCCAGACGCTCCGGGTTCGGTTTCCGCTACGGTGCGCGGGTACAGGTGGGCGAGGAGATTCATGCACTGGGCTACCCGCTCGGTGCGAGCCTGAGCCGGAACCCAAGCATGGTATCGGGCAGAATCAGTTCTACCACCGGGAAGAAAGATAATTTGTCCCAGTTCCGAATGACGGCCCCCATCAACGCCGGAAACAGCGGCGGCCCCATCGTGAACGATAAAGGGGAACTCGTTGGTATCGCGAAGGGAGGCCACATTCAAAGAGGAATGGAGGCAGTGCGCTTCGGCATTAAGACATCGGCGGCGGGGATGATATTTGAGCAGATTCCCACAAGCGCGAATTTCGACGTCCAAGTCCGTGCCCGAAAAAGAAAGCGCTCGCCCTCGCAAATCTTCCGCGAGCTATCTCCCTATGTCGTCATGATTGAGGTGAGGCAGAGATGCCTCTGCTCCCCCAGCGTTTCTGCCAGTATTTTCCTATGCGAAAATTTACTGCGCCCATCCTGCTGTTGTCCCCCACAGAAGGCTGGAGTCTGCCTCCCTGTCCGGGGAGTTGGAACAATCGTACTTGGACGAATTGCGTGGGTACCTACACCTATGCCGGAGGCGAAAAATACGTCGGTGAATTCAAGAATGACAATTTCAACGGACAAGGCACCTTTGCCCATCCCGATGGACGAGTAGAAGAAGGCATCTGGAAGAACGACGTTTTTCAATACGCCAAAAAAGCTCCTTCATCCAGAAGAGCGCGGACCCGCCTTGCCGAGAGGCGCAGAAAAAAAGAAGAGCGCCTTGCGCGCGAAGTCAAGCGCAAAGAAGCCCGTCTGAGACAGCGCGAAAAGGAGATTGAGAAAAAGAGAAGACAATCACGGACTGTCAGAAGAACTTCTCCTGCGGCACAAGACGATTGGCGCTCATCGGGTTCTGGCTTCTATCTTAAAAGTACAACTCACATCATGACCAACTTCCACGTCATCGATAAAGCCAAAGTCATTCAAGTCAGCTTCCCCAAAGGGGGCCGCTACCGTGGACGTGTCGTTGCTAAAAATGAGAGGAACGACCTCGCCGTGGTGAAGCTCCTGAAGATGAGGCCCAGACGCTCCGGGTTTCGGTTTCCGCTTCGGGGCGCGGGTACGGGTAGGCGAGGAGATTCACGCTCTGGGCTACCCGCTCGGGGCAAGCCTGAGCCGCTACCCGAGCATGGTATCGGGCAGAGTCAACGCCACGAGGGGGATGGGCGATAACCTGTCTCAATTCCGCACCAACGCCAACATCAACAAAGGGAACAGCGGCGGCCCCATCGTGAACGATAAGGGCGAACTCGTGGGCATTGCTCTGGCGGGTCTTGTGCAGCGAGGGGTGGAGGGCGTCCGATTTGGCATCAAAGCAACGGCGGCCTCTCTGGTTTTAGAGCAAGTGCCAGCAATGGAGAAGTTCGACGTCCAGGTCCGCGCCAGGAAAAGAAAGCGTTCACCCTCGCAAATCTTCCACGAGCTATCTCCTTATGTCGTCATGATTGAGGTGCGGTAGCGGGAATCGGCGGCTCCTGCCATTACACCAATAGAGAAGACTCCATCCACAAGCACCTCCTCTTAGATTCTCATTTTGCATGGCCCAATCCGTGTTGTACAATTCAGCTAATGACTTCATCTGACTATCCCCAGCTTTGACACAAACTGTTTCTCTAATTTAAAAGTAGAATTGCCCCAAGAAAATTGACGAGAGATTCGAGAAGCTAGAAAAGCAAACCAAAAGCCTCAAGAAGATGCTTGGAGACTTAACTGTCCCGCCCTCGCCGCCTTGATTGGCGGGGCGGTGCTCGAAGTTCACACCTTAGAGGAGAAGTAGAATGAGAAAATTTCTTGGAATTTTACTTGGTATTGCGATAATTATACCTGCGACTATGTCTCGGGCAGCGGAATTAACTATTGTGCACACTGATCCTGCCTGGAAGGACGGAAAAGGAGATATACCTGAAAAGGGAATTTGTCTTAAACATGACGGTAAAAATTGGTCACCATCATTAAAAATTAGTGGTATTCCCAGTGATGCTAAATCAATAAGGCTTTTGTTCACTGACGACGATTTTGGAGATGAAGGTGGACACGGAGATTTTACTGTTAAATTAAATGGGCAAACCACCCTAAAAATACCACCAATTGGCGGAGATAAGGATTTTTTGCCCAAAAATATTACTGGGGGAAATGGGCATCATTGTAATAGTTGTTCTGCGGAGGATTACCTTGGTCCATGCTCTGGCGGGCAGGGCCATGCCTATAGGGTTAATATTTATGCCAAAGATAAGGATGGAAAAGACCTTGCTAAAGGCACCATTTTACTCGGCAATTTCTAAAGTGAATACCTGACATAAAGAAACAGCCAGATCAGAATTCACAATATATGTGTACCTGAGACGAGTAGTCGGGCTCCCGGAACGATTAGATAACGTCCCCTAGAAACAAACAGCCCTCCTCGGCATCTATCGGGGAGGTTTTTTGTTTCTCATTCACCCAGATAGGGTTTCTTCTCCAGCGTCCGCACAGCCCTAACCATCGAAGTGGGAATGCGCGTGAGGCGGTTCAGCTCATCGCCAGGAGCCGAATAATCCCCTGCCAGCACCACCATCTCGTCGGTGACCTCGATCACGACACCGACAGATGGAACAATGGGTGGCCTCCAGTGCTTTGCAGCGGCGGCTGAATGCCATCCGGCACATACCTCTGCATCTTCCCAATCGACCACCACCAGAGTCCCTACTTGAGCACCACGCTTTGGCCGTCGAGATGGACGTTGCAAAGATCTGCCCCCTTCGTTCGATCCCTATCGATGAAAGCGGTGAATTTCAGATATCCGATATGGCTTGGAGGAAGAAGAGCTCTTTCAACATAACCCGTCGACCCTCCATAAGCCTTTACAAAAGATCCCGTCCGGCCCAGCCATCTCCAAACTGATTTGAGGCGTGGGGGCGTTCCGAATGGAACCAGCCGAGGCCGTGCACTGTGCGCATAGAGGTGGTGGCTGTGGCCCATCACAAAGATGTCCGTCACCCAAGGTTCTGATTTGCGGACAAGGTTGTTGAGGTCGCTCCCCTCAGTCCCTGCTCCACCGACACCGTGATGTGCCAGACACGAGAAGCTGGCGCGGTGCCCATTGCTATTGAGTGAGAAGCGGGCCAACGCCACTCCCGATGACGAGAACGTCGCAGTGAATATTTTCGCTAATAACCCAGCTCTGCATCGACGTACCTTCCATGTCGTCCTTTCCAAATACACGGTCGAGTCTTAAATTCCTGCTTGAATGGGATTTTTATCAGATTTGAATGCATTGAAATCATAGAGGATCCAATTATTTCGGAGCACAGTCCCCAGCAAGCGCAAGCCGGATTTTAGTAGACAACTTTATTCAACGGATACTCGACGATACCTTCAGCTCCGGCCTGCCGGAGTTTCGGTATCAGTTCTCTGACCGCATGCTCGTCAATGATCACCTCGATGGCCACCCATTCCGAATCCATCTGACTTGAGATTGTTGGGGCGTGAAGCGCCGGGATTTGGCCCGATACGCTGTCTAGCTTGGCTCTGGGAACATTCATCTTCAGCCCGACCTTGGTGTACGCTTCTAGAGCCCCCTTCAAGAGCATCGCGAGCACCTTGATTTTCTTGCGTCGCCAGGTATCTGCCCAAGCATCGTGGTTGGCGATCAGCTTTGTCGTGGATTCTGCCACCACGTCCACGACTCGGAGTCCGTTCGCTCGCAGGGAAGTGCCTGTTTCGGTACCCTCGACGACGGCATCGACCAACAGCGGGGCCTTGATCTCCGTGGCCCCCCAGGAATACTCGACCTCCGCCGATACGCCGTGCCCCTTTAGGTACTGTATCGTTGCCTGGACCAGCTCGGTGGCAATGCGTTTTCCCGCCAGATCCTGGACGGTCTGGATGTCTGACTCCTCAGGGACCGCCAGGACCCACCGATACGGTTTTGCCGTGGCCTTGCTGTACTCCAGATCATCCACCTCGACGACATCGGCCTGGTTTTCCAGAATCCAATCTTCGCCGGTAAGGCCAACGTCCAGTATGCCTCGTTCGACGTAGCGGGCAATTTCCTGGGCGCGGAACATCAAGCATTCGATCTCTGGATCGTCTATCTCCGGCCGGTAGGACCGACTCCGGACAAGGATCTTGTAACCCGCTTTGGCAAAGAGGGCTGTGGTCGAATCCTGAAGGCTCCCTTTGGGGAGGCCGAGCTTTAGCTTACTCATCTTTTTGAGTTTCCTATCAATTGTCTGGCGCCGTTTGGCCTGTGCATGGCGTTGGTGCATGAATCGGTGTCGCTCCCACGCTAGCATCAGCTCGGGATCCCGATCAATCATGGTGTCCGAGGGGGGTGACGCTATGGCCACACGGAAGTCGAGCCGAGTCAGTCGCAAGTACAAGACGAAGTACAGAATCCGGAACTGGAGGGAGTACGGGCATGGCCTCAGGGGCCGTGGCGATGTCACTATCTGGCTGAGCGAGAAGGCGATCGCCGCGTGGACACCACCGAATAACGGTCTTCGGGGAGGCCAGCGATCTCTGAGGGTTTGATAAGACTACAGGCTTCAAGCGGCGTCCCCGAGATGGGCTGTTCCTGCTTGTTCTGAAACGCTTCCCATTGCGCGGGCCAACACGTTTTGTCCTCGTCGGAGGCTTTCCGATCGATCTCCTCGCCTCTTAAGCCCGGTAAAATTACTTTGACGAAAGGAACGTCCTCAAAAAATTCCCGTCCCATCTCCTCTGATTTTGCGTGTCCTACAGAGATAGCGGACAGAATCAAAGAATCGGACATCAAGACAGTGGTGAGAAGAGTCAGCAGGATGGGTGCAGTAAATTTTCTCATAGAAAAAACCTGGCAGAAATGCTGGGAGAATTAAAGGGGGCGTTTGGGGGATGAACCCTTCTCTATTGGCCTGACCCAGACGGCAATATGCTCATCGACCTTGGGTGCTTCCTTGCACCCCCCTATCGTTCGCTCTGTCGGGGTGGTGATTGCATCCTCAAAAGACAAGGTGGTGCTGGCGGGGGACTATTCAGCTCCTGGCGATGAACTGAACCGCCTCACGCGCATTCCCACTTCGATGGTTAGGGCCGTGCGGACGCTTGAGAAGAAGCCCTACCTGGGTGAATGAAAAAGAAACCCTCCCCGACGGATGCCGAGGAGGGCTTTTTATTTGTCGAAGAACGTTAATTCAGACTATGCGAATGTCTATTGGCGCCTTTTCTGGCACTACCCACGCTATGCGTATGCGCCTGAGGCGTCAGCATAGCTCGGTGCGGGTGTGCGGTAAGGGGATCCCTGCGGCACTATGATCCCATCAATTTTGGTATCCATAAACGGTGTGTACCAGTACAAACCGGTGTCACCCAAGCTCACTTTTGTTTCTAGCTAACTCCTTAAAACCTAAGCCTCCATCCTACTTGATGTCACTCGGTGTCACTCTGTCCAAATCCCCGGCCAGCAAAGGGCGTTACTTGAGTTCCATGAGCTTTTTCGCGCACCTTCCCGCAACCTCGCTGTTGGGTTTCTTTTCGCCGGGCATGGTCGCCCAACCTTGTTTTTCTACGTAGTCACCTCTCTTCCAGGCATCTTTTGCTTTCATTTCTTTAAGCTTCTTAACTTTCTCCAAATCCTGGCGAAACTGGTCGACACAAATGGGTGCCAAGCGGCTGACGACGGCTTCTTTGGCCATTTCCTCAGCCTTTTCCTGCGCAGTACCCCCCGTGACCCATCCACCCCATTTAAAGCCGATAATGGCCAATACGATTGCACCGCCAATAGCACTCCACAAACCCACCGCAAATTTCTCTTTGTCCCACTTCATTCAAACACCTCCTCATAAACCAGCATTTCCCATTCCGTTCCTGGGCTGATCCGGAATAGTGCGGCAGTGCGCTCCATAAAGATACCCTCTTGGGACCTGCTCTTCCCCCTCCAAACCGGTCTATGCCGAAAGAGTACCGGAAATCCTCTCATTCAGCATGGACCGATATGAGGGGGCACCTCAGAGTGACGTCCCCTAGAAACAAAAACCCTCCCCGACGGATGCCGAGGAGGGCTGTTTGTTTCTAGGGAGACGTTATTTCACCGTTAACTTATGTGAATGTCTATTGGCGCCTTTTCTGGCAGAGGCCGAGGAGGCGGTATGCGTGTGCGCCACAGCCTTCCTATGCGTATGGGCTTGATGCAAGTGGCCCCTTTTTTCTCGAAGTTTATGAATTTAGTCCTATAGACATGCGTGTGCCCCCTAACACTATAGCCATGCGTGTGCGACACAGCCCTAGTATGCTTATGCGACGTAGGACTATAGCTTTTCTCATGCTTATGCCCCGGAGAACTATAGCTATGCGTGTGCGGCGCTGTAATGGAGTTCGCTCTGATAGAGCCAGTCGAACCGCCGAGCACCACGTGCTGTCTCCCGGTGGAGCTAACGAGAGCCATAAAGCTATTTGAACCTTGGAGAATTACGCGAGTGTTCCCGCTGGGTCCTTTGAGGTAGAGGTTCTTAGCCGTAAGGGTGTGGAAGTTGCCGTTCGCCTTGAGGTTATGGATTGCCATTTCTAGCTTCTCGAATCTCTCGTCAATATTCATGCGGCAGTCCTTTCATTTTAAAAGAAGAAACAAACAGCCCTCCCCGACGGATGCCGAGGAGGGCTGTTTGTTTCTAAGAATGAAACCCTAACGCTCTGTATGCTCAACTATTATGACTAAGACTGTTCATTATTTCGCGTCACACTTAACGCCGGAAGAGAAAGGGCCTTTTCCAGGAGTAAATTTAAATGTACCCTTATAAAAGGAAACGCCATATGATTTATTCCCGGCTTTCACGCCTTCATTGAATCCGCATCCTGCGTTAAGACCACATTTTTTCACGGCTTCGCACATGAGATAGTCACCTAAAGCATCTTGCCTTTTCACACCTTTTTTTTATGCAGCCACCCTTCGGCAAACGCCAATGAGCTGGTCCCGGGCATTTAAGAGTACGACGCCCCGGCGTATCCCTGTCCTTCTTGGCTTCTGCTGTATTAATGGCACCAAAGCTCATGCCCAGGATGAGAGTCAGTAGAAACGCTCCGAGAATCTTTGCAACAATCATGGTTTGTCCTCCGGGTTAAAGAAATAGTTTGTCTTAAGACTGGCAATAGTTAGATGAAGTCATTAGCTAAATTGTGCAATGCGGGATTGGGCCATGCAAAAGGAGAATCTAAGAGGAGGTGCTTGGGACCACCGACTCCCGCTACTTCACGTCAATCCGCACGACATAGGGTGAGTATCTCTTGAATATTTCACGAGAGCTAAATTTCCGTTTCCTGCTTCTCACCCGAATGCTGAACTGACGGGAGAGTTTTGCCTGTTTGAGTGCGTGAACGGTGGTTGAAATCTTTGTCTCGAACCGAACATTCTCCACGTCTCTTTGCACTAAACCACTCTGAGCAATTCCGATGAGATTCCCGTTTTCATCAATCACCGGGCCACCACTGTTTCCTTCATTGATGGGTGCAGTCATCGTGAACTTGGATACATTCCTGTCCAAGCCAGTGGTTGAACTAACAATTCCGTCCACGATATTAGTCCCGGAAATCAAAGGATACCCTATTGCATAAACCTCCATCCCTGCATCGATGTCTGCATTCAGGTTCACGGTGAATCCGCCTCTTTTTTGGTTCATTCCCCGAAGTTCGACAATAGCGACATCATTATTCACATCGCGCACGATGACTTCGCCGGAATACTTTTCACCAGACGGAAATGAAATGCGAAGTTTGTTTGCAGTTCTCACAACGTGGAGGTTGGTAAGGATATGGGTGGAACCTTTGAGGTAGATTCCACTTCCTTTTGCGTCCCAACCTCTCTGAGAGGGCGCTAGAGAAGGGGTTCTTCTGGTAGTCCGTGATTGTCTGCTTTTTTCTCAATCTCCTTTTCGCGCTGTCTCAGACGATCCTCTTTGCGCTTGAGTGCTCTCTCTAGACGGGCAAGGCGTTGTATCCCGCCGAAAACGCTACAGCGGCTCCTGGGCCAGGAGGATTTCTCAACGACCATGAACGTCTATGCCAAATTTTCCGATGACGATTCGGAAGGCGTTGAGAAACTTCTGGTGGGATTCGGTCAATGATTTTCAGAAATGACCCCCCCGGGGTTCCACTTTGGGTTCCATTAGGCCATTTGAGGATACTTTTCAAAAATCCATTTTTCGTAAGGCATTGTTTTTCCTGGTGCCGGAGGGGGGACTCGAACCCCCAAGCCCTTGCGAGCGGTGGATTTTGAGTCCACTGCGTCTGCCAATTCCGCCACTCCGGCCAATTTTATTTTCAATGACTTACGCTAAATCACTTTCTCACTATTTCGGCTACTGTCTGTTTTGCTGTCTTCTGCGTGGTCTAAAAGGGCCACCGCAACGGCTTTATGCCGGTCTGTTAGGTGAGAATACCTCATCACCATCTGCATTGTCTTGTGGCCTAGCAATTCCCGAATAGTATTAAGGTCAACACCGGCCATTGCCAGCGCTGAGGCGAATTCATGCCGAGAGTCGTGGAAGCGGTAATTTTCAATTTCTGCACGTTTTACAGCATTCGTGAACGCAGTTCTTATGCTTCGAATGGCTTCCCCATCATGTGACCTGCAGAATATAAAGCCACCGTCCAGACGGTAATGGCAATTGCAACGATGCAGGCATTGCGATTATGGCTGATTAATTCGTGCCCACGGTGAGTTCCTGACAATACAGTGGGCCTTATCAGCGGAGAGCGATGACCTTACAACACACCCGCACCGACCTATGCTGACGCCTCAGACGCATACGCACAGCGCGTGCAGTGCCAGAAAAGGCGTCAATAGACATTCACATAAGGTAACGGTGAAATAACGTTCTCCAGAACCGAAAAAGGCCCTCCTCGGCATCCGTCAGGGAGGGTTTCTATTTCTCTGGGACGTCAATCTCCCAGGGAGGGACTCGACAGACTGAAATCATACGTCGATTTCGAGAAGATCTCGCCCGAGAATGACCTCCCCCCCAAAATCACGCCGGACATCGTTTTTGAGTTCCTGCATAAGATTCTCAGGCTTCTGGCGAAAATGGGTCAGAACAAGCTTCTTTACCCCGACTCTTTTCGCGAACTCTCCCACCTGAGCTGAAGAGGGAAAAAGATAGTGGGTCAGGCGTTCAGTATGAGCATCAATGACTTCCGCCGCGGCCAAGTAGCAGCATTGAACCAGAACATCTGCATTCCACGCCAGGCGGTCCAGCCCCTCGCAGGGAACCGCGTCCCCACTGATCGCGACAACCTTTCCGTCCGCCTCCAGGCGGTAGCCTAAGGTAACCCAATCGAAATCGGGAATTCCTAAACCTTGTCCGTGCTCGACATGTTCCGCATAAACCTTCCAGCGGCCGCCATCATGGACCATACCAGCCCCCACCTCGGTCACATCCACGGGCTTCCATCCGCCCACCGCTGGTTCTCCTTCCGCCCGGAACCGGATGTCCTTGGGATAGACCCGCTCGATGAGGGCAGACACGATTTCAGTTGTGCCCAAAGGGCCGTAGATTTTTAGGGCACCGGGCCTTCCCTGGAGCCACGTGCTTAGAATTACGTCGCCGAGATCGCTGATGTGATCATAATGATGATGAGTGATAAAGACCAAATTCACATCCTGAAGGGGCATACCCGCGCGGACGAACTGAATGACCGCACCGCGCCCACAGTCAAAGAGGAGTCGCTCCTCCCCTATCTCCACTACCAGGGAGGAACCATGACGCGCCGGATCGGGGCGGGGACCTCCCGTTCCGAGCAATATGATCTTCATTCGTCCTCCTCCAGAGGAAATGATTGCTTCTTCTTTTCGTGCAAGAAGAATGGATAGACGAGAAGAGCTGCGGAAACAATCCACGCTATCAGAGCGAGCGGATGCGCGATGAAAGTATCGTAGTTTCCGCGGGAGATGACGAGTGACTGGCGGATCTTCTCCTCGAAAAGCCCGCCCAAAACGAAAGCAAGTACGAGTGGAGCACCTGGGTAGTTCAGCTTGCGCATCATGTAGCCTAGGAACCCGAACACCGCCATGAGAAAAACGTCCATTGGGTTGTTACTGACGCTGTAGGTGCCGATGCAGCAAAAGAGAAGAATCATAGGCCAGAGATAGCGATATGGCACTGTGAGAAGGCGAGCCCACATGCCCACAAGGGGCAGGTTGAGTATGAGCAGGAGGACATTTCCTGTGTACATGCTCGTTACCACTCCCCAGAAGATGGTGGGGTGTTCGGTGATCAGGAGAGGCCCAGGCTGCACCCCGTGTGTGAGGAAGGCCGCCGTGAGGACCGCCACCGCAGCACTCGGAGCGATTCCCAGAGTGAGGAGGGGAATCATGCTGCCCGCCGTGGCAGAATTGTTCGCCGCCTCGGGGCCCGCGACCCCCTCAATGACCCCCTTCCCGAACATCTCGGGATGCCTGGATATCCGCCGTTCGATCGAATAAGAAAGAAAAGGCGGGACAATAGTGCCCATGCCCGGCAGGATACCCATGAAGAATCCGATGAAGCTCCCGCGCATGATCGCCGGAGCGGAGATCTTCCAATCTTGACGCGTCGGCCAAAGCCCCGCAATTTTCCCCTTGAACACCTCCATGTGCCCCCCCTTCTCGAGGCTGATCAGTACCTCCGATATGCCGAATAAACCGATCACCAATGGGGCGAAGCCCACTCCATCCATGAGGGTGAACGAACCGAAATCATAGCGCGGGGTGGACTCCACGGGGTCCAAGCCAACAGTAGAGAATAAAAACCCCAGAAGTGCGGAGGCCGTCGCACGCGGGCGCGAGCCCCCACTGAACTGGATAACAAGGAGAAAGCTCAAGCAAAGAAGAGCAACCAGCTCCGGGGGCCCGATCTTTACCGCCATCTCCGCCAGAGGGGGCGCCATGAGGGTAATGCCCAAAACACCCAAGGTCCCCGCGATGAACGAGCCCCAGGCGCAGATGGCCAACGCAGGGCCCGCTCTGCCTTGCCGGGCCATCTGGTATCCGTCCAGAGTGGTCACAACTGAGGACGCCTCGCCGGGTAAGTTGAGAAGAATGGATGTAGTGGAGCCCCCATACATCGCACCGTAGAAGACGCCCGCCATGATGATAATCGCAGCAGTCGGCTCCATCTTGATGGTAATGGGAAGGAGGAGAGACATTGTAGCAACCGGTCCGAGTCCTGGGAGAACCCCGATGGCCGTCCCAACGAGAACACCAACGAAGCAAGCAAACAAGTTAGCGGGAGCAAGGCTTACCGAGAACCCGAAATAGAGGGTGGAGAAAAATTCATCCATCAGAATCCCAGCAGACCCCTCGGGAAGTGCACGTTCAACATCTTGGCAAAGAGGATGAAGGACGTGCCCGATGCAGCCGCCGAAATTAGGAGTCCACGGAGATAGGGCTGGCGATCCACGACGAGCCAGCAAAATACCATAAAGACGAAGGTCGTGAGGATGAACCCAAGAGCTTCGAGGAAAATCCCGAAGAGCGCCGTCCCCAGCATCACGACGACAACGCGCCGAAACCCTGCAAGGGAGAACACAGTTTCGGCCGCTGCGAAGAGTTCGTCCGCGGTTAGTTCGCGCATGGACCACACCATCAAGTGGAGTGAGGAGAAGGTGAGACCAGCGGATATCCAAAAAGGGAAGAACCCCGGCCCGGGCTGGGAGATGTTCCCCAGCCCAAGTCGATGGGCAAAAAATCCCATCAGAAGCGAAAAAACGAATAACGCCGCAGGGGGCGCAATTCTGCGCACAGAAAACGCCTTACTTTTTCTTGATGCCGACGGCTTTCATGATTTCCTTAGAGGTCTCATGATCCTGTCGGGCGAGTTTTTTCGCCTTCTCTCCGTCCACGAACGCAACGCGGAAACCCGCCTTGTTGAGCTTCTTCACCACGGCCGAATCCGTGGCAGTCTTCTTGAGAGCTGCCGACAGCCTATCGAGAACTGCCTTGGAAGTTCCCTTCGGCGCCCACAGGCCCGCCCAGAGGCCGATACTGGCTCTTCCGAGGCCCTTTTCTTTCAGAGTCGGTATGTTGGGAAACTTCGGGTCACGCTGATCGTCGGTGACTGCCAACCCCACCAGTTTGCCCGCTCGAATGAGAGCCTGCATAGCTCCGAAGCCGCCCGCCGAGAAGTCTACGTGCCCTCCTAGGGCGGCGTTGCGCGCAGGTCCGGAACCTTTGTAATGCACTGGAATGGCCTTCAGGCCCCGCATCGCGAGAATGGCCGCCATGGTGAGATAGGGGGCAGTCGGCGCACCGCTCGTCCCGTAGTTGAGCTTTCCGGGGTTCTTCTTTATGTAGGCGAGAAGACCGTCTAAGTCCTTCCAGCGAGCATCGGGCTTGGAGACGATGCCCGTCGCGCCGAAGGCATAGGCGCCGATGTATTCGTAGTCGTCGAGTGAGAAAGGAAGGGTCCGCAGAGCAGTTCCCACAGTGAGGGGGGCAGACATGGTGGACAGAATGGTGTATCCATCGGGCTTGGCCTTTTGTACGTAGGTGTAGGCGATGGCACCACCCGCGCCTGGCTTATTGACAAGCTGAATGTCGCCCCCAAAGTTTTTCTGGAGGGTGGGGTGTATAATACGGATGGTGGTATCCCCTGGACCGCCCGGCGGGAAAGAGATGATAAACTGCAAAGGGTAGCGAGGAAATTCCGCAGAATTCGCATTCTGATGGGGCAACAATCCGGCCAAAAGAACAAATATGAGAAGCAACAAGCGTTGAAACATATCTAGTCTCCTATTCATTCCTAAAGGCAACGACAAAGAGAACCCCACCACACACTGGAGTCCCCCCCTAGCTTGTATTTGCCAAATGGATGAGAACAATAAACATACAAATAGCTATTATCGGTTGTCGGCTACCCTAACAATTTTTTATGTACACTACCAGTGCTTTTCCCCACAAAACCAGCCCGATTTGAGGACTACGATTCGACCGTCAAGATGGACGTTGCAAAATAGAAGCTGCCCTTGGAAAATAGTTATTGGTGGGGGTCTGTATTTGGGTCCATATTCTGGCGGTCAGGGATATAGCTACACGGTTTATATTTACGCTAAGAGTGCGGTGGTGATGACCTGCCCAATCTGGGGAGATTTAGATGAGCAAGAAGCGCCATACACCTGAGCAAATCATATCCAAGCTGAGAGAGGCCAAAATTCTGCTTTCTCAAGGGCAAAGCGTACCTGAGGCCTGCAAGCAGATCGAAGTGTTCGAGCAGAGATGCGGGATGAGCTATTGAACCAGGAACTCTTCGATACGCTGGATGAGGCAAAAGTGTTGGCCCAAAGGTGGAAGCATGAATTTAACCGAGTCAGACCGCACAGAGCGCTCGGCTACAGACCGCCGGCACCTGAAACAAAAGAGCCAATGCCTCCGTGATCCGCTACGCTCCACCCTCCGGCATTGGCTTCTGGGGTAACATAGAGATTGGTACCACTATCGGGGGCAGGTCAGGGGAAGATCCTGTTCCAGGCTAAAATCATTAATTCGCCATGCACAGCATGAAGTTCCGCAGGATCAGTACATACGTACTTAATGAGAAACTCGGAAAGAAGTGTTACGGCCCATTAGTTAGGTTCCCACAGGGAGAAGGAAAGCGGCGCCATCTGCTCGTGGGTGCGGCCAGCCCAGTCTCGTTCCGAAACTCTCGCCAGTGCACGGTCAGCCGCGGCCTGGACACGGTCTCCCAGAGCATATTCATCCACCTCTAACACCTTGCCTCCTTCGACGAGCACCTTACCGTCAACAAACACCATATCTATGCTGCGGGTACCGCCGTAATAGATGATGTTCTTGATTGGATCCCGCATCGGGCGCATGTTCATTGTCCGGCCGTCGAAAACTACTAGGTCAGCTTTCGCCCCCGGGGCAAGTCGCCCTAAATCATCGCGGCCCAGCGCTTTTGCCCCGCCAAGAGTCGCTGCGGTGAAGGTCTCAGCGGCGGTCGGCAGTCCAGCGTCGTGGGTCGTTACTTTGGAGATGACGGCCGCCCATCGCATTTCTTCTACCATGTCATGTGGAAGGGTATCTGTACCGATGGTGACGTTGATTCCTCGCCTGAGGTACCCGCCAAAGGACTCCATGGCTCTACCTCGTCTGGCAAATTGCCAAGGACAGTAACTCACATTGGTTCCAGTATCAGCAATCAGTCCTAGGTCATCATGGTCGGCGTAGCGAATACTGCTGTGGTGGGCAATGTAGACTGCGTGGCCGTAAGTCACCTGAGGACCTGTCATTCCGTAGCTAGCTAGATGCTCAACAGGTGTCTGACCGTGTCGGCGCATGATTTCCATATGCTCGTGAACGGTCTGCCCTACATGGACCTGCACGGGAACTTTCAACTGACGAGCCGCGACCATGACCTCTCGAAATAGCTCGGGCTCGAAGGTGTCTGTTCCCCCCGGAACAAGGGCCCCAGTGAACCGTCCCCCCCAGTCGCCGCTGCGCTTTTCGACAAATTCGACGGCGGCCTTGAAGGAACGTCGGCCCGCCTCGTAGTCCCACTCGTAAAGCACCTCGTGTCCATTGGGGGTATACCAGCGGCCCGATCTGATCATGGTCCCGGTGTAAACGCGCAACCCCGATTCCTCTAAAACAACCAGAGATTCGTCGCTCACCCACCCCATATCGAAGACGGTGGTGGTGCCTCCCTTCAGCAGTTCCGCCGCAGCGTAGCGCAGGGCATCCAGGCGACCTTCCAGATCGTAGCGTTCAGTATCAGGCGGATCGAAGATGCCCATGGCAGGTAAATACTCGAACAGTCCTGACATTCCCAGTTTTCGGCTGCCATGGTCATCCGAGAAGCCCTTCGTGCGCGCTTCGAGTGCCAGATGATTATGCATATTAATAAGACCCGGAATGACCACGCGTCCCCGTCCATCAATCTGCGTGTCCGCTGGACCCTTGTAATTAGTCCCAACATAAGTAATCGTGTTTCCTCGAAAGGCTACCGTCCCGTTCTTAATCAGCCGGTGCCCGGAACCGTCGAAACCCACCACCCAATCTGCGTTGGAAATAACTATCGTTTCTGTCAACTCTGTTTCTCCTTTCTCTGTAATTGGCCCGTGTACAACCCTACAAAGTGCCCCGAAACCGAGGATCCAGGGTATCTCGCAGTCCGTCGCCCAACAGATTGAATGACATCACCACAAGGAAGATAGCGATGCTCGGAATCGTGCTGAGCAATGGCGCTTGACGCAGATAGGCTTGGCCGCCGGTAATCATGGCACCCCACTCTGCCGTGGGCGGCTGCACACCAAAGCCCAAGAAACTAAGGATAGTTGCAGCGAGCAGGGCACGGGGCAGGTGAAGGCTTCCATAGACGAGAATTGGAGGCAGCACGTTGGGCAGAATATGGCGCCAAAGAATGTAGTAGTCTCGCGAACCAGCTGCGTGGGCAGCCAGCACAAACTCCGATTCCCGCAGGCTGAGCACGGCTGAACGGGTGAGTCTGGCAAATCCGGGAAGCGCACCGATCCCTACGGCAATCATAATTTTGTACACCCCAGGTCCTAGCGCCGCAATAAACGACAGGGCCAGGAGGATTGTCGGTATTGCCATGAGTACATCCACAAGGCGCATTAGCACGCCATCCAGGCGGCGGAAGTAGCCGCTGCATAATCCCACCAATACACCAGATAAGAGACCGATAGATGTCGCCATGAGACCGACGGTCAGTGAGATGCGGCCTCCGTACAATAAACGGCTAAGAACATCGCGCCCAAATTCGTCAGTGCCCAACCAGTGATCGCGGCTGAAAAGTTCCAGCTTCCTGCTCGTCTCGATCTGGTACGGATCGTAGGGGGCAAGGACAGGCGCAAGAGTCGTCACTGCCACGCAGACGAGGAGAAAAACAAGAGCAATCAGTGTCACACGGTCACGAATAACGCCACTCATTACGCCGACCTCCTGGCAGGCGAGAGTTCACTCCCGAATTTACTTGCACAAGGGATCATGTATAGCGAATGCGGGGATCAATAATGGCATACAGCAGATCAACCAGCAGATTTATTGAGATGAAACTCAACGATATGGTCAACACAATACCCTGCACGAGCGGGAAATCCTGATTCAGGATTCCCATGACTGCGGTCCGCCCCATTCCCGGCCAGCTAAAGATGGTCTCTGTGACGACGGCTCCACCCATCAGATAGCCAAACTGCAATCCCAGCAAGGTAACTATAGGAACAGCGGAGTTCCGAAGAGCATGGATGTAAATGACCCATCGTTCGGCCAGTCCCTTGGCACGGGCCGTTCGGATGTAGTCCTCATGCAAAACCTCCAGGACCGTGGCACGGGTCACACGGGCGACAGGGCCAACCAGCGTAGCACCCAGCGTCACTGCGGGAAGGGCGGTATGGTGTAGGCCATTGAGGGTCCAGATGGGCCCTCCCCATCCGGAAACAGGAAAAAGATACCACCCATAACTTAGCCACCAAATGAGCATCAATCCAACCCAGAAGAGCGGCAACGAAAGACCCAAGAGCGCCCCGACCATAATTGCCCTATCCATCAATGTGCCGGATCGCAATGCGGATACGATCCCCAAAATGATGGCCGTAAGGACGGCCCATCCCATTCCAGCCACCACCAGCTGAAAGGTGGGACCGATCGATCGCATGATCTCCTCTACTACAGGCTTCTTGCTGAGGACGGATTTTCCCAAATCCCCTGAAAGTATTTGACCTATATAGGAGACGAATTGCACGAAAATGGGCCGGTTCAAGCCTAACTCATCCCTCAGGGCCTCGATGGTATCGGGTGAGGCGTCTGGACCAGCAATCGTCACAGCGATATCCCCGGGGGACAGATGCAGCATCCCAAAGCTAAAAGCCATCACCCCGAGAACCACAGGAACAGCTAATAAGATTCGCTTGAAGATATATTGCCTCAATTTCTCTCCAGTATATTCCCGCCCCCACAGAGGCTATCTCTTCAGCCAGAGGTCCAGGAGATTATCGTAAATAGAGCCGCAATTACGATACGGAGGGAAACCCACCGGCAAACTATGGGCCAATCCACCACGTTTCGTTGTTGATGGCGGCCTCGCTCCCGGCCCCGAACAACCAAGTCTTGTTAAATCAAAAAAATCCCCGTGTTTATTGCGACATCTTTCTCATTACTCTTTTGATCACCGGCATCGCCCGCGCGCCGTATGCGATGGTCATTTCCACCACAGCATTGATAGCTTCGCGGTTACTCGTCAGTTATTGGCCCTCTTGATCCATCAGGGCTGGACGCCCAAGGCTCAGCGCCTCGACGAGCTCGGGACTTTTCTTGATATAATGGTCACTGAGCTTGAGACCGAGGGCGTCGGCGAATTTTGAAATTAACACGCGGTATGAAGCAGCCGAGACGATCTCCAAAATCTCAACATCGGAGAAGCCGACATCCCGGAGGTTCTGAATATCTTTTTCCATTATTTTGTAGGCATCGCCAGCCACCTTTTCACTGAATTCAAGCATCGCGTATTCCTGAGGGTCTTTAATAGCCTTCCGCCAATCCTCCGCCAAAGCGAGCACTTCGTCCAACTCTGCTCCGCCGTCTTTACGAAGAAACTCTCCGTGAGAAACCGCTCAGAAGGTGCAGCGCAATTTCGCGGCGACAACGGTAGCAATGAGTTCTTCTTTTCGCCGGCCAAGGCTTGAGCCCCCCCAGGTGACGGCGTGCGAGAAGTTGCGGGCCGCACGGAGAAGCTCAGGCTTCAGACTGTACGCCCATACTAAGTTCCCGATTTTCTTTCCCTGTGCCTTGAGCTCATCGTAAACCTCAGCCAACTCACCTGTGGCTTCTTCAGGTCGAACTATATTGATCCACACCATGATTTTTCTCCTCGGGCCAACTGGATTAGTTGGCTTCGACGATCATCGGGCAGAGAAATCCCTTACGGTTTCCGAAAGAGAAAACTACACGCGGCCGCAGCAAAATACACTGCCTCAAAAGATCCTCTAATGCCCTCCCGCCGTGGGCGGCGACTACTTCTCCAGGGAAACATCCAAAAGTTTGTGATAGGCCGAGCCGTAGATGCCGTGCGGTTTAAATCCTTTGACCTCCACGCGGGTCGGCACCAACACTTTCTGATGCCATAAGGGAACTAAGAGATGGTTCTCCGAGGCAATCTTCTGTAGGCCCTGCACGGCCTTGGTGCGCGCCCCCTGCGTTTCTCCGGCACGGCCCTGGAGCAGCAAGTCGTCCGTACGTGTGTCTTTCCACATCGTTCGGTTGGGCGAAGGGATGTTTTTCGACCAGTACCAGAAGTTCAGAATTTCGTGAATTGAGATGTACGGCGTGCCCAACGCCCACATGTCGTAATTCTGTTTGCGCAGACCCGGAATGTACACGGGAAGAATCGCTATTCTTGCTTTTAAGTCAATGCCAACCGCCCTCAACTGTGCCTGCAAGAGCGGAGCCATGGAGCGGGCAGCGTTTTCCACCATTCCAAAGAATGTCAACTCGAGGCGGCGTCCGTCCTTGACCCTAACTCCATCGGAGCCGGGCTTCCAACCAGCAGCGCCCAGGATGGCTTTTGCCTTATCGGGATTGTAGCGCGGAAAAACCGGCTCCTGTCCCGGCCAGTAGGCTGGCGTATCGGACAGGAAAATGCTCCGGGCGACTGTAGCGTGGCCGCGTTGTACTTCCTTGACGAGTTCTTTCTTGTTGATTGCCGAGCTGATCGCTCTTCTAACGTTGATATCGCCCAATCCCGGACGCGTCACCTTAAATCCGATATATTGAATTATTTGGCTTGGTTTAGCCTCGAGGATATTGATGTTTTTATTCCGGTTCAACACCTCAATATCGGTTCGCCGCAGGTGCCGGAGGGTGTGGACATTTCCTCGCTCCATCTCGAACAGGAGCGTCTGCATTTCCGGGATAATCCGGAAGACGACCCCATCGAGGTGCACCGGCCCCTTGTTCTTGAAGAACGACGGCCCCCAGCGATAGTCGGAGAACCGTTTCAAGGTTGCGCTTTTGTGGATCTCCCACTTTTCAAACTTGAAGGGACCAGTTCCGCCTGCCCCTTCGGCCCCGTAACTTTCGCCATACTTTTCGACCAACTCACGGTCAATGATCCCCATAAACGGACTGGTGATCTGCACCAATAGATCCGACTGACGGTTCTTAAGTTTCATAACGAAGGTGGTCTTGTTGGGGGTCTCAAAGGCTTCGACTCTGCCGAGGCGAAACTTGTGCGGCGAACGAATCCGGGTGCTCCGTTTTCCGCGGAGCACCGCCGCTTTGGGGGGATCTAGAATGCGTTCGAAGGTGTACTTGACGTCCGCCGATGTGAACATGCGGCCAGAGTGGAATTTCACGTCGTCACGAAGATGAAAAGTGTATGTCTTACCGTCAGGTGAAACCTCCCAGCTCTTGGCCAGTCCTGGGACAAGAGTTTTTAAGTCATAGTCAACGAAAAGAAGGGTGTCATAGAGCAGGCTTGCGAGCCCAGCGACCGTTATAGACGTGGTGCGTTGTTGGTCGAAAGTCGGGACATCGGATGGGGCGGCGATCACCAGGGTCCCACCCTGCTTGGGGGCCGCGGAGGCTCGCATCGCCTGGACGGTAAAGGCAGTCGCCAGGAGGAGTGCCGTGACGACTGGCAGCCAGGGAATCGCAGCGAAACGTAACTTGATAATCCACATAGATCCTATCTTCGCTTTCGTCATGGTTCAGATCTCCTTTTTCAAAATGGATCTTGTAAATGTCAGTTCACATCACCCCTACTTCTCCTTCTTGGATTCCCAGAGGGGAAAGGAAAGCGGCGACATCTCCTCGTGAGTGCGGCCGGCCCAGTCCCTTTCCGACACCGTTGACAGAATTCTGTCGGCGGAGGCCTGGACGCGCTCTGCCAGCGCGCGCTCATCCACCCCTGACACCTTACCCTCTTCAACCAGCACCTGGCCGTCGACGATCACCATGTTCACGCTGCGGCTGGCGCCGTGATAGACAATGTTTTTGATAGGATCCCGCATCGGCCGCATGTTCATGGTCCAGCCGTCCAATACCACCAGGTCGGCTTTCGCCCCCGGGGCAAGTCGCCCTAAATCATCGCGGCCCAACGCCTTTGCCCCGCCAAGAGTTGCCGCGGTGAAAGTCTCGGCTGCAGTCGGCAGCCCCGCGTCGCGGTTCGTCACCTTGGATATCATGGCCGCCCACCGCATCTCCTCCATCATGTCGTGAGGAGAAGTGTCCGTTCCGATAGTGACGTTGACGCCCCGCCGGAGGTAGCTGCCGAAGGACTCAAGCCGCAATCCACGCCGGGCAAAATTCCAGGGGCAGTGGGAAACATTCGTTCCTGACGTAGCCAGCAACTCGAGACCATCATGATCGGGGTAGCGGATCATGCTGTGGTGAGCGAGGAACACGCCGTGGCCGTGAGTCACTTGGGAGCCAATGACACCGTGGCCAGCCAAAAATTCGACAGGCGACTTGCCATGGCGGCGCATGATCTCATGGTGCTCGTGCACGGTCTGCGCCGCGTGAAGTTGTAAGGGGACCTTTAGCTGGTCAGCCGCTACCATGAACTCTCGAAGAAGACCCGGTTCAATAGTTTCCACCCCTGCAGGAGAAAGGATGCCGGTGAGGCGCCCGCCCCAGTCGCCGCTGCGCTTTTCCACAAAATCCACGGCGGCCTTAAAGGTGCGCCTGCCTGCCTCGAGGTCCCATTCGTAAAGCACTTTGTGTCCGTTTGGGGTATACCAGCGAGCAGATCGCACCATGGGGCCGGTGAAAACCCGCAACCCAGACTCTTCCAGCACGGCTAAAGTTTCGTCATTGAGCCAATCCAGCCAAACCATGTCAAAGACCGAGGTGGTGCCGCCCTTCAATAGTTCCACTACTGCGAAGCGAAGACCGTCAATGACGCCTTCTGGATCCGGTGCGGCCCATACCGACAGAAACTCATAGAGCCCCGACATCCACAATTTGCGGCTGCTTATGTCATCTTGAAAGCCCTTGGTGCGTGCTTCGAGTGCTAGGTGGGTATGCATGTTGATGAGGCCAGGAATAACCACACAGCATTGTCCATCGATACGGGTGTCGACTGGGCCCTGATAGTTGTCTCCTACATATGTGATTGTGTTTCCTTGAAAGGCTACCGTCCCATTCCGGATCAGCCGGTGCCCCTTACCGTCGAAGCCTACCACCCAGTCTGCGTTTGAGATGACTGTCGTCTCTACCATGGAACGAAACCCTCTGGTGTTACCCTATTCGCTCTACCAAAGCGAGGACCGCGTGTGAGAGGAAACGGCCTGCGTAGCCACTATTTTTCGAATATTCATTGATTCGGTTTCCGTGTTCTCCTTCTGACAACAGATTGTTGCTTGGCAAATGCAGGAAGCATCAAAATTAGGAGATCGGATACAAGAGCCAAAAGCAAGGGAATGTTTTGCTGCTATTTCTAACATTGCTCGCTTCATCTAGTGAAAACTGCATCTTGAAGTTAAGAATGATCTTAACTTCAAGAAAGCAAGGAGGAATGTTCCCCTCGTGACCTTTGGTTACTCCGTGTCCCAAATCGTTTCTTCTCTTTCATGTGATCATTCGGATAACTGGGAAAATTGGCACCGGGAAAAGCACTTATATAGGTTATTTACCTAAAAAGTAACGAAGCATTTACAGGAGTTCCATAATACGGAACTGTTTTCTAACTATTCTTTAAGTGAATTTGATATTCACATTAGCTTAGAATTTTTTATTATGTCAAGATTACTTGCGACCTGCCCCCCGATAGTGGTGTCACTCCTTATGTTACCCCAGAAACCGATGCTGGGGGACGAAACGGAGCGAAGCCCGAAGAGCATTTTCATGCCGTCTCGGGGATTTCAAATTCTCCCTCCGCATTCGCCTAGGCTTACTTAGCTAGCCCCATCGACTCCCAGAACGCCGTGTCCCGCGGACCTTCAGTAATATCAACATTATTTCCGCCCGCCTTTAATTTAATTTTCTGCATCTCAGCGATAATTTCCTCCCTCGACATATCGTTTGGATCCCTCTTGCTTCCTGCTCTTTCCCTTACTGAATGCGCATTGTCAGCTACTCGGATACACAGTTGGTGCACTCGTACACCGGCAATGTGTGAACCGGCCTTCAGGGCGGCACCACGGAGTTCGATAAGGGTGGCCAAACAAGGTTCATCCACGCCGGATTCCACGATCACCTTACGGCGCCGCTTGAGCTGTTCAACGTATGCCCGGCCAGATCTCGTGCACTTGGCCTGTGAGGCATTTTTCGTGTACCGAAGACCAGCCTTCTGGCATGCTGCCCTAAGGGAGAGGTCTTCCAAAATATGGACCTCGAGCATATTTCGAATATCAGGCCTGATCCGATTCTCGCCTACGGGGCCTAATTGTTGAGTCGTCATTTCAGTTCTCCCCCTAACGTAATTTTCGCCATTAATAATATCAGTAATTCAGGGGAGCCAAAAGGATTCGTGTAATTCGCACCGAGAAGCGGCGCAGTGGAAAAAAAATTTGATAAAATTTTCGGGGTGATCGTTCGCCTCGAAATCACACTGTATAGACGCCCTACAAACGACCATATTTGGGGTGTGTACCCCCTCATTTCAATCTTTGTGGCCTGGGCTTTGGAGAGCGGCAGGGGACCTTAAGCTATTGGTGGATACCTTCGCGGCGAATTTCTATAACTACCAAAAAAAAAATCGAGATTTCCAAGGTGTCTGTTTTACTGTCTATTGGTGAGCCACAAAGGTATACAATGAAGCATAGAGGCATATAGACTGAAATGCAGAAAACCCGCGCCAGCACTCAACAATCGAGCATTGACGAGGGTATCCGAATTCGCTCTAGAAGGACTTTGAGTCCACTGCGTCTGCCAATTCCGCCACTCCGGCAACAAATTATTTCAATGACTTCTAGAGTTTTTGCAACTCAGTTGGTATCGTGTTAACTACTTTCTGTGCCAGTTTTTTCGCCATGCTTTAGCTCGAAAATTCATGACTAAAATCTACCACATTTTTTGAAAATTTCACCAACAAATCCTTCGCTCCCTTACTTTTTTTACCTCTCTATCTTCAGTCGTTTGAAGCTAACATGCGTTTGCAGTAGAGCGATTTGAGAATTTCTACGACAAAGCAAAGTTAAATTCCGGTGAGGTTAGGCGAATAACAAAAGAAGAGGAAGGAGAATTACGAAGGTAATTTATTAGGACTCTATATTATTATGACTCTATACTTGAAGATAACGGGTGTTAGACGATTATAGAATGGGAGTAATTTTTTCCAAATAAAAAATAACTGAGAAGGCTAAATGAAATATAAGATGCGCTTAAAACCACTGATAATTATATTTTGGCTCTTAAGTCCCAGTCTAACAACCGCATCCGGAAAATTAGTGTTGCGCGCTACAGGCTCACAAGTTGCCTATACAATCATAAATGATCAACTTGCCGATTATAATGGTGATGTGATTGAGGTGCCGGACTGCAGCCATGATGAGTTTGGGCCTCATATAACCCAGGTATTCAACAAATTTCTTAACAGGTATGTGTTTAGGTTTCACATCCACAGAGACCATGATAGCGACAGATGCAAAAAATTCGATCGTCAGAGAACGGAAATTAAAGTTTATCGCAAATCTCCTGAATGGCTTCGTGCGATCGAAGGGAGCCAATTCAAGTATCGATGGAAGTTTAAGCTCGATAAACTATTTCAAGGTTCACGACATTTCACTCATCTCCATCAAATCAAGGCAGTGGGTGGTTCAGAGGCTAGCATGCCGTTGATCACACTTTCAGCTCGAAAGGGACGTCGCGGAAAGCCCGATATGTTTGAGCTTAATTATGCAAAGAATTCAAAGCAGAGGAAGATGAAATTGGTTAAATTAGGTCCTTTTCTGGGCCAATGGGCCGAAGCAATAGAACAAATATCATTCGGTGAAAACGGAAAATACTTTATTAAAATAAAATCACTTAAAACGGGAAAACAATTGTTCAATTATCGAAATGATTCAATCCGAATGTGGAAAAATGAAGCAGACTTTTTAAGGCCAAAATGGGGTATCTATCGCAGTTTGAAGGATAAAGAAATGTTAAGAGACGAGATGGTCGACTTTGCCGATGTTGAAATACAATCTAATTAGTATTCTGACTTCTTGCTACCCCTAACTAACTTAACTAACTTCAACGCAACGTAGAGGTGTATTTTATGTATTGACATCAATTCATCATAATTCTGGGACAACCTGCGCTTGGAGATGAAAATGAACCATCTCACTCGCATTGCGACATCGATGGTCCGGGTGATACAGATTCCTCTCATGCACTCACACTAACCTTAGTTGGATTTCTGCTTTATAAACGTTAGTTCAGTACTGCTATATGCTAGGGAAAATTCATAACTTTAGGCGGACATTCGTCTTTGGTTCCATGACCCTTATTTGAAGTGCTACAACTATCATAGGTAAGCTTAAAGTCGACTCGACAACTCGACAAGAAAAGGATGACCAATGAGGAGACTGACGCGAGAGAATGCGCTCTGGATCTACGAGACGATGCTTCGAATCCGCCGGTTCGAGGAGCGCTCTATTGAAGTTTACCAATCGGGCGACTTACCCGGATTCATTCACCCTTACATCGGCGAGGAAGCTGTAGCCGCGGGCGTATGTGTCCATCTGACCGAAAAGGATCAAATCACCTCTACTCACCGCGGGCATGGCCATATGGTAGCGAAAGGACTTCGGTTCGATGGCATGTTCGCTGAGCTTTACGCCCGTACCTCCGGCTACTGCAAAGGAAAAGGCGGTTCATTGCACATTGCCGATCAAGAATTGGGTGCCCTCGGGGCGAGCGGGATCGTGGGAGGCGGAATCCCCATTGCTACTGGAGCCGCACTCGGAATCAAGCTAAAAAATATGGAGGAGGTCGCAGTCAGCTTCTTCGGAGATGGCGCGACTAACACCGGTGCTTTCCATGAAGGGCTCAATCTCGCCTCGGTCTGGAAACTCCCCGTCGTTTTTGTCTGCGAAAATAACCAATACGCCCAGTCTACTCCACAAATCGACCATCAAAACATCAAGGATGTCGCCGAGCGGGCCAAAGCATATTCCATGCCCGGCGTAGCCGTGGATGGCATGGAACCCGTAGCCGTTTACGAGGTGGCCGGAGAGGCCATTGCCCAGGCTCGCAAGGGGGGAGGTCCCACTCTAATCGAAGCGAAAACCATGCGATTTCACGGCCATTACCTAGGTGATCCGGGAACTGATTACGGGCACAACAAAGAAGTCGTGAAATGGAAAAAACGCGACCCTATTTTGAGCTTTGGCAGATTCCTGACAAAACAGAAATGGCTCTCCTCCGCGAAAAAAAGAGATATCCTCGATCGCATCAACACGGAGTTGGAGGCGGCCATTGAGTTTGCCCGCAAGAGTCCCGAACCCGAACCTCATGACCTCATAAAAGACGTATACGAGAGGCTCTAACCTTTTGGGAAGGAATGCTCCGATGCGCAAAATCATGTACCGCGAAGCGATTGTCGAGGCTCTAGACGAAGAGATGTGCAGAGACGAGAGTGTATTCCTTCTCGGGGAGGACATCGCCCAATTCGGTGGTTCCTTCAAAGCAACCCTTGGCTTGTACAAAAAGCATGGCCCAGAGAGAGTACGAAATACCCCCATATCGGAGGAGGCCATCGTCGGTGCCGCCCTTGGCTCTGCTCTGATGGGCCTACGCCCGGTGGCCGACCTGCATTTTATCGACTTCCTGACAGTGGCGATGAACCAAGTCGTCAATCAAGTTGCTAAGGTACGGTATATGTTCGGAGGAAAAGCCAAAACCGCTCTCGTCATTCGAACGCATGGAGGCGGCGGGGGAAGCTCGGCCGCTCAACACTCCCAGAGCCTCGAAGCCTGGTTCGTCCACGTTCCAGGCCTAAAGGTGGTGATGCCCTCGAGCCCAAAGGATGCGAAAGGGTTGCTCAAGAGCGCAATCCGAGATAACGATCCGGTAATCTTTATCGAGCACAGGGCGTTATACACCACGATCGGTCCTGTTCCCGAGGAGGAGTACCTCATTCCCTTGGGCAAGGCCGAAGTGAAGCGGGAAGGAGGCGACGTCACCATTGTCGCTACATCCTCAATGGTTGAAAAATCTCTCCAAGCAGCGGAGGAGCTCACAAAAGAAGGGATCAACTGCGAGGTAGTTGATCCGCGCACCCTGTTTCCCCTGGATAAAGAAACCATCCTTACCTCAATCCGCAAGACGGGTCGGTTGCTCATCACTCATGAAGCCGTCCAGCGCTGTGGATGGGGGGCAGAAGTCGCTGCCATCGCCGGTTCGGAAGCCTTCGATTACCTCGATGCCCCGTTTGAGCGTGTCTGTGGAAAGGAAGCACCCGTCCCCTATTCGCCCAAGTTGGAGAGACTCCACATTCCCCAAAAGGGCGATGTCATCGAAGGCGTCCTGCGAATGTTCAGAACGACATCTGACATAGAAAAATTTCCGCAGAGGGTATCAGCACCACCATCACCAGACTCGCTGCCGGAAAAAGGCACCACGGCGCCACTCTCTGGGTCAAGCCTGGCGGCTACTTCAACGAATTAAATGGGAATGTCGTTTAAGGAGAAATGCTCATGCCTGATCTGATGGTCTACCTGAATGGTGAGATCGTCCCCGAGAGCGAGGCTAAAATCTCCCTTTTCGACCGGGGGTTCATCTTTGGGGACGCAGTCTACGACGTGGCGCGTACCTTCGGGCATCAGCCCTTCAAGCTCAGAGAGCATATTGAGCGACTCTATGGCTCTCTTCATTATGTACAGATCGACCCCGGACTTTCCATGGACAAGATGGAGGAAAAAACTCTTGACCTCCTCGAGCGTAACCGACCGGTGTTCGAACCGGGAAGGGACTACCGTATCTGCCACTGGATTAGTAGAGGATTAAACCCCGCCTCCTACGACATCGATGAGTGCGGCTCCGCGACGGTTTCTATCTTCAATTATCCGATACTTTCTGAGCGTTGGGCGAACGATTACGGTGAGGGCCTCCGGTTGATTTCTTCATCCATCCGCCGAACTCCGCCCGAAAGCATCGATTCGCAAGGGAAGATCAACAACAAAATGAACCATATCCTGGCAAGCATACAGGTCGCTGCCGGCAACGAGGGGGCGGAGGCACTCATGCTGGACATTCGCGGAAGGGTGGCCGAAACGCCCCACTCGAACATCTTCATCGTCCGCGGCCACAGGCTGCTCACACCTCCTCTTGAAAATGTTCTTGCTGGGGTGAGTCGTGCCACGACACTCGAGCTGGCCGCTCGGCTGGGCATTCCCGTCGCGGAGGAACACATGACCCCACTCGATGTAATGAACGCCGAGGAAGCCTTCATTACCAACACGGGATATAGCCTCCTACCCGTGTCGAGCCTGGACGGGCGGGAAATCGGAGAGGAACTCCCCGGTCCCGTCACCCGCAGACTCACTGACGCCTGGTGCAAGATGATCGAGTTCAACTTTGTTGCGCAGGCTAAAATGTTGGCCGGGAAGTAGCGGGACAGAAATGTAAATTTAACTTGGTGTGCACCTCCCATGGTTCTCTCTGTGGGCGTTGTGATAGAAGCATCAAAAGACAAAATGGTTCTGACTGGGGGCTACTCATCCCCTGGAGATGAACTGGACCGCCTTACCCGAATTCCCACTTCGATGGTTCGGCCGGTGCTGACGTTGGAGAAAAAACCCTCTCCAGTGCTGGCCGAGGAGGGCTGTTGGGTTCTAGGATGAGCCCTCACCATTCTGCTTGCTCAGCTGCTATTTAATTGTGCATTCATTTTTTCTTTCTATTTTCGGCTATTTTCCATTTCCAGTTTTATTTTCGTTGTCTCTTGGGGTTAAAGAGATACAAACTGCCGTTCGAATTTTTGAGCGCAATTCAAATTCTATTGCAATAGTCTCTACCTTCTTCCCTTTTACGATAAAGCCATTCCCCAGAAAATAAACGTTTTTGTTTTGAAAATAAAAATATCCCTTCGGTAACTATTGCTAAAACTGCAATTCCTTTTTCATTAGTAAACAGTATTGCAAACTAAACACCAAGTATTTTCCATGCAATTATGCCTTACGAGCGCTTGTGCATTTTCTCATTCAGCTAACAGCTCAACATATCTCGCCTATGGGACGATCATAGCTCGCATGACGCCGTCTTCTCTCGCCTTAAACATACGAAATGCCTCGGTGAATTCATCGAGCGAGAATGAATGGGTAAGCATCTTTTTAGTGGCAATGTGGCCATCGGACACAATCTGGATGGCACGTGGATAGCAGTTAGGAGATCCCCTTCCACCAAAAATTGCAATTTCATCGAGAACGATGCGATCAGTATTAAAAGAAACCTCCTGCCCGCCATTGATGCCCTCGAGCACTACCCGTCCGCCTCTCCGCACCACGGCAACGGCTTGTTGCATCGTCTCGGGAGGTCCCGCACATTCGACTGCTAGATCGACCCCTCGACCCTTTGTTTCAGCCATAATAACCTCAACAGGATCTTCCTTCGTGATATCAACTGTAACGTCAGCACCAAGGTCCTTTGCAATACCGAGACGATACCCTCGGCCAACGATATAGATCTTCGACGCACCAAGATATTTGGCAAGCTGCAATACAGAAAGCCCCAATAGTCCGGGCCCTAGGATGGCGACCGTATCGGATGGCTCAACCTTGGCTCGATCAAGGGCATGGAGCGCAATGACGACCTGGTTGACGATTACTGCATCTTCCCACTTCATGCTGGCAGGCATTTTATGAAGGTTGTTCGCCGGGGCGACCCCGTACTCGCTGAAAGCACCGTCCGCAGTGTGGCCCAGAAGCTTGTAGCCACCGTTGGGCTCCGAGGCATTCTGACAAAGATGATAGCCACCTTCGATGCACATTGCGCACGCGCCACATCCAATGGTGGGCTCCATGATCACACGGTCGCCAACTTCTAGCTTTGTTCGGACCCGACTGCCAATGGCAGCCACCTCTCCTGCCCACTCGTGTCCCTGAATGAATGGATAATAAGGTGGCCACATGGGCCTCATATGCCCCTCGTAAATATGGATGTCAGTGCCACAGATACCACAAGCGGCAACCTTAACGAGCACCAGATCTGGCTCGTACGACGGCACGGGAATTTGTTCAATTTCAACTTCTCCAGGACCATGCGTGATGGCTGCCTTCATTGTCTTGGGAATGTTATTCATAGGGCGCCCTCCTTTCGATTTAGCTTCTGTTGAGTGGAACCGCCTACAATCATTCGGGGGTTGTTAGAGAATTTCTGGTTCACCATCCCCATAAAGATGAAATCCACAAAAAGTCAGAAACGCCACAATCTCCTTCTGTGCCGGATAATTCATATCAATTCTACAGATTACTTAATAAAGCAATAAAATGAGACTGCCAACAATACTAG
>Ga0315336_1001688_pt1 | contig 39804 bp, 27 predicted proteins | sample ASW5metaG_FD_204512 | JGI IMG/M metagenome (GOLD analysis project Ga0315336, IMG submission 204512) | Ammonia-oxidizing marine archaeal communities from Monterey Bay, California, United States - ASW #5 | ecosystem: Environmental > Aquatic > Marine > Intertidal zone | place: USA: California... | reverse complement strand
ACTGGAATCCCGAAAAAGACGACGTCGGAATTGACGGAATTCCAGGAACGGGAGATGAGGGTGAAGGAGATGGTTTCCCGACTGCCGGAGATCAATTCGATATTACCAAGCCGGGAGAGCCAAACTTCGAATTCACCGATATCGATGAATCGGATATGATCGGGCTCACTTCATTTGCATCACCTAGATTCGCTGGATCGAACATTCGAGAAGACGAGCAGGTCTACGATTGGGTGACACCAGGACGATTTGACGAAATCCCGTCCGAACCTGGCGACTACGTCTTCCTTTACGGATCGGGAAGCTTCCCGCTAAGAGCCGGCGAAACCAAACGATTCTCCATAGCCCTGATTGTCGGCGAGAACCTGTCTGACCTTCGCCTCAACGCCGAAACGGTACAGCAAATTTTTGACGTTGGATACCGATTCGCCCGCCCACCGGATAGACCGATAGTAAAAGCGGTTGCGGACGACGGAAAAGTGACGCTTTATTGGGATCAGCGAGCCGAACGATCTGTGGATCCTCTGTCTCGAACAAGGGATTTTGAGGGATATGCCATCTATCGTTCGACCGATCACGAATTCAGTGACCGGCAGACAATAACAGACATCAACGGCTCGAAATTCCTGTTTCAGCCGCTGACGAATAAACTGGGTGTCGAGGCGAAATTTGACCTGGACAACGGATTGAAGGGACCGAGTCCCATAGTATTCCCCCAGCGTGGTGTTTCGTTTGATCTCGGTGACGATACGGGGCTTTTTCATTCCTACGTCGACGACGATGTCATCAACGGGCAAACCTACTATTATGCCGTAACCTCATACGACCGCGGATATGCACCGGGTCAAGATGGCCAATTTGCAAACGGAATTCCCCCGAGCGAGACGGCGAAGACGGTAACGTATAATCCGGTGTTCGATACGTATTTCTTCGATACCAACACCGCTAGAGTTACCCCTCGGCCTCGCGTCGCTGGGTACGTTCCTCCAACAATTGGTGACACCGGTGGCGTCATTCACGATACAGGCCATGGAACGGGCGAGATTACCATTCGGATATTGGATGACCTCTCGGTCAAGAATGGCTCCTCATATGACCTCACATTCTCACGAACGCCAGTTGGCGATACTAGCTATTCCATCGAAGATAAAGGCACGATAACTGCTCGAATCAGGGCGGTGGTAGGAAAAACAAGTGCCCTCGGATTTCAGAATATTAAGCCAGAGTCGTTCGTGCTGGCCAGAAGCAATGGCGCCATTCTTACTACACCTCAAGACTATGAGCTAAATGCAGTAGGAGGATCGGTTCAAATCCTGGGTGATGCCGTTGCCGATGGCGACTCACTCGTAGCCACCTTCAGGTATCTCCCGGTTGCGAATAGCGAACTAGTGGCAGGCGAAGAGTCCAATCCAGTGTTTGACGGTATGCAAGTCTTCGTAGAAGAAGATGAACTAGAACTCGATCTGGACGCCACGGGTTGGTCATCCGGCGGCAAGGCCATCGAATTTGAAATCGATGTTGCCAGAGCCGGCCCGGGAAGAAGGCCACAACCGTTTGATTATGAAATCACGTTCGATGATTCGATTGTTTCCAATGGGTTTTCGAACAATCTCCCGCTTCCCTTTCGGGTTGTCAATCTCACACAAGCCAACAATCAGATCGAGGTTTTTGCCACAGATCTGAATCGAAATAACGTCTGGGATCTGGATGAGCCGGTGATCTTCCTCGACGTGGTAGACGATGTTCTTACAGCAAGCTGGCAAATCACTTTTATTGATAACGGTAGCTTCCCGGGCAGCGGTGACGTCGTTTATATTCAAACCTATAAGCCCTTCGGGAGCGACGATTCATTTAGTTTTTCAACCTCCGGCGCGACGACAGACAGTCAACTGGGTAAAGAAGAATTACGAGACATCTACGTAGTACCCAACCCCTACGTAGCCACCAACGAGTTGGAGCCGAGAAATCCGGTATCGAGATCCGAACGGGGTGAAAGGCGACTGTACTTCGCCAACGTTCCTCGACAGTGTACGATTCGAATCTACACGCTCGCGGGGGAACTCGTGGATACGCTCGAGCACAACAGCACGCTCGATGACGGAAAGGTCTTTTGGGATCTGCGCACCAAGGATAACATGAACATCGCATATGGACTCTACATCTACCATGTCGAGTCTCAGGAAGGAACGTTCATCGGTAAATTCGCGGTGATCAAATGATGTCATATTCAAAACAAACTCCCCTGTTCGGTCCGTCAGTTTCGCAAGGATTTTCTTCAGTTATGAGAAATATCATTTTAGTTCCTCTCTTGCTCATGTCGTTATTTGGCTTGGCCACAAACTCTGCCGCTCAGAGCTTGGTCGACGGAGGCGAAACGAAAACCATTACGAAAGTGGGCACGACTGCTGCACAGTTCTTGAAAATTGGCGTGGGAGCGCGGGCGGTTTCGCTTGGTGGAAGTTTTGTTGCCGAAGCGAACGACCTTTCCGCGCTCTACTGGAATCCTGCAGGACTCAGCAATATCAACGGTACGGCAGTGCAGTTTTCGCACACGAAGTACCTGGCTGACATCAACTATAGCTATGCAGCCGTTGGATTTAACGTTGGATCGGTCGGGACCATGGCAGCCAGTCTGCTTTTCCTCGACTCGGGAGATATGAAGGTCCGAACAATTTCAGAACCAGGAGGCACCGGAGAGCTTTTCAAGAAACAAGATCTGGCGCTTCAACTTTCTTACGCTCGAGCCCTCACGGATCGGTTCTCTATCGGGACGACGTTTAAATACATCCGTGAAAAAATCTGGCACAGCACGGCCTCGGCGACTGCCTTTGATATTGGGGTCCTCTTCACGACGCCTTATCAGCACCTGCGGCTGGGTGCGAGCATGTCCAACTTCGGTCCCAAAATGCAGATGAGCGGACGCGATATCATATTCAGCACAGACCCCTCTCCCAATCAAGAAGGGAATGTCGAGATCGTAAATACAGAGTTTCTGCTCGACCGGCACCCGCTTCCCTTGATGTTCAGAGTAGGACTGGCTTGGGATGCGATTAGAACGGCGGATCACCGGATTGTTGTAATGACAGACGCCGCCCACCCAAATGATAATTCCGAGTATATCAATACTGGCCTGGAATACAATTTCAGGGACTTGGTTGCTCTTAGAACCGGATATCGAAACCTGTTTGAGACCGATGGAGAACAGGGTGTAACCTGGGGCGTCGGATTAAATCTAAGGATCGACAGAACGACCAAAGCATCGTTTGATTATGCCTATGCTGATTTCGGAAGGCTAGAGCAAACGCATTGGTACACGTTTAATCTGATGTTCTAGAAAGGTCTGAAGTTCTCAACTGCTTGGACGTTGATAACCAGCGGTTGTGATTAACAAGGACCTCAGCGCCCACAATTTTGCACTTTGAAGACGGATATTGAAGAAGATGAAGATGGTGCCTTTCAGCAAGACAGTATCACTGTACTGTTTGTTATTTATTCCCTTGATGATCCCGACTGCTCACGGACAGATTCTGTCAGATCTTTCTGATACAATCGTCCCAGTTTCAGAGGGTGTTGAATCCACGGCAGGAAAACGCACAAGCGTCACAGCAGAAGGAAGCGTGACTGGCCAGTTGTTTACGGGTATCGTGGCTGAGATTGGCACTTCAGACAACAATCTGGATGCAGCGTTTAGATTTCGGTCTTCGGGCGAGTGGGGCCCTTGGTTGGATGCACATGTCGTGCCGTCGGCGACTGGAGGCACCGCGGTCGTTGGATATCGCGCGACGAGCCTGATCGCTGCAAATAAATTTGAACTGAGGGTTTCGGCAGCCGCCGGCACCAACCTGGTAGTGCGCGAAGCCGGTGTATTCAACAATGCTGTAGACGACGATAAACTTCCAGCACCCGACATATCCCCTCTCGTTGGGGCCAAATCAGGAGCGATCATTCCACCAAGACTGATAACTCGTTCGCAGTGGAGCGCTCAGCCGTTTCGCGGAACCCCGGTTAATCTTGCCGCCCCCAATTACCAGTACATGACCTGGCACCATGCCGCTGGGTATTCTGCGGAAACGGAATCGGAAGGAAGAGCTCAGATGCGCGCGATGCAGGACCTCCATCAAAATGTTCGTGGTTGGAGCGATATTGGATACCAATTCGCAATCGATCGTGGCGGTCGACTTTATCAGGGCCGTCCATTTATGGACAACAGCACTTCTCTTTCTCAGGTGCCTCGATTGGCGCGTGGAGCACATGTAGGGGGGGCCAATACAGGCAACATCGGTGTGGTAATCATGGGATGTTATCATCCCCCTGAAGGATCTCACTGTGAACAGGAAATTACTCCAGAAGCTTTCAGTACCTACATCACGCTCTTCTCCTTTTTGAGCGAGCGTTATGGAATTGCTCCTACGCTCATACGCGGTCATCGGGATTTCTCTAGTACAGCCTGCCCTGGTAATAACAACTATGCACGCATTCCGGAATTGATTTCTGAGGTTTCTACGCTGCTGATTACGGGAAATGAACCACTCGGCGAAGGCCTGATTACGGCGTCGATAGATGATGACGGAGTCATCCAACTCGAATGGACACTGGATGCAGATTTCGGAGTTCAGACTCTGGAGGTCGAGCGAATTACCGCCAGTGGCGTCGCGACCGTCATTTCAGATGCGATTGCGACGTCATCATTTGTTGACGGCTCTCTCGCAGGCGAATCACAGGTCACTTATCTATTGATCGCTAGCGGAGAAAACGGACGCCGGCAGGAGTTAGCTCGAATAGAGATCGATATCCCCAATCCAGGTGAATACCTCCTGACAAGCGCGTATCCGAATCCAGCCAGCGGACGGCTTAACTTCCGATATTTCCTTTCAGTCGAAGGAATAGTTACCATTTCCGTTTATGATGGGCTGGGAAAAGAAGTATTGACCACCGCCTCTGAATTCCAGACTGAAGATGAATGGTACAGCACGGCAGTATCCATATCTGATCTACCAGACGGCGTCTACTTCTTCCGGTTGCAAGTTGAGAGTTTTGGCGGAACTGCCTACGACAAGACCCATCCCTTTGTCGTCCTTAATTGACAATGTTTGAGGGCCTTCTAACCCTCTCTCCCCCCTCCCCAAGTCTTCCTACCAGATAAAAGCATACCCGACCTTCGGTAGAAGATCGGGCAGCTTCACCCAGAACCAATCATCACTGAGAGGTGATGCACCGACTCAAACACGGCGAATATGCCAGTGTTGGTCGGTTTCGAAGTCATTGTAGGGTTCGAAAGATTTAGGATATGTAGGTCCTTTTAACAAAGCCTTGTAAGGAATTCCCCTACCCCCCCTATCCGACGTAAAAATTGAGGTTCAGGCTCTTATGCTACCACAATAGTGGCCGATAAAGTATGTGTTGATACGCGTGAACACCTGTGTTCAGGCGGATTCGCTAAACAATACTATCGCACGCAGCAACGCTGCTTTTTACCACTATCGAAATGGTCGCCTTTCCATCTCGGACCAGAACATTGATTGCCGGCGGAGCCGGCTTCATCGGATCTCACCTATGTGATCGCTTTATAAGCGACGGACATCAGGTGACGGCTGTGGACAATCTCCTTACCGGGCGATTGGAAAACCTTGACCACTTGCTGGCGAATCCCAACTTCACTTTCCTTCATCAGGATATTTCGAACTCGCCAGATTTGGGTTCTGACTTCGACTTTATTCTGAACTTTGCCTGCCCTGCCTCCCCGATTGACTACTTGAAGTTTCCCATGGAAACGCTTGCGGTGGGCTCGTCTGGTATGAAGAACCTGCTGGATCTTGCTCAAGAATCGGGTGCTCGCATCCTGCAGGCCTCCACGAGCGAAGTATATGGCGATCCCCTTGTGCATCCACAAACGGAAGATTACTGGGGCAACGTAAATCCAATAGGTCCTCGTAGTGTCTACGACGAATCGAAACGGTTTGCAGAAGCGCTCATGGCCTCCTATCACCGTGAGTTCGGAGTTGAGACTCGCATCGTGAGAATCTTTAACACCTATGGCTCCAGAATGCGGCTGGATGATGGTCGTGTGTTACCCACTTTTATGAAGCAGGCACTCTGCAACGAACCGATTTCCATCTTTGGAGACGGAAGCCAGACGCGCTCCTTCTGCTTTGTCGACGATCTCATTGAAGGAATTATTCGGTTGTTGCATAGCGACCAAACGCAGCCGGTCAATATTGGCAATCCCGACGAAATAACCATCGGTCAGTTTGCTGAAGAGGTAGTCGCACTCACCAACAGCCAAAGTGCGATCAGCTATCATCCGCTCCCTCAGGACGACCCGAAGGTTCGTAAGCCCGATATCACGAAGGCTCGTCAGGTATTGAACTGGTCGCCTAAGACCGAACGAAGCGTTGGTCTGAGGTCAACACTGGAATACTTCACCAGTGAAGTAGCCAAACTGGGGACCGCTGAACAGACTGAGCGACAGAATAGCAGGCCCGTTGGCCGAATGGGCAATCGTGGTGCCATTCAAAGACGAGCAAAGCACACCGAACGATTTCGTCGTCGTGCTTGGAAAAAACTGAAAATAACGGACCCCAGGACATGAACTGGAATAAGCAAACAGATCAGAACCGCAAGAGTACTGCTCCCTCCAGGGAAACAGCCGATAAATCTGTGCGAGTACCATCGAGTCGCCTACCGACCCGCGCCGGTCGCCGAATGGGCGCTCGCCCGCCAGTCGATCCTGATCTCGAACGATTCTTGATCTCCTCCGACACAGGTTTTGAGGCCGGAAATCCGATTTCTTCTGACGACCATGTTGAAGTCATCATACCTGAGGAAGTTGACTATCAGCATGAGCTGCCTAAATGGAAAAGTTTGAGCGATGCTGAAATTCATCGCCCCGAACCGAAACGACAAGACCCAAGCGTTCATCAGGTCGTGCACATTCCCAGTGCTGAGCCTCTCTTCCCGGGAAACTTTCCCATGGCCGACCGGGACTCTACAGACTCCGAAAAGCTATTTCGAGTCCTGTTTCGTCGTTTCCCGCTGTTCTTGCTAGTGGCAATTGTCATCTGGTCATGCGTTGGTCTCTATTTGAGCTTCGTATCTCCAAAGTATGAGTCGGCAACTACCCTGTTAGTCGATACAAGCGCGTTTGAACGTGAGCTTGACGACTTGCCCAGACTTAGTTCTGCCGGTAACGGATTCGGAGGTGGAAAACTTGCCAACCAGACGCTCATCCTACAATCTTCTCCAGAGCTGGGACAACGAGCCGCTACCGAGCTCTCTTCCATTCGTGCAGAAACCCCCAACGTCGCACGCTGGACGATTTTTGATCGACACACCGACCAAGCGCGTAAAGGTGGCACGCTCGCTTCTCTTCTGACCAAGGAATATGTAACCGTCCAGGGAAGCTCAAGTGACGATGACGAACCAGATGCCATAACTATCTCGGTAACCAGTACCGATCCGGCAGAAGCTGCCCTTATCGCCAATATTTACAGTCAGACTTACGTGACCGAAGTAGATCGCCTGGTGTCTACTCATTTCGAAGAAGCCGTCTCTTACTATCAAGGACGACGCGACTCAAAAGAAATCGAACTCGACATTCTCACTGAAGAACTGAAGCAATTCATCCGCAAGGACGGCAGTCTAGTGGGCGACATGGAAGCTGATCATCTATTGAATCAGATTTCCAACCTGCATCTCAGCTTTGATCAAACGGCTATTAAGATAGAGGAATACCGGGCGTCGATCGCATCCCTTGAAAACGAAGTCAAGCTGATGGATGGTCAACTCGTCGCTGAACGTGCCGCTCACGGCATTGAAGATCAACTCGATCAGACCTACGAGCGAATTGCCGAGATCAATATTGATACTGAAAAATTCTACGTAAAAAATCCGGACTTACGCTACGATCCAACGCCAAGCAGTGATCTCACCGACATGGTGAATGAACGTGCTGTGCTGTTGGTGCTGGCAGACTCTCTTTCGAAGAAATATTCCGCAGAAATCACAGCGGTCGGAGGTGTTGACCTTCGTTCATACGACGGTGGTATCTCCTACATGGCCACTCTGCGACGAGACCTGATTAGAAATCGTGTCCTCCTTGATGCCGCTTTGGCGAAGCAACAAGCCACTCAGACCCGCCTGGCGGAGTACGAACAACTGCGCCGCGAAATGCCAGAGCTTGCCATTGAGTACAAAGACATCACTGCCCGACACTCGAGCGCGGTTGATCAACTAAGTGATCTCGACGAAAAAATACGCCGTGTTGAAGAGGCTGCTGGTGGACGTCAGGCACACGTACGAATCTTGAATCCTGCTCTCGAGCCGACTTCTCCGAAGGTCGAACCAATGATGATCGCCATTCTTGGCGGCTTTTTAGGACTTCTCGGTGGCATTGGTGCCGCGTTTGGCTCAGAGAAGACTGATCGCCGACTCTACGAACGTGAAGACATCGAGCAACACGATGTCGACGTGGTCTCGACCATTCCAAAATTCAAAAATGTCTCTCGACGAAGCAAGCGCATGTTCTACGAGCGCCGTATTTCATCTGAGCTACTTACGATTTTACATCCAGATTCGCCGGCATCTCGCCCGCTTCGCTCAATTCCGCTACGAATTGCAGGGAATACGCTTCGAAACAGCCTATTCGTGTTCACTGGCGTCGATCCTAAATCAGGAACGAGCTTCATGGCCGCGAATACTGCTGCAGCCATAGCTCGCTCAGGTGCCCGTGTACTCCTGGTGGATGCCAACGTCTTTAGCCCTTCCCTCATCGACATGCTCGGGCTGACTGATCAGGCAAGATTCGATATGAGCGCGAATTCGTTCGCCGACGGCAAAGGAATCGAGGCGTTTTCTGGAAGGCTGCCTCAGCTATATGCCATGGCGCTGGAAGCACCAGGCAGTCAAAATCCTGAGTTCCTGCTGTCCAATACTCTCGTCGCATTTATTGAACGTGTTCGCAAACAGTTTGACGCAGTCATCGTCGATGCGGCTTCATTATCTCGTTCCACCTCCGCACTCGGGCTCTCTCGCATGGCTGACGAAATGATCGTCGTGGTCAAATCGGGCGTCACTAACGAAGACAGGTTGGAGGACATGCTGGAGGATATCAGAAGTTCTGCAGGCTCGAAAGCCCGCGTAGTTCTTAATGCTCACGGGAAAATGACTGCTCCGCCGTCCGCGAGGCGCAAGACTGCATAACCGGACAATTTGAAATTTTTCAACATGACATAGCGTGAGACTCCGATTCACCGACATAACGACATTCGTTAAAAGCGCCGCCCGTAAAAACGGAGCGAGCGCTTTTGTCGATCAAGGAATTATCAGCGGGTTCAACTTTCTGACATTTATTCTGCTTGCTCGGTGGATGGAAACATCTGCGTTTGGCGTCTACGTATTGGCTTTTTCCGCGCTGATGTTTGTTCAGACGATTCAGCATGCACTCGTAACAAGAGCGCACAATGTTCTCGGAGTTCGCCTTTCGGGAGCGGCCTTTCACCGCTTTTCTCGCTCCGTTGTAGTCATGACGGCCGCCGTTGCCCTGCTCAGCATGTTGGTTGCTGGCGGTTTTGCTCTCGGTTTTTATGCGCTAGATCTCAGCCAGTGGACTACTCCAACCATTGGAATTGGCATCGCCCTGTTTCCCTGGCTGATTCAGGATGCAATTCGGCGAATGCTCTACACTTCTCACCGGGTCGGAGCTGCGGCTGTGAATGACTTCCTCTCCTATGGCCTCCAGGCTGCTATAGTCGGATTTCTTTTTTTTCGAGGCGAGGCCGGAAGTGTGTTAACTGTCTTCATAGCACTTGGTGCATCCTCTCTTATCGCCTCATTGTATGGCCTCTTTCAATTGAGAGCTCTCTTCAAAGGATGGGCTCTATCCTTTAATGCTTTTCGCGAGGACCTGGCGACGGTGTGGCAGTATGGGAAATGGCTTTCTACGGGAGAATTTGTTGGCTGGTTGGGACAAAACGGTCATACATGGCTGATAGGTGGCCTTTTAGGCGCTCCGCTCGTGGCGGGATACCGGGCAGCTACCTACGTTACGAACTTACTTAACCCTTTTGATCTGGCAGTTTCGAACTACTTGCCGGTTAGAGCATCGCGCATACTCCACGAAGATGGAAAACGCGCAATGTTGACCTGGTTGAGCAAGCAAGCCCTCATTCTTGCTCTGCCTTATGCAGTTATTGCCGCGGGTATCAGCCTCGCTTCCTTTAGGCTCCTAGATCTTTTTTATGATGCCCGATACGCCACAGGATTGTTGGCACTAGTGTTGTCTATCACCGTCTGGGGCAGATTTCTCGGTTTCATTTTTGGGTTTGCCCGAATCGGATTGATGGCAACCGAACGCACCTTCCCAATTCTGATATCTCAAATCTTGTCTCTCGTGATTTTTGCTTCGGTAAGTACCGTCATGATCTCCTGGCTGGGAATCGTCGGTGCTCCCCTCGCTCGGATCGTCTTACATGTCGTCGTGGGATTTTATCTGACAAATGCTTTGTTGGGCGAAAAACGACAGACCAAAACAACCACATCTGCCTCTCCAGTGTCGTCCTGACCAATGACCACAACTGCAAAAAATAGCACCAGAATTATTGGACGAGGATCGGAAGCGACCGTCTATCTCGACGCTAGTCGTGAACGGGCAGAAAAACGCTTTGACCGCGCTCCGGTACGCATTGCTCGCCGTAAAGCACTAGTCGAATTCAATCGACTGACTGAAGCTTGGACGCGGTCAGAAGAAGAGTCCTTCGTTCGGGTACCGAACCCAATTGAATTGGATGCAGAAAACGCATCATTTACGATGGGCTTCGTTAACGGCGCATCCCTTCTTGACTCGCTCCTCGACGGATCTCTTTCTCAATCGCGTTATTCCGAGGTTGCGTCACGTGTCGCCCGGGGGATGCGCCTCTTCGTAGACCTTCAAGCGGACAGCACCCTTGACCATATCCTCCTAGGTCCTGATCTCAAACCTACATTTTTGGACTTCGGAAACGGGGCTGAATCTGAAGAAGGCATTGAGCCAACAGACGTATCAGCCGCATTTACGGAGCTTGTCGGGAGTACTGCCTACGAGATCAGTCGCATCGACCGATTTAGCGGTATCAGTGCATTTTCCCGGACTGCTCGATTTCTTTCTCTAGTAGGGCATGCGCTCATTTCTGAGAATAATCAGGGTTCACCGACTCCGACTATCTCCTTCCGCTCCTTCCGACTGGCGATGAACAAGCGCATAGGTGGAGTCATAATTCTCAGGCAACTCTGGTACAGGATCGTTGGTCTCGCAGTGTTGACGTTCTTGGTCCAGGAATTTAGGGTTGCACAGAATCACACTGCACTTGCGACAGCCCGCCAAGGTGATGCTCCTCCCAACTCCACGCAAGAGCGACGACTTCAGACCATCTTTTCATTCGTTTGGGACTTCCCAGAGGACCCTTATAAGGTGAATAATGGGGTTCATCGCGTCGTCGATGGCTTGATGGAGTCTTTGAGCCGCAAGGGTTTACGACCTGTAATTCTCTGTCTTGGCCAGCCATCCAGCACGATGACTGACCGCGGATATACGATCGAGCGGTATAAATCAGACGGGTTCGGTATTCCAACTGAGCTCCTGAATCGCATCGCTTCCGAAGGTAAAAACGCGACTACGATCATTAATGGCCTATTCAACCCGAGGAACACCCTTCTGGGTGGAAAAATGAGGCGGCGCGGACTTTCCTATTTCGTTTCCCCGCACAGCTTGTTGACGGATCAGTTTTTCAATGTCGGTCGATTCAAGAAACTTCCATATTGGCACCTCTTTGAGAAAAACCTTCTCAACAAAGCCGACGGAATAATTGCGATGGGCTATGACCAAGAAGCTCAACTTCTGAAGCTAGGGATCGAGACGGCTGTTGTGCCCACACTAAATGGTGTATGCAATCCACGACCCGCGACTCATGACAAATTCAGCAAGGAAGGTCCTGTCAGCTTTCACTTTTTTGGAAGGATAAAGACCGATACCAAGGGCCTCGATATGCTTTTGAGTGCAGTTTCGAGAGTTTCGACCGATAACAACATCAGGGTGACAATTCAAGGACCAGATTCAGGTGATCTGGCATCACTGAATAAACAGGTCGAAGAACTCAAGCTGGATAATACTGTGACATTTTTGGGCCCAGATTTTACTTCGGATCCCGTTCAGTTGGCGGCGAAATACGATGTAAGCATACTGTCTTCACGGTATGAAGGTGTCCCCACATCTGTAGTAGAAGCGCTTCTCGCATCTCGACCCGTAGTCTCGACACGCGTCGGTGGATTGGCTCCGCTTATGGAAGACGCTGGAATTGGAATCATTGTGGACGCGACAATCGACGGAATCGAAGAAGGAATGAGGCGAGCGATCGCGAGCCGAAAAGAGTGGCCACAGATGGGAGCTGCCGGCAGAAAATTCGCCCTGACTCGCCTGAATTGGAATAACATCAGCAACGATTTACTCCTCGACTTGGAGCGCCTCCGTCACTATGTCTGATCGCAAAAAAAATAGTAACCGAATCCTCCTTTGCGCATACGCCTGCAATCCGGGTAAAGGCTCAGAAGAATCTGTTGGTTGGGACACAACCGTGGCGCTTGCGCATCGGGGACACTCGATCACTGTGCTGACCCGCTCTAAGGAATCACAAGACTGCGTCTCTCAGATTCCAGATGGTTTATCGATCCGATTTGTTGCGTTCGATCTCCCGTCTGTCCTCAGATTCGTGTTTTCGAAGGTGGGCAAGCTAGGAGTCGAACTAGAATACCTACTCTGGTCTTTGATGGCCAGAAAAGTCGTCCTGAAACTGCAAGAAAAACATGCCTTTGATTCCGCACAGCATGTCACATATGCGCGCTACTGGATGCCCTCTCCCCTCGCCTCTTTACCTGTACCATTCATCTGGGGTCCCCTTGGCGGAGGTGAATCGATACCTGCACTATTGAGGGGAAGCTTTTCCCAGAATGGATTGCGTTTTGAGCGAATGCGTGACCGTATGAGAGACCTGGGAGAACGATCAAAACTCGTGAGGGCTTGCGCTCGCCGCTCTGCCGTTGCGCTGGCAAATACATCCGAAACCGCCGATAGAATGCGGCATCTTGGAGCCCATAACGTTCAGATAGTGAACTCTGCGGCTCTTTCCAGCCGTGAATATGCACGTCTCGCCAAGAAAGCACACAGCAACAACGCCTACGATTTTGTTAGCGTTGGGCGTGCGCTCGAATGGAAAGGATTTCAGTTCGGCATTCGAGCATTCGCAGCGCTAAATGCACGAGACTCGCGTTATGCGATTATTTCGAATGGACCTCACCTCAAATCATTGAAGGCCCTTGCCGAGCAGCTTGACGTGATGGACCAAATCGACTTTTTCGATTTCCTCCCTCGCGATCAGGTATTTGATATTCTCGGCGCTTCCAAGGCACTCGTTCATCCTAGCATGCACGAATCGGGAGGATTTGTCTGCCTTGAAGCAATGGCCGCTGGATGTCCTGTTGTCTGCCTACGGACAGGTGGTCCGGGCTTATTCGTCGACGACTCCTCCGGGTATCCAGTATTCGTGGGCTCGGTAGACGAAACTATTTCACGACTCACAGCAGCAATGACCTCAGTCCGAGAGGACGCGGCAGCCCATGAGTTCAAGCGATTGAGTGGCCAGAAGCGGGTAGCACGCCTCTTTTCGATGGAGGTAAAGGCCGATCAACTTAGCGAGATGCATCTAGAGCTATCGGGACGCTCGAACGAAAAAACCCGTACACGCGATCGGAAACAGATTCCAGCCATAGGACGGAATCGCCGCCGCAGTACTGCTCGCACGGATACGCCGGACCAAAAGAGCACTGCATCGTGAGCGTCCAAAAGCCACCATATCAAACACAGGCCAACCAACGTCGCGGCGACGATGGAGCCACTGCTCGCTCCAAATCTCAACGCATGAGTCGGAGTCGAAGGAACCGGCAAAATCAGCGCAGGAAACATGTGGACCGTCCAGCGACAGGATTGCGCTCTTTGAACACTAGCGCTCGCCTCTTTTTCAGAGGACTGGCCTTCATCCTGCTCGGATACGGTGTAATCGGCCGTGGTTTTGCCTACCTCGGAATCAGTCCACTCTATGTAGGAGAAATCGTTCTGGCTTTGGGCTTTCTGGCCATGTTCAATTCTGGTGCTGTTGGAAAGGCGCTGAAACACAGTTCAAGTAAAATTCTGCTTCTCTTCGTTGGGTGGAGCGCATTCATGACCGTTCCATATATCCCGGAATACGGCATTATGGCGCTTCGAGACGGCGTTCTCTGGGGATATTCTCTTTATGCTCTCATTGTCGCGGCGGTTGTGATCGCCAATCCTCAAATGATGCGTTGGTTACTTCTCAAGTACCGAACCTTTATCTACGTCTTTCTTGCTTCGGCCTGGGCTATCTGGACGATCGCGTCCATGGACTTGCTCTACGGCTTCGCCCTTCCGGGCTCCCATGTCGACCTCTTTGACATCAAGGGAGGCGACAACCTGGTTCATCTCGCTGGGGTAGCTGCATTTGTGGCGGTGGGAATGAGCAAGAATCGTGTTCTCTTGCTTTGTGGCATTTTGTTCAATTTCGCGTTTCTGCTGACCAGCAAAAGAGCTGGAATGGTAGCCTGCGCACTGTCTTTCGGATTACTGATCCTGCTCAATCCTCCAAAACTGAAGATGACCGGCATTGCATACGCGGGCATGCTCGGCATCACCATCCTCCTGCTTCTAAATCCCAAGATAGATCTGGGCAACGGCCGAATGGTGTCCATGGAGCAGGTAACAGATAACATTGTGAGCACGTTTGATCAGTCCGGGTCTTCGAGCCTCGAGACGACCAAGTCCTGGCGGATCGATTGGTGGACGAAAATCATCTCCTACTCCTTCTCTCCCGAATACATTCTGACAGGGAAAGGGTACGGCATCAATCTCGCCAATTCAGATGGCTTCCAGGTTCGTGCGGATGAAACACTTCGCAGTCCCCACAACGCTCACCTTAATATTCTCGCGCGTTCTGGAGTCCCTGGATTCCTTTTGTGGTTCGGCATTCATTCTGTCTGGTTTATTTCTCTCCTTCGAACCTGTTTGCAAGCGAAGAAGAAATCGTTGCACAGCTGGCACGGCATATTCTCCTTCCTGCTAGCCTACTGGGTAGCCATTATGGTAAACGCATCTTTCGATGTCTATCTCGAAGGACCCATGGGAGGTATCTGGCTCTGGTCCATTATGGGATTCGGCATAGCCGCCAAATACATCTATGACCATCAGCCTGAGCTCGGAATGGACTCTACGACCATCGTCACCCAGTATTCGGGGTTGACAGATGAGTAGAGACTACAGACATATTCTCGGAATGCGAGTCGATTCAGGTACCTACGATTCGAGTACGGACCTGATAAAGAGATGGGCGAAAATGGGCGAAGCCCGATACGTCTGTGTCTCGAACGTGCATATGACGATGGAAACAGTCGACAGTGCAGAATTCAGGGAAGTGGTTAATTCAGCCGATCTCGTTACATCCGACGGAATGCCTCTCGTGTGGATGCTGCGCAAACTTGGACTTAAGAACTCGGAGCGAGTCTACGGGCCAGAGCTCGTGCTCCACCTCTGCGAGATGGCAGAAAAAGAAGATCTACCCATCGGTCTCTATGGCGGGACGAATGAGAGTCTGGCGAGTTTTTCCGGATATCTGTCCGAGAACTATCCTGCCCTGAAAGTAGCATATCGGTATGCACCACCCTTCAGGGCGCTAACCGAGGCTGAAGACGCCAGTGTTGTTAAAGAACTGCATGAGAGTAGTGCCCGTATTCTGTTCGTAGGCATAGGGTGTCCGAAACAAGAACGATGGATGCATGCTCACCGAAGTTCGATAAATGCCGTACAAATCGGCGTAGGTGCCGCCTTCGATTTTCATAGTGGCGCAATTAAACAAGCCCCTAATTGGATTGGTAATGCTGGTTTGGAATGGCTCTTTAGATTTGCCATGGAGCCCCGCCGGCTGTGGAAGAGATACGTCCTGCACAATCCTCGTTTCATGATGCGAGCTGCTCTTCAACTGATGCGAAACAAATTTCGTCCGTCTCTGGCTGCATCGTTCCTCCCATTTTTCTTACTGCTTGGAATGTTGATTCAGGATCCCGTCTCGACAAATCAGTTTCAGACATTTTGGGTCGATCAGCATCATTCGAACGCTACGGACAGTGGGAAGGGCTCCTTCGATCAGCCATTTAAAACCATCAGTGCAGCCCTCGCTGCAGATTTGATGAGTCCAGGCGACACATTGTTGATCGGAGGCGGATTATATCGAGAATCGATCCTACCGAAAACTGGCGGATCTGGGGCATTCGCACGGATCGTGATTGCTTCCAAACCGCAAGAAGATGTCATCATTACGGGTGCAGATCCCGTCGGACGGGCCGACTATCTGGATTCAGAGCTCTGGGTGATAGACAACTACAACCCATTGGACTTCTTCGGAGATGGCACCACCTACGAGCGAGAAATGGTGATTGCAGACGGTCAGGTGCTCACTCCCGTCTTTTTACGCGATGACCTTCGAAACGGTACTTTTTACATAGATCGCAGTTCTCCATCGAAAGGCAGGATCTTAATCAAAACTGGCAGCTCCATCGCTCCGTCCATCGAGCTTGGTCGACGTGGCGTTCTCTTTTTTGCCGGCGATTACTGGTCTCAGTGTGGTGACGAAGGCAATCCTGGGTGGTTTCACCTTAAGGATCTGACGTTTAGATATGCGGCCAACCAGGCTCAGACGGGCGCCCTGTGCGTAGCAAGTGAAGGATCACTTCTAGAAAACGTGACGGTGGAATGGACCAACGGTGTGGGCATTCAGGTCCTTGGAGCCGATCACAAACTGCAAGGCGTTCGCTCGAACCATAACGGCCAGGCCGGAATCAACGGGACTTGCAACGGCTGCCTCATCTACAACTCCGAGACTTCTGACAACAACTGGGTTGGTCATGATCCGTTCTGGGAATCCGGAGGCGGAAAATGGTTTAACACAATCAACACCCAGTTTCTGAATCACCGTTCGGTTGGAAATGATGGACCTGGATTGTGGTTCGATGGAGACAACCTTAATAATTCTGTTATCTACTCCAACTTCGAGGATAACCTCATAGCGGGAATATTCATCGAGCTAAACTCCGAAAACATATTAATCGAGCGGGTTTCTATCAGCAGGACTCGAAGGCTAGGATGGGCCGGAGCAGGAATTTTGATCCAGGCGGCTGGCACGGCTACGCTCCGCGAGAACAGCTTAGAGGGCAATGAGGGGGCGGGAATCTGGCTAAGAGCGGATGATCGAGCTGCAGGCGGATTCAACCAGATCATAGGAAATGTCTTCAGGAACAACGTGCTCATCCCCGATCAAGATCGAGCAGATATTCAGATTGAGGCTGGATCTCTCGAAGACCTCTGCTCCAATTTGATTGTCGAAAATGAGCTTGGAGACCAGGGAAGTTTCTACTTCGAAATCGAAGGCTTTGATGCGGCCGAAGGAACCGACCTCGAGCAGTTTCAATGCCTCGCGGACTACTCCTCTAACCGCTGAATCGAATAAAATCCTCAATCTCAAAACAAGCACCGAATCAATCTCAAAAACAAACAAATATTACCAACAACGGCCAATTGACGTCAATTATGGGCTCAATTCAAGAGTATTGGACTTTGGTACGATAACTGCGGTAGGGATCGGCAGGTCAGATGCAATTGAGAATCAGGCCACAAAAATTAATTAAGTCCTCAGCTCTCCCCCGATATGCAACTCATAGGAAACAGAAAAATCACTAGAAGGCGTGGATCCGACTGCCTTCTTGAAAACATGGAGATCTCCGATCATATGGTCGGAGAGACTGTTCTCGCGAATCACGTTCACTCGCACCATGTTTCTCCTGTCACCTTTGAATACCGCCGGATGTACAATACGGTCTCCTTGATGTTGGGAGATTTGTTCGCTCTGACCACAGTTCTGTTTATCACCGGCGCACTGCGATTTCTGATACTCGGAGAACCGCTTTTTCAGTGGTGGATCGAGCTCGTACTTCCTGTATGGATAGTCGGTGCGATTGCTGGCAAACTTTATCCCGGTTGGGGGCTTGGCGCGGTCGAGGAGCTTCGCAGACAAACGCTGACGCTCGTTGGCGTCTTCGGGTTCTCTGCCGTACTTCTTTTTTGGTTTCAGCTCGGTGGAGACACAAGCCGGTTCGCACTTACCGTAGCATTTTTACTGAGCCTGTTTGTAGTTCCGGCCGTACGTCGCGTGGTAAAGAAACTCCTCATCTTGTCAAATCAGTATGGTTTGCCTGTCGTCATCTACGGAGCTGGAAAACTCGGGCGAGATCTTGTAGCGCACCTGGAGGAGGAAAAAGGCCTCGGATATAAGCCAATTGCCTTTTTAGATGATCACCCTTCGTACTGGGGTGCTCACATTAAAAACATTCCTGTACTTGGTGATGCGAGCCTCGTTCTTCCTGAGGCACAGGTAGCCATACTCGCGATGAACGACATCGAATCTGAATATCGCCGGCACCTTCTCGAGGGCCCACTCTCCTACTATCGAAATGTGATCATCATCCCGGAAATCAATGAGCTGCCATCATTGTGGGTTGGTACGATCGACATGGGAGGCACCCTTGGTCTGAAGATTGCCCTGAACCTTGCTGATCCCGTATCAAGATTTGTGAAAAGAAGCTTCGACCTGTTGGCGACCATCCTTTCGGCTCCTTTTTGGATCCCGGTCGTCGGCGCTCTTTCAGCGCTCATTTGGCTGGAAGATCGAGAGAGTCCTTTTTTCATTCAGAAACGATTTGGAAAACAGGGATCGGAATTCAATACCTGGAAATTCAGAACGATGGTCCCTGATGCTGAAACGGCACTTAAAAACGCGCTCGAGGCCGATCCCGAATTGAAGGCAGAATGGGAACGCGATTTCAAGCTCAGAAACGATCCCCGCATCACCAGGGTGGGCAAGTTGTTACGCAAATTCTCTCTTGATGAAATCCCACAGCTCTTCAACGTGCTATCCGGAACCATGTCCCTCGTCGGACCTCGCCCGTTGCCCGGGTATCATGAAGAAGAAATCGAACGAAGAATTCTAACCATGAGACGTCGTGTAAGACCGGGAATGACCGGAATGTGGCAGGTGTCGGGTCGCTCAGACACAGGAACCGACGGTATGGAGCAATTTGATTCGTACTACGTCAGAAACTGGTCTCTGTGGCTTGATCTCGTAGTTCTTGTTCGGACATTTAGGGCAGTAGTTCGCTCTTCCGGCGCCTATTAATCGCCCCCTGTTGGTCTGGATCAATCAATGCAGCCGGTGCTGAATCACTATGCCGCAAGAGGCGTAGGAGCGCGCATGATGGCTGACTCTTCTTTGGATACAGATCTCGATCTTTTCTGCATCATCGTTTACAGTCTAGCCGATCATAGTTATCTTTTAGATAATTATCCGAATGCTCTCCTCAGGGAATAAATCCCGTTCGCGGGACTGATAGATACACCGATAGATTCATGGCAAAATCGACTGATGCTCCAGCGCGTTCTTGGTCTGTAGACTGGACCAATACGCTCTTCATTGTGGGATACCACATTTTGATGGTCGCTCTGCTACCCGTTTACATCATAAACGCGGACGCATCTGGTTCACTGATCTGGGGAACCGTAGCACTCATCGCAGCATCCTTGATGGCCATTACAACCGGCTATCATCGTCTTTACGCACATAAAACTTACGCGACGCACCCCGTCATTGAGGCGGTACTCGTCTTTTTTGGGACGCTCACCGCAGAAGGCAGTGTATTTTCGTGGTCACATGACCACAGAATCCATCACAAACACGTCGATACCGAGCTTGACCCTTACAGTGCCCCCGATGGATTCTGGCATTCACACGTGTTGTGGTTGTTTAAAAAACGCGCTCCACTAAATGAACGAGTAATCCACGATTTGGTAAAGAAGCCGAATCTGCGATTTCAGCACAAGCATTACGCCCTTCTAATGGTCGGTGTTAACCTGATCGCGTTTCTAGCTCTTTGGGCGTTTACCGGAGATCTTCTGGGATCATTCGTTGTCGGAACGCTTGTTCGCCTCTTCATTGTGCATCACTGTACATGGTTCATCAATTCGCTCGCTCACATGTGGGGCTCTCAGCCGTATTCGACGGAACACACAGCGGTCAATAACTTCATCCTAGCGTTCCTAACTTTTGGGGAAGGGTATCACAACTACCATCACACCTTCGCAGGCGATTACCGCAATGGCGTACGGTGGTATCAGTTTGATCCTCCAAAGTATATCATCTGGGCGCTTAGCAAGGTCGGACTGGCAACTGACCTCAAATTCGTAAATCATCTTACGATCAAACGCCGTCTCGTTGCAGCAGATCGTCACCTGATGATCGAACGAATCCAGGAGTTGTCTACAAAAATCGACTACGAAGATTGGAAACTGAAAATCGAGAACGCGGCAACATCATTGACCGACAATCTGAATATTCTTAAAACGGCGTCTGACAAGTACAAACGCATGAAGGATGTTAAGAATGAAGAAGTTGAGCTCCTCAGGGCCAAGGTCACTGAAATGAAAGCCATCGTGTCTAAGGAGATGGACGAATGGAAGTCCATGGTTCAGCTAGTATTGGAGTCGTCAGAGACGAAGTTGGTCACGGCGTCCGCCTAGTCACTCTCCACTTAGTTGTTCTCCTTTTGGTCGTTCTCAGGTCATTGTGTGAACGCTCCCGCTATTCGGCTCGCTCTGGTATTACTCCTTCTTAGGCTCGAGCTCAAGCTGATCACCGATTTCCAATTGTCGAGGCACAACATCTAGCTGTGTCACCTCGGGCACCTCTGCAGAAGTGGATGATCCCAATTCCTTGAATCTGCGTGCGGATACCATCACCCTGGTTTCGAGCGATGCTACAGCTTTGTTATATCCGGAGACTGCAGAGTTTAAGCCCTTCCCAACTTTCACAACATGCTCTGCAAACGTTGTGAGCCGATCATATAGCTCCTTTCCAAGGATCGCAATTTCCTTCGCGTTATCAGCAATCTGCTCTTGTCGCCAGCCATATGCGACAGCCCGTAGTAATGCGATCAGCGTGGTGGGCGTGGCTATTATTACGTTGTTCTCCACTCCATACTCGATCAAAGATGGGTCTTTTTGGAGCGCTGCGTAGAAAAACGACTCTCCAGGCAAGAATAGAACAACCATGTCAGGTGTAGTTTCAAACTGATCTTGGTACGCCTTGGTGGACAACTGCCGAACATGCGTTCGAATCTGCTCGGCATGTTTTCCCATTTGCTCATCCCGGACGACTTCATCTGTTGCTTCGATCGCTTCCAGATAGGCTGACAAAGCAGCTTTAGCATCCACGACAATTATTTTATCGCCGGGTAGATGAACCAACATATCGGGTCGCATTCTGCCGTTATCCGTGTGGACCGTGTGCTGTTCTTCAAAGTCACAATGGTCCAGCATTCCAGCCATCTCGACCACACGCTTTAATTGAATTTCTCCCCAACGACCTCGAACGGTCGGACGGCGTAAGGCATTTACCAGATTTCCAGCCTCTTTTCTCAACTCGATTTGCGCCTCAGACAGGCCTTTAACCTGCTGGGTGATGGACTCGTAGGCCTTAATACGTTGCTTTTCAACTTCGTCGACATGGGTTGTGACCTTCTTTAGCGACTCAGAAAGGGGGTTTACAAGACTTTTAAGTTCGAGCTTTCGTTTTTCTTCTTTCGAATCAACCTCGGTAATCATCTTGTCGACTTGAGCCTTCGCAAGATCCAAGAAACTCTTGCTATTCAGATCGAGCGCCTTGCGAGATAGCGCATCAAACTGCTTCATGAGCTCTTCCTGAGCACTTACGAGAGCCGTCTGTTTCTCCTCCCAACCCTTTTCAGCCTGTTCGCGAGCTGCCTTCTCTCCGGACAGTTCGGCGCGAAGCGAGGAAGACGATTCACGAAGCTCTTTCAACTCTGAATCGGCCGCTTCCTTCGCTTTGGCCAATTCCTCGCTGCGCGCAATCGCTGCAGATGCCTGAGCTTTATGCCATAGAAACAATATCAACGCCCCAAGGACAAAACCGATAATTCCAGCTGTAATCATTTCTGTCATGTCTATGTCTGTCAAGTCGCTTTTTTCAGGTCAATTCAGCCTGAGAATCCGATACTGGTATCGCTCTTCCCGATTCGGTAGCCCAGATGATTCCACAATTGGGTTCTCCCGGAAAAATAGTGTTCCATGCCTGCAAATACGCTTCAATTTGAGAAGCGTGCCGCTCCAGAAGAACTTCTTCTGACGCATTATCAGATTTGTAGTCAACAATTGTCCATCCACCTTCGGTTCTGAAGGCCAGGTCCACCACCCCGCTCGTGACCACATCAACGCCGTCAACAAGTTGCGAGGTCGTGAATGGGACCTCCGTCATAACGCGTGTGGCACCTTTCAACGAGGCCCATAGCGAGGAATCCACAAAATCACCCGCCTCCTTAACCGATCTTTCTATGAATGCAGAAATATTGGCTCCTCGAATCTGTGCAGTCACTACCGATGCCGATATCTCGCCGATGAGCACACGATTAACATCTTCTTTTCTTTTCGCGACCAACGATTCCAACACGGTGTGAATGGCCGACCCATACTTCAAACCATCGGCTCCCGCTGTGAGGCGTTGCGATGCCCGAAATCCTGAAGACACTTCCGGAAGGTCTTCCTTTTCGCTCGGGCGCTGAACGATCCACGCAGGAATCGAGAGCTCCTCAATCCGCTTTTTCATTCGGTGACTATCGAATTCGACGAAGGCTTCCTCCGCCATAGCCCTTCCAGACGGCTGGGTGTAAGCATCCGGGTCGACAGTGAATTGGCTTGGGGGTTGGTCTTGAGAGGCTCCCGCAAAAACATCCGCGAATACATCCCAGGTCCCCGACGTCCCGCCGACCTTCGTTGACACAATTAACTGTTTACACGCCCGAGTGGCCGCTACGTATAACAACCGCATCCGCTCAGCTTGCTCGAATCTGGCTTCTTCTTCAACTGCTTTCGTCCAACCTTTAGGGACCAGTTCTACGCGAGTGTAAAACCCGCTTCCGCTAACCAGAGGTATGCGGCCAAAAACCATTGCCCCCTCCCGCCACACATGTACATCTGGCTTCCGGCTACGGTTGGGAGAGCAGTCCGCAAGAAAAACATAGTCTGCCTGGAGTCCCTTGGATTGATGAACCGTCATGATCTGCGCACACGAACCAAACGGCGCATTCTCGGAAAACGGCTCCAACTTCAGTTCACCTTTTCGATACCGGGTAAGCTCCGCAACGCATTCAGCAAACGAATGACCACTCGAATCCAGAGCAGTTAACATCACCGAAATCCGTTCCAGCATCCCGCCTTCAATTTCGCCACCGGTCCGTAGCCTCAAGGCACCCTGTACACCGGAATCCCGCAAGAAGTGTTCGAAAGCAGTCGCAGGTGTCTGAGCCCGAAACAAGACAGCATATTCTTTCAGTTTGTGGTGCGCCGATTCAATGCTTGCGGGAATACCTGGGAGATGCTCGCAATCTGACATCAAATCACGCCAGTCTCCACCCGCCTTTCGATATTTTAACAAATCGACGTCAGAGACTCCGAACAGCAATCCTCGCAGCGTTGAAACAAGCGCAACACCATCATCTGGGTTTAGGAGACACAGCAGAAGATCATGAATCAAGGGCAGGGACCGTGGAGCATTTTCGGCCTTTCCACCAGCTACTCCAACAGGAATTCCACACGCAGAGAGTTCGGCCAAAAAAAGCGGAATCTTGGAGTGACCCCTTACCAATATCTTGAAATCTCCGTATCCGGGTGCGTTCGAGGATTCTTGCCGAACCAATTCGTGGATCCACTCTGCTATCGCGTGTGCTTCGGCTCGTGCGGCCGGGGCCTCACTCCTGCTCGACCCCTTCTCCACCGCAATGTTCACGATAGCGCTCGACGGACCGATTTCGCCCCGCGCAGGAACCAGATTACTCCACTCGGCCTGATACGGAGCAACCCCCCTCGAAAACAGCTCTCCGACTGATTTATTTACCCAGTTACAAATCCGAACATCGGAGCGGAAATTGGCAGAAAGCTCTATTCGTCTGCCACCGGATTGCTCAATTGCAGTTCGCACAGTCGAAAACGCCTGGAAGTCGGCCTTTCTAAATCGATATATCGACTGTTTGTCATCTCCGACCACGAATAGTCTTCCCGGTAGAAGCGGCGACTTGGTCCAATCATCCGGGTCGGGATTATCTGAACACAGTGCAAACAGGAGTGCTGCCTGCTGGGGATCTGTGTCCTGGAATTCGTCCACGAGTATGTGGGAATACCTTATCTGAAAGTGTTTACGCGCAGCGGATGAATCCATGACCAGTCTCCCGGCTTCCGCCAGCAACTCGTCATAGGTCAAACTTCCGGCTTCAAGGCGTTCTTGCCGATATGCGGCAACGGAGCGCTTGGTAAATCTCAATGCAACATCATGCAGCCAGAACCTCCAACGCTCCATGAGGGGATGAAGCTCTTCTTCGAAGTACGAAAGAAGCGAACGTCCACCAGCCAGTTCGTCCGCCCCATCCTTGATCTTCTTCGACAATTTCTTCGAATCCGACGCATTGGCTCCCCAACGAGACATCGTTATCGAGAACGACGAATCGGCTGACTTGTATGCCTCCAACGCGATCCCCATCACAAGCGCTTTCTCAAAATCCGATCCCTCGCGAGCTTCGGACAACATCAATAAAGTCCGGTGCATCGACATCAAGAAGACATCTGGGTCATCAGATATCGGCAAGAGCAGTTTAAGAGATGTGAGGTGATCATCGAAGGTCTTAAAGTCCTCAGCCAACTCTGGTCGCGGAGAATCCGAGAGCTCAAATGTGACCGAATTGTGCTTGCACAACGAACCAAACAGGTTGAAGACACCAGAAACAGAAACTTGAGCCTGACGCAGCGCGGTCAGATCAGCGTTTTCATCTTCTCTTTCACGAGCGAGTTGCTTGTGCCAGAACACGCGTCGCATCCGGAGTTCTTCCGCATCATCGATCTGCTCGAAGTCCGGAGGTAGACCAGCCTGAAGCGATCTCTGTTTGAGTAGCCGGAGACAGAACGCATGAATCGTCCCGATATACGCGTCTTCATTGTGGATCACTGCACGCTCGACGAGTGCTAATTCACCTTTCCAGGAATCTATGTTCGCGTCGTGAGGTCCGGCTATTTTTTCTTCTAATTCCTTCTGCGCAAATAACAAGCCCTTAAAAAAGCGCTCTTGAAGTTCCCCAGCAGCCTTTTTAGTGAATGTGATTGCGACAATGGATTCAGGTTGGATTCCCAACCGAATCAACGCAACCATGCGTTCTATCAGAACGGTCGTTTTTCCGGAGCCCGCACCGGCGCTCACTACGATGTTGTGTGTTACGTCAATTTCTGTGTCTGCAGCTATCGGACTATCATATCCTCGGTGGCCTCGAATGAGGCGACGAAAAGCTTCATCGGGTGCCACGTCAAGCGACGGCTCAGCAGAATGATGATTTATATTGCTCATGATTTGGCCGATTTTGGAAAGTGGCGCCAGGAATCATAGAGTTTCTTCAGAGGATCAGATGACTCTTCAAATTTCCGGGTCACAGATTGTTTTCGTTCTGCCAGATCACCACATACGGGTTTAAAATCACACCACTTGCACGGTCCTCGCGGATCGGCCGCCTGAACGAAGGCTCCGGACTGAATACGAGCCACAAGCGATTCTAAACCAGGAAGAATCTCCTCTTCGGAGGGGGCGGCAACCGAACTCACCCATCCTGCTCCTTTTCGCGAGGTAAACATGTACTCAGCGGACTCCACTGATTTACCAGATATCCTGCCTGCCGCCAATGAATAAAGTGCCCACTGCAATTTGTCATCTAGCGCCTTGAGTTTCTTCGGATGAAACTCCGAATACCCGCCACTTTTGTAGTCGATAACAATCCATTTTCCATCGTTTGTCTCGTCAATTCGATCTATCCGTCCAGTTAGAAAAACCGTGCCGGACGCAAGTTCAATCGTGACGTGCTTGATGCTCGCATCTGTTCTATCAGCGAAAGGAAACTCCACTGCCACGGGTTTTCGAACCCCTTCCAACTCACGTTCTCGACGAAAATACTGGCGAACACCACTAGCAAGTTCATCCGTTTTTTGCTCGATGACCGCACGTAAATCTGACCCGGATCGTATGGCCTGACGAGATAGGGACTCGCCCAACTCTTCAAGGATCGCTTGCTCATCCTTCGTTTCAATTCCAGCATTGCCATCAATTCTTGCTTGACCATGGCGTTCGAACAGGGCGTGTAAAATAGTACCCTCATCAGCCTTGGATATCCAGTCATCCTGCGCCTCGGGAGCAACGGGTATTTTTAGAATCTCTCCGAGAAAATATCGATGAGGGCAACCGGCAAGTACTTCGACGCGAGAAGGAGAAAGTCTAATAGGGTCCTTGGAAGCAGCAAGATCAGCACCAACCATTCCATCGTAAGAAGTCCACGAAGAACTCAATCTTTGACCTTCCGCCTCCAAACCCGACGAAATCTCATCGAAATGGGCGACCGCTTCCTTTGTTGGGCGCATTCTAAATTGGTCTGCTGCATCCACAAACTCGCTTCTTGGCGCAGGATCCAACTCTTTGATAGCACTCAATTCGAGGATGGGAGAACCGGGGTAGAGTGAACGCCCCTCTCCAACATCATAAGAGGATACTGCCAGAGTCAATCGCTCGCCAAACCGCCGGCTCAGTTCTGCAACTCGAGGTCGTACCCTCACCCTGCTTGTTGATGACCTTTCCACCGGTAGCCCAGCAAAATGATCTTCTGTCTGATCGTCGGTGCCACCCGAGGCTTTGTCGTCGAGACCCAAGACATAACAATATGACCGGGGGCCATAGCCAACGTCAGAAATAGAAGAAACCAGGAGGCCTTGCCCCCCGTCGCTCGACAGCTCGCTCCCAACGAGCCGCTGCAGCATCTTTTCAGATAGCCACCGACTCGAGTTGGCTGGTAGATCCACATCTTCATAATCTGAAAAGAGCGCGTCTATGACCGACTGAGGGTCCGTACCATTTTCATTGTGAGCGATTTCATTGTGAGCGATTTCATTGTGAGCGATTTCATTGTGAGCGAAGAACCGCTTGCAAAATGTACTCATGTGAAGCTTCATCTCACTCGGAGTGATACGCTCTGGTATCTGGTTCCGCTTGAACTCTCGAAGCATCTCGAGAAGACTGTCGATGAGGGGAAATGGGATCCGTCCAACACGAGCCCCTTCGATCAGCACGGCACGTAAATCTGGATTTTCGAGTGCAGATAGCGAGATTGAAAATTGTTGATAGACGGTAGCTAACTCAACTGAGTCAACTTCTGATCGAAGCAAACCCGTCCTCATCAATTGAATGAGTGGTTCTGCACTGTATCCAGAATCAATCCATCGACAATAGCCTCTCAGAAATTCAACTACCCTTTTTGAATCATCCTTCTTGTTCAGAGATGACGGGATGGAAAGCCGACTACACAGAGATGAGATGATGACGGGATAGGATGATTCGTTCGTGTAGCCCAACTCGACATCACCGAATGGAATTTTTCGTTCCAAAATATCCTGAAGAACAAGCATGACCTCTTCGCGCCGAGTTGATGCTTGTAGAACACGAGTTAAGTGGACTGAGCTTCGGTTCTCGGAGGTGGCAGTTTGAGCCTCGGAGCCGGCATACCTCCATTGTGACAACACATTGCTCGCATGATCATCAGGCCATTGCGAATCCTCTTCGCCGAGAAGTAGTGCAGTATCTAATCCTGATGCCAATTCCTCTAATAGCGTTGCTTGGGCAGCTGATAGCTGAACTTCATTGCAGACTAGAAGCGTACCGAGATGACGCTCCGACTTGAATCTTGGGGCGAGTTCGATAGCTCTGTGCAAGACCGCGGCTTGATCCAATCGAGCGTGATCGTAAAGATATTTTTCATAAACGCGAAATAGAGACGCATATATCCTTTGAGTAGCAGACTGGGCATTTCGCTCGGCCCACAACGCATCATGCCCCGCGATCCGATCTTCCAAAATGGCCTGCACCGTCGTAGGAATGGAACGCGCAAATAGACGCGATTCCACGTCATCCAATTCTGACAAGCTCGAGCCCAGCACCAGCTGCATAACCTGCCCGGAAACGAATCGAGAGGCCTCAGCAGGAGAATCAGTCTTCCATATATGAAATGCGACGGCGTTTGGTGTTAACGCCTCAATATTTACGAGAGGGCGACCATATCTGGCAGCAGCCGTTCGAATAGAGGCAGCCGTCTTACTCGTCGGGGCCACAATCAATTTCAGATCAGAAGGCTCTCGTGCGGCATCGAGCACGCTAATAAGCTGGCGATGGAAATATGAGATCGGTCTCTGATTCAGTGTTTGTACCTTGTCTATTGGAATCGTTTGAATAATACGATAGACACTATGACACCCGGATGTCATAGCCTATATATATATTTCCGCCAGCAAGATAACAGACATCACCCATCGCCGCAGAAGCTGCGATAATTAATAGACTGACTGCCCATGAGCAAGATCATGATCGCCTTCGATGTAGAAACAACCGGAAAGAATCCGGACACCGATCAGATAGTCGAACTTTCCATGTGCCTCTACGATGGTGGCAAGGAAGAAACGTATTACCAACTCTTCAATCCTGAGATACCCATTGCGAAGGGAGCGCAAGCTGTCCATGGGATCAGCATGGAAGACGTCTCGAAAGAACCATCATTTGCTGAAAAGGCGGACGAGGTCGAGGCGTTTCTGGCACGAGCAGAGGTAATCGTCGGATACAACGTTCGTTTCGACATTCGCTGTGTTGAAAAGGAATTCGAGCGCATCGGCCGAGAAATCGATCTGATGTCCCAGCTCGTTGTAGATCCGTTCAGAATATGGCAGTCACTCGAGCCTAGGAGCCTCACCGATGCCTACAGACGTTTTGTGGGTGGCGAGATGGAGAATGCCCATTCGGCCGAGGCTGATGTTCAGGCTGCCGTCGAAGTCTTAAGAGGACTCCGGCGAACCTTTAATCTGGAAGAGACCTCATGGGAAGAGCTGGCCAAGCTCACAAATCCAGAAAAGGATCTCTGGATCGGCCCCACACATCAATTTGTCTGGTCGGCCGGCGAGATTGTCTTCGGCTTTGGCAAATACAATGGCCGTCCATTGATGGAGGTGGCGAAGAGAGATCGTGGCTATCTAGAGTGGATTCAACGTGCCGATTTTGCGCCTCACGTAAAAAGCCTTTGCAGGGGAGCTATCAGCGGGATCTCCGAGGAAGATTTCAATGCAAGAATCACCGAACATTATGGGGGCCCGCCCGAAGCCTAAAGCAGCCATTGTTGCGTATCCGGTTCTGATCGACGATTATTACTCAACTCTAATCAATCTTTGAAACGCCATGTACCCTGAAATCAATTACCTAGCCGTCATTGTGGCGGCCATCATTCCAATGCTGGTTGGCTCGATATGGTATGGCCCTCTCTTTGGCCAGAAGTGGATGGACCTGATGGGTAAAACCGAGGAAGAGCTGAAAGCTGGCTTTAATCCTGCGAAATCATATGGTATCACGTTCGTTTTCGCGATCATCATGTCGTATGTGCTAGCTCACGTGCTGGCTGTGTGGGGCGACGCATATGGTGCTGAAGGAGTAATGGCGGGCATTCAAGCCGGGTTCTGGGTATGGATCGGTTTCGTATTGACCATCGGATGGCAGCGAGTAGCATTCGAAAATATCAATATGACGCTTTGGATTCTGAACACGTTGTATAATCTGGTTGTCCTCATTCTGATGGCCATCCTTCTGTCAGTCTGGTAGAGCTAAGACGCTGCTCATACAAATATGTGTATTTGTGGACGGCTCCCGGTAACCCGGGAGCCGTTCTTTCGTATTGTCAGTTATCTAACTCGCATTCGAAGAAGGAAGAACAAGGAAACTGTCATGGCATCTGAGTACAAAACAGCCATCTACACGAAAGAACAGCTTGAAAAGGCGCGCACTAAAGGGCAGCTGATCGGTTGGGTACAAGGTGGCGTCGGTGTAGGACTACTCTTCTTTTTGCTGAAGTTTCTGGGATGGATTCCACTTATTGCCATCGCAGCCCTCCTGTCGTTTGGCGGATATAAATTCCTGACTCGAAAGAGGAAATAGGCGCTTCACTTGTAGTGGACTCCGCAACGGACTAATTTGAAAACCCAGTTACCCTACCGGCTTTTCAAAGGATATCCATGGACCGACGTGCTGCTGTTTCAAGAATTGGACTAGTGTTGGGAGGAGCCATTTCCGCACCGACACTATCGGCCTTGTTGTCCGGGTGTTCCACTCCGCCGTCAGAGAACTGGACTCCACAATACTTTTCCTCCGAACAGGTGCGCCTTCTCGAACGCATCGGTGATGTCATCATACCGGAGACCGACACTCCGGGAGCCAGTCAGTCGGGAGTCGGCCGTTTTATCGACACAGTCATGACCGAGTACTATTCCGCTGGCGACGCACAACATTTCCGGTCGATGCTAGATGCATGGGATATGAGGTCAGACCTTTTGTCCATGACCGACGCAGAATTAAAAGACGCGGTGACCAGGGCAGATGCTGCTGCATTCTCTGATCGCAATGCTGGCGAGGATGAACACTTTAGATTGATAAAAGAGCTCATGGTGTCAGGATACTACACGTCCGAGGTCGGAATGACCGAAGAATTGCGATTGAAGCCGATGGGGAAAGCGCAAATGGATGTCGCGCGCACCGATGTAGAACGAAGCTGGTCAGACTGAGGCAAAACAATGAATATTCACATCCGCGAGGAATATGACGCCATTGTAGTCGGCTCGGGAATGGCCGGTGGCATGGCAGCCAAAGAATTGTGCGAGAAAGGACTGAAAACGCTGGTTCTGGATCGCGGCGTGCCTTTCGAGCACGGGACGAGTTTCGTCACCGAACACAAGCAGCCGTTCGAGCTTCCTCGGCGAGGACGCGTTCCACTTGAGGAGCAAGCGAGTCAGTACGAAATTCAGAGCAAAGTCTACCTGTTCGACGAAGCGACCAAGCACCTTTTCGTAAAAGACAGCGAGCAGCCGTACGTTCAGGAAAAACCGTATGACTGGATCCGAGCGAATCAGGTCGGAGGACGGTCACTCATGTGGGCCCGGCAAACATACCGGTGGGGTCCGCAAGATTTTGAAGCCAACCTGAAGGACGGTCATGGGGTGGACTGGCCAATCCGATACGAGGACATTGCACCCTGGTATGACTACGTGGAAAAGTTTGTTGGAGTATCGGGACAAGCTGAGGGTCTTTCTCAGCTTCCTGACGGCATGTTCCTCTCTCCCATGGAGATGACGGCGGTAGAGAAACACGCCAAGAAACAGATTGAAGTCACTTTTCCTGATCGAACGATGACGATTGGACGATGTGCTGTTCTGACCGAAGAACTGAACGGACGTGCGCCCTGCCACTATTGCGGGGAGTGTGAGCGAGGGTGTTCAACCAGGTCCTATTTCTCTGCCGTTTCGGTATCGTTGCCGGCTGCTGCCGCAACTGGAAACATGACGTTGCAGGCAAATTCAATCGTTCACAGCGTGATTTATGACGCACAAAATGATCGCGCTGCCGGCGTGAGGGTTATAGATTCCCTGACCGGCGAGATGACGGAGTACTACAGTAAGATTGTATTTCTTGCCGCTTCCTGCCTCGGCACAACCCAAATCATGCTCAATTCAAAAGATTCCCGTTTCCCGGATGGAATCGCAAACGGAAGTGGTACGCTTGGGCGCTATCTGGGTGATCATCACATGGGCATCGATGCCCAGGGATTCACGGATGATTTTGATGACAGATACTATACCGGGTCCCGGCCGAATGGAATTTATATCCCGCGGTTCAGAAATCTTGATGCCGCCTCGCGCCGCTCCGATTATGTGCGCGGATTTGCCTATCAAGGATCATCCTGGCGCGCCGGTGCCGGAAGGGGAGCATATCAAGAGGGACTGGGCGAAGACCTGAAAACAAGGCTACGCGATCCAGGACCATGGGAGATGCAACTCTGGGGATACGGAGAGACGCTTCCGCGGTACGAAAATCACTGCCGACTTTCGGCCGATCAGACAGATCAATGGGGAATGCCACTTTTGATTCTAAGCGCCGACTTCGGTGAAAATGAGCTGGCGATGCGCAAGGATTGTGCTGAGTGTGCACAGGAGATGATGGAATCAGCTGGATTTCGAGACGTGTCTGTTAAAGACAATCTGGAGAGCAATCCTCACGGACTGAGTATTCACGAAATGGGAACGGCTAGAATGGGACGTGACCCCAGAACTTCCGTATTGAACAGCTTTAACCAGGCGCACGAAGTGTCGAATCTCTTTGTCACAGACGGGGCGTGTATGACATCAACGGCAGTTCAGAATCCGTCGATAACCTATATGGCCTTGACCGCCAGGGCTGTTGACTACGCCGTCAAGCAGCTGTAACGCTGCTGGTTATAAGTCTATTTAAGCGTGGAATTATAATCCGGGTATTCGGTCGATTCCTACCTATAATCACGCTTCTTCCAGCAGCACTTCGAGATCAGAGATCAACTGTCGGATATCTAATTGCAACGTTCCGTTGTAAAGGCCTCGTATATATCCATCACCATCAACCAGATAGACAGTTTCGGTGTGAAGAAACTCCTCCTCTCCCGGCAATCCGGACGAATAATTTTGAAGCTGCGCTCCATATGAATTGACCGCCACATTCAGAATGTCGCTTTTAGTTCCAGTTAGCAATTTCCACTGGCGATCATCGATATTGTTGATCTCACTATAGGCCGCGAGCCGTTCGACCGTATCCAGATCAGGCGTGACTGAATGAGACAATATTGTAATCTGATCCTGATCATATGCCTCCGAAACTGCCGTCAGACGAGTTTTTAATGTCGGACAGATATTTGTGCAGCTGGCGAAGAAAAAACTTGTGACATATGGACGTCCGGCCACACTCGCCGCACTTATCTGTTCGCCGTTCTGATCTGTAAAAGAAAAATCAGAAATCTGACGGTGACTCTCTTTGGAAACGGTGCGAACATCCTCCCACAAGGGCGTCAAATCATCTTCTGAGAAGTAAGGAATCTCGGATGTAGAATTGGTCCTGCAACCAGTAAGGCACAGGAATAAGAGGGCCGTGATGAGGTGTCGAGCTTTCATGTCTGGTAAGTCTATTCTGAAGTGCATCCTTTCGTCCCGATGGACCCGTACCGGCGGCCATTTCGAACGACGTAGTTCGCGCGGATCGTGCCGTCCTCATACCACATCACTTGCCTTCCCTCCTCTTTCCCGAGTTCATAACTGAACTCGCGCGCCTTAATTCCGGTCACAAACCACTCTTCCAGCTCTCCTTCCAGGATATCGTTCTTGTAACTGGATATTTGCTTAGCAGAACCGTCAAGCCAGTACGACGCGAATATGCCGTTGCGCTTTCCATCTTGCCAGATTCGCACGTGCTTGGGCTCTCCCCCTTCGTAGAACGAGTGCTCGAGGCCGTGTTTCAACCCATTCAAATACGAGGTAAATACAATGTCACCGAACATACCCACATTCTTCAGTACACCTTCCAAGAGCTCCCCGTCCAGATAGAGAAGCCTGCTCTTCTCTGAGACGTCTTCAGATTGAATGGCGACGAGGTCTAGAGACGCGGCCAGATCGCTGTTAAAAGAAGTATCTATCAGGGCAGTTCGATCGAAATCAGCAAATACATCTACCGAGCCAGCACTGAAATCGGCCGGATTGGCGGCGGGCGAATGCCCGCCGCCAATGCCCGCACCGACCACCACCACACATGCAGACAAGGCAATCAAGAGCGTTGAAAATCGAGATGTAATTAGATCTTTCATCGGAGTATCCAAATGTTTGGTTCGAGCCGAACCACGTTCAGACTGTTATTGCGAAACGGTGCCGGCGACGCCGTAAAACCCACTCCCATTGATGTAGGGATCTTCGCCCGTAACGTGGTAGTGATAAATACCATCTGGATACTCAATCGTAGCATGCTCATGACCGTGAAAGGCATCGAGATCCTGATTTGTCACATTGCTCCCATCTTCTCGAGGGCCATATACCGGGAATCCATCAAGCAGAAACCCTAAAAGACCGTCTTCACCCACGAGGTCAGTCAGATAGACCGGCTCGACGTGATAGTGGTACGATCCCTGTTGCTGGGGATGACCCAGATACTGATCGAACGAATTGATTTCATTGGTGAGAGGCTGATTCGGACCCGCATATTGATTGAAAAACGGGACTCCGTTCAGTGATACCCCGATTGGTCCCAAGGGAGTCGCTTCATTGTTCGATGTCGCCTGCGGCACGATCGGAAGACGGAATGTCAGGTTCTGCTCAGCAATCCGATTCGGGTTCAGATGGAAATTACCATTATCCCCATTGTAGGCCTCATAAAGTGAATTAGAGGTATTGTAGTAGGGAGATTTGTGATCTGGAACGCCCTTGGACTCGACCACAACGTAGTCGCCTTCGACATACACCGTAACGCCATCGCGAAAGTTGGAAAATGCGATCGGCGCGTCTTCGGGAAGATCAGCTTGTACGGTTGCGGTATCTGAGCTTCCGCAGCCCACGGAAACAAGAATCGCGAATATTCCGCTTAAAATGTAAGATTTCATGGTGCCGCCCTGGTAGTGATGCTAAGTTTTATCTGGTGTGGATGACCAACACCATTCTACCAGAACCGTCAGCGCGAGATGTCACAGATTGGTGACGAAACTGCTACGATCATGCCACCATTTTGTGTACCAACAGAACAATCGCGGCTAGAATGATCACTCCTAGCACTTTCCGAACAGTTTTCGAGGTCCATTTCTCGGATCCGACGTAAGATCCGACCAATCCTCCGACGAGAACAGTCGCTCCCAGCGGGAAGATCAAATCCCACGGTAATTCGCTCCAGCTTGAACGAGCGGCGAGTCCAGCGATGGAATTAATCAGAATAAAAGCCGCTCCAGTCGCAGCTGCTTCTTTGGTCGAAGCGATACCCGTAACGATGATGATGGGGACCAAGTAGATCCCGCCTCCTATCCCAACCGCCCCGGCCACAAAACCGAGGAGCGCTCCTATAACCAACGACAAGCCCGTACGAAAGGCCTGCGTTTCGGGCAATTGTAAAACTGGATCTTTCCACAAATATATTCTGGCCGCAACTCCAATCAGGGTGATCAAGAGAATGCCGCGAAACAACCCTTCCGCCAATTCAAGGCTGCCTCCTGCGTAAGCCGCTGGAACGGATGTAACAAGAAATGGCAGTAGAACCTTCAATTTGAGATGCCCTTTTCGGGCAAACTGCGCCACTGCTGAAACCGTAACCAGGACGTTGAGAGAAAGGGAGATGGAGGGAATAAAGACGTGCGAAATGCCGACTATGGTCAGCAGAGCCGTATATGACGATCCTCCTCCCAATCCAACCAAGGAATAGGAAAATGAAATAAGTAGTACAAACGGAATGAGAATCAGCAGTTCTGACTGCATCGTCTGGGAGCCGAAGAACAATTTATGGTGTTCACGCAAGTTAACGCCACCTCATGTTGAAGGGCCATCCTATCGGGCCTAGATTACATGAATCAATTTTCTCGGTATCACATGATCATTCTTCTCTCCTTTCTGCTCGCCTTACCCCTCGCAGAATCACCCGCTCCCCCATCCGTTAACACCACGCCATCAGGCGATCTAGCCACAAGAGTCTGGGGTTGGGATGCCCATAAAATGGTCTGCGCCATCGCCTGGTGGGAAATGCAGGATTCCACAAGAGGCGTTATAAAAGACATGCTCGAAGAAGACGCCGGCTACGAGCGGTTCATTGAAAGCTGCCTCTGGGCGGATGATGTTCGCGGTCGGCTCGAGGAGTACGACAGGTGGAGCACGGCCCACTATGTCAACCTGCCTCGTGGAGCGGAGGCGTTTGACTTAGAGCGAGACTGCGCAAATACCTTTTGTGTCGTGGAGGGAGTGCTGGAATCCAGGGCTGTTCTCTCAGACGCTGCTCGTTCAAACAATGAAAGGCTCGATGCCCTGAAGTTCTTTGCTCACTTTGTTGGAGACATTCATCAGCCTTTACATGCCGGATACGCTGATGACCGAGGTGGCAACGACACCAGCGTCAACCTCTTTGGCCAGGACACGAATCTTCATTCGACATGGGACTGGGGCCTGATATCACATACGGGGCTCGATTGGATCGACTACGCCTCTCAATTGTACTTCGAAATCAGTGACGAGGACCGAGCAAAATGGGAATCAGACGATCCAGGTGCATGGTCCAAGGAATCCTACGACATTGTTTCGGCAAGCGCTTATAACATTGGTAGCGGACAGATTGGCCAGCAGTATTATGATCGTCACATTGGCTTGATAGAAACACGCATCAAGCAGGCTGCAGTGCGCCTGGCGGATGGACTCGATGCCTTGTTAGGTGAATAACAGATGGCCGCCCCTCCAATCTTCGAATTCCCAGCTCCCATCTTAAAGCGTGATGCGGTCGGCTTTTTGGCTCATCACTATATGCCTCTTCCTCCCGAGATAGCTGAGGAACTGATCGAAAGCGGCACGAAGAGGGTCATCTTAAGAATTGCCGGGCGAGAGGCGAATCGGGCCATTCACAGATCCAAGAACGGCGAATATCACCTCGTCTTGGGGACGACGGTACTCCGAAGCCTCAGAATTGACCTTGGCGACGTGGTAATCGCAGAACTTCGGTCAGACCCCAATCCAGATCAGATCGACCTTCCACCAGAATTCGAAGAAGCTCTCGATCAGGATCCCGAAGCTTCTGCGAGGTTTTTCGGATTTACGCCGGGAAAGAGACGATCCGTGGCCACCTATATTGATCAAGCCAAACGCCCTGAGACTCGAATCAAACGTGCGCTCGAGATGGCTCACAAGTTGAGGACGTATACACTTTACGGCGATACGCCGCCGAATAAATGAACAATCCTATGAAAGCCCACCTTTCTGCCACAGTTCTGAGCGTTCTTTTGCTCACTTCTTGCGCCCAACCACCAGCAAATCTCGACCTCCCAACTGACTCGTACGAGGATCTGGCTGACTTTTTCGAAGCCTGGCGTGAATTCAGAGTTCCGCCTAGAGTCGATGGCGTTCCAGATTTTAGCTCCGAGGCCATTTCGAAGCAGTGGGCAGAGTTTCCAGCCTGGAGAAACGCGCATGAATCATTCGACATTGACGAATGGCCCGTCTCACAGCAGGTAGACTGGCATCTGGTGCGTGCGGAATTGAATGGCCTTCAGTACGATCACGAAGTCCTAAAACCGTGGAAGCGTGATCCCGCGTATTACACGTATTTCTATCCGAGTGATACCGACGTGCCCTCGCGCGAAGCGCCCATGATTGAAGGGTCGCTCGAGGTTTCGTACTACTCCTATCCACTTTCAGATGCAGATGCGGCACACATAGAAGGTGGCCTCCTAATGATGCCCGCTCTTTACACCAGCGCCCGCACAAGCCTGACTGGAAATGCAAGAGAGTTGTGGCTGCAGGGCACCAAGAGTATTCGCGAGCAATCCTCTGCCCTAACTGCCTATTCAGAGCGCGTCTCCTCGGCCCGCCCATCACTCGCTGAAGCGGCTCTTGTGGCCAGACAAGCCAGCGATGAGTTCGCCGACTGGCTGGATTCGGAATCTGATTCCAAAACAGGACCGTCAGGGGTTGGAAAAGACAATATCACCTGGGCCCTTCAAAACATTCACTACATCCCACTCACCTGGGAAGAAGAAGAGTTACTAATTAAGCGGGAACTGGCGCGCTCCCACGCAGCGCTAAGTCTAGAGGAGAATCGGAACCGTGCTCTACCCGAGCTCGAACGCATCGCCTCTTCCGAAGATTATGATGTGCGTCTAAACGCTGCGGTAGATCAATACATGCTGTTTTTGGAAGAAGAAGAGATTCTGCCAATAAAGGATTACATGGATTCCGCTCTTCGTGCGCGCATTGGACGTTTTTCTCCAGTCTCAGAACCAGATGAACTCAGAGGGTTCTTCTCGGAAGTCGGATATCGCGACGAAATGGCGATGCGAACGCATCAATATCACTGGATCGACCTGGCTCGAATGCGGGAAGAGCCCAATACCTCCTCCATTCGTTCTCAGCCACTCTGGTATAATGCCTTTGATGGCCGAGCTGAAGGTCTAGCTACAGGTATGGAAGAGATGATGATGCATGCAGGCCTCTTTGACGACCGCCCACAGGGACGCGAATTGGTTTGGATACTACTAGCTCAGCGAGCGGCACGAGCGTTGGGAGCATTGTATCAACACGCGAACATTATGACGCATGACGAAGCAACGCGCTTCGCCGACAAATGGACGCCACGTGGGTATTTGCCTTGGGACGGAAGCACGATTCAGCATGAACAGGCCTTCTATCTGAGGCAACCGGCGTACGGAACGAGCTACGTTATCGGCAAGATTGAAATCGAGAAGCTATTGGCTGAGCGGGCTCGCCAGCAAGGAGATGAGTTCACCATCTACCAGTTTTTTGACGACATGAATGGGGCTGGTCTCATACCAGTCGCACTCATCAACTGGGAAATGAATGGAGACGATTCCGAAATCCGGATGATGATGGGCCGTTAGGGCAGTGCTTCGCAAGGCCGATGGTTCGCTAGGACGATTGGCCTGTATGACATCGGGCCGGGAAGAATATCGTGTAAACCTTGCGACATGCAACAGTGTCCATATCCATTACGTCAAGGTATACACAATTTCAGGGATAACGATTCGTTATATCCCAAACCAAGTAAAACCCGTCCTCTTCATGCTGAGCAACCACATTAAAATCTTCTGGCGAAATATCCGTCGCCAGCCCAGTTACGCATTTATCAATATTTTCGGGCTTGCTGCTGGAATGGCGGCATGTATGCTGATCTTACTCTTTATCAATCGGGAAACCTCGTTTGAAGACATGCATGGTGAGGCAGACAATGTTTTTCGCGTCCTGACAATTGACAAGGCGCTCGGTACGAATAACCAGCGAGTCGGAATCACTCAACCGGGTGTCGGAGCCAATCTGGCCGATGCGTTCCCCGAAATCGAAGCCACGCTCCGTCTCACTTTTGCCAGCCAAACGCTGCTAAGGCGTGGTGATGAGACCCCGATTTATGCTGAACGGCTTCGGAACGCCGATGTCGATTTTTTCGATTTCTTTGACTTCCCACTCGTTTCGGGAGATGTAAATACTGCGTTACGAGAACCATTTAGCCTGATTCTAACCAAATCTCTAGCTTCCAGCCTATTCGGTGACGACGATCCACTCGGGCAAGAACTACTTGATGGATCGGGTACTGCATTCACGGTTACGGGTGTACTACGCGACCTGCCTTCGAATACGCATCTAGATTTTGATGCCCTCGGGACGATAGAAACGGTCGCCGCTCAGGCTCGGGCGAGTCAGCCTGAGGGATCCACTAATCCCATTTGGATTGAATCGTGGAATATGGTCGCCATGCCGACCTATGCACGATTCGTTCCCGGAGCAAATCTAGCGGACATCGATGCTCGGGTAACCCAATTTACCCGCGACAACGGCGTCCCCGAAAATTTCGAGATCACACTTCAGCCCCTCAATGAGGTGCACCTTGGCTCTACCGATGTAATATTCGATCCAGTTCAGAACAAAGGAGACCAGAGCACGGTGGTCGTGTTTTCGGC